>Ga0209990_10001658_pt1 | contig 18570 bp, 21 predicted proteins | sample NOAtaG_6_FD_187304 | JGI IMG/M metagenome (GOLD analysis project Ga0209990, IMG submission 187304) | Freshwater lake microbial communities from Lake Erie, under a cyanobacterial bloom - NOAA_Erie_Diel5S_2200h metaG (SPAdes) (version 2) | ecosystem: Environmental > Aquatic > Freshwater > Lake ...
AAATGCTTGCGTTGTTCCTGACAAAACAGATGAGAGTGGGTGCTATGTTCCCGAGTCGGGAATGGAAATGGTCGCAAGGAGGTGCTACGATATTAATCCTTCTGCAAAAAATCGTCCCACTAGAGATGGTGCATGGAATCATGCCAAATGGAAGGAACTTAAGTCAAAATTGACAGTATACCATGCAGATTTCATGAGATCCGGTAATCAAGATGCAGAAAATCTGACAGATGAGTGGTGCACCTTTCTTGAATGCCGTGGTGGAGTGGAAGATGTATACTTTTATGCATTCACTATCTTTAATGAGGATGACTTCAACTACCTTGGCAAGGCACTGCCAAAGGAAGTTCAGATGGATACTGGAGCCCTTGATGAGTCTGAAACACTAGAAGATAGGGTTGTAAAGGAGATTGCTAAAAGAAAGGAGAGGTCAGAAGCAAGAAAGCACCAACGTGCTGCCAAGAAACTTAAGGAAGCAAAAGGATTAGCAGAAGTGGGAGATGATGTCTCTGGATTCACCCCTAGTATTTCTAGCAGCACTCAACTTCTTAGTTCTACTTTGAGTGCTCGTTTTGGTGAATTCAATCAGATAGAAGAAAGGAAGGCTCAGCTAAAGGAAAAGGAAAGCGAGAACAGAAGTGCACTAGAAATAATTCAGTGTGCTATCCAGTTTGGAAATTCTTCGCAGAAAGCTTTGGGTACCCAGCTACTGAATAAAAAATTGAATTCTTTAAAGGAGACGCTAGATAATGATGACCTGATGCAGGAGTTGGAATCGGTCGACATAGAAGCTCAGTTGACTGATGATTAATTTTAATAATATATATGTACCTGACGTTTACATTTAAATTAATTATGAAACTGATTATTAAGTTTAAGAAAAAAATCAAGCTCTAGAATTAATGTTATAGTTAGGTCTACGCAGACCTTTTTCTTCTAACACAACTCTAAAATTATTAGGACGCCTGTTACCGGTTCGACGTGTCATGAGGAAATGCTGCTCTTCTTCATCAAGAAAGGATTCATTGATCAGAACTTCAAACTGATCACCTTCCATCACATCCTCATGGAAGCGCTGCCTAACTGGTATGTCACCTTCATCAATGCAAAAGTTAAGAACCTTTGCTAGTGCCATTAATACCCTTGTCCAATAACAAAAGTCAAACTGCAGTGGACACCACAAAATACCCCAGCGTTGAACCAGAAGTGCAAATGAGCGCTCAACACATTGCCTCATTGACGACAGGTAAAAGTTGAAGGCATCCTTCCAAGGCCCCAGTCCTCGACCAGAATATGGTGTGAGAAAATTATTTGTGCAAACAAATGCCTCATCACCAATTACATAAAAGTCTGATGGCCAATCAGAATGCTCCACAACTTTACTGGCTTCACATACATCCCACCCAAGGCAGTCATTGGTTGACCCTGAATTGACACAGGAAAATATGTTATAACGACAATCTGCATCACATCCCGCCAAGACAACCAGCCCCCAGCAACCATGTTAGTTCCGATAGGCGGTAACATCACCAACCTCAGATTGATGTGGTTTCCTGGTTACACAAACCCAACCATCAATGGCAGATACACAGCCCCAAAGCTCACCACCAGTAAAGCGGGTGAGTCCATTAGCCAGCCGCATCAATTGATTTCTGGCTGTAGGAAGCCCTATTTGGAAAGCAACATTGATGGCATCAATTACAGGCCAAACAATGCCACTTTCATAACTAGTAAAAAAGAAGCTAGCTTGTGAGACACCATAAGCAATACAAATATCTAAATATGACCCACCAGCAAGCCACCTCAAAGTGCAGTAAAGCTTGGTTCATTTTGAAATAGTTGAACCTGAAGATCATCGTGCCATAGCAACATTTGGAGTATAAAGTAAAGGTTCTATGGTTGCAAGTAGCTTCTCAAAACTACTTCTATTCATCCTAAACATCTTCCAAAAATCCACATCAGATAATTCATTAATTTCATCTAATATAAATTGACGATTGCGTCTTCCATTAGGAGTCCTCTTCCTTTTATGTGCACCAGAACTTTGATAAAAATGCAATTCTTCAGTTAACAAATGATGGTGAAGTAGAACGCTAAGGTTGGAAAATAAACCTGTAGAAGGTTTGTTACCCATGTGAATTATTTGATGGTTAAATAGTATAATAATAGTGAAGATAATGGCTACAAAATATGGCCATTGTTGCCGGCATAAAAAAATATTCTATCGACACAAAAATTTATATTTCGTCTACAAATTATTTTTATTTTTACTTAAAAAAAACAAAACAAAAAAGCGACGTCGCCGGGGGTGTATACCGGTAAACGCGTCGCGGCGTCACCAGGAGACACTAGTACCATAGAGACTTTTTTTTCTACTTTCTAGCCGTGTCGCCCTCTAACACGCGCCCCGAAGTCTCTCCATAATTAAATAATTGGTATCACTGCACCTGTCAAGCGCTGTACGGATTGATTATCCTTCCTCATGTCATGTTCTGATTGTTAGGTAATAGGAGTACGCTGAAATTCAGCTCCAGTCCGTAATTATCATGAAAGCAATCTCGAAACGGGTTGATTAAATATGACCACGTCAGTGGGCTCATCTGTAGCGTACTTCTATAATGATGGGAGTAGCAGCAGCGTTTTATACTGGAATGGACTGGAATGGACGGAGCAGCGGTAGGAGTTGATGCTTTAGTGAAAGCAGTCGTTTCTGCTTGTTTTTCCTAGTCTTGCAAGACGATTCTAGTTGGTGGGGGCAGAGAGTGCGTTTTTACGCTCTTTTTAATTTCCAAAATCATAATTTTGGATTTGCCACTGTCTTGATTGAGTAATTAATTCGTAAGTAAGGAAGAAAGAATAGTACCTTGTCATCATTCGATCTTTCAGAACCTTATGTTAGGGATCTGATTGCTTTATTTTTTATGCGACAACTTAGTTCACCTTACCTTTCTTTGCTTGATTTTTCATTCTATAGGGATTCCTCAATTCTCAATTCCCACACTAACAGTACCCGGCCATCTGATACCATGAAGCTTATTAACGTTATTTTCATCGCACTATCATTCGTCGCGCTTACGGTTTTTGTCTCGTTGACTTCTACGCCAAAAAATTCCGAGAACCGTTTGCTGAAGAATGTCAATGTAAAACCGATAAAAGCACCCCTTCCAGTGAACAAGAAGAATAACGTCAAACCCAAGCCTGTTAAGAAGCCCAAGCCTGTTAAAAAGCCCGAGCCTGTTAAGAAACCCAAGCCTGTTAAGAAACCCAAGCCTGTTAAGAAACCCAAGCCTGTTAAGAAACCCAAACCTGTTCAGAAACCCAAGCCTGTCAAGAAACCCAAGCCTGTTCAGAAACCCAAGCCTGTTCAGAAATCCAAGCCTGTTAAGAAACCCAAGCCTGTTAAGAAACCCACCAGGAAACCGAAAAAAGTTAGCAAACGCCCGATGGCGCCTAGACGAAGAATTCCTGCGGCATCGAGTTCGGATTCCTAATTTGGCCACTAGAAACGCTGACTCTGGCTGTGTCATGTATTCAATAAGATTGTCGATTATGTGTTTTTGTAAACCATGATATTGTATAAAGATACCGCACTATTTGCTTTTAAACGTGATAATAATCCTACTAGACTTTATCTCCTTAATATCAGAACTGAAAAAAACTTATTCTTACTCTGCCATCAACAGGAGGTACAGAATCGTTGTTGGTGATGTATCTCCTCTAGAAAGGAGTCCCGGCCAAGTTGTTCTTGCTGCCTGATTTGAGAGCTCCTCTGTTAGGCTGTTTGGTAGTACTCTAGAGGCTGGGGTGTACTTGGTGAGTACCAGTTGGCAAGACCACCCATAATAGCTGAGCAGATCCTTAGGTCGGTATTTTTTCTTGTAGCCATTTGTACAGTTTAGGAAGTTCAAACTCCCATAGGGCATGTATGGAATTGGCCTGGCAACGCCAGACATGTCTAGCATCCTCAGACATCCCGCATCTTGGAGGCATTGGAATCCCTTTCTTTCCATAGCCTCATGAGCTTCCCAACTCCACACATCCCCGTTGCATGTTTCATGATACACCATTGTCTGTGTTGTGAGCTCTCCTTTAGGCATTCCCTAGCACAGGCCAATTCATGGCATGGTGGTCTAGGAATTCGCCTTCCGTTTCCAGTAAGTGAGGGCCAGTGTTGTATTTACGTGGGCATATATTCTGTCCTGCCAATTGTTGGTGATCCTTTTTTCCCTTCTATCCAGATTGACCATGGCTCTTATTCTACATAGTCCACCTGTAGTGGCACACCTTGAGTGAGGTGTAGTTTTCCCTTCCTATCCATATTGCAGTTGAGCTGCGCCATGTGAGAGAGTTGATATTGTTGGTAGTGCCCACTCCTTAACATTGTGATTGCATGTGTTGGTCAGATTGGACATGTGGTGTCACCAAAATTCCCAGTCTTCCCTTGTTGGGGTGCCCTGTTTGGGCCAGAGAAAGGTGTTAAGTCTGGGCCCTGGAATGCCTTGCACAAAGTGAGTTTTCAAGGCTGTCCCAACGGGATTTAGAAGCTCCAAGGTATCCGACACTTGTTCAATGAAATGAGGTTGCTAGGTAGAATATTGCTCACTAAAATCCACATGATTGGTGTGTCATTGGTCCTAAATTTTGGGAGTTTTATATTGTGTTTGCGTAGAATGTTGTTTGTATCCAGAAATCTCCAGGTGTGTTTTAATTGTACTGATATTGCTAGTGCTCCAAGAACTCTGAAATGTAGTTTCTTTGATTTTTCCCCAGCTCCTACCTATATGGTCATTTTCTCTAATGATGCTCTGTATAGTTGACCAATGAAGGTATCATTCCTAGTATGGTTGATGAGGCTATACAAATGGTTGATATCCTGTATTGTATGTATATGGGGAATACCCAGGCTCATGCATTCCTCAAGGGGGAATATAATGGATCTTGGAAAGTGTCAACAAAACCCCATCCCAACCAGGCCTTGATTTATGGCCAGTGAAATAATTTTCCTGCAATCCTCTATCGATAGGTTAGTGGCAGCTAGTGGATACAGTAAGGTTTGCCAGAGGGAGGGCATCAATGCTGTCCAAGAGTCCTCCTTATTCAACAAACCTGTTTTCATTTGTGAGGCCCATTTAGATGTCATGGCTCAGAGTTTCTCCCTTTGGCTAGCCATGTCTCTATTAGGTACAATGTCCACTCCAAGCAAGGTTATGGATTGAATGAACTCCATTTGTACAAGTGTGTGTTGAATTCTGTCAATATCCTTAATGGAGAGGGAAGTGGGTGTTTCCTGCTTGGAACAATATTGCCAGTTTCCCCCTACCCAATTGAATTCTGAAACGTTCTACGTCATTTTTGCTGGTACTAGCACACCTTCTGAAGCTTTGAGACCTCCCTCCAAGATGTTGAGAGAGTATTTTAAACCTCTCACCGCATCTCTCCAAGACTACTGATCTGATCATGCAGTTTTTATGGTGTCGGTAACATTGGTGAAGGAAAAACTGCTAAAATGGATTTTCTGGAGGGAGATTGGGCTGCTAAGGAAGCTCCCCGCATTCGCAGACCAAAGCATATTGGGTATAGGGGTGGAGACTACTACCCAAATGGCCAATCCAGCTTCATTACGCTGGCAAGCCCCATGTATTGGTATTGTTTTGAAACCACCAAAGAATGTATTGGAGATTGGAGTCACCATATGCGGTTCGCACATTATGTTGTACTTCCTGCAGGGTGTTGACCATGAACATGGCCAGTGCCGCTGATGCCATGCACAATGAGGTTACAGCACAACTTTGAGTCATTCACACAGATGGCCCTGGGTGTCTTCGATTGAAATAAAATAAGGTTAGATATAACCATGTTGGCGGCATGATTGATAGACCTGTGTCTCTTCCTGCTTCTGAATTATTCTGGTGCTACCATACCATGTTGTTCAGTGTGTAATAGTAAGAATCTAAATTAAATTAAACTAAGGCATAGTTGCAGTCTGGCTGGAATAGCACTATGGTTATGAGGGAGTCCACTGGATGCAGGCCAGCTTTCTTTCATAACATCATGTCAATGCATTGTTTCCATCTTTGTGGGGCATAACCAGAAAAGAGCTTGGGTCATGATACACTCAAAGTCAGTGTTGATATCATTCTGCTCCCCTGCTTTTAGTGTAGGGAAGCTCAGGTCACCTGGGAAACAGGAGGTCTTCTCCTTTGCCTTTTTCCAGAATGTGCGGTAACTCTCCAGCAGTATCATCCAAGCAATGTCTCCACTTTGGGCAATGGGCTCAGGTTGTTGAAGTTATTTTAAAAACTGGTTAGTGAATGCATGGATGTTTCCTGGATGTTGGTAAGTGCCTTCCAGTACTTTATCTGCTGCTAGGCCGGTACCCAAGTACCCATATGGAGGGGGGCTAGGAAGGGAGTCCAAAAGGACACTGTGTATTTTTTCTTCATGTTATTCATAATCACCTTCTCCATAGCACCTTTCTCTGTGAGGTTGCACCAGGATCCTTCAGGTGCTTATCCTGGGACCATTAAGGAACTCCCTGTTATGACCTTGCCCTTGATGTATTTGATACATCAGGTGGTGCATCATTACCTCTCAATATGCACTAGATTCTGGTGCCTTTGCTTTATCTTGATTGCTCACCTCAGCCTGTGCAGGTATTCCTGTCCCATGATTTTTTCTTTTATGTGAAAACTTAGTCTTCTTGTGAGTTCTATCTAGGTCACATGAGCTAATTTTTTCCCTTGGACCCTGTTAGGGAGAAGAGACCAGACCCTTGTTTGAACCATAAGGTGTTTGATGGTGGTTGAGAAGGCTACCTGACTGGCTTTTAGCTTCCTACATTCCCACCAGTATCTTGATCTGTTGATTAGTTAGTTATCCTCTTCCACGTGTCTCCCGTCTACATTGATTTCCACCAGTCTGACCATGTCAAAGTCAAACTTTAAAACATTGGTTCTTATGAAGTCATCCTTACTTTGCCTCTGGAGGCAGGAATTCCCCTTATATTTTGGAAATCTATTCTGAGGGTATTTTCGTTTTTATCAGGGAATAGGTATTCTGCCGGGGTTTGTGCGCCCAATGGTGCAGGGAGTTGCCTAGTGCCTAGTGGGCATGCTATGGCTAACTCCCTCTGCTTGATCCAAGAACCATGGCCAGGGACTCTGTTTGAGTCCCTAGCATCTTCTGGCGAGTTAGGTATGTTATCCTGTCCAAGCAGGGTATTTTGCTGTGCACCTTTAGTGGGGGCAGACTGGCCCCTGATTGTTTAAGCTGGTTAGTGGAAGTTTTGTTCATGTCAAATGCTTGTTGTACTAGGTAAGCTTTGTAGTTGTTGTATGTATCCATTTGTTTGGGAGATATAAATCGGAGCAATCTTTTAAATTTGGACGTGATATTACGGAATTGTTGTTCTAATTGAGCTACTCTTGGGTTATCATTGGACATCCCAGAGACATCCAGTCCATTTGATATAAATTTACTTTCTAGAGATACTTGATGAGTTTTTCTGCCAATGTGATACCTCTCCTGGGGCTGGGATTTTATTGGCTTGAGGATCAGTCTTGTATGCTGTAGTGTATGAAATGCTATCCACCTCAGAGTCCTCCAATGAGGCATCTTCCCTTGTCTTTTTAGCCCTGGCCATGGAGGTTTTAGATTGGAAAGTAGAAAAGAATCCATGTCTTTAAGGATAGATGGTATAGCTATCTCATTGGATTTGAGATTAGGGACGTTGACAAATACAGAGTTATCATTGGGTGTTTCCATGTAACTGTATTCATCATTGAGTGCTTAGGAGTGGTGTATCCAGATATCAGTGGTCAAAAAAAATTGTTTGGATGTTTGGTCAAACACAGAATTGGTGTGATGTTTTACTGCATCTTTGGAAAAGGGTCTCAGATTATCTACACCTAGTGTGTCCCTGATATATGGAACCAGTCCTGCAATGAACATTTGAGCCTCAGCTTCATTCTCTGAGATAAAGATGAAATTTACCCCATTGTTGCTTCCCCATGCATGATCAACTGAGTGGAAGACTGGTTTTCCAGGGAATTTAGAGGATTGGATCTTCATTATGGCTGATCTGAGGGATGTGCTAGAGTTTTTGGGTAGGTAATCTAGCAGAAGGTTCTGAGAGAATTCCCAACTGGTGCCTGTGCAGAGTTTGGCCAAAAATGCTTCTTGTTTAGCAATCAATAAAAAGCCATATTTCTCCTTACTCTGTTGGGAGATAATAGTTGTGACCATTGGCATTGACTGCATTTTCGTCCCATCTGGGAACCTCATTTGAAGCTGTTTCCTCATCAGGTGTTCACATTCTTATCAGGTATTCACAGTCAGCTTGGACTGCATTTGTTTGGTTTCTATTCCTAGGTAGTACTGATGAATAAATGGCCTTCAATGATCCTCTTTTAGTTTTTTGTCAAAGGCCTCTGCCCCAAACCTTACTAAGTGACCAGAGTTGGAGTTTAATAAGATAGAAGGTGGTGGATGGGGGTTGTTGCATGGTACCCTCCAGTCTCTAGTTCCTATGTGTTATAGTTCACTTCTCTGCCAAGGAAGTGCTGGGTTAGGTTATTGCTAGGCTGCTCTGCCTCTTCTTTGAAGACAAATCCAGTCAGATGATTTGTCTGAAGCCTGAGGTGTATTACCTGATGACTATTTCACCTCGTATTCATTGTTATCTTCTTCTGAGGCAGAGGTTGCAGGCAGCTTGGTTGTGTTTAGGGTCGAGTCAGCTGGTGATCCTGTTGGGCTCCACTGTTTCTCATGCCCCCTCTTAGGACTTGGTTCCTTTCCTTTCCCCTTGCCGGTCTCGACACTCAGGGTCTCTGTTTCCCGGTAAACCCGTTATTTACTGTTGGGGTTCTTTCCTGACCCATCTTTTTGGAGTCGGTTGTCAAGTGCTCTGCCCTAGCGGTTCTTCTTGACTGGGAGTTATCTACTTGTTGAGTCTCCCCATCATTTTCAGTTCTATTGGAATCGGGTTTTTGCCTTTGCTGATTCTGACTTTGCTGCTTTTTATTGGAGGTGGGTTTCTGGGTTTCCCTTGTTTATCCCGTTGCTCCCTGAACTTCTCAATCAGCAGTAATGTGAGTGCATTTTGGAGGGAGGAGTTGTGATCCTTCCCCTTCCTCATCTTCCTTCTCCTCTTCAGGCGCGCTAAAACGGTTGTTAGGATCTGGCTTTCTAGCTTTCTTTGAGGATCCTTCTGGTGATAGAGCTGGTTTTTTCCTAAGGAGATCTAAAGTTTCTGCTAGGGTTCTTTGTTTGTGCCTTTCCTTTTCTTTAAGTTTTTTCTTGATGGGGCTCGTATCAGTTGGTTTCCATTTTGTTTTGAGGTTGTCCAGAGAGCCTAAGGAGTTTGTAAATCGAGCTGCTGTGGTATCTTTCTCTTTGTGTGAACGTTTAGCGTTGTTGGTTTGTTTTGGTTTATTGGATGGCATGGGGCAGGCGAATGTTGACCTGGAATATTCAATGATTGCTCCTGGCTTCAGAAACACCATGGAAAATATCTGAAATAATAGATAAAAGCAAGGTTTTAAGGCTTATTAATTGGGGTGGTTGCACTTTAGAGCCTTTAATTAAAGGTTAATGGGAGTTTGTATAAATTATTTTTTACTAAATTACTGTATGTCAGCAAAATCATAAATATGTGTGTCTATGCATCTGTTGTATGCGCACAGCATACTTTCACCGAATTGTGGGAAAGGAGGAGACCCAACAGGGGGAAACCAGATGCAAGCATAAGCAGTGACTCTAGGAATCCATTAAAACTTTTTGTGGTGAAACTGAAAATCCCACATTTGGGGGGACCATGAACCAATCTCACCCTTGCAAATGGCGCCACCAAATGCACCTTATTCACCTAAGTGATTCATTTGTCAGTATCGACAATGTCAACAAACAATATTGACAAATTTTAGAAGAGCACATTACATTGACCATTAGGACTTAATGTAAATCTTTACTCACAAGTATTGTGTGTCTACATATAAATAGTTGATATTGTCTACTACCCTTTTTGATTATCTATGCATGAGATAAATGTTAAATTTTAACACAATATTTTAAATTGCTTCATTTGTACAGGAATAAAGTAAAGGTCGATCAGCTTCACGTTGCACTGGACACTGATATCATTTTCCATCCTTTCTCTTAGTGCTCCATTAGTGGGACAAAGAATGGAATCATTGGCTTGGTAAGACTTAATGCTTGGGGTAGAAGAAGATGAGTAATCAAAACTCTTGCATTTGTTGTTTCTACTTGATGCCTAATCACTAGTTGTATCTTCTGCTCCAAAGCTATTTTTAATCAGAAATCAAATTGGAAAGGAGTATTTTCTCACTCTTCTTCCATGTAACAAGATGTGTGCTCTATTGAATAACTTCCTCAAAGCTTGTCTGCAACATCAATGCCATTCAAACCATTATTGTGCTCATCAATGACTGGGCAGCACAAGAGTTTGTGGCTCACCGTTCCTTGCTCTTTCTTGTCAAATACTTGCTTGCACCTCTTGAAACACTTAGCCTGGTTGTTGCAACGGTAAGGAAATGAACTGGCTTGGTGACATATGCTAGTAAAGCCACCATAACTTCTTGATTTCAGTTATTGTAAAAGGCTTCCAGTCAGGGCACAAGTATCCTGGCTGTACAGAATTTAACAATAATAATGCCCTTGGTATGGCTGTGCATTGTCCATTTGGCAATACAGACCATTAATCTTGGGTTAGTCCTTTTCTTCTTGTTTGGGAGCAGTGCTTTAAAGCATTTGTTTGGGAGTATAAAACTTGGTAAGGTCTTACAATTCTGCCCAATAAATGTTTGTTCTAGATGTTAATGAATAGTTCTTAACCTTATGGTAATAAACATTGATCTTTGCTCATTGTGCAAAAATTGAAGTTAGGGACCACTCTAGTAAAAGCATGCAAACACTCTGCAAAACAGGACAAAAATGTTTGTCCACTATTATACTGTTGTGATGTACATTCCCATACAGTTTTTCATGCTGATTCGGACTAACCAATCAGATTTGTTCAATTCTGAACAGGTAAAAATTTATGGAGACCCTACGTAGTGGGGGGAGTTGTAGGTAGTTTGGGTTTTGGGACCATTTAGTAATTTTACTACGGTACTAGAACACTAGAACAGATCATTACACGGAAAGTAGGAGGGATACGTATACCAAGCCAGCCCCTACCTGTCCCTAGACCTTAGGCCAAATTAGTACTGCGTAGTAATAGTACCACTCTGATTCACACCATCCAGCACACAACGCCCACCGCCGCAAAGTAAATTCTTTCAGCTGAATTCTTTCCTCTGCCCTTGATTGTAGTTGATTTCAACGTTTAAACTCTTGTTTGATCTTCAATTAAAAGTATAAAAGGAATAGCTAATCATTGAGGGGTTTCAAACTCTACCTAGTAAAAATTATACTCTAGTCTAAAAGATACCTTTTTTGAGGTTCACGCGGTGGCCATGGCAGGCCCATACATTCTACGGGCTCTCTCTCTCTAAGTCTCTCCATATTTCACTAGTCCCCTCGAATCGATGAAAAATGCTAGGTTCATTCGAATCGACTACAATGATTCCTTCTAGTTTGTTACCATAATATTTTCTGTATTGAATTCTTCAAGGCTGCAGCGGATAAGGGCTTTGCTAACAAATCTGCCAAGTTTTCCGAGGTATGCACCTTAGCAATGCATGATACTCCTGCTGCAACAGCTTCTCTCACTCGATGATATGCAATTGAATTATGTTTTTTCTTAAGAGTTGACATTGGGATGGTGGCGTTCGTCACAATGGATTTGTCATTGCAGAAGACATTTGCCGGGCCGTCAATAGGAATACCAAACATTCGTAATTTGTAACAAAGGGCTTCCAACATTTCAACACAAACATGTAAGGCTAAAAATTCTGAACCGAATGTGGATGACTCCACTGTGCTTTGAGCTTTTGAATACCAAATCACTGGGGCACAATTCAAATAAATGAGGATCCTTGTATGCGATCTCCTGGTGACACGGTTGCCTGCATGATCTGCATCCACAAAGGTGTATAGTTGTACTGCATGTCCCCTGGAACTTGGCGTGTTTGGGGGCAGTTGTTCCTTCACATCGTTATAAAATTCTGCCCATTCCTGTTGTACAAAGGGCTCTGATTCCCAAGCTACACAATTTGGATCAAAAACAATATTAGAATTCTCATGATGCTTTAGGTAGGCGAAGATATGAAATACCTGTTCAAGATGGCCCACGCGGGGTTGACATAAATGGCTAGATAATAATGCAACATCCACATAGATATCGATCCTCCCAAGCTCTACTGCCCATCGTAATATTCCAATAAGGCTCATATAGTAGCTGGCTTGGTCAGCACCTAGTACGGGTGACACATCCGATTCCGGTCTATAATTAGCTTGCATTGGGGTAGACGGTTTTCCTTTTAGGGATTTGCCTGCTTTTGCTAACTCTATCTCAAGGACACGAAGTGCTTCCTTGATGTAACTGGTTGAGTTCATACTCCATACCGGCTTGTTTTCTGTTGGAATGGTCCATGGTTTAATGGTGGCTCCTAGGTATACTTTGGGTGGTGCTGGATCTTCTTTCAAACGATATTCCTTTTTAATAGTTTCCATAATTGCACTTGGTGCATGTGATATAGTTAATATATCATCAACGTAGACTAATATGTACTCATAATATTCGAACCCATCGGGTTTGCATGCTGCTCTGTACCACACGTCAGGGTCGGCTAATGTAGGTTTAAAATCCATACTATAGAGCGTTTCACTTAACTGGGCATGCCATGCTGCCCCGCTGGTTTTTACTCCGTACATGGCACGTACAATGATTACGGTCTGTCCTTGCCTTGAAGGTCCAAATTCAGGACCAGCAATGGTGTGAACTCGTTATCTAGCTGGGGCCTGTAAATATGCGTTCCCTATGTCGGCTGATAGGATTTCTAGATCATTAAGGGCAGAGACAAGGAAGGTGATCCGAATACTCTCTCGTGTCACTACTGGCGAGTACGTTATTTGGGTGGCTGGCTGGATCCAATGGCCACCGGCCACATAATGGGCCTTTCTTGTAAGGTCGCATTTAACATCAAATAACATATGAAAGGGGATCCAGGTGGATCCCACTGGCACTTGCTTGCCTTCCTCAAGTAACTTGAAGGCCACTGCATTATTCCTCATTTCTTTCAATACTGCTTGGTGCCAGTAAGTGGTCCCCGTTTCATTATCTATCTGATACGTCCCATCAATGTTCTTGGGGACCTGGATTCCATATTTGTGTGTTTTCTTCTTAAATCTATAGTCTTCACAGCGCTTATTATACTATCCCTGCGCTTTCTTACTTGGGGAACCCACCATCTGAATCCAGGTAGGTCATCAATTTTTTGAGATACAGAAAAGTCTGCCACTTGGACTGGATATGACTCTTTTAAATCTTCCAGGGACTCCCATGATGTGGAGCCATCTTTCCACTTCACACACAATTTATATCCTTTGGTTGTTCTGCATTGATGAATATTGCCATTATGTGAGATTTGTAGAAACTCATGGTCTGCCACAGCATCGTCATCTCGACGCCAATCTACTACTTTGTCGAAAAGAGCATAGTTATGTCCCTCAGGATCTACCTGTGAATACAAACATTTGGCAATGGTGTTAGCTGAAAATTCAGTGGAGTGCCCATCAGGAAAGGTCACCTCATACACTCTGGTGTCCAAAATAGGGTTTTTATTTGAGATCCCAATGGGATTCCCATGTAAATCCTTCTTTCTTACAGTCACGGTGCCTAATGCTTGTCCATCTTGTGTGGGGAGTATTACCTGTGCAGAGATATATTGATCATATGCATCAGGTTCCCATTCATCTGCTTCTGGCATTTGAGCCTCAGGCTTCCAAGGTTCATACTGGGGTGTTTCTGTGTCCAGGATTTGAGCATTGATGTCATATCCATGATCATCAGTTTCTTCGTTTGGGTTCACTGGATCTCCAAACTTGGCAGTAAGGGCAGTATCCAGTGTTTTCAGCTCTTCTTTAAAATCTTCTGTGGTATACAGTTCTTTTGGAATTTCCTGCACTGTACTTCTTGCTATGGGTACACCAGACTTTAATAAAACCCAGTAGCACATTGCTTGCCCAACATTATGGGCTTCCCCTAACTATCTGGCTAGCTTTCTTTTGGGTTGTGGATATTTGGCTATCTGATCATAGTACCACACCGGTTCATAAAAGTTGAAGGTTGCAATGGAAGATATGTCCGGGGTATGTCCATGAACCACCTCGTATGGAGTTCTGCCTTCTAGCGAGAAGCGGTTGTTTACTGTTTTATTTCTGACATCGCTAGACCATTTGACACAAAAGTCCCACAAACGTCTTGGAACCTTGTAGGCATCCATCTTCCTTCGGGTGTGTCTTTTGAGTTCTCTAATTGAATCTTTTGCCCTGTTCTGCCATGGGCTGTAGGGCTCTGTATAGGTACAGGAGATATGAAACTTCTTACAAAGTTCTTATATTTACCTTGCATCAATTCTGGTGCATCGTCTGAGTGGATGGCCGCTGGTATGCCTACCTCATGTATAAACGTGGAGAGCATTTGATGAGCTTGAGATCTAAGTTTCATAGGGTATACGCAAGTATATCCCTGATCGTTTGTGTATGCCTGTGCCATATTTGAGCCACTTAATGAGGGTACTGACAAAAAGAAGGTGCCGTATAGAAACGGCCATGCCTCCCTACTAATTGGTTGTAACGTAGTTGCGCTTGGCGCGTTCGGAACCTTTGTTCTATTGGGCGTGTAGTGTGTCGAATGAAGGGTGATACTACATAGTTCAGGTTTTCTTGGATAACCTGCATTATTCTCCTATATTCTGAAGGGATGCCACAGTCGCCGATGAGATGTTCAGTCAAATTATCTGTAGAATGTGGATTCCAAGCATGATCATTGGTTAATTTTATATGTCGACATGTATCGAGTTCTTCCCAGGTGGGCGTCCGGGTTTCAAAACCTGAGAAAATACCCTTCATATTTAATGGTATTACATAATCATCATCAGGACTGTAAATAGAGTGGCTGGATGGTCTATCCTTGGGTGCTAGGTGTTTAGGAATGTTGTCAACAACTAGCCCGTTTGCTCTTAACTGATTTGGACATAAGAACGTTGACTTAACCTTATCTCCCATATATAGAGCTTGCCCTATGACCAAGATGGTTGTTATTCCTGTCTTAGGGTCATCCAAAGCGGTGGCAGTTGTGTCTATAGGTATGTTCTCCATTGTCTCTAACTGTTCTGAGTATGCGGATATGTTGACGACTTGATCTGTGTACTCAAGGAGGATGCAGTTCGGTCCTGCTACGCATGTGTCGGCCTGTGAATCTAATTCACATGTGCTATGCACTATCTCCTTATGCCTCTTTTGCGCTTTATGGACCTTGCGTTGTCTTACTTGTGCAACAACTCGTCTGCCTGAAGTAACACAGGTACTAGTTCTTTGGCGAGACATGAATGAGCCTGCAGAGTCCGTATTAGGCCTCTTATCACCCACAGCTGCTGAGCCATTGAGAGTTCATTGTAGTATGGATGGCTTGGTGCTTGGTGAATGAGATTGCACATTGCTTAAGTGTGCACTTGTATTGAATCCTGTGACTTGTGATTGAACGTCCATATCCTGGTGCACAACTACAGAAGCGATCTCTCGTCCTCCATTTGTTCGTCCTCCTACTGACTGCTGTGAGTTTCTTTCAGCGGCTGACTTTTGTCTACCATCGTAGACCTTCTGCTTATCTTCTTTTGACAATTTGCGCCACTGCTTCGGTGTATAACTACCCAAATATATGTTGCGTCCTCGACCCCGGCCGCCTCAACCTTGTCTGCCACCTCGATTGCTGGTCCTTCCACCCTTACCTCCTCTGTTATTAGTACTAGAGGAGCTAACATTTTGAGCGCCATTTACAGATAAGCTCAACTGCGAGGTGAGCCACAGTATTACTGAAATTGTTCCTGAGAGTGGGGGTGGCTAAGATGGTCCCCTTTGCCGCAATTGCGGCTGCAGAGTTATCTTTGATCCCTTGCAACAGGTCGCGCACACATTTTTCTTCGGATATGACCTCTTCATATTGGATAAGATTGGCATAGGACTCTTGATGTATCATGACATAAGTCTCAAAACTAAATTTCTTTCTTTCCCCATGATACTTAGCCGCTGCTATAGCAGCATAAGCATTATCCTTAACTCTGTCACATTGCGCATCACCCTTGTAATGTGCAACTAGTGGAAGCCATGCAGCTCTACCATCTCTAGTAGCATTATGGGATCTCATCCAGGTCCATGCTGGACCATTCAGAGTCCAGGAGTTGAGAAAGTCAAACACTAATCCATTATCTTCCTTGTACTCAATTCCTACCAATGGTGTAATGGAAGTGAGATGATGGTGTTCAGTTTGATAAACAGCGTTAGGATCTGGAACCTCTTGTTCTCTTATTACATATATTACATAAGCCAGAGGAATATTATGATTTCCTTTCACTGAGTTCATATAGGCTATGGTGCCTTCCTTAAAAGGCTTCCATTTGCCACCGGCCTTGAATTCTGAAGGGGCTTTAACAGTGTTTGCAGCATCATCTTCTTGTTCTTCAAACATCATCAGTCTACCATATTGATCAAGCGCGGCTTGAGTAAATAATGCCGCTGCTATTGGCTCATTTAATCTATGTCGCCGATTCACCCAGAAGCAAAAGATGTTGAGGTGCTTTTGAGCAATATAGGGTACGAGAACTGGTGGTACACCCGTCCGAATAATCTTGAGGATTTGGGCCGTGTCCTTATCAGTCAGCCTGATTAGGTCCTGGACCGTTGTTATGCCATTGGCTGTTAAGCCATCCACAGCTGCCTGTGGGAAGCCAATTCTTGTTAATGCCGCTTGAAATGTGACTGCCTGAGCTGCCATATTTTGGGCTATGGATTTGGATAATAAATAATAAGCATATGAATCGTTAGCAGTCAGCTATATTAAAGCATACATGATAGTGTAGTGGTCGTCCCCACATACACGACCTTTCCGGCAGGTCAAAGGCTCAAGGAAGCGTCCTTCCTGATGCAACTTCGATATCATATCAAACATAGATTGACAAGGAATGGGGCGAATGGCATTGAACTGTTTCAGACAACGTTATGTGTCCTTATCCATTGTATTGAGTGCCAAGGGGCTGACCTCTGATACAGACGAAATGTCATCAGCACCGGAAACATACTGATTATGACAAATTCATTCGGCAACGTCATTTGAACAAGTTCATTCTTTAACTTTGCAATTGGGTCTGATAAACTAGTTGAATTCAATGTTTAAACTCTTGTTTGATCATCAATTAAAAGTATAAAAGGAATAGCTAATCATTGAGGGGTTTTGAACTCTACCTAGTAAAAATTATACTCTAGTCTAAAAGATACTTTTCAGAGGTTCACGCGGTGGCCACGGCGGGCCCATACATCCCACGGGCTCTCTCTCTCTAAGGGGCGTGTTATACAGCGCGCGCGACACATGAAGTAAAAAAAAACTATCTCACTTAAATCACTTTGTGTATCGCGAGACGTGATATACTGCTGGTGACATGAAAGTTTTTTTCTCTCTCTCCCAGTGTCGCTTATGTCGCCATACACAGAAAAGCGACATAATGCGACACAAAAGAGTAAAAAAAATTGCTGATCAGCCGATTGACAGCTACATTTTTTTGACGTTTTGTCAGAAAAATGAGGTAAGTCAGTTATCGGACGTTCCTGTTGCTACTTTTCTTTGCGTGTCATTTGTAATTAACGGATATTTTGCGTTTGGGTTTTCCTTTCCTTGTTAATTCAAAGTGCTACTGAGGATGCTGAATGCGACAAGGCATGGCAGGAAGTGGAACTTGCAGCAAGTCAACCACCTGCACCAAATGATGTTAACGGTCAACCTGAGGCACTTTTTCATTTCCTCGACAAGTCTCTTTTGTTGAAACATTTAAGGGAGCTTAAACCTGATAAAACTGTTAACAGAAAGGCATTTTATAAGTCTTATGTCAAATGGGAAGATCTCAATCAAACCCAGAGGAATAAACAATTTCCTTCTGGGTCACTAACCTGACTGATGGTGTGCGTTTTGCATTGAAGCAATGCGTTGAGGCCGATGCAGCCAATGAATCTGCGGAAGAAGCAAACAGATTGTCAATTACTAACAAGCATGATAAGGCCCGTCTTTTGCACCTTCGAATTGATCCCTCTGCAGCTGTAAAGTGGAGTGAGGCTCTCCGTGAAAAGAGTCGTGTGCAACTTGATGATCGCGATGGTCAAGGGGGTTATGTATGCCCCTTTGATTCTCTTGCTAGTCTCTTCAATGATCCCACTAACGTTTATGAAAATGCTTGCGTTGTTCCTGACAAAACAGATGAGAGTGGGTGCTATGTTCCCGAGTCGGGAATGGAAATGGTCGCAAGGAGGTGCTACGATATTAATCCTTCTGCAAAAAATCGTCCCACTAGAGACGGTGCATGGATTCGTGCCAAATGGAAGGAACTTAAGTCGAAATTGACA
>Ga0209990_10001672_pt1 | contig 18475 bp, 43 predicted proteins | sample NOAtaG_6_FD_187304 | JGI IMG/M metagenome (GOLD analysis project Ga0209990, IMG submission 187304) | Freshwater lake microbial communities from Lake Erie, under a cyanobacterial bloom - NOAA_Erie_Diel5S_2200h metaG (SPAdes) (version 2) | ecosystem: Environmental > Aquatic > Freshwater > Lake ...
TCAAGTGGCGGAACAAGAATAATGACAGCGTCAACATCTTCAATTGCAATAACAAATTCGCAAATATTCGTCAATGCAGGAACGGCAGGAACGCCGAGCATTTCGCCGACAGGTGACGGAAATACTGGAATATATTTTAGTGCGGCAGATGAAGTTACAATTGCAACAGGTGGATTCTCGCGGATGGATATTGGTAACACAGGTTTCGCTTTCGGTTCAAGTAGCGTAGTCAATTCAAATTTTACTTGTTATTTAGAGGAAAACATATCGACAACACGTTATCCGTTAGGAGCATATTTAGCATTAGCCAATACAACAGCGACAGCCGCGGCACGATTCTTAAAATATGATAATACAAATTCGACAGCGCAAGTTTATATCCAATTTGCTAACAATTTAGGCGGTACAGGCGGTGGGCAAATAAACGGAAATGGAGCGGCACAAGCGGCTTTCGGTTCGTTTTCCGATGCTAGATTAAAAGAAAATATTGAAACTTTATCAAGTCAACTTGAAAATATTAATGATTTACGACCTGTAGAATTTGATTATAAAGACGGAAGCGGACACCAAGTTGGATTTATTGCGCAGGAAATTCAAACAGTTTATCCCGATGCGGTGAATGTGGGGGCAGACGAATATCTTACAGTCACAGGATGGGGAAAGACGGAAGCGATACTAGTAAAAGCCATTCAAGAGTTAACAGAAAAAGTTGAAACTCTTGAATCACGCATAACAGCACTAGGAGGTTAAGTGATGAAACAAATTGCGGCAAATAGCGGTATTGCTTTCATCGGCTCGGCTATCGCATATTTTTTTGGGGAGTGGAGCCAATTGCTTATGTTGTTTTTTTTCGTGATCATTATGGATTACATCACAGGACTTATGGCGGCGATCATCGAAAAAAATGTATCATCAGCTATTGGGTTCAAGGGATTAATTAAAAAATTCGCGATGGTATTGATCATTGCGTTATGTCATCAGCTTGATAAATTTACAGGCAATAGTGTGATCATGACGGGCGCGATCTTCTTTTTTCTTGCCAATGAATTAGTTTCAATCACCGAAAACTACGGAAGAATCGGGTTGCCTTTGCCGCCACAGCTTAAAAATATTATCAAGACATTGAGGGATAAATCATGATATTTGCAGGTTACAGAATAACAAGTCCTTACGGCAATAGAATTCATCCGATTAAAAAAACAGAATTATTCCACCGCGGAATCGATCTAGTCATCGGGTTTCAAAAGCCTATTTTGTCATTTACGGATGGCGAAGTGCTATTTGCAAAAGAAGGAAAAACAGGTTCAGGATTCGGAAATTATGGCAATGTTGTTGCAGTCAGAGATAAAAACAAAGCCTTACATTGTTATGCACATTTAGACCGTATAGATGTTAACGTAGGAAATTTAGTCAAGCGCGGAGATCAATTAGGAACAGAAGGAAATACAGGGCAATCCGCAGGCAGTCATCTCCATTACGAAATCAGACTAAAAGACAGTCCATCATTTGGTTTCGGAACGCATACAGACCCGACAGAATACCTAAAGAAATTTTATGAAGATGAATTGAAGATCAGCGATTGGGCGCGAGATGCAGTAGCATGGGCGACACGCAACGGATTTGCAGATGATCAAAACTTAAAGGAAACAATGACAAAAGAACAGATCATAACAATATTATACAGAATATCGAAAAAGTAAGCCGAAAGGCTTTTTTTTTACTCAAAAAATAATTTGAAAAAAGTTAAAAATAGGGCTTTACATATAATAAAATATATTGTAATATAAGATTATCAAAGCAAAGGGAGATGGGAAAATGAAAAAATCAATTTATTTGTTCGGAGCTTGCAAAGATTGCGCGATTGTGAAACGTATTACTCAAATGCCGAATTCAGCAAGATATGTTTGCACAACCGATGGATACGATATCTACGATGCAAGCGAATTCGAAGAAAAATATTTTGCAATAGCCGAATAATCATCAAGCCGAGCGGGGCGGCAAATCCCCGCACAAACAAAAGGAGACGATGACAATGATTTTTTGGAAAGTAGAAAACAGCAAAACAGGCGAAGTTGACGAGTACTTGCAAGAAAACGACAGACAATATTGGTTGCGTACTAGACTAACACCATACGCAGGAGAATGCTTCCAAGTAGCTCCAAGCCAAGCAAGAATAGGTTCACAGTATGGAACATTGATATGCGATCATAAAACAGGGGAGGTTACATACCGCAACGACATACACAACATAGAAGGAAAAATGCACGCTTTAAAATGCACCAGAGTAATACGATAATAAAATCCGAGCGGAGCGGCAAAACTCCGCTAAAATTCAAAAGGAGCGATGAAGATGAAAAATTATCAAGAGGATTGCACAGTAACAATAAAAGAATGTTATAGCGCAGGATACGTGATCTGGCTAGATGCAGATGATGAAATGTACTTCACAGACGAAAACGGCACAGAAAAGATTGAAAAATGGACAAAAGAATACAGAGCAATTTGCAAAAAATATGCGCCGATCTTCCTCAATGACTACACACAATACAGACAAAACTTAAGAGATTAAGAACAATCCGAGCGCGGCGGATAATCCGCGCAACAAATCTAAGGAGTGATCATGATGTTAACGGTCTACAGTCAAAAGCTTGCAAAGGAAATTGAAATCCTCAAAGAAATGGTTCGTGATTCGATATTTGAAGATGAAAGGCAATATTACAAAAAACATCTTAAAGATGCGGAAAGATTTTACAATCAATACGTAGGTAACGAAAAAACATACTAAAGGAGCAGATGATCATGGAAGAACAGTTGAAGTACTTGAAAAGAGAAATTGAAATCAATAAAAATTTATGTGAAATTGTTCAGTCAGCAGGCGAAAAATCTTATTACAGGGGGAAGATCAAAGCTTATTGCGAAATGTACTATAAATTATCAGGAAAAATTGAATCAACATAAAATTAGCCGCAAGGCTTTTTTTATTAGAACAAACTCAAAAAACAATGCTTGACATATAATAACATATATCTTAATATGAATATATCGAACAAACAGGAGGTGAACAAAATGACAAAAAAAGAAATGGCAAAGTCAATCGCAAAAGAATTCATGATCTATCAAAGCAAGGACAAAGCAATATGGGTTTACAGAAATCTTATGAAGATGAAGAAAATCGATGTAGAAGCACAATATGAAGGGTTCATCATTAACAGAACATCGAAGATCACACCTTGGCACTAAATAGCGCGGAGAGCGATCTCCGCCAACAAATTAAAGGGAGCGAACAAAATGACGAATCAAGAAATCATCGAAAAGGAAAAAATGTTAAATGGAATCGATTGTGAAGCTCATACATATGCAGGATGGTTGCAGATCGGATACAGAGTAAAGAAAGGAGAGAAAGCAAGATTCAAAACAAGTATTTGGAATAAAGGAAGCAAGAAACAAGAAGATCAAGAAGAAGGAACAGGATATTATTATATGAAATTAAGTCATTTTTTCACAATAGATCAAGTAGAAAAGATTTAATTATAAGCCGAGCGGAGCGGCAAAACTCCGCAATAAAAATATTGCAATATATGCAGAATTATAATATCATATAGGAAAGGAGGTGAGAACATGACAAAAGAACAGTTTCAAAGAATCATCGATTTGCTTGACGAGCCAATCATGCGGAAGATACAACGTAATTATTCAGTAAGCATTGATGAGGAAGAAGAAGTAGAAAGAGCATGCGAAAAAGTATTGGGAAGAAAAGCAAATGATGATGAATTCAATCACGTTTTTATGTCAGACGAATTTACAAGCATTCTTGACGAAATCGAAGATTATATCAATTTTAGAGAAAAAACAAAAGAATCAAAAGGACATTTCGAAGATTTCACACATGATCACCCATTCGGATGGAGAGGAGGTGCAAGAAGTGACAATCAAAGTTGATGAAGCTATGCGTATCAGGGATGCTATGCGCGAACATCGAAGATTAGCAAAAGCTATGGATGCGGATTATCGAGAAATGGATTTGCAATATGAAGAATTGATTCAAAGTTTCAACGAATCAGAACAGAAGGAAATGTATCAAAAACTCATGAAGGAGCTTAAATAATGGATAAAAAAGACGCATTAAAGGATTATATTTTAGTCAATGACCGAATCTTGAAATTCTACGAAAAATACCCAGAAGGCAGAATTATAACAAGCATTGTATCATGGACAGAAGGAAGAATTGTAATGCAGGCGACTATTTATCGCGATCATGAAACTGAAAAAGCATTATCAATAGGACACGCATACGAACAGGAAGGAAGTACATTCATTAATAAAACATCGGCACTTGAAAATTGCGAAACATCAGCAGTAGGCAGAGCGTTAGCACTTGCAGGGTTCGAGATCAAGAAAAGCATTGCAAGTAAAGAAGAAGTTGAAAATGCACAGGCTAAACAAGAACAGCTAAAAAAGGAAGAATCAATTGAGATTCCCGAGATCATACGAAATTTATATCAAGAAAAATTCGGTAATCTTGAAAATTTCGAATTGAACATCAGCAAGCTAAAAGAAAGAGGTTTCACGTATGAAGAAATTTATAATCGGTTGGAGGGCAAAAAATGAGCGAAATTAATACATTTCAAATTAAAGGCGTATTGTATGCAGAACCAAGATTATTTGGAAGTGGTGAAAAGACAGTATGCAAAGCATTGATTAAGACAAAGAAAAATTTTATTAATGTTGTAGCATTTACTGAAAATTCTCGGATTTTATATTCGCACACAAAAGATGAGGAAATACATTGCGAAGGTTATGTTAAATCAGGGAGTTACGAGAAAGACGGAAGAAAAGTTTATACGCAAGATTTAGTCATTGAAAAATTTTATGGAATCAAGAAAAAAAATGAAATTGAAGATTGGATGAGATAGATGGAGTATCAAACAATAGCAAAAGAAATCATTGAATGCCTTAAACGATTGAAAGAGCAGGAACAAACATTGCATGCCGCGGCAAAAGAAAGAGCGACTACAGAAGCAGTATATCGCCGATCACTAGCAGTTGAGATCATGAAGCTAAAACAAATGGGCATTCAAACGTCAATAATTAGGGATGTAGCGCATGCAAACTTAAACGACATCATAATGGATAGGGAATTGCAAGATTCCCTATTCACAGCCAAACGAGAGAGTATAAGAGCAATTGAAACTGAAATCTCCGCGTGGCAAACAATAGCGAAATTTTATGAAAGGGATAGATGATCTATGTACAGTAAAGAAGATCAGATCAAGAGCAACAGAATAAAACAAACTCAGCGACAAAAAGGAGAAATAAGCTTGAAAGTCCGTCAAGAAGTTAAAACCCGAAGCAACGGAGCGTGTGAAGTATGTGACATGCAAAGAGCTACAGAAATGGCGCACGTCATCAGCAGGGTAAGGATTGAGCATAAAACAACAGCAGATGACATTCTTCATACATGTTATGAATGCCACAAATGGCTTGATGGAAGCATTCACGGCGCGGCATACAAAGAAGGAATAAGAACAGATAGAGAAAGAACAAGAAGAATGGAGGGAATGAAATGAAGCTGTGGGTTTATAAAAAAATACTTGATGCACTTCTTAAAACAAATTCATATAAAAAAATTTATTTAAGAATTTGGGAATTATATCATATTGAAAAGTTGAAATCATATCGATGAATAGCAATATATTAATACGTATGTTAATATCAATTCAGGAGGTGAGATCATGGAAACGTTATACACAGTCAAACAATTTGCGGAAATGTTGAATATGGCGGAAATTACAATACGTCAATGGATGGGAAATGGCAAATTGAATTTCGTTAGAATCGGAAGCAAATCGGTTCGGATTCCTCATTCAGAATTAAACAGAATCCTTAATAAACGGGGGTAAAAAATGAAAAAATATTATTGGCTTAAACTTAAAGACGACTTCTTTACTCAAAAGGCAATAAAAAAATTACGAAAAATAGCAGGAGGTGACACGTTTACAATCATTTATCTGAAGATGATGTTGGTTGCGATCAAGTCAGAAGGAAAAATATTTCACGAAGGAATCGAAACTAACTTCCACGAGGAGCTTGCACTTGATCTTGATGAAGATGAAGAAAATGTAAAATTGACTATATCTTATTTACTCAATCACGGATTAATGGAAGAATCACAAAACGAATATTTTCTTCCCGAAAGCATAACAAATACAGGAAGCGAGTCAGATTCAGCCGAAAGAGTAAGAAAATTCAGAAATAAAACGTTACAATGTAACAGCGATGTAACATCAAGTAACGCACTAGTAACGACTAGTAACGCCGAAGTAACAACATGTAACACAGAGAAAGAGATAGAGATAGAGAAAGAGAAAAGAGAAAGAAAGAAGAAATATAATAAAGATTCAGAAGAAATATTGTCATACTTGAACCTAAAAAGCGGTTCAAATTACAGAATGATTGACAGTAACTTGAAGTTGATTGATGCACTTATAAATAAAGGTTACTCAAAACAAGATGTATTAACAGTCATAGACAAAAAAACAGAAGAATGGAACGGGACTGATTATCAACAGTACTTAAGACCGATGACACTATTTGGCAATAAATTCGAATCCTACTTGAATCAGCCGATCATTAAAAAACAAAGCAATTATGAAAGAACAACAGACAAGCTAACAGAATTATTTAATCAATACGGAGGTGAAGAAAATGAACAAACAAGAGATATTAAAAATATTTTCAATATTTAATGTATGCTACCCGAAATTTATCGAATCAGGAAAAGAAGAAGTCATGGTTGAAGTCTGGTATCAGATGTTAAAAGAATATCAATATGATTATGTGATGTTATCATCTCAAAACCACATAAAGAAAAGTAAATTCGCGCCAACAATACACGACATTATAGAAGGCATTACAGACCTTCAGAATATAGGCAGAATTGACGCAATGACAGCATGGGGGATTGTTACTAAGGCAATACGATATTATGGCTATTATCGACAGCTAGACGCCTTAAACAGCATGCCGCAAGATGTAGCCAAAATAGTCGAATCAATGGGATGGCAAAATTTATGTATGAGCGAAAACGAAATCGCGGATAGAGCGCATTTTACAAAAGCTTATGACACGATGCAGAAGCGCGAACAACAGCTTGCATTGATGGGAGATCAATTAACAAAACTATTGGGGAAGTGATCATATTAAACCACTTATATTAAAATTGCCACCATCAGTAAATCATATGTATGTTAATGCGAAGATCAGAGGAAGAAATATAAGGATATTGCGCAAACATGCGAATGACTGGTTCAACGATGCTATGCAAAAAACTGTTTCATATATCGAAGAAACGAAATGGGAGAAGGCAGATCAAAAGGTCATCATCGAAATTTATTTATATTATCCAAATCTAAAAACACGGGATTCTCACAATATGTTAAAAATTATGCTTGATGTATTGGAGCGGGGCGGTATATACACAAACGATAAATACGCATTACCGCGCATAATGGATTTTCAACTTGATAGATCAAACCCGAGAATAGAGCTAAATTTCAGTTTATTCAGATCACTATAGGTGATTTTTTTTTATTAAAATATATGTTGACACACAATAAAATATACCTTAATATAAGATTATCAAAGCAAAGGAGCGATAACAATGACACTAGATCAATTAAACAAAATGCTTAGAGAATACAGAAAAAAATATCTTGAAACGTTACATGGATTTGAAACTTATATACGAGATGATGAAAGAAGCAGATTAAATGATCATTACGGAAAGAAGATAAAAGAAGTTGAAATGATGATCAGGAATCAACTTGAAAATATAAATTGACATATAATAAAACATAATGATATAATGAATTATACGAATAAGGAGGTGAACAAAATGGAGAGATTAGAACAACAAATCGTAAATAAAATCGAATCATTAATCGATTTACTGACCGAAGGCGAATTAGATACAGTAGAAAAGGCAAGAATCAAAGGAATGATACAAGGATTAGAAAATGCGATTGTGATGATGAACAGATTTAAATAATAAAAGCCGAGGGCGGCGGCAAATCCGCCCGATTAAAAAAGGAGATAATCAAATGTTTAATAAAAAAATGAAAGAAGCGATTCAAGAATTTTGGAAAGATGATGACGGTTATTGGGTGATACTTAAAGAAGGATATGAAGCACAGCATGACGGCGCAAGAACGGTTAATGGCGAAACCTACTCGGATTTAATCAGAGAAATGAAATTGATCAAAAGGAGTTAATAAAATGGAGTGCAGAATCAAAAAAATAAAAAAAGAATATGTTGTTTACATCGATGACAAAAAGGATAAACAGTTTATAAATTTAGACCTAGCACTTGATTACATCAAATCGATAAAAGGAGCGAAAAAATCATGATCAAATATCAAGGGATTGTAATAGACAGATTCAATGGAGAATCAGTAAAGACACGATATTATACAACATGGGGTGAAGCACAAAAAGCCGCGGAAAAATTAAGCGAAAAATACTATCTAAAATGGCGAGGAAACATTACAGTTGTAAGCAAAATAAACACAAAGGACAAATTCTATAAAACAATTTGCAATGGTTTCGTATGACAGAAGCGACCGCGAACATGTTAATCACAGTAACAGTAATAAGCGTGATCACTAATCTGGCAGTATTTATAGCAATGATCATATTGATATGGGTGGAGAATAAGCAATGAAGAAAATAATATGTGAAGATTGCAAGGGTTATGGATATTTCAAGATAGACAACATTCATGAATCATGTCAGATGTGTAATGGTAACGGGTATCATCTATATCTTGAAGAAGGGGAAGAATTCGGTAATGATTGCAAAAGCGGAAAATGCGATTGATTGGGAAACAGCAACATTTCAACAGCTACATGAAATCATCTTTAATGATAATGAATGTGATCTTGAATACAAATGGCAAGCATTACACGAAATGAGGAAACGAAATGGACAAAATAAACCCGAATCATTATAAAACAGGCGGAATTGAAACAATAGACTACATCGCGGCAAAGATGACTACAGAACAGTTTGAGGGATATTTGAAAGGAAATGTTATCAAATATATAAGCCGATATAATGAAAAGAATGGGATTGAAGATTTACACAAGGCGGAATGGTATTTATGCAGGCTAATAAACTTAAAAGAAAATTTAAGGGAGATAAAAAAATGAAATTCGTAAAATTTAGTTTCTTTTTTATGATAAGAATACCGTTCATTTTACCTGATTTTTTATATATACGGGAAATGAAAAGACGAGGATACGGTATGTGTGAAGAATGTGGAATTTTAATCATCAGACGAGGTGCAAATTATTGCAGGTACTGTGGAACAAAAATAACTGTTAAACATGAGTGAACACTAGGAGGAAAAAAATGAAAGATATATTAGAAAGTATTTTAGCAGGTATTAAATTAGGGATAATTTTTTCGCTTGCTTATATCATGTTAGATTATTTCTTAAAATAACCATTAAATACGAGGTGAAAAAATAATGGAAGCAGGAGATTTCGAATTATTTTTTATTGAACATATCAAAGAAATGAAAGGAAGAATAGCAACATTAAAAGATGAACAAATTTTTCTCGAAGGAAAGCTAGAAGCGTATGAGCATTCGTTAAAAACTCTGAAAAAATCGAATTGGAAAAATGACTAAAGACAAAATGGCATTTACAGACAAAAGTGATGACATGACCAATCAAGCAATCAATGCAGTCTATCGGCATATGCAAGAAGAGTTTAATTGAAACAGGAAGGATGACCCGACTATTATAAATTTAGAGTTTGCTTTTCCAGATGGCGGAAAATTAGTTTATATACCAGAAAAAGGAGATTAAACAATGACTGATTATCATATGTATTTTAGCATTATAGCCGAGCCGCTAGAAATCCAATTGAATAAACAAGGTTACACATTGGGAGAGAATTCCGAAAGATATGACGTGATGCTTAAGCATATATTTGCTTTCCACATGAATGGTATATTGACAAAAAGTGAAGCGGATAAAGCATTACAAAGATACAACAAATTTATTAGAGGAATAGCAAAGGAGATGAAACAATGAATGACATAGTAAAAGCAATTATAGCAGGATTGGGATTTGGGTTACTTTTTTCCGCGGCTTATTTTATCGGGTGGTGGACATTATGACAGAAAAACAAATTCCGCATAAAGTCACAGAAAAACAATTACAATTGATTGAAGCAATGAAAACAACAGGAAATTTGAAAGAGTTACAAAAGATTGTAAAGTGGCAAGGAAGAGAATTGCACAACATGATCGGATATTTTGTCAGCAGAAAATTTATAAGAAGAATATCAAAATCTACTTATGTACTGAATTATAGTTATTTATATGATAACGTCAAAGAATCGTTTGAAGAAGTTGAAACAGATGGATTAAAAATTGATTTGAATTTAATACCTAAGGAGATTCAAGATTATTTATGGGAAAACAGACAAAAGACATGCTCCGAATTAAAATTGAAAACAAAATTGCCCAGACTTTATATTCGCCAATACATATACGAAATGAAGCTAAAACATTTCCCGAGGAACAGCAAATCATTGTAAAAAGCGGAGAATATCTCGGAGCAAGTGAAGTAAACGTAATCATCAATCAAGAATACAGATCAGCATTTAATTTGGCGCAAGAAAAAGTCGGAATCATCGAAAAAAAAGAAATCGATAATCAATTTACACGTTACGGAAGCATGATTGAACCGTTGATCATAAATCATATTGAAAAGCATGGTTATATATTCGATGTCGAAAAAAGGCGATGTCATCAATATAAATTAAGCGGTATTGTTGACGGTATCGATAGACAAAAAAACGTGATCTTGGAAGTCAAGACATATTTCAAGAATCCTAATTTCGAATCATATGTTAATCAAATTCATGTTTATTTTCATATATGGGGCTTGAAAGATGCATTGTTGGCGATATATAGACAAAGCGACATGTTTGACGCCCAACAAATCGAAGTTTATAATATATTAAGAGATAATTCAAGAATTGAAAATATATTAACAAAAGTTGATGCATTTTGGAAAAAATGCGAGATGCTCAAAGTAAACAGAGATATGAAAAAGAAAGAATTCGATAATCTGGAGGTTGATCATGTTATTAGATAAAAAAATGTTAATAAACTTTTTAAGAGATTTGCAGGAAAATGGATATGACATCAATACGATTCATAAAATATTAAAAGAAATTTATGACGGTACATTCGATGAACATGACCCGAGATTGATTGATAAGCGTATGCAGATATTTGAAAGAATTTCGATTGAAAGAGAAAGACAAGATGAATTGCATGAATTCCCGCATAATATAAGACTTGCAGTATTGATGGAAGAAGTAGGAGAAATAGCGAAAGAATTGCAAGAGAAAGAACAATATAAGAATGTTATAAATCTATATATAGAGCTTATACAAACGGCCGCGGTATGTGTGAGATGGATTGAGGAAATTAGCAAGGAGTTAAAACAATGAAAATCATTTATAAACAGATCAGCGAATTAATCCCGTACATCAACAACCCGAGGAAGAATGATCATGCAGTTGATGCAGTAGCCTCATCTATTAAGAATTTCGGGTGGCAACAACCTATAGTTATAGACAAACAAAATGAAGTCATAGCAGGTCATACAAGGCTTAAAGCGGCGCAAAAGCTCAATCTAAAGGAAGTGCCTTGCTATGTTGCAGAAAATCTAACAGACAGCCAAATAAAAGCGTATAGAGTCGCGGACAATAGAGTTAATGAAGAATCAAATTGGGATTTCGATTTACTGAAGATTGAATTGCAAGGAATCGATGAATTTACAGGATTTAGCAAGCAGGATTTGAAGATGTTTGAGTCATTAAAATATGAAGAAATACCCGAAAAGATATTTGATGAAGTTGATCAGCCTGAAGAAAAAAAGATAAAATGCCCGAATTGCGGACATGAAGATAAAAAGAGTAAATTCAAATGAAAATATTCCTGTCAGCACTTGAACAGTCGTTAAGATTTCAATATATTGATCAGCGGATTGATGCTTATTATTTTAATCTATTGAGTTATTATTACTTAAAGGTAGACATCATGAAGCGAATAGTAGATAAATCGCAAGAAGTATTAATTGACAGCGGAGCGCATACATTTCAAAAAGGAAAAAAAGTTGATTGGGAATCATATACGAATAGATATGCTAATTTTATAAAAAATAATGATCATGAAAAGATTTTAGGATATTTCGAAATGGATATCGACCCCGCAGGATATTCATTAAATTATGTTAATCGACTTAAAATAATTTTACAGTCAAAAAGCAAAAAGATCATTCAAGTATGGCATAAAAATAGAGGAATCAAAGACTTTATTGAAATGTGCAAAAACCCGATACATGAAAAGAATGTTGTTTCAATTTCGGGATTCAAGAATCAAGACATAAAAGACAAAGATTTCATAAAATTCGTTAATTATGCTCATTATTGCGGATGTAAAATTCATGGATTAGGCATAACACGTAAAGACATATTGAGTTCAGTTCCTTTTGACTATGTTGATTCATCTTCTTGGGTTCAACGTGGAATATTCGGCAGAGGGTACAATCACGCGGAAACGTTGAAGTTTAATCGAAATTACACATCAAAAACAAACAATCATTTGCATTTGATGTATAATAATTATCTTGAAGGCATGAAGTTGCAAAAAGAATATTTGATGAAATGATGGTTCGTAAAATCCCATTCAAAACTAAGGAGAAGATGTCATGAACACTTTATTATTTTTTATTACAATTTTATTGAATTTTAGCTTGATGTTAGTATTTTACAGAATGTTCGGAAAAACAGGGTTATTTGCTTGGGTCGGAATATCAACAATCATATGTAACATTGAAGTACTCAAAACAATCGAATTATTCGGGATGATCACAACACTAGGAAACGTTATGTATGGGAGTATATTCCTAGCTACAGACATACTAGGCGAAAAATACGGAAGAAAAGAAGGACAAAAAGCAGTCATTATAGGGTTCGTATCATTAATTGCGTTTACGTTAATTATGCAAGTTAACTTGATGTATATTCCACATGCAAGCGATTTCGCAAGCCCACATCTTGAAGCATTATTCTCAATATTGCCTAGAATCGCAATTGCTAGTCTAACAGCTTATATAATATCTCAAATAATTGACACTTATTTATATGATCTTCTTAAGAATAGATTCAAAAAGCCTTGGGTAAGTACAAATATTTCAACATTAATTTCGCAGTCAATAGACACAACAATATTTACAGCAGTAGCATTTATAGGTGTATTTCCGAATGATGTATTAATATCGATATGGGTTAGCACATTCGTATTGAAGTTTATAATCACTATTATGGGAACACCTTTCTTATATGCGTCACTCAAAATAAAAAGCAAATAAAGGTGATCATATGCATTCGAAATTGAATGAAGAAATGATTGAGAAATTCAAAAATTATATAAGTCAAGGAAATTATGTCAATGTTGTTTGCAATTATCTCAATATCAATGAATCAACTTTTTATGATTGGATTAAAAGAGCAAAGAAAGAAGAAGAAGAAGGAAAGAATACAATCTATACCAAGTTTCACAAGGCGATAAAAGAATCAGAAGCCGTTGCAGAAATGCGACATCTACAGAACATACTTAAAACAGCACAAGACGGAACATGGCAAGCAAGCGCATGGTATTTAGAGCGTAAACACAAACAGCGATGGAGTGCGAAGCAAGAAATTGAACATACAGGAGATAACATAATAAAGGTACGGATAACCGATGATTGAATATCATATTAGCAGTAAAAAGTTTAATAAATCATATTTACCTTATATTGATGATCAGACCCCGTTACAAATATTCTTTGGTGGTTCAGCAAGCGGAAAAAGTTATTTTTTGGCTCAAAGAACAATAATTGACGTGATCAGCAATAAAAGGAATTATTTAATATGCAGAAAGACGGCACGAACAATAAAAAGAAGTGTAATAAATGAATTGATGAAAGCAATTGACAGCTTAAAAATGAATAATTTGTTTGAATTAAACAAAACAGATAATTCATTGACATGCACAAATGGTTGTCAAATATTAACCGCAGGACTAGATGATGTAGAAAAGATAAAATCAATTACACCTAGTCGTGGCGTGATTACTGACATTTGGATTGAAGAGGCTACAGAAGTCGAATATGAAGATGTTCAACAGCTTAAAAAACGTTTACGTGGGGAATCAAAATTAATTAAAAGATTAACAATGTCATTTAATCCTATTTATCAAACACATTGGTTATTTAAAGAGTATTTTCAGACATTTGAAGGGACATTTCTCAAAAATTTTGATATGATGATCTTGAAAACTACTTATAAAGATAATAAGTTCTTAACAGAACAAGATATTTATAACATGGAAAACGAAAAAGACGAATATTTTTATAACGTTTATACTTTGGGTAATTGGGGCGTATTAGGAAGAACAATATTTAAAAATTATGTCGTTGAACAATTCGACTATTCAACATTCGATAATTATTTTAATGGGCTAGATTTTGGATTTGCAACAGACCCTTCCGCATTGATAAGGATACATTATGACAAAAACAATAAAATAATTTATATTATAGATGAGTTTGCAGAATTAGAAATGACTAATGACATGTTAGCGGAAAGAATAAGGGAGATAATCGGCAATGAATACATCACATGCGACAGCGCCGACCCCAAAAGCATAAGGGAATTACAAGCATTAGGAATAAAAGCAAAAGCGGCAATTAAGGGAAAAAATTCAGTAAATCAAGGTATTGAATGGCTTAAAAAACAAAAAATAGTTATACATCCTAAATGTATTCATTTTAAGAAAGAAATTGAAATATATCAATATAAAATGGATAGAAATGGGTTCTACATTAATCAACCTGTAGATAGAGATAATCATTTGATAGATGCGTTAAGATATGCCATCGAAGAATTCTTTGCAGATAAAGCAATATTATTTTAGGAGTGATCACATGGCATTTTGGGATAGATTCTTGAGGAAGCAGAAATATCAATATGTCAGCGAAGGAAACTATAATCAGCCTTATTGGACAACACAAAAAGATAAACAGTTCATTACGGAAGCATATAACAAAGTTGTATGGGTTTATTCTTGCGTAATGCAGATCAGCTCGGCGACATCATCAGTTCCTTGGTTGTTGTATCGTAAAGGCAGAAGCGGAAGAATGCTTGAAATCGAATCACACCCTATTTTAGAGATGCTCAATAATAAAGCGAATTCATTCATGAGCGGAAGGGATTTCGTTGATCTATGGGCGACATATTTGGCGATTGAAGGAAAATTTTATGCCGAATATATCAATCCTGCAATGCCTACTCAAATGGTGCCGCTATATCCACACTACATGAAGCCGATACCGAGCAAAGAACAATTTGTAAGTGGTTATCAATATGACATGTACAAACCTATTTTTTATACACGTGAAGAAGTGCTATGGAGCAAGTTCAATGACCCGCTTGAAATTTATGAAGGATTAAGCCCGATTAGAGCATTAAGCAGAACAATTGACACAGAAAACGAAGCAGTCAATTGGAACAAGTCAACATTACAGAATAGTGGAGTTCCCGCAGGAATATTTACAATACAGAATCCTTCTCCCGAGTTAATCGACAATTTAAGAGATGAGTGGCGCAAGAGATACGGCGGCGGAACAAATGCACGCTTGCCGTTGGTCCTTAATGCAGATAGAGCAACATATCAATCCATCGGCATGAGTTCAGTTGATATGGATTTCCTTAATCAAAGAAGATTGAACCGAGTAGAAATTTGCTCGGCTTTCGGCGTTCCTTCTCAATTAGTTGGCGACCCCGAAGCACAAACATATTCTAACTTCGGCGAAGCAGTCAAATCATTTTGGGAAAATACGATCATCCCGAGATATTTGGAGCATATTAAAGACAAATTAAACAGCGACTTGGTTTCGAGATATGCGGATAATCTTTATTTAACTTATGATCTATCAACAGTAACAGCATTAAAAGAGAGTCAAGACGCATTGACAAAAAGAACAGTTGATCTATGGAAGAATGGATTGATTAAACGTAATGAAGCAAGGTTTGCGCTTGATTATGAAGATGTCATCGGCGGAGATGTATTTTTCAACGAATTAAGCGGCATGATGCCAACAACACAATCAGAAACAGAACAAAAAGACTTAAACGCAAAAAAAAACTCTTTAAGCAATTTGAGCGAACCCGAAATCCATTTTATGTTGAAGTAGAAAAGCAGATTGCAAGATCATTCGAAGAACAGCGAAAGAAAATTGAAAAGAAAAATTTTAATGATGACAATCTCACAAATGAAATATTTGAAATCATTGATGCGGATTATGATAAGTGGCATAAGATGCTTAAAAACATCTATAAAGACGTGATCAAAGACTTTGGAACACGCACATTTAATGATATTCAATCAAAAGCGCCCGAAATCAAAGCGAATAATAAATTCAGCCTATTAACAGAAGATATTCAAAATTATATTGATGATGTGACAGCGGATAAAGTCGTTATGATCTCAGAAACAACAAAGAAAGATATAAAACGAATTGTAGCAAAAGCGATTCAGGAAGGTAAAAGCATATCCGAAACTGAAATGATGATTGATGAATTGTATCTTGATCAGATCATTCCTAACAGAAGCAAGACAATCGCACGTACTGAAGTCGTATCGGCGTCAAACTATGGGAGCATAGCAGGAGCGAAACAAACGACATCGAAGTTAAATAAAATATGGATTCCTACGTTTGATGACAGCACAAGAGAAAGTCATCTGGCAATGGCTAATCACCCACCTATTGCACTAGATGCAATGTTTAATGTCGGTGGATTTTACGGTCAACAGCCTGGAGATTTCGCACTTCCTGCAAGTGAAGTTATTAATTGCAGATGCGCTATAGGTTACGATTATGCGCCTGTTGTTCAGATGCCGCCGCAAGCATTGCCATTACCCGAAGTGCAACCTAGGAAAATATCGATTGATGAATTAGATAATTATGAAGAATTATTAAAGAATCTAAATAGACCTAACTTTTTTTATGGTGGCGGCAGAGAAAATCTAGTCAATAAAGCATTGTTTGAAAAATTAGGTTATGATGGCAAGCCGAATGTCGTTAATACTGAAAAATTAAATGAATTGATTAAAGAAAGCGACTTTTACGGATATAGAGGATTACCCGCAATGAAATATGTTGAAGATTTAAAGCGCGGCGCATATTTTTCGGGCACAGGATATTATGGAAGCGGGACATACTCAGCGATAATAAATAAAAAAGAAGCTAGAGAATTAGGAATAGTTGATGAAAGCATGTTTGACAGACTAAAAGACGCACGTTTTACGACAGCCTTAGGATATGCAAACGAAAAAGAAGAAGGCGTTTCAAAATTCGTATTATCGAAAAGTTTTAAGTATACAACACATGAAGAAATGGAGAAATTATCGGAAAAAATATTCGAAAAAAATGTTGAGAAATTAGAAGATGTATTAAGTCAATTATCAACAGAAGATTTAATCAAGATTGATGATGTCATCAGTAGACTAAAATTAAGCTACAGCGAAGATGCAATTGAAGATTATCTAAATATAACAAGAGATATAAACGGGATTGATCAAGTTGATAAAATTTTAGTCGAAATGTACGGTGCTAAGGATTATGGAACATTAGCAATATTGAATGGTTATGATGGCTTATATGTCAGCGGAATGGAATTTATGATAATATTTAATAGAACAAAGATGATCATTGATGAAGAAACAGGAAAAAAATGGAGGTTATATGATGAAAGTTGAATTCAGCAGAGAGCTAGGCGATCTATTTTCTCATAATTCTTTTTTTATATCTCCATTAAATGAAGTTAATTTAAGGCTTGAATTCGCGAAATATAATGATGAATCAGAATTGACAGACGAATTAAAAGAACAATTAAGACTAGCAAGATTAAGAAGAAAAAATAAAAACATTATGAGCAATTACAAAGAAAATACTTTAATTATGATGTCTGACATAGTGAAAAAAATATTAAAAGAAAGGGGTATTAATAATGACATCACAGCCAATGAATAACAGTATTCAAACGAGAGGATTCGCCCGAAAGACAATGGAATTTGAACATAGCAAAATCCATGACGGTAGAGGATATGATGTTGATATCGAATTTACATTAACAGGAACAGCGTCATTATACTATCATCTTGAATCAGGCGATTATAATTGCCATTTGAAAGATTTTGAATTAACAACAAACAAACCCGAAGTAAAAGCGTGGCTATATGTCAATCCTACAGTTGCAAAGTCGACATCACCTCAGGAAGTAACAATATTTAATAGTGATCATACATCGACTAATCAAAGTAGTCTGAAAATTTACACTAATTCAA
>Ga0209990_10001680_pt1 | contig 18437 bp, 21 predicted proteins | sample NOAtaG_6_FD_187304 | JGI IMG/M metagenome (GOLD analysis project Ga0209990, IMG submission 187304) | Freshwater lake microbial communities from Lake Erie, under a cyanobacterial bloom - NOAA_Erie_Diel5S_2200h metaG (SPAdes) (version 2) | ecosystem: Environmental > Aquatic > Freshwater > Lake ...
CTTGTCAATGATGAAACCAGTTTTAGGTGGCCGGGCTGCAGGTTGTTTGAATTGGGTTGAATCAGTTTGTTTAATCAATGACTTATCCAATCCAAAAAAATCGGCCGTTTTAATGGCGATATCATAAGGCGTCATCATGTTATCACCGGAGATGTTATAAATACCTTTCACTTTCTTGGTAGCAGCCAGATAGCAACCCATCGCTAAATCTTCTGCCAATGTAGGAGTACGCCATTGGTCGTTTACGACATTAATGGTTTTTCCCTCTTCCAAGCTTTTCTTCACCCACAGCACAATGTTCGATCGACTCATGTCGTTGGTGACGCCATAGACCAACACCGTTCGTAAAATGGCCCAGTCAGTATTGCTTTTTTGAACGGCCTCTTCTGCGGCTAATTTGCTTTTGCCGTAAAAAGAAATCGGGTTTGGCTTTGCTGTTTCATCTAAAGGGCCGTATGTTCCATCGAAAATAAAATCAGTGGATACCTGGATGAAGTGTGTTTTTGTTTGCTCGCAGGCGTGAACAAGATTTTCTACGGCCGTAACATTGTTCAGCCAGCACTTGTCTTGTTCCGTTTCACATTGATCCACTTGCGTCATCGCAGCCGTGTTGATAATGACATCGGGCTTAGAGGCCTGTACTACGCTCTCTACTTGGTTGCGATTGGTGATATCAAGCGAATGGTATTCCCCACACGGAAGGTCAATGACCAATTTTGACTTGGCAGTAGCGATCAGGTAGTCATTCTTGGTTGAGATCAACTCAACTAATTTTTGACCTAGAAGTCCGTTCGCACCAGTAACAAGAATTCTCATTTTTTTACTTCCGGATAAACGTAGCCGTAAAGTTTGGTGATCTTTTTCTTTGACATTTCTTCCACTGTAACAAACATCCGAATGTCTTCTAACGGCCTTTCACTACTGGTTTGTACCGCAGCTATTTTATCGATCACATCCAAACCTTTTATTACTTTTCCGAAGACGGTATAATCGCCATCCAGATGTGCGGCACCACCAACCGTGGTGTATGCTTTGATCTTCTCAGGAGAGACGTCTTTCGTTATTTTCATCCCTGTTTCTTTTTCAATGCGCGGCACCAATGCAAATATTTTTCTTTTGTAGCCTTCCATATCTCCAGCCATGTACACTTGATTCAACGAATCAATAAGCGGTTTGTTAGCGGGGTTTTGCATCAGCTGCCGAAAGCCCATGTTTAATTTCATCTGATCGATTCGCAAATCGTCCATGTTTGATTCTGGTATGATAGTGCCTTGAACAATATAAAATTGACTGCCGCTGGATGCCTTGGTAGGATTTTGTCCATCGCCCAAACGGGCCGCTGACAAAGCTCCCTTTTCGTGAAAGAATTTCGGATTAAATTCTGCATCAACCGTATATCCTGGTCCGCCATTGCCTAACTGTTCTCCGGGCCTGGCCTTTTTAGAGTTGGGATCTCCACCTTGGATCATGAATCCAGCAATTACCCGATGAAACAACAAGCTGTCGAAGTAATGTTCTTTGGCTAGTTTGATAAAGTTGGCCTTATGCTTGGGCGTTTCGTCATATAGAAGGGCAATCATCTCACCTTGATTGGTTTTGATCGTAACAACGTAGTCGGATTTTTGTGCGCAACTGGTGGCTAATGTGAAAGCTAGAAATAAGAATATGACGGATTTGTTCATAGGATTTACCTTGGATGTTTATTTTTTGCAGCGACAAAAATAGAAAATGCCGCGTTGCTGTCAAACCGTGATTTAAGGATTGAGTATTTTTGAAATTTGGAGCGATAGGTCTAGAAATATCATTTTGGCACTACCGTTTCTCTCAAGGTGATAAGAAGCATCTGAAATGAGTTGATTGACTTTCTCCACCTTGCCTACATTCATTACTTTGCCAAAGTCTTGCACAAACTTTACTTCACTTCCTTTTACACGACTGATTTTAGAAGCGCCCGAAAAATGGATGAGCGTTTCGCGCATCATGGTGAGGCTGTGCTGTAGAAAATTTCGTTGGCCTAACTTATCGCGTTCATTAAACTCCTCCATTTGTTCTACCATCTTGCCATAGTCTCGCTTAAAGCAAGTTCTCATCCACTCCGAAAATTTCTCTTGAAAGTGATCCTGCTCAAAGTCGATCAGTTTTATAGCCAGATTCAAATCCCCCTCAGCCAATGCCACGATTTCTTGTTGACGATTACCGGCTACGCCTTTGGTCGCCAAGTGGTTTTCAATCTCCACGTCATCCAATAGTGGTATTTGAACAATTTGAGTGCGTGAAAGAATCGTGGGCAATAATCTTTCAATGGCATTTGTAACAAGTATGAAGAACGTGTCTTTGGGTGGCTCCTCTAAAATTTTGAGAATGCCATTGGCGGCAGACGGGTGCATGAATTCTGGCTGCCAGATAATCATGATCTTATACTTACTCTCAAACGGCTTCAGTGTCAACATCTTTACGATCTCCCTGCTTTCTTCTCTGGAAATTAGCGCCTGTTTATCTTCTCCACCATAGGCGCTGATCCAGTCACCCAAATCACCAAAAGGTTGTTCAATGAGAAAGCTCCGCCAGGTTTTTAAAATATCTGCTTTAAAACGATCTTCATCTTTATCTCCTTTTACATTGCCAAGAGGAAAAACGAAATTTGTATCAGGGTGAATAAACTTCAGACTCTTTGAGCATGCCGCACAAGTTCCGCACGCTTCGCTAAGTCCTTTGTTTTGGCAATGTAAGTATGTTGCATAGGCAAGAGCTAACGTTAAATTGAGAGAACCAGGTTTGCCGGCAAATAGTTGAGCGTGGGCTACGTGATTAGCTTGCACTGCATCAATCAGTTTCTTTTTAATCTCAGTAAGTCCCGGTATAGCAGAGAAGGTCATGGATGCTTCCTTTCATTTCGTTTTTTCCCATACCCGCTCCGAAGCACAGCTTTCGAATACTGTTTTGTAAATCTCCCTATCAATGTTTGATAACTGGAGTCCTCTGCGCTCCATCGCTTTGGCTGCGGTGAGCATGGCTTTTTCAAATTGATAAGTGCTAAATCCGGAGGCACCGCCCCATGCATAGGACGGGATGAAGTTTCGGGGGAAGCCATCGCCAAAAATATTCGCGCTGACGCCCGTCACCGTGCCAGTATTGAACATGGTATTAATCCCACACTTAGTATGGTCAGCCATCATCAACCCACAAAACATTAAGCCGGTATCTACAAATCCACCTTTTGCATAATTCCAGATTTTCACATTCTCATAATTGTTCTTCATGTTAGAAGTATTGCTATCTGCGCCAAAGTTGCACCACTCACCAATCACCGAACATCCCAAGAAGCCATCGTGGGCTTTACTACTAAATCCAAAGAAAACGCAGGCACTCACTTCGCCTCCTACTTTGCACCCGGGGCCTATGGAAACATCGCCACGCATTTTTCCACCCATGTTTATCACTGAGCCTTCACCTAATGCAAATGGCCCGCGGATTAACGCACCTTCTTGTACCTGTGCATTTTTACCGATGTAAATGGGGCCATTCTCTGCATTTAAAACAGCTGCGAGAACAACCGCACCCTCTTCAATGAAAATGTTTTCTTCCGCATATGTGCGAGTATGTTTGTCTTTTATTCCAATCGACTTTCTGCCAGCTGTAATCAATTCAAAATCAGCGCGGAGTTGAACGCCATTATGTTGAAATATTTTCCAAACCTGATCGATCAATGTGATAGCTGAAGAATACTCTGTCACTTTTCCAACGATCACTTCCGGCACTTCATCGTCTGCTGTTCGCACCGCCAGAATCATCTGGTCTTTAACCAGTGCATCACCCATTCTTAGTTGACGGATAGCATTCACTAAATTCGCGTCCGGGCAAAGGGCTCCGTTGATCCACAAATTGTCACTTGTGTGGGTGAGTAAAAACTTTTTTGACAAGTACGCTTCAGTGGAAAACGAGGGTGTCGAAGCAAAATGTTTCTCCCACTTCTCTGCAATTGTAAGGATGCCCGTACGAATGGCAGCTACAGGTCTGGTAAAAGTAAAGGGCAATAAATTTTGACGAATGGTGGGGTTGTCAAAAAGAATCAGGTTCATCGTGCGAAGTTAAAAGAAAAAAGAAGTTTTGCTGTGCTGGAGTAAGCGCATTAAATCGCTACTCAAAAATACTTCGCACGTCCAAGGCAAACCCCTTAACGGTTTCAGTTTTTAGAGTCCCATCGGTAAAAGTACGCAGTAGCTGAAATTCATTGTCTGTGTTAAGGTATTGCTCAAGGGAGTTTTTATCGGGATCAATGATCCAATATTCTTTTACACCGTGCGAGGCATAGTCTCTGAACTTGATGTTTCGATCATTTTTTTCTGTGGAATCAGAAAGTATTTCGACTACCAAATCGGGTGCAGGGAAATGCATTTGCTGTTTGGTGAACAAGCTTGCTTTCTCCTTTGAGAAAAACACAATGTCTGGCTCATAGTCGTTTCGAGTGAGAGAGATCATTACTTTTTCTACGCCTACTTCGCCCAGATCATGTTTTTTTGCATGGCTGCTCAATTCCCTCGATACGTTCATGGAAACCATCCAATGCCTTCTCATCACAGGTGAATGATAGATAATTGTTCCATTGATGAATTCTGCCTTTACATTTTCATGCACTAGCTCATAGAATTCGTTTCTTCGCTCAGCTTCTTGGATCATCTCCTTTTCCAGGCGTTCCAGGATAATGGCCAACTCCGGCAACTGTTTCAACTCAGCTATCTTTTCAGAGACATGATTCATATTGACAGCAATTTAAGTATTTTTTTCTCGCGATTGAATCTGGTTTGAGAATCCAGTTGTATTGGGCGTTTAGAAATACCCCTTACCAAAACGCAAAAAAGCCTCACGAGGAGGCTTTTTTTTAGTTCGATAGAATCTTACTGTGCAGCTTCTTTCTTTCCGTATTTCTTTTGGAATTTCTCCACACGACCGGCAGTATCCACAAACATTTTCTTTCCAGTGAAGAATGGATGGGAAGCAGAGCTTACCTCGACTTTTATCACGGGATAATCTTTACCATCTTCCCATTTCATTGTTTCTTTTGGAACGGAGGTTGATCTAGACAAAAACTTGGTGTCGCTGGATGTATCCCAGAAAATCACATCTTTATACTCAGGGTGAATCGATTTTTTCATGTCTTTATTAGTTTTATCCCTCGCATGATTTCGGCCATGCTTTTTTATTAAAGGACTGCAAAAATAGGTATCTGGACTCGATTTGCAAGGATGTGGTTTAGAATTTGTTTAAAACAGGTATTTTGCCATAAAATTGGGTGCTAAAACCTGATTTACTGAATGAAAAGAGCGGTTTTCGGGTTTTTGCTTTTCTTTTTGCCTGGTTTTCTGGTTGCGCAGAGCACCAATGCTACGCTAAATGAAGACAATTACCAGTGGCTGTCCAGGTACGAAATTAAAGCCGGGCGTATCGCGCCAGAGTGGTTTACTGGAGTCAAGCCTGTAAAGCGCAATGTGCTGATAGCATTTGTAGACTCCCTGAAGAAAAAGGATAACGTTTTTACCAGCCGTGCTGATCAATTCAATTACGACTATTTTCAGAACGACAATTGGGAATGGAATCGGGCTACGTCCAGTGACAGTAAAAAGCCTATTCTTAAAAAACTGTATCAGAAGAAATCGGATTTTGTGTTTGTTGATCTTCCCGAATTTGATTTGCATGTCAGCCCGGTCTTATATGTCGGTTTCGGTACTGACTCCCGCACCAACCAACTGGCAAGTATTAACACGAGAGGGGTCGAGATCAGAGGGATGATAGATCGAAAAATTGGGTTCTATACGTTTTTGACGGATAACCAAATGATTTTGCCTTCCTATGTCGGAGATGTAACCAGTGGCGTTCCGCACGAAGGGTTCTTCAAGCCGTTCAAAACTACAGGAGTAGACTTTTTTCAGGCAAGAGCTTACATTGATTTTAATATTACCAAGCATATTTATTTTCAATTTGGTCACGACAGGACGTTTATCGGCAACGGCTATCGCTCCCTTATTTTTTCTGACAATTCGCCACCGAACCTTTTTTTACGTGCCAATGCAAAAATCTGGAAGATCAATTATCTCTTTCAGCTAAACAGGCTTACGGCTAACGACCCGGTAGCTCGATTGGGATCTTTCCCCGGACAGCGTTTCCCGGATCGGTACATGGCCTTTCATCATGCAAGCATTAATATCGGCAAGAAGTTAAATCTTGGTTTTTTTGAATCCGTGGTTTTTACTCCAAGAGATTCAGTGAATGGGAATACGTTTGACTTGAGTTATCTGAATCCAGTTATTTTTTACAGAGCCATTGAACAACAAAATGGAAGTAGCGACAACGCGTTACTAGGTTTGGATTTCAAATGGAATGCGGTAAAAGGCCTATCGTTTTACGGACAAGCAGTGCTAGATGAATTTGTGTTGTCGGAGATAACATCAGATAGAGGATGGTGGGCGAACAAGTATGCATTGCAGGCTGGAGTGAAATACATTGATGTTGCAGGAATCTCCAATCTGGATTTACAGTTGGAATACAACATGGCCAGGCCGTACACCTATTCGCACAACACATCGAGCAGTTATAGCAATTATAGCCAATCATTAGCGCATCCTTTTGGCGCCAACTTTAATGAGTGGGTGGCCATTGTTCGCTATCAGCCCCTACCAAAGCTTCAGCTAACAGCAAAAACATTTTTGATAAAGACGGGGCGTGATGCGACAGGCCAAAATTGGGGTGGCGATATTCTTAAGAGTTACGTTACCAGACAAAATGATTATGGAAATACCATTGGGCAGGGTAATAGAAATGAGGTGTTGTTTTTTGATCTAACAGCTTCCTACATGCTAAAGCACAACTTGTTTATTGAAGGCAAGCAAATCATTCGTAAGAGCGATAGCGATTTGGCATCGTACAATAATAATACCTCTCTCACGTCACTGACTGTGCGGTGGAATATTCCTGCCAGAACGTTTGAATTTTAAGTTAGATGAAGATTTTCTTGCGAATCCTTTCTTATGCCAACAGACTACCCCGTAGACTGGCGTTCTTTTTTTTATATTCCATACTGGGAATCATTTTTGGGGCATTTAATATTATTCTGCTGATACCCATGTTGAGCGTATTGTTTGATAGGGCTAAATCAACGGCAATTCCTCCACTTACTGAATTCAAATTAAGCATTGACTATTTGACGGATACATTTAACCATTATTTCCTAGCAATTATTCGTGATCACGGAAAACTAGATGCTCTCATATTCGTATGTGCATTGATCGTTGTTTGCGTAGTCTTCGCTAATTTGTTCCGTTATTTAGAAAGAGTCATTGCCACGAAAATGAGGGTTGATTTGGTGAAGAATATCCGTATGGACATTTTTAGAAATGTGTCGCAGCTGCATATTGGGTATTTTAATAATGAGCGTAAAGGCGATTTGATTTCAAGATTTACGAATGATGTGGGAGAGGTTGAGAATGCAGTGATGAACAGCTTAAAGGCTGTTTTGAAGGAGCCCATCACGATTGTTGTCTACTTTGCGATGCTGTTTGCCATTTCACCTCAACTAACTTTTTTTACGCTATTAGTTCTGCCGCTTACCGGGGGCGCGTTAGCCGAGATAATCAAGCGTCTCAAAAAACAAGCTACCGATAGCCAAGAATCTTTGGGGCGGATCGTTAATATACTAGATGAAACATTCGGAGGTATGCGGGTAGTGAAAGCGTTCAATGCTCGCAATTTCGTTATTCAAAAGCTTGAAGACGAGAGCGCTTATTATCGAAAGGTGAATAAATCGATGTCCTATAAAAATGAATTGGCCTCCCCGGTTTCGGAGATACTCGGAGTAAGTATTATTGCTTGTATCATTTTTTTTGGTGGCAAGCTTGTTTTGAGTGAAAACTCCGTTTTGTCACCAGAAGAATTTCTGGTTTTCCTGACCATTTTTGCACAGATCATTCAACCAGCGAAGAGTTTTTCTAACGGCATTACTTCTTTGCAAAAAGGTACGGCCTCAGCCAAAAGAATTTTTTCAATCATTGATTTGCAACCTGTTATTCGAAGCAAGCCAAATGCGATCGAACTAAAATCTTTTGAGAAGTCGATTGAGTTTAAGAACATAAGTTTTGCCTATGACACGGAGCACGTCTTGCAAAACATTGATCTGACTATTGAAAAGGGAAAAACAATCGCTTTGGTGGGGCCGTCTGGGGGCGGAAAATCGACCCTGGCTGATTTGGTGCCGAGATTTTATGATCCCACCCAAGGTGAATTGCTATTGGATGGAAAGCCGTTGATGGACTATGAATTAGAATCCCTTCGAAAACAGATTGGGGTAGTCACCCAAGAGTCTATCCTATTCAATGACACTATTTTTAATAACATCGCGTTTGGCATGCCCAACGTCAACGAAGAGAAAGTCATTCAGGCAGCGAAAATTGCGAATGCACATGATTTTATCATGCAAACAGAGAATGGATACCAGACGTTTATTGGAGAACGTGGCTCTAAACTTTCCGGTGGCCAGCGCCAGCGATTGAGCATTGCCAGAGCTGTGTTGAAAAACCCACCTATTTTGATTCTGGATGAAGCGACATCCGCCCTGGATTCTGAATCAGAGAAGCTAGTACAAGAAGCGCTATTTAACCTCATGAAAAATCGTACCTCCATCGTGATCGCCCATCGACTTAGCACGATCCAGCATGCCGATGAAATTGTCGTGATCCAGGAGGGTAAGGTGGCCGAACGGGGAACACACGAGCAACTCAGTGTCAAAAACGGACTTTATAAGAAGTTAGTCGATATTCAGAAAACGGTGTAATCGGGTTAACATATCAGTTATTTTTTTCGTGACTAATTCACCGATAAGTACAAATAAGGCTAAGAAGATTTGTGAAAATTCGTGCATTCGTGGCTAACCTAAGTTGGCTGTAGGCAGTGGGTAATTCTGATCTAGATAAAAAGTAAGTAAGGTTTTCTTGCTTATTCGACTTTTGGGACAATTGAAAAAGGCTAAGTTTGTATTCTCAAGCGACAAAAAATGAATAAACGAAGATTGATTTTCCTTTCTGTATTTGGTGGCTACCATTTGGCTACTCTCTTGTTCACTATTTTTGTTGAATCAAAGAAAAGTGATTTCTCCGCGCTGCTCAGTTTGTTTGGGAATATTTCCTTGTTCAAATACGGGGCATTTTTTGGATTGGTATTATTTGCAGTTGAAGCTTTCTGGACGTGGCGCGATGCCAAGAATGCAGAAAAAGAAAAAGAGGCGATGCGCCATGAAAACAATGTGCTGAAAGCTAAAGTATATGACCTCAGCAATGGAAGTTCAACCCCTTCCAAATAAGATACCAACCCTATGTCAAGTTTTCAAACTATTATTGCCACTGAATTAAATGAGGCGGCAACTTTGCTAGCCAAGTTCTTGTCCGAGCCTACTCACCTTTTAAAGATAGAAGAAGCCTCGATTGCGATAGCTAATTCAATTAAAGGTGGGGGAAAAGTGATTTCTTGTGGCAATGGAGGGTCGCATTGCGATGCCATGCATTTTGCCGAAGAACTAACCGGAAAATATAGAGAGCCTCGAAAGGCAATTCCTGCGATTTGTATTTCTGATCCCAGTCATATCTCATGCGTGAGTAATGACTATGGTTATGAATTTGTTTTCTCTCGCTATTTAGAAGCATTAGGCAATAAAGGAGATGTGCTGCTGGGCATCAGCACCAGCGGAAATTCCGCCAACATTATTCGCGCTGCGCAAACAGCAAAGGAGAAAGGAATGAAAGTGATTATTCTTTCCGGAAAGGACGGTGGAAAGCTTGCACCACTGGCAGATATTGAATTACGCGTTCCTCATTTTGGATATGCAGATCGCATCCAGGAGATACACATCAAGATTATTCACATTTTGATGTTGCTGATAGAAAAACAACTGGTTTAGTTTTTTTGCGGGGTTGCCTTTCCAAGGCACGATCAGTGTTTTCTGCCTTTTTCTATAACTTCTTGTTTATTGGGTTTTGTCAGTAAATACCTAAATTCGCATAGACAAGTTTTTAAGTATGGAGCGGGAAAAGCTTTTAAAGAAAACGATAGAAGGATTAGCGAATCTATCTGATCCTAAACTTCAGGAGGCATCGAACTTCGTTGATTTCTTATTAGGTCAACTGGAAAACCGAATTCTTACCGAGGGTATTCAAAATAGGATTGCCGGTTCAAAGTCTTTTTCGTTCTTAGAAGAAGAGAAGGCCACCTACCAAATCACTGACCTTAAAGAAAGATATAAGTGAAAAAAGGGGATATTATTTTGATATCCTTTCCATTTACTGATTTGACAGGTTCAAAACTTCGGCCCGCTGTTGTTTTGGCATCTAACGAATTGGACGTCACCGTTGCATTTATAACTACCCAACTTAAGTGGCGCGAAGAGTTTGATGTTTTATTAAGTCCCAACTTAACGAATGGACTGAAAATGGATTCAATGATTCGGTTAAGTAAAATCGCCACCTTAGATGTTGAACTAGTGGAGGGAAAGTTAGGTAATGTGACAACGGATGACATTTTACTAATCAACAATAGTCTAATTAAATTATTCAAGCTTAAAAATTAGACGAATGGTCTCAAAAACCTTTGGCAGTGCAGTATATGGTGTAGACGCAAGAACGATCACTGTTGAAGTAAACGTCACACAAGGCAAGCAATTCCACATGAGTGGCTTGCCTGATACGGCTGTCAAGGAAAGCGAACATCGCGTAGAGAGTTCGATGAAAAGCCTCGGCTATTTTATGCCGCGTAACAAGGTAGTTGTAAATCTTGCGCCTGCCGACATTCGCAAGGAAGGCTCTGCCTATGATTTGCCTATTGCACTTTGTATTCTTTCTGCGTCTGGTCAGATCACTACCGATCAATTAGAAAAATATGTAATCATGGGCGAGCTTTCGCTCGATGGAGAATTGCGCCCCATCAAAGGCGTGTTGCCCATTGCCATTCAATCGCGAAAGGAAAATTTTAAGGGCTTTATTTTACCAAAAACCAATGCGCGAGAAGCGGCAATTGTCAATAACCTGGAAGTGATAGGCGTAGAGACGCTACAAGAAGCCATTGATTTTATTATTGGCAAAAAGGTGATCGAGCCGCTCGTGGTAGACACGCGAGACGTCTTTCAAAGTAAACTCAATAGCTACGATTCTGATTTTAAAGATGTACAAGGTCAGGAGAACATAAAACGAGCGCTGGAGATTGCAGCTGCCGGTGGGCACAATGCGATTATGATTGGCCCACCGGGAGCAGGTAAAACCATGTTGGCCAAACGCCTTCCTACCATTCTTCCACCACTCACACTCAATGAAGCATTAGAAACCACAAAAATCCATTCAGTTGCTGGACGAATAGGTGCTGATTCTACTTTACTCACTACTCGTCCTTTCCGTTCGCCTCATCACACTATTTCCGATGTAGCCTTAGTTGGCGGTGGAGGCAATCCACAACCTGGAGAAATTTCTTTATCTCACAATGGGGTTTTGTTTCTAGACGAGTTGCCGGAGTTCAAACGCACAGTGTTGGAGGTAATGCGACAGCCCATGGAAGATCGAAAGGTCACCATCTCACGGGCGAAAGTTTCCATTGAGTATCCGGCTAATTTTATGTTAGTGGCCAGTATGAATCCTTGCCCGTGTGGGTATTACAATCACCCGGAAAAAGAATGTGTATGTGGGCCGGGTGTAGTGCAACGCTATTTGAGTAAAGTGAGCGGGCCGCTGCTCGATCGAATTGATTTACATGTTGAAGTGGTGCCTGTGAGTTTTGATCAAATGACAGCTCTTCGCAAAAATGAAACAAGCGAAGAAATCCGTATGCGCGTGGTGAAGGCGCGGGAGATACAAACCGAACGCTTTAACGGCCAAAAAGAAATTTACTGCAATGCCATGATGCCCTCCAACATGGTGAAAGAAATTTGCGTGATCACCGATGCAGGGCGCACCTTGCTGAAAACAGCGATGGAACGCTTGGGGCTTTCTGCCCGTGCCTACGATAGAATTCTCAAAGTCTCTCGCACCATTGCCGACCTGGCTGGAACACCCGATATTAAAATTGAACACTTGGCAGAGGCGATTCAATACAGAAGTTTAGATAGAGAGGGATGGGCGGGATAATTAATTGTTCAATGTGTTGATTTGAAAATTTGAAAATGGGTGTTCATAGTTATTGAGGTAACTGGTTTTATGGAAGCACAAGCTGATCTTTGTGCTAGATGTGGTATAGCAATTTGCCCGCCTGCCTTACCGACCAGGGGTTTGTTGCTGTTAACTTTGAATACCATTCCTTCTGGCGAAATTTGCTCTCAGACATTGACAGGATGCCGCAACCTTGAATCTGTAGCGTGTTCATTAAATTCGCAGTACTCATGAACCCCTTCGTCCACTTCCTACAGCAATACAGCCACCTCGGCCCGGCCGAGCTCGACCAACTGCAACAGGTGCTCACCACAAAAAAATACCCAGCCGGCCGCACCATTATCGAGGCCGGCAGCGTTTGCACGCACATCGCCTTCATGGTGTCCGGCAAGGCGCGCTCCTACTTCATCGACCCCTCCGGCCAGGAGTTCACGTGGAGCTTCATGTTTCACGATGCCGAATCGCGGTTCGATAATTTCTTCGTCCACGATTACAACTCGTTCCTGACCCAGGCGCCCAGCCCGCTCACCTTTACCGCCATCGAAGATACCGAAGTTGCCTTGCTCTCCATCGAAGACCTGCGCGCCTTCATCGCCCAATCCATTCACGCAGCCACCCTCGCCAGCAAAATGTCGGAGACCGCCTACCAAACCGTGCACAAGCGCGCGTTCACGCTGCTCACCCTCAACGCCCGCGCCCGCTACGAGCTGCTGCTGCGCGAAGAACCCTACCTGCTCAACAAATTTCAGCACTACCTCATCGCTTCCTACATCGGGGTCGCGCCCCAAAGCCTCAGCCGCCTGCGCAAAGAAATTTCTCGGCCATAGCGCATTTCTTCACAAATGTGAATGTCCGGCACGCCCGGCTGCTTTCTCTTTGTGTCATGAAACCAACAAAAAACATGACCACAACAAACACACGTAATGCCATGCGCTGGGTGCACATCGGCATTGGAGCCATCATCGTTGCATATGTCTACTCACCGTGGGGCAGCCTGCCGCTTTTTCAACTCGCGGTGCAGGCCATCGTGCTGCCCACAGTAATCCTATCCGGCCTGTGGCTGTGGAAGGGCCACCTCCTTAGAAAAATGGTGCCGCTGCTTTTCATCGCCACACTGCCGGCCTTTACCACCGTTACCTCCGACACAACGACAGCCAGCCTCACCGTGGATGTAAAAGGCCTCACCAAAAAAGGCATCCTCTACGTGGGCCTCTACACCCCCGCCAACAAGTTTGCCGAACTCAGCGATAGCTTCAAAACGGTAACGATCTCCATTACCAACCAGACTGAAGTTGCGGCCACATTTACCGATCTCCCGCCCGGTGAGTACGCCATCGCCATTTACCAGGACACGAACGGCAACAAGAAACTCGACACCAACCTGTTCGGCTACCCCAAAGAACCATTCGGTTTTTCAAACAATGTAAAACCCAAACTCTCTGCGCCCGGGTTTACCGACTGCCGCGTCACCCTCAGCGGCAATAAACGCATCACCATCAACACTCTTGACTAACACCACCATGAAAGAAATCGCATTGATCACGGGCGCCTCGGGCGGCATTGGCTACCAACTCGCCCTTATGTTTGCTCAAAAAAATATTCCCCTGCTGCTCGTGGCCCGCAACGAATCGCAGCTGCTGCAACTCAAGGCCGAAATGGAAAAAACGTATGGCACCACGGTGTACTGCCTCGCAGCCGACCTCTCCACCAGTGACGGTGTTGCAGCCATACACGAGTATGTGCGGACAAACTACCTGCGGGTTACCTACCTGGTGAACAACGCGGGCTTTGGCGACTATGGCTCTTTCGTAGAACGAAGTATGGAAAAGTATGGCGAAATGCTGCAGCTCAACATCGTTAGCCTCACCGAACTTACCCACCACTATGCACGCGGCATGGTGCAGATGGGCAAAGGAAGAATCTTAAACGTGGCCTCCACTGCAGGCCTGCAGCCCGATCCTTACTTTGCCGTCTATGGCGCCACCAAAGCGTATGTGATCAGCCTCACGGAAGCCCTCCACAAAGAACTCGAAAACACCGGAGTCACCACCACCGTGCTCTCGCCCGGCCCCACGCAAACCGAGTTCATGGCACGCGCAGACATGGCAGACGCCAAGCTATACGCAGCAGGCGTAATGACCGCGGCCGAAGTAGCGCGCATCGGGTTCCGCGGCATGATGGCGGGCAACCTGCACGTCATCCCCGGATTCAAAAACCGCGTGCTCGGTTTCTTCTCCAGCATCACGCCCTCCGGATCGCTGCGCCTCGCCATCTCAGCCGGTATCATGGGCAGAAAAAACAAAAAATAGAAACGTTCCGGCAGCCTTTCAGATTTTTTCTGGGGCATGCGGGCTGGGCCCCTGCTTATTGTTGGTCTCCGACCAACAATCTCCACCTCCTTCGTAGCGGAGTCACCCACCTTGATGACTCCGCGTATAATGAACCGTGAAAGAAACCTCGGCCCTTGGTGTTGGGCGTAGACAAAGTGGGCGGTCTCACCAACAAGTATGATCGGCTTTTGCTCACCCTTCATGGTGTGTTAAAAATACCCAATCTGTGTCGTTATTTTCATAAAACCTTAAGTTAGCCACAAAGTCCGAAGCGGCACTCTGCGGAAAACAAAAGAATCATTCCTTCTTTCATCAGAACAAAATTAACGAAAGCACCAGTTATCTGAGTTCATTTCGTTTGTTGGTGAGCCACAACGCTACTACTTGCCCACAACACCAACAAAAGCAGAGAAGTTTGGATAGAGAAGGGTGGGCGGGGTGATTTGAAGATGGATTGATCTTAAAATAAGTGAGAGTCGTTAAATTTTCATTAAATTTGATTACATGAAATAGTCAAAATGATGCGTACAACCACCAACAGTATCATAATCATGGCTATTCGATGTGAGCACAAAAAAAGAAGTATTAATACATGAACATTCAAGAATTAAAACCCGGGTTCAGTAACTTACAATTAGAGTTGCTAAAACTCTATGCCAATGGTATTTCAGATCAACAATTGATTGAAATAAAGTGGCTATTGGGCAAGTACTTTGCAGAGAAAGCAACTACCGACATGGATCAGCTCATTAAAGAAAAAGGTTTGTCAGAAAGCGACATAGTGGAAAAATCAAAAGAACATCATCGCAGTGCAAATCGTAGTTGATACTAATGTATTCATCAATATAATTGGCACAAAATCTCCGTACCGCTGGATATTCGACAAGATCATTTCTGGAGAGTTCAGTTTGTGCATTAGTAATGACATTTTCTTTGAATACTGGGAGGTATTAGAAACTCAAAAAAATTCCAAGATTGCTGAAAATATTGTAAATTTTTTGGCCATTATTCCATCCGTTAAATTGATCACACCATTTATAAAATGGGAATTGATCGTGGCGGATCCAGACGATAATAAATTTGTTGATTGCGCCATTAGTGCTGGAGCCGAGTGCATCATTACCCACGATGCACATTTTGATATTCTGAAAGCGACACCTTTCCCTGCGGTAAGAATTCTTTCTCCCGAAGAGTTCAAAGAGATTTACGAGCTTACCGTTAAGACGAAATATGATTAGTAAAAATATTTTTCAAAGAATATTTTTTGCACTCCTCCGCGGCTGACCTAAATTTAGGAAGTAAACAATTGATGGCATGGAGATGCACCACCTAGGTTTCCGTTCCAAGCCAGGCGAGGCGCATCGGCTTACTCATTCTATCATTTGCCCAGATACTCCAAGCTAGATATGAATGATTTTAGTTAGGTTTGTTTTATGGTAAGTACAAGCGGACGCTTGGGCTAGATGGGGGCATTGCTGCAGTTGTACGAAAAACATTGAACAATTACCAACGGATTTAGTTAGCACCTTACTGATAATAAATAGCAATAATCTTCTTAGCCATGTTCAATTTCGCAAAGAGCCGCACTTTTCACACGTTAGTAAGTGTTGTTATTATTTTGTGCTCCATCACATTAGGAGTAGAAACCTTTTATCCTGAACATCAGGGCGTATTTGATGTGCTGGACATTTTATTTACGACCTTTTTCACTGTTGAAATTATTATCCGACTGGTGGCAGAGAAAAACCCAATACAGTTTTTCAAACTTTTCTCATTCAAGAACAATAAGATTGTGATAGACGAGGACGGTGTTTGGAATTGGTTTGACTTTACGATTGTGGTGGTAAGTATAATAAGCTTGTTTGGCCACTTATTCGAACATCCAGAATTTTTGGTGGTAAGCAGGTTGTTTAGGGTGTTGCGTGTACTTCGGCTATTAGAAGTGAGTACCGAACTAAAAGCAGTCGAGCGAAAAATCGTTTCTATAGTGCCTACCATTTTTTCGTTTGCGCTATTGTTGGGAATCCTGCTTTACATTTATTCGATAATTGGAATTTATTTATTCTCACATCATCGGTATGAGAATGCGGATTTCACCACATTGGGTCATGCGTTCATCACACTTTTTCAATTGATGACCTTGGATGGCTGGAGCGATATGATGTATTCTGCCAGTGCGAGTTATAATGATAGCTGGTTGATTAAGTCCTATTTTATAAGTTTTGTTGTGCTTACTGCCATTGTAAGTTTTAACGTCTTTGTTGCGGTATTGACTTCACAAGTTCATGAAAAATTAATGGAGGATCAAAAGATGAATAAAAAGCAGATCACACAACTTGAGGACGAAGTGTTGGAGACGGGGGAGGAAGTACAAGCTGGATTTAAAGAGGTTCTCAATGAGCTAAAGAAGTTGAGAGTTGACGTGAAGACGTTACAAGATAGGTTGGAGGATAAAAAGGAGTAGTTTCAAGTGTGATCTAGTGAAACACAAGCAGACGCTTGTGCAAGATTAAGTCGTGAATTCGAGATTGATCGAAATTTAGGATTGTTGGTCGGAGACTAACAATAACTGGGGTCGGTCTACATACTATTGACTATATTGACTATCGTTTTCGCTTTAATTTTATGGAGATAAAAGAAACTAGAACAACTAACGAAATAGAAGAGATCACACGATTGATCGCACTAGTCACTTTAATTGTGATCGTTTTTGGGTACGGAAGTTTAAGTTTATACTATTACAAATGGGGTATAAGTATAAGCAGTTATGTTGATGCTTCTGAAATCTTATTAGCCTTCACATCATATTTTTATGAAATCTTATTATCATTAATCTTGTGCTTTTTTTATTTCGGAGCATTGGTAATCACTCACCATTGGGGAAAAAAGGCAAAGACGGGAGAAGAAAGTAGTGATAGTCCTGTCATTTCTCAGTCAATTCAAAAGAAAAGAAAAGTTTTTCTAGTGCTTTCTAAAGTAGTGTATTTTGTTGACAAATTATTGCCCTTTCTTTTTATCGTACTATACATATTCATATTAAGTATACATAATAGTCGGAATGAAGATCGTATTATAGAAATTCTAGGAAAACGGGATTTCGCTCTTGAATACGCAGCAGTTTTTCTTCTATTGCCAATAGGAGCAATTTTTCTATTTTATCGGGCTTATTTTATTAAAGAAAATTTGAACAAATTTTTTCGTATTGGATTTTTGGTATTTGGTTCGATATATTTTTACCAAATGATTGACCTTAAATATATTTTAACGAAGAATGAAATACTAACTAAGGACGTTGAATTGGTTTTAGATAATGGTAAGATGATAAACACAAAAACAGATTCTCTTATATTCATCGGATCAACCAGAGCGTATCTTTTTTTTAGTGAAAAGACGAAGCAAAGGGCAGGGAAAATCAGAATCATACCTTTTGCAAGGGTTTACGAACACAAAATTAGTCGATGATTGAGCTGTACCACCCGACCAACATAGAACGTCCTGATCCGTTTTCAGTTGGAACGGTAGTCAGGATCAGGAAAACTGGTCAATTCGCTTTGATAACGTCCTTCTTCTATTTGAAAAACAAAAAAGACTTTTTACATTATCTTGGAAAAATAGAAGGTAGGGGTGAAGGTGAATACGCTCTTTACCACCAAGATTTAGAACTTGAGTGTTTGCCCGAAAATTGAAATTTAGTTTTTTGTAACCTTTGGAAAAAGCATTGATCGTAATTTCAAATAGTTGTAAGCTATCTTTAATTTTAAGATATATGAATATTCCGGATACCTCTGACCCACCTATTCCGGGAATTACCTCACCCATGTATTCCGGGAATAGTCTGACCCACTTATTCCGGGAATCATCTGACCCGGGTATTCCGGGAATGGTTTGACCCACCTTATGGATTGAAGTTATGGTAAGATTCCGGGAATGAATTGAC
>Ga0209990_10001681_pt1 | contig 18433 bp, 13 predicted proteins | sample NOAtaG_6_FD_187304 | JGI IMG/M metagenome (GOLD analysis project Ga0209990, IMG submission 187304) | Freshwater lake microbial communities from Lake Erie, under a cyanobacterial bloom - NOAA_Erie_Diel5S_2200h metaG (SPAdes) (version 2) | ecosystem: Environmental > Aquatic > Freshwater > Lake ...
TGATGCCTGTTCCACTGGGCGCATCCAATTTGGCGGTATGGTGGATTTCTTCAATTTCCGGATGATATTGAGGCAGTGCATTCATCCATTTTGCCAATATTTTATTGAGTTGAAAGGTGAGCTGCACGCCAATGGAAAAATTGGTAGCGTACAAAAGTTTTTGTTGCTGTCGGGTAACTAAATCTTTCACTTTTTCTAACTCGTCGTACCAACCGGTGGTTCCCACTACGATGGGAACCTTCGCTTCCACGCACATTTGTATATGCTGCAGGGCGAGATGAGGTTGGCTGATTTCTATGGCCACATCACAGCCCTTGATATTCTCGACTGAAGCGGGTTGGATGGAATTGGCTTTTAGGACAACATCATGTCCGCGTTCTAATAAAATGGGTTCAATAACCTTTCCCATTTTTCCATATCCCAATAAGGCTACTTTCATTTGATCAGAATTGCAGCCCAAAGGTAAGGCCTTTTGTGGGTTGTGAAAAAGCGGGGAGGGGAGTCCAATAGAAACTGAGGTCTTTGGAGATATCAAATTTGAACAAATGCGCATCTACGTTGGCATCCAAAGCTTGCAAGGCATATACACCGATCAAGCTGAAGTAACTGATGTCCATCCAACGGCGGTAAGTTTCCATAACGGGTTGGAGTTGTGCAGCACTGTACTCAGAGATCGTATTGGGGTCAGTGTCGGCCGCTTTGATGTATTCATTTTTGTAATAACGATACTCTCGGGTATTTCGAGCGATGAAATAGACGCATGTGCCCAATCCAGCATAGACGATGGGCATCTTCCAATATTTGTGATTATAGGCTTGTCCTGCACCCGGTAGGGTCAATGCGAGTACGGTGGCTTTTAAGGCGCTGTGTGGCGCATGCCAACGTTGCTGCCATTGGGAAGCTGAGTCAGAAGGAAAGGAGGGAATAGGAGAGGATGCGGACCATTGCGCTACTGAATGGAGCGAAACCAAAAGCAGCCACAACAGACTTATCCTTTTCACAGTCCCAATAAATCGATGACTCTTTGCAAATCATCGTCATTGTTAAAGGGAATTTCCAATTTTCCCACTCCTGCATCACTGCGGGTGAGTTTGGCGCGCTTGCCATATTTCAGGCGAAGTTCTGCTTGCATTTTTTGGAATTCCAGAGGCAAGATCACTTTAGCGGGACGGAAGAGTTGGGGTACATCATCTTCTTTGGCCAATTCTTCTACTTTTCGCACGCTGAGGTCTTTCTCAATGATGGTCTGATAGATTTTGAGCTGTTTAGACTCGGGGATATTGATGAGTGCGCGAGCATGTCCCATGCTGATGCGTTTCTCAATGATGCCCATTTGAATTTCTGGTGGCAGCTTGAGCAAGCGGACATAGTTGGTAACAGTAGTTCTGTCTTTCCCCACGCGTTCTGCGAGTGCTTCTGTATTCATGTTGCACTCTTCCATCAATCGTTTGAAGCTGATGGCTACCTCTATGGCATTCAGATTTTCGCGCTGGATGTTCTCCACCAACGCCATTTCCAACATGCCCTGGTCATCGGCAGCACGCACATACACGGGCACCTCTTCCAATCCCGCCATCTGGCTGGCACGGAAGCGGCGTTCTCCGCTGATGATTTGGTATTTCTTAGCGCTGATCCTTCTAACGGTAATGGGTTGGATCAATCCCAATTCCTTGATGCTTTGAGCCAGCTCAATCAACGCATCGGGAGTGAAATCTTGTCGAGGTTGAAAGGGGTTGGCTTCTATCAGAGAGACGGGAACCAAAGAGATGTCTCCCGCAATATGTCCAATCGGACTTTCGATTGAAATTTCGACAGCGGGGCTTTCAACAACGGTTGCTTTCTCATTTTTCTCCTTTACCAAATTGCCAGCGTTTTCGAGCAATGCGCTCAATCCGCGACCTAATGCTTGTTTCTTAGCCATTGTCAACGTCTATGTATTTATCTTCTCCTTTCATTTTGGTGAGATCATTCTTTTGAAGAATTTCTCTGGCCAAGTTCAAATAATTGATGGATCCTTTGCAGCTCGCATCATGCATGATGATGGTTTGCCCAAAGCTGGGTGCCTCTCCCAAGGTAGTGTTGCGGTGGATCACGGTATCAAAAACAATTTCTTGGAAGTGCATTTTCACCTCTTCCAACACTTGATTGCTAAGGCGCAAGCGCGTGTCGTACATCGTCAACAAGATGCCCTCAATGGTCAATTCTATGTTCAGTTTTTGTTGTACAATTTTGATGGTGTTGAGCAATTTCCCCAATCCTTCCAAGGCGAAGTACTCACATTGCACGGGGATAATCACGCTATCTGAAGCGGTAAGGGCGTTGACGGTAACCAATCCCAAAGAGGGAGAGCAATCGATGATGATAAAATCATATTCATCCTTTACTTTGGCCAGCGCCTGCTTCATCATGTATTCACGATTGGGCATTTGGATCAATTCAATTTCTGCACCCACCAAATCGATATGAGCAGGAATGAGATCCAAGTTAGGATTTTCTGTTTCAATGATGATTTCTTTGGGATGAACGTCATTGACCAAGCATTCATAGATGCTGGTTTTGACATTTTTCGGATCGATACCTACACCGCTGGTGGCGTTGGCTTGCGGATCAGCATCCACCAATAAGGTTTTGTATTCCAGCACGCCAAAGCAGGCGGCAAGGTTGATGGCAGAAGTGGTTTTGCCCACGCCGCCTTTTTGATTGGCTACGGTGATGATTTTACCCATGCTTTCTCTCGAAATATTTTGTTTCACGTGAGTTTCACGCTTTGAGCAAAGTTACCTTTTTTGAGAAGGTAGCGTTCTTGTTTACGAGTTCAAGTTTTGCACATAACATAAACTTCAATATTGTTAATAACCATGCAAATTATTGATATGTAACGGGGTAACCTTTCGTTTTTGTTCATATCTGTAGTGATTGTCGGAGAGTAAAGGGTGCTTTCGATGTTTAATTCGAAAAAGAACGAACTTCTTCGAGATGTTAAATGATGTTTGATCCGTCCCTATCTTCGTTGAAAATTTCAAGGATCAATGGAAAAATACTCAAATAATGATATCCGTTATTACCAAGCCTTCAATCGATTGTTAGTGGATTGTACATCGATGATCATTCAATCCGATGCAGGAAATTTTAGTTCGTGTTTGGATGAGGTTTTGGCAAAAATTGGTGAATTTGCTGGTGTGGATCGATCTTATTATTTCCACTTTAATCCTACTAGGGAGCTGGCTTCCAATACAAATGAATGGTGCAAGGTGGGTGTGGAACCTCAAAAGGAGTTCCTTCAGGATTTATCGATTGATTTGTTTCCCAATTGGATGCAGGAAATTGAGAAGGGTAACGAAATTTATATTGACGATCTCGATCATCTTGATCCATCATGGGCTCCGGAGCGAGAGATTTTGGAGCCGCAAGGAATAAAATCGCTACTCGTGATTCCTGTGCGTGAAAGTGCTGTTTTGTATGGATTCATTGGCTTTGATGCCGTAGAGGATTGGATTGAATGGACAGAAGAATCTCGTCAATTATTAAGAATATTAGCGGATAATATTGGCTCTGTCATCAGACGAGATATTCAGCAACATGAGTTGTCTTTAAAAACAAAACAAGCGGAGGAGTTGGCAGAACGAGCCAATGCGGCGAGCAAGGCAAAGTCCGAATTTTTAGCCAATATGTCGCATGAACTTAGAACTCCTCTGAATGGGGTTATAGGATTTGGTCAACTGTTGGCAGAAACGCAGATGGATACCATTCAGCAACAGTATGTACAGAATCTCAACGAGTCTGCCAAGTCTTTGATGGATTTGATTAATCAGATTTTAGATTTTTCGAAAATTGAGGCGGGGAAAATGAAGCTCAATTTGGAGTCTATTGACATTTGGCGATTGGTAGAAAATGCAATGGTATTGGTTAGGCCCATGGCTTTGAGGAAAGGCATTCAAATATGGATGAAGATTTCCCCCGAATTGCCTCGAAACATTGTAAGTGATCCTGTGCGCCTTAAGCAAGTACTTGTGAATTTGTTGGCCAATGCAGTGAAGTTTACAGATCGAGGTCAAGTAGTACTTGCATTGAATGAGCTCCAAGAGGAAGGAGATCAAATCACCATTCATTTTAGTGTACTAGACACCGGCATCGGGATTGCAGAATCTGATCAGCAATTTTTATTTACCGCTTTTGGGCAATTAGATACGTCTACTACCAAAAAGTATGGTGGGTCGGGGCTAGGTTTGGTCATTTCCAATCATTTGTTGGGTATGATGAATAGTCAACTTCATTTAAATAGTCAATTGGGCATTGGAAGTGAATTCTATTTCACATTATCTACCTCGACAGATGGAACAAGAGTAATACCTAAACAGACTTCGGCATGGGGTAAGCATATAGGGGTAGTTTCATCTTGTCCAGATTTTTTAAAGGCGGTGTCGCAGTTAGAAATCTTATTAAACATACAATTACATATCTTTCATTCACCCTCTGATTTGGTGTTGAACAGTGCTGCAATCCCTCCGCTAGAGGTGATCATTTTGAAAGAGGAGGATAAGGGTGATTTGGGCTTATCCTTGGTAAGACAATTGCGAACTTCTGATTTTCCTGGATTGAGTGCGGTTCCCATCTTGCTGTATAACCATCATGAAGGCAATGATTATTATCAGCAATGTCAAGAGTTTACTTTTGTTAAGCCCCTCTTATTGCCTGTCTTACCAAGCGAAATGGAGTTGGCCATATTAGAGATTCTGGATGCATCTCAAGTTTCAAAAACCTTAGAGGTAGCACAATTGGATACTCCTGCAACAGAGCATAGTGGAAAGGCGGGTAATGCTATTTTGATTGTTGAAGATAATGAATTGAATCTCATTTTGACAAGGGTGTTGGTTTCTCAAATCAATCCATCTTGGGAGATACTAGTGGCTAGAAGTGGGGCCGAGGCTCTTGAGTCACTGAAGGGTGAGGTTCCGTTGCTTATATTAATGGATATTCAAATGGCAGGAATGGATGGCCGTCAAACTACTGAGATAATCAGGAAAGAACTGCAATTGAGTCTCCCTATTATCGCTTGCACAGCCAATGCGGTGGGCGATGAGAGAGAGAAATGTCTGGCAGTGGGCATGAATGACTTTGTAACGAAGCCCATTGTGAAAGAGCAATTGAAGTCAGTGATGGGGAAATACATCGTCATTTAGCCTTCCATTCCCTCAGCATTCATCTTGTTATTTTTTCGTTTGAACAAAGACGAATCTACCTTTCCAAATTTCCAATTGACATTGAAACGCCATACTTGCCAGTCTCTGTAACGCTGAGCGTCTTGAATAAAATAGGGAGAAGCACTGTAAATGCTCGTAACACGGGTGTGCAAAACATCTTGTGCGGACAAAGAAATGGTGAGCGAACGATCTTTGAAAAAATCTTTTTTGATACTGATATCCAATCCGTAATTGGGACGAATAAAGCCTTGAACGGTATTGACCGGTCCGCCGTGCATGCCGCCTCCTCCGAAGCCTCCGCCTCCTCCGCCCATACCTCCACCTCTTTCACTACTGCCAACATCCAAGGCTTTCTTGCTGGCGTAATCGCCATTGAATTGTAGTACAATATTTTTGGGAAGTTTGAAGGAATAATTCATCTTCACCCAAAAACTATTGATGGAGTTGGTCAGTTCTGGGCTGATATTAGATCCATCAATGGTACTGTTATATACATTGACGGTGGTGGTAATATCCAACCATTTGCCTAGACTATTTCTGGACACTACCTCAATCCCCGATGCCCATCCGTAAAAGGCATTGAGAGTGGTGTTGACAATCACGGTATCACTCAATACAGGGCTGAATTCAGTGATTTGTTGTTTGATGGTGACATTGGTGGTGTAGCGGGCATAGGCACTTGCTACTAGGGTGTGTTGACGACTAAAATTCTTGAGATAAGACAACTCAGCACTGTGGGTAAATTCAGGTTTTAGATTCGGATTTCCGCGACTGACATTCAAAGAGTCACTATAATCTGTGAAAGGGGAGAGCTGCATAAAACTCGGGCGATTGATGCGTCGATTTACAGATAATTGAATGTCCTGACTTTCATCGAGCACTCGTGTAATGTATACGGATGGAAACAAGCTGATGGGGTAGTCAATTCTGAAACTTTGATTGGTCTTTTTCAAAGTGCCAGTGTAAAAGCTGCTTTCCGCTCTGAGGCCCACTTGGTATTTCCATTTCTCTCCATTGATAGAAAGGGTAGAGTAGAGCGCTTCAATCTGTTCTTGGTATTCGTAATCTACTTTGAGTGCCTCGTTGACGAAGTATTCATTGAAGACAGGATCAAAGCGAAGGTTGTCATATTGACTGGTATATTTTCTCAATGAAAATCGACGACCGGCTTCAAACTTTACTTTGTCATTGATTTTGGAAACAAAGTCCATTTGAAAAGTAAACACTTGCTGCCGCACACCGCCGAGCTGTTGCCAAATGGAGGCATCTCTATCATCATATACATTCTTATAATCTCCATTGTATTTGCTTCGGATAGCATTGTAATTGAAGTCGGCAGTGAATTCTGTCCCCTCCTTAGTAAACAAGTGTTTGTAAAGTGCACTGGTTCCCATATTTTGGAAAGTTCTTTCTGTATCGCTTCTTCGATAGTAATGTCCTTGTGGGGATAAAATATTGTTCAGGGTATCTACTACAACGTCCAAGGAGTCGCTTGGTTGGAAAGCGCCTTGATTCACGCTTTGCGAAATGGTCAATGTGTTTCTGTTGTCCATTAAAAAATCCACCCCAATGTTGCCTCGGGCAAAATAGCCATTGTTGACGGTGATTTGATTTTGATTGGAGGTCAACGGCAATAGGCCAAGGTCATCCCTTTGGGTAATCCCGTTACCAATGCTTCTGCGTTGGTTGATATTGGCATTGGCAAAAAAATTGAACTTGCCTTCTCTTACGTTAAAATCTACTCCGCCGTTGAATCGATAAGGGTTGTTAAATTGGTTCATATACTCCGGAGGCACAGAGGTGATTCCGCTCCGGATACTGCCGTTATACCCTTTGCCACGATTTTTTTTCATCACAATATTGATGATTCCTCCACCTCCGCCTGAGGCATCATACTTGGCGGATGGATTGGTGATCACCTCTACTTTTTGAATGGCATCAGCAGGGATTTGATCGATGGTGAGCGTGGTGGGTCTTCCATCCACAAAAATCTGTGGGGCGGTATTGCGCACACTTACATTACCATCCTGATCTACCTGAACCACCGGAATGTTGCGAAGCACATCTTCTGCTGTTCCCCCTGAATTGATGGCGTTTTTTTCAACGTCATAAATGCTTTTGTCAAATTCTTTTCTAAAACCATTTTCATCATCGGTGATGACCAATTCCTTCATATCCAAAGAAATCAATTGAATGTTTCCTAAATCTTTTTCGATGGGAAAACTGTTGGAGGGTTGAATGGTATAGGATAACGTTTGCTTCTTAAAACCCACCAGGGTAAACTCAATGAGTAATTTTTGGTTCACTGGAATCTTATCGATCGAGAAGTCGCCATTTCTTTCGGTGAGTCCTCCATTCAATAGTTTTTGATTTTCATCGAGTACTCGAATAACGACATATTCTTGAGGTCCACGAGAAAGGCTGTCAATGACTTTTCCATACAATCGAGCCGTCATTTCACCATTGAAATTTCCTCTACCCCCTCTTCCTCCGCCTGCACCACTGCCTCTGCCTTGATTGGGTTGAGCAAGGGCATGGAGAGAAAAAAGGCATAGTGCGATGGAAAGAACTTTTGCGCAATGATAGGAGGATAAAATCTTCATTCGGTAAAGGTAAGGACATTCAAATTACACATTACTTTTGGCTGCATGAAATCGATACCGTTTTCTCCACCGCGCATTGATGAAAAGACCATTGAAAAGGTGACACAAGTATTGCGCTCGGGTTGGATTACCACAGGACCAGTGACCAGAGACTTAGAAAAGAAAATACAAGAATACATTGGCGCTGGTCCCGTGTTGTGCTTGAATGCTTGGACCAACGCTGTTGAGCTCATGCTCAGATGGTATGGTGTTGGGGAAGGTGATGAAGTGATTATACCTGCCTATACTTACGCCGCCACAGCGAACATCGTGATGCATGTGGGAGCAAAACCGGTGATGGTGGATACAGAGGTCAATAGCTTTTTGTTGGATTTACAGCAGGTGAAAAAAATGATTTCACCCAAAACCAAAGTCATTATGCCTGTTGATTTTTCGGGTTTGCCCGTAGATTATCATGCCGTAATGGAATTGGCCAAGGAGCATCAAGAAATATTTGTCGCCAACAGCGAAGCTCAAAAAAGATTAGGTAGGATATTGGTAATATCTGATGCCGCTCACTCCTTTGGAGCGCTCTGCAACAAAAAGCCGGTGGGAGGAGAAGTGGATGTGGCGGCCTTTAGTTTTCATGCAGTAAAAAATTTCACTACCGCTGAAGGCGGAGCGTTGGTATTTAATCTCCCAGCACCTTTCGATAACCAAGCTATATGGAAGGAAATCAATACCAAGGCGCTGCATGGGCAAACCAAAGATGCGTTATCCAAAACGCAGGCTGGCCAATGGCAATATGATATCGTGGAGGCGGGTTACAAGTGCAATATGACCGATATTCAAGCCGCCATTGGATGGGTAGAAATGGATCGTTATGCCCAGGATCATCTGCCGAGACGAAAGGAGATTGTATCGAAATACAATGAGCTATTTTCAGACCATGAAGATTTGATTCTTCCCTTATTCAAGGTAGCAGAAAGAGAGAGTTCATACCATTTATATCCACTCAGAATCAAAGGATTTGGAGAAGAACAACGCAATCAATTGATAACCGCTTTGGCATTGAAGGGGATCTCTACGAATGTCCATTTTCAGCCATTGCCACGCTTGACTTTTTACAAGAATTTAGGCTACATAGAGTCGGATTATCCCCACGCGATGGCGCAATTTGCCAATGAGATTTCGCTCCCCGTCTATTTCGATTTGAGTGATGAAGAAGTGATTTTCATTGCGCATTCATTGTTGGAAGAAATCAAAGTGATAAAGCAATGAAGCGATTGTTCGACTTCATTGTAAGCACAGTCGGGATACTCATTCTATTTTTTCCAGGGTTGGTGATTGCATTGTTAATTTTCTTGCAAGATGGACATGGGCCCTTCTATTGGCAAGAGCGTATAGGTTTTGGCGGTAATCCTTTTCAAATGTTGAAGTTTCGGTCCATGAGAAAAAACGCACCTCAAGGCCTGCAATTGACAGTAGGAAGAGATCCTAGAATAACCCCCATCGGGCATTTTATTCGGAAGTATAAGTTGGATGAATTGCCGCAATTGATCAATGTATGGATAGGGGACATGAGCTTGGTAGGGCCAAGGCCTGAGGTAAAGCGCTATGTTGACTTATATACCCTGGAGCAGAGGAGAGTATTGCAGGTAAAACCTGGAATTACGGATTATGCTTCTCTACGTTTTTTTGAGGAAAGTCGATTGTTAGCGGAGAGTAACAATCCTGAGCAAACTTACATTCAAGAAATAATGCCTTTGAAAATTCAAATCAATTTGGAGTATCTTTCTAAATCATCCCTTTGGGAAGATACGAAAGTGATTTTTTTAACTTTGAAGCGAATGTTGAGCTAGAGGATTACCCCCGAGCTTTTCCTTTCGGTTTCCCTTTATGCGGATTATTTCTTTTTGATTTATCAGGAGTCTTTCCTTTCTTCTTTTCTTTTTCCTCGCCATTGAATTTCCCTCTATTTCCGCTCGAAGTGCGATTTCCTGAAGGTCTCGGTCTGCGCTCTCGGTCTGACGATTCACTGCGTTCACGGTAAGGACGATCTCCCGAAGGTCGAGGTCTGCGCTCTCTGTCGGACGATTCACTGCGTTCACGGTAAGGACGATCTCCTGAAGGTCTGGGTCTGCGCTCTCTATCGGACGATTCACTGCGTTCACGGTAAGGACGATCTCCTGAAGGTCTAGGTCTGCGCTCTCTGCCGGACGATTCACTGCGTTCACGGTAAGGACGATCTCCTGAAGGTCTGGGTCTGCGCTCTCTGTCGGACGATTCACTGCGTTCACGGTAAGGACGATCTCCTGAAGGTCTGGGTCTGCGCTCTCTGTCGGACGATTCACTGCGTTCACGATAAGGACGGTCCCCTGAAGGTCTGGGTCTGCGTTCTCTGTCGGACGATTCGCTGCGTTCACGGTAAGGACGATCCCCTGAAGGTCTGGGCCTGCGCTCTCTGTCGGACGATTCACTGCGTTCACGGTAGGGACGATTTCCTGAAGGTCTGGGTCTGCGCTCTCTATCGGACGATTCACTGCGCTCACGGTACGGACGATCCCCTGAAGGTCTGGGTCTGCGCTCTCGGTCGGACGATTCGCTGCGTTCACGGTACGGACGATCCCCTGAAGGTCGCGGCCTGCGCTCTCGGTCAGACGATTCGCTGCGCTCACGGTAAGGACGATCTCCTGAAGGTCTGGGTCTGCGCTCTCTGTCGGACGATTCGCTGCGTTCACGGAAAGGACGATCTCCGGAAGGTCTCGGCCTGCGCTCTCTGTCTGAGGATTCGCCACGCTCGCGGTAAGGGCGATCTTCTGTAGATCGAGGTCTGCGCTCACCATCATCATCGCGCCTTGGGGTATCGAAGTGCTCATCATCTTGGGAACGACCGCTTCTGCGGGGACGATCCATTTCGCCCTCTTCGAAATCTCGCGCATTTCGACGGGGTGTTCCCCCAACCGTATTTCGCTCTGAGGTCACTTGCGTGATGCGTTTTCTCAATGGCTTTACTTCTCCATCACCCTCTTGAACATCTCCACTTCCGCCCAATCGAATTCCTTTATCTGTCAAAGTGATCAGCTGATCCTTATACAATTGACCCGCTGCTTTCTTAAAAGTTTTCTTCGACATGGTCAAATATCTTTTGATATCTTCTGGGTCGCTATCATCGTGCAAACGCAGATATCCTTTGTTGCTCTTTAGCACTTCTAAAATGCGTTCTGCTGCTTCATCGATCAACTCTTGACCTTCCTTTTGAGTGCTGACGGTGATTTCGCGTCCTTCTACTTTGCGGATATATCCTTTTGCCTTGTCGCCCTCCCCGTAATTGCGCAACATTTCTTGTTTGAAAAGAAAGCCTACATATTTTCCATCGATAATGACACGACGACCCAATTCCAGTTTTTCACCTATGATCATGTCCACTTCGTCTCCTCTCTCATAAGGTACATCGTAGTTTTTGAAATAGGCATTGATCTTGGTAGAGGCAAAAATGCGTTGGCCTAAATCGTCATATTGCAAAGTCACCAATACCCAACGCCCTTCTTCCAACTCTTCTCTTTGCTCAGGATATGGAATCAGCACATCTCGTTCACTGCCGATATCGATGAAAGCTCCGAGATTATTGAGGTTTTTTACTTTAAAGCTGCCTACTTGTCCAACTTGAATGACAGGTAGTTGAGTGGAGGCCACTAAATTTCGTTCATTATCGAAGTAGGTAAAAACAGTCACCTCGGCACCTTCCTCTGCCATGCCTGGAAATTGTATTTTAGGAAGAGGTACTTGTTTGTTTTCGTCTCCCAATAAAGCAAATTTTCCTTCGATGGCATGGACTCGTAACGTTTGAATGGTTCCCGGATGGATGATAGTTTTCATTGATGTAAAGGTAGGTGGGTTTATTGTGTTATTTTTGGAAAAAACGCGATAGCATGAAAAAGGGATTGTTTATAGTTATTCTTATTTGTTTGCAATACATTACATGGAGCCAGTGTGGCCCCGGACAAGTGAGTCTTACAATGGTGATTCATACCGATGCTTGGCCTTATGAAACCTATTGGCAATTGGTGCCAGAAGGGGTGGGCTGCGGCAATCAAGTGATCGCAGAGGGCTCTAATTTGAATGTAGGTTGTGCAGCCACAGCCGCGGACAATAGCCCTGAAGGTTATCCAGGGGATGCTTTGATCAATGTCGGTCCCATTTGTTTGGACAGCGGGAGCTATGATTTGATTTTTATTGATACCTATGGTGATGGGGGCTTAGTGTTTGAGTTGTATGAGGACGGCGTACTGATGCATTCTTTTGCTGGTTCTGGCTTTGGAAATACCTTTACCTTTTCCACGGGAGTTACTTTGATTCCTGCTTATGACTCTCCTTGTCAAGCCATTCCCATTATCCCAAATGGCCCATCAGTGTCAGTCAACAATATGAATGCAACGGGCTCATTGGGGGAGCCTACTCCCAACGCCAATGATTGCAGTGCCTTGGGCAGTTGGTGTGAAACGGGTGTAACCAATTCTGTTTGGTTGACTTTTATACCCACAGCCAATGAGTCCTATGAGATCACTTCTTGTCATCCCGAGACCAACACGGATACGCAGTTGGCGTTATGGAAAACACAAAATTGTCAAGATTTTTCGTCATTTCAATTGGTCTCCTCCAATGACGATATGATAGGCGGTTGCAATAGTGGGGGAGAGTTGTATGCCTCTCAATTGTTTGCCAGTTGTTTGGATACCAACTATAAGTATTTTTTACAGATCGATGGGTGGAATGGCGCTACAGGTGATATTGAAGTTACCGTATCCTCCTTCAATCAACCTTTGGTGTTGGAGGCATGGATCAAAAATATTAGTTGTCCGCTCAACAAGGGGGATGTGGGTGATGGAGTGATTCAACCCTACATCATCGGGTCAGGTGTGGATTTGACTTGTGAGTGGATAGGGCCTAATGGATTTACCTCCAATGAATGGATCATTGGAGGATTGGGTTCGGGAGATTATTTCTTAACGGCTGAAACAGCGTGTGGAGTGGTAATGAATCAGCTTTTTACTGTATCTGAGCCCAGTTGGTGGAGTATCGATCCGCAGGCCACTCCGCCCTCATGCAGTGATGAGCCGGATGGTGGATTGGCTCCTGTGGTGCAGGGGGGAACTCCGGAATATGCTTTTCAGTGGTTAGGGCCCAATGGCTTTACTTCCATGGATCCTATTTTGAATAACGTTGCTGCTGGTGCCTATCAATTGATCATAACCGATAACAATGGCTGCGTATATGAAACGCAGTACACCTTGCAAAGTAGTGATGAGTATTTGTTTGATTTAGGAAGTGATTTGAATTTATGTTTGAATGACATTACCACAGTGGAGGGTCCTGTAGGTGCAAACCTGATTTACTATTGGCAGGATGGCTCAGACAATTCGGATTTTGTGATTGATCCAGTTCAATGGGGTGTGGGGAGTCATTTGTTGAATTTGAGCGTGGTCACCACCTCTGGATGCTTTGGAACGGATCAACTTAATTTCGTGGTGAATGATTGCGTGAATGTGGAGGAATCTTCTATTTCGAAGTTGTTGATATACCCTAATCCTGGATCAACTGCCGCATTTACTCTATCAAATCAACATGGCGCGGCAGCGCGCTGCGAGGTTTGGGATATGACCGGGCGGTTGATACATCAAGAGAACTTGAATCCAGCGGTAGAGGTCATTGAATTACCCTCTGTTGGCTTCGGAACATATAAAATTTTGTTGTTTAACGAAAGCGGACTTACTTTAGCCATAAAGAGTTGGATTTATATAAATTAAAAAAAATGAAGAAAACATTGCTCATTATTACTGTTTTCCCTTTGTTTTTTTGGAGTTGCAAAGAAGAGTGTTTGCCACCTGAAAATGCCAAACCCAAAGTGAAAGTAGTTTTTCATACCACCGTGAACGGGGCTGAAGTGGCTTCGGGTGTCAGTTTTGACCGTCCCGGTGGAGAATCATTTCAAGTGGATCTGATGAAATATTACGTTTCACATTTTGCATTGGTAGACGGTACGGGCGATTCCTTGATGATCAATGATCATCATTTGATTGACCCCATCAATCAGAAAATGTCTTTTTCAAAGGAGGTGGAGGAAAAGAGTGGATGCGAGCATGTGAGATTTTTACTGGGGGTAGATGAGCTTCATAATCATTCTGGAAATCAAGAAGGCGATTTAGATCCCGTCAACGGAATGATTTGGACTTGGAGTACGGGATACATTTTTTTCAAACATGAAGGTACCTTCACCGATGCTACCGGCGCCTCACTGCCTTTATTGTATCACTATGGACAGGATAGAGCCCTTGTAGAGGTGGATTTACCTATTGACTTGGACATCGAGGAGGGAAAGTCGTATGAGATTCACATCGATTTAAATTTGGCTATTTTGTATCAAGGTATTGCATTTACGGATAACAATGTTCATCAAAGTGCGGGAACAGCCGATAACCCTTGGATAGATGCACTGAAACAAAATTTCAGGGGAGCTTTTCAAATTGTGGAGGTAAAAGAATCTTTGATCCAATAGAAAAATGAGGAAAATTTCATTCGCTTTTTCGATGCTCATGGGAATTGTTCTGCTTTTCTCCTGCAGACATGAAAGCGAGGAAGTGGATTTTCATACTACTCCCTATTCCTTGAATATTCCTCATGGATTTGCGCCATTCAGCGTACCGAGCAATAACCCTATGACACAAGAAGGTGTGGCATTGGGAAGAAAATTATTTTATGATCCCATTTTATCGGGCAATAACACCCAGTCTTGTGCCAGTTGTCATTTAGTACAACATTCATTTTCTGATACTACTGCGCTCAGTGCGGGTATAGATGGGTTTGCTGGGCCGAGAAATGCCATGCCATTGGTGAATTTGGGTTGGCAAAGAAATTTCTTTTGGGATGGGGGAGCAGCGGACATGGAAAGTCAAGTGTTGGGGCCTGTGGAGAATCCAATCGAAATGCACGAGCAATGGCCCAATGCCATTGCGGAGTTGAATGCGGATGCGGCGTACCAAGAGCTGTTTAATCAAGCTTTTGGTGAGAGGGAAATCACCGTTCCGATGGTGATCAGAGCGATTGCTCAATTTGAACGAACCCTTATTTCGGGCAATGCCAAATATGATCAATACTTGAGAGGTGAGACTGGCTTGACTCCCCAAGAGTTATGGGGATTGGAGGTTTTTACTGATCCTATGAAGGGGGATTGTAATCACTGTCACTCTTTAGGTTCTACTTTCTCTGATTTTGAATTTCGGAATACAGGATTAGATTCGATAGCGGTGGATGCGGGTAGGTATTTGATTACTTTGAATGAAAATGATCGGGGAAAATTCAAGACGCCCTCCTTGCGGAACATTGAGCTAACTGGACCCTACATGCACGATGGCCGTTTTGCCACATTATTGCAGTGCATTGAGCATTACAATACACAATTTCATTATGCCCCCAATTTAGATGTCAATCTGTTAACGGCACAAAAGGGACGTATGACCATGGAGGAAATGCAAGCGGTGGAGTCCTTTCTGAAAACACTCACCGATTGGGAGTTTATTCAAAATCCTGCATTTGCTGATCCTAATCCTTGATAGGTAAATACGCCATCGAAAAGAATTGGGTGGAGTTAAGATAACGCTCACTCAAAGAACAAAGCTGATGTGAAGTGATCCCGTCGATCACATCAAAAACTTCTTGCATGGTGTTGATCCGATCATACACCCAAAGACTTTTGCCATTGTTGAACATTAAAGAAGCTCCGCTGTCTTGGGAAAGGGCGAGTTGACCTTTGAGTTGGGTCTTGTATCCGTTCAAAGCCCGAGTGGTCAAAGGTTGTTCTCTCAATTTCTTCAGTTCTGTTTCTATGAGTCGGATGGCTTTTTCTAATTGATGCTCTTCTGTTCCCAGATAAATGGAGAAGACACCCGTATCAGAAAAGGGAGAGTAATTTGAATCCACTTGATAAGCGATGCCGTGTTTTTCGCGAATTTTTAGGTTGAGAATATTGTTCATCGCAGGGCCGCCCAATAGATTATTCAAAAGGATAAAACCATGGCGTTCTTTTTCATGTAAGGAAGGAGCCAATCCGCCCCAACCATAATGAGCCTGATGTATTTCTTTGTGTTGAATAATTTTTTTCTTTTTGAACGGATGGAATTTAGGCCGGTTGTATTGTACGACAACCTCTGGTGCCGAACATAGGTACTTTTCACACCATACTTTCAATTGCTCCAATTTGAGCGGACCGGCATAGCTAAACACCATGTTTTGACTAATAAAGCAGCGCTGATAAAAGCTCATGACATCTTTGTGCTTGAAACTTTTTACGCTTTCCTCTGTGCCTAAAATGCTGCGTCCCAATGGATGATTGGGAAATAGATGTTCATCCATCTCTTCAAACATCATGTCGGTGGGTGAATCCTTATACCCATTGATTTCGTCGATGATGACATCTTTCTCTTTTTCCAATTCGCTCATGGGAAAGGTGGAGTTGAGTGCGATGTCCGCAATCAGTTCAATGGCTCTTTCCGTGTGTTCGTGTAAAAAGGAGGCGTGAATCCAGGTTTCTTCTTTGGCGGTAAAAGCATTGATTTCGCCACCTACAGCATCAAGTCTGGAGAGAATCTGCGTGTTGTTACGTTTCTTCGTTCCTTTGAACATGCCGTGCTCAATAAAGTGAGCCAACCCATGTTCGTGGATGAGTTCATCGCGGCTTCCGCAGGCGATCATCAATCCGCAATGTCCCACAGCGCGGGCCATTGGTTGATGAACGACTCGGATTCCGTTACTGATTTGAAAGATTGAAGGAGGTAGAATGTTTTCCAAAGATCGAAATACTATTGCAATTACGGCTTTACTTCACATGGGACATCCATCCAAACGCCAAAGGCATCGATAGCGATGGCTTCTTCAGGTTCTGTAATTTTTTCTATTTCAGTTTTAGATTTACCGGCATCTTCCGCCAAATGTCTCAAATATTCAACGCTCAATTTGTAGCGAAAAACTCGGCCATTGACCACCGTTTTTTTTCCTTCACAACCCTCAAGTGGGACACCAAAGGCGTGATCTTTCATGAAAACTTTTATTTTACTTTTGCCATCCTTCGATTGAATTTCCATCCAGCATCCCGCTTTTTTACAAGTGGTAACCACAGTAGCTTCTATTTGCGCATCCAAACTATCCAATGATTCCATGGCCGATATCATTTCTGAAATCTCTATTTTTTTTGAAATTTGAAACTTTTCACCAAAAAAACATCCCTGACCGTAGGTAAATGCCAAGCTAAAAATGGCCATCAAAGAGAGAATCAATTTTTTCATGGCGCAAAGGTACGTTAATGTGACTTGACAAAGAATTCTGTTCGTCTATTTTTTGCCCGGCCTTCTTCAGTGTCATTGGAAGCAATGGGTAGGGTTTCTCCATATCCCTTGGCACTTAATCTTTTGCCCTCTATTCCCTGTTGCACTAAGTAATTCATTACCTCAAATGCTCTGTCCATGCTAAGTGCAAGATTGGCTTGATCACTTCCGGAGGCGTCGGTATGTCCGCGGATTTCTACCACCATATTCGGATGGTCTTTGAGGTATTGAGCAAATTCATTCAAGATTAAAAAGGAAGAGCTCAGTAGGTCTGCTTTGTTGGTACCATAGCGGATGTCATCAATAGGGAAAGGTTGATTGTCCTGCAATACCTCGGTTTTCATGTCGAGCTTCACTACCACGGGAGGCACCGTATCTTCTTTGTGAGCGATGACCCTTGTATTAAACGCTACGTCTTCGCCTTTTACGCTGAGTACTACGTCTTCTTTGGTGCCCACTTTCATGATGGCGGCATAACTACCATCGTCCTCATTGACTTTTACCTTATCCACTTCCCCGCTGCCCGTATATTTGATTTCTACTTCGGCATTGGCAGGGGGCTCGCCATCTTTCTTTTTCACCTCTCCTTTTACCAACATCACCTTCTCCGGTTTGGCGGGAGGGGGGATTTGAAAGCTATATACATCCCAAGTTCTTTCGCCCTTGTATCGTTTTGCACCGAAATATCCAAGTTCTCCATCACTGCTTACGATCACTCCGATTTGATCGTTTTCATCATTGATGGGGAAGCCGATATTTTTAACATCAGTAAAGGTGAGATCATCATTCATTTTACAATAAAAAATATCGAGGCCTCCCACTCCCAAATGCCCATCACTGGAGAAGTAAAGAGTTTTACTATCGCTGTGGAAATAGGGACCTTTTTCCTGTCCTTTCGTGTTGACACTTCCTTTGAGCGGAGTGGCCGCGCTCCAAGTTCCATCTGCCTGTTTTATGCTGTAAAATAAATCGTGACTCGGATTTCCACTGCCATCTTTGATACATCCTTCTCTGATGGTGGCAAACACCAGTACATTGCCATCACCACTCAAGGTAGGTTGTCCTTCCCAACCATTGTCGGTATTGACATTGGGTCCTAAATCTTGTAATGATTCCCAAACAAACTTCTTCTCGCCATCTTCTGTTACAATGCGCTTATAGCGAGTGCTGAACAAATCAAAATTGCCAGGGTTTTTGGGCTTTGGATTTTTCTTGGCAACAATCATTTCTTTGTTGTCCAAAGAAATGGAGACACCTCCATAATTATCTCCCA
>Ga0209990_10001685_pt1 | contig 18407 bp, 28 predicted proteins | sample NOAtaG_6_FD_187304 | JGI IMG/M metagenome (GOLD analysis project Ga0209990, IMG submission 187304) | Freshwater lake microbial communities from Lake Erie, under a cyanobacterial bloom - NOAA_Erie_Diel5S_2200h metaG (SPAdes) (version 2) | ecosystem: Environmental > Aquatic > Freshwater > Lake ...
TTAGGCTCGCAGTTTCTACTAAGTGAAGACTTGGATGAACTGTTGAGCGAGAGCGGAGATAATCTACTAACGCAATAGAATTGGAGAGGTGTATGCCTCTCCTTTTTTTTTATATTTGCAAATAAAAATATCAATCAATGTGCTACGATAAACTACTTGGATTGAAGGGGTGCGATAGACCTGAGCCTACAACGGGGCTATATATAGATGACTTAGGAATAAATCAGACCTTACTTGGTCAGCTAATCACTAACCAATATATGAGCGGTGTTGAGCTATTTGATGCGAAGCTCGCGTTTGCGTGGCGTAAGATGTCAAGTGATATGCTTTCGCGATTGTCTCCAATGATGAAGGCTGACACTGTAATTGATAGCAAGAGGATTGGACAAGTATTGACCAACGCGAGCAATCTTGACTTAGCGCTCGGTGCTGGCAAGTATGCAGGTATAAGAGTAACCATCGACCCAAATCAACTTAGCTTTCTCAACTTCTATTTATCGAGCCTAAAGATTGACATATATACAATGGCAACGCCAGTGCCGATATTGGTATTTGATATGCAAACGCTTAAGCTCGTTGGTACATTCAACTATCAATCAGAGGCGGTTGAGGAGTTTATCGGCAGGACCTACAAGGCGAATCGCAGGAAGTTAGATTTAGCTTTTGTCTATGAGTCGCTTTATGATACAACAAAAATGATAACCAAGAAGGGCAGTTGCTACGATTGCGGCGGCGGAGTGAGAGCTGCACACATTTGCCCATTTGTCGATGCTATTGGAATTGAGCTGACAACAGACGGCACTGATGTGCTGACTTCTAAGAACAAGAAATACACTCAAGGTATGTCAATGGTTTATAATGTTAACTGCGACCGCGAGGCGTGGCTGTGCAGCATTGGTGGATTGATGGCGATGCCGCTTGCTTATGCAACGGCGGTGGAGATATACGATTACTCGCTAACCATTGCACCAACCATTAGAGTGAATACAACGGTGAGTGTTACAAGGGAAACGATAATTGAAGCAAGAGACATTGCAGCAACAAGATACAATGAGGAGCTTGCAGCGATGTTGCAGAATATGCGCCTACCTGATGACAACAACTGCTTTGATTGCCGCAAGAACATGAAGTATGTAACAGCGCTTCCATAATGGCAACACCCAAACAGATCAGCGAACGAATTGACGCGCTCTTTGCAGAATGGAGCGGCGGCTTTACTCCGTTATTTTTCGCAGTGCTTGATATGAAGCGATTGATGGATATCAGAATATTTGGAATAGGTACAAGCGGCGGGAGTAATACCGCAGGACAGAAGCTACCAACTAAGCCATACACTCCTGCGTATGCGCTAATCAAGCAAAAGAATGGCAGACCGCCATTAGAACTAACTGGCTTTTTAAGAAGGTCGTTTGGAAAAGACAAAGATTCTGTATTTAATCAGGGCTTCGGGTCGGCTATTTTTATAGCAGCAGATGAAGCAGGAAAAGCAGAAGGATTACAATATGGAAATGGAAAAGGCTTTAAAGGTTACGGACCAATCTTCCAACCAACAGACGAGGAGCAGAATAAAATGCTTGAACTACACGCAGAATTATTAGCGGAACAAATCGCAAACAATCTAAGCAAACCATGAATCTACTAAAGACCATAATTGAAAGACTTAATCAGCGCATTGAGGTAGCTAATATCTTCGATAAGCAGTTCAGCTTATGCGAGCTTAACGCAAACGGCAACGATAAGGCTTGGGTGCATTACATCGGCAACGGGCAGGCTGAGGTTGTTACCAACTTTGATGCAAAGAACGGAACGCTTTTTTGGGCTAAGCGCAGCAAGGTAACAGTTAACAAGACCGATGCCTACAAGATGAGCGGATGTAAGCAGTTATACATCACGACCTTCCCGCTGACGGCTTATGCAATCGTGCGCAAATCGCACCTACCTTGCGATGGTGAAGACGCGCAGGATTGGTTAGCATCAAGAATCTACAAGCTCGCATCAGGCACTGACCCGCTATTCAAGCAAAACATAGGGGTTATTAACTATGAGGTAGTACCAACGGGCTACATCAACGAGATTAAGACCTTAACAGCCAACTATGAATGGGCTTGCGTTTCTGTTGATATGGATGTGCAGGTTATCACATCGAGCGAAGATGGCTGTTATGACACTTGCGCAACGGGCGATATTCCGCTTCCTGACTTGCAACCTTGCACACCTTGCTTAACAGAGGTTGCTGTTGATGGCGTTACAATAACTGGAAACGGAACAGAAGCAGATCCATTGGTGGCAATCGGTGGCGGAGGCGGAACACCTCTTAGAACTCAAGATGAAGGCAGCAACGTAAGCACCAACACAACAACACTTAACTTCACTGGCGATGGAGTAACTGCAACACTCACATCACCGGGAGTAGTTGAGGTAAATATTCCATCAGGAGGCGGCGGCGTTGGATCATTGCAAGATGTTACCGATGTTGGCAATAGCACAACCAACGACATTGACTTTATAGCAAATGCAGGACTGACCTTTGACAATGGTGCGCTATTCCGCAAAGGTACAACCGATGCAGGCAACGGCGGCGCTAAGGGCACTGCGCAAATCTGCTCAATAAGCTATGAGCTAAAGTGGGAAGCAGGGCGGCTTTACTATATGGAGCAAGACGGCTTCACCATTCGCGATGTAACGCATAACTTTGCAATAGTACCTCAGCCGACAGATGATAGCTCTAAGGGCTTTGTAAACGGCTCTCGTTGGAGTTTAGATGATGGCACTGTTTACCTATGCAGCGATGCTACAATCGGTGCAGCAGTTTGGGCGGTGGTAAGCACTGGAGGAGTTACTAACGTAACTGCGACATCTCCGATATTTTCAAGTGGAGGAACTACTCCTGACATCTCAATTCAGCCTGCAAATTCTTTCGATGATGGCTATCTTACATCAGCCGATTGGACAACCTTCAACGGCAAGTTCGATGTACCAACGGGAACAAGCGCGGACTATCTTGACGGCACTGGAACACCTACACCGTTTCCGACTTTGACCAATGGCACGGTAACATCGGTATCGGCAACCGTTCCAACACCTACAAACCCTGCGTTCAGCGTTAACGTGCCGAACAATACCACTACTCCGAGCGTGGACATCACAGCCAACGGAGTAGTGAGCCAATACGTGCGTGGCGATGGCAGCCTTGCGAACTTTCCGCTTGGAGGCGGTGGTGGTGCATCGGTTAATTACTACCTGAACGGCTCAATCAGTCAGGGTACTATAGGCGGGAATCAATACTTTGAAATGAGCCGAGTGCCTGTGCTTGGTGGTGGTACGAACTTCACACGAACTAATGCGCAGGGTAATGGCTACATTGCGCAATTCCTAACCGATGCAGGCGATCCGAATCTTTTGGCAATCCCTTCAGGGAATTGGAACTTTGAAACCTACTTCAATGCTTCGAGTGGTGGTGGCAATCCGAGCTTTTACATTGAATTGTATAAGTACGATGGCACAGCCTTTACGCTCATATCTTCAGGGTCTACAAATCCCGAAGCGATTACAGGCGGTACGGTGGTCGATTTATATGTTAGTGCGCTTGCAGTACCAAGCACAGTGCTACTTGCAACAGATAGGCTCGCAATACGCATTTTCGTAACAACATCGGGGCGAAACATTACGCTGCATACTGAGGACAACAACCTTTGCCAAGTAATCACCACGTTCACCACAGGGCTAAACGCATTGAACGGCTTGACCGCGCAAGTGCAGAACTTCGCAACTGGAACGGCTGGCACGGACTTCGGCATCAGTTCAACAACTGCCACTCACACCTTCAATCTACCAACGGCAAGCGCAAGCAATAGAGGTGCGCTAAGCTCGGCTGATTGGACTGCATTCAATGGAAAGGTTACTTCGGTTAGCGGCACTGCACCGATTGCTTCAAGCGGTGGGGTAACTCCTGCAATAAGCATTGCAGATGCTGCGGCGGATGGCACAACTAAAGGAGCTGCGGCTTTCACTGCTGCCGACTTTAACGCAACGGCAGGAGTAATAAGCATTGATTATACCAACGGGCAGGCAGCAAGTGGAAGCACTAAGGGCTTCTTGATATCCGCTGATTGGAATACCTTCAACGGCAAGCAGGATGCGCTAACAAGCGGCACAAACATTAAGACAATCAATGGCACTTCGATTCTCGGAAGCGGCAACCTTGCAACACCATTTGAATTAGTTGTTGCTGCCTCAGATGAGGGCACTGCGCTGACGGTAGGCAATGGAAAGATAACATTCAGGATGCCACGAGCAGTTACACTAACTGCGGTTAGAGCATCGCTCACAACAGCGCAAGCAAGCGGAAGTATCTTTACAGTGGATATCAACGAAAACGGAACAAGTATCCTAAGCACTAAGCTAACCATTGACAACACTGAAAAGACAAGTGCAACAGCTGCAACGCCGCCAGTGATTAGCGACACCTCTCTCGCCGATGATGCTGAGATAACAATCGACATTGACCAAATAGGCAATGGCACAGCAACGGGATTGAAAGTAATGTTAATCGGTACTTACGCATGAGCTTTTTAGTTAATCCATATTGGTATGGCTGCGGTGATGCTGATGCAAATGCGTTCTTAACTGCGGCAGGAATCACTGACGCGACAATCAGCCAAGCCATCTGCACATTGGTTACATCAATGAAAGCAAATGGCACTTGGGCGAAGTGTAGCGCGATTTATCCTTTTGTTGGTGGAACGGCTACAACCCACCGTTGGAATTTAAAAGACCCAAGAGATTTGAATGCAGCATTCCGATTAAGCTTTATTGGCGGATGGACTCATTCAAGTAATGGTGCACTGCCGAACGGAACTAATGCTTATGCGGATAGCTTTCTCATTCCAAATATATCACTTACAGCTAATTCAGGTCATTTGAGTTATTACACCAGAACAAATAGTGCATTTACATCAGAGATTCCTATGGGTGTTAGTGGAAGTCTTGGAGGTACAGGATTTGATATCGTAATTAGAAGACCCGGTAATACTAATAGATTTTTATCATCGGAAAGTTCTGGAGTAACTGGAATAGTTACGAGCACTTCAACAGATTCAAGAGGTTTAACAACTGGCTCAATAACATCTTCATCAAGCAGAAAAATATATAAAAATGGTACTTTACTTAACACTAATTCATCAACAATTACTTGGGCAAGAAATACATTTAGTATATTTATTGGCGCAATTAATATAAGTGATAATGTAACAGGTCCTAATTTCTACACTAATAAACAATGCTCCTTTGCATCAATAGGCATCGGCTTAACTGATGGCGAAGCAGCGGCACTATACACGGCAGTACAAGCCTTTCAAACCACCTTATCCCGTCAAGTCTAATGCAAGTTCACATACTCACATACGAAGAGGCTCAGAGCCTTATTGGCGTTCAGTTCATCCCCGACAATTACTTCAATCCCATTCAAGATGCGGATGGCAACTGGATAATCTCAACCGAAGAAGTACAGCAGTGTTCGATTGAATGGGTTAAATTATTACCTTTGATAACTTATAAACCAATAACACCACCCGACTTATGGCAGGAATAAAAATAACAGACTTAACAGCGCTATCAGCAGCAGACAGCGCGGACTACCTTTGCATCGTTGATGTATCTGATACCACGCAATCGCCCGAAGGTACAACCAAGAAGATTGAGGTTGGGAATTTTGGAATAAGCGGAACGTGGACTCCGACATTGGATGGGGCAGATGGTGCTTGTTCAAATCCAACATTAACAAAAGCGCAATATTCAAGGGTTGGAAATATTGTAACTTGCACAATTTATGGAACTGTTGATTTAGATTTTGAAGGCGATACCGATGGCTATTTTAATTTCACTTATCCATTAACTCCAAGTAGCAATAATTCAATAGGTGCTTGCGGAATAAGAGACGCAAATGGTCAAGTTACTACATTTATAAGAGAAAATCTCATCAACTTTGCGTCTGATAGTAGCTCTACATTTTCAGGTGCAATTTTTACCGCCATCTTCCAGTATGAAATCGATTAGCCTCAAAGGCTTAGAGCTCATAAAATCCTTTGAAGGCTTGCGGCTCAATGCCTACCTATGCGAGGCTAATGTGGCTACGATAGGTTATGGCAGCACCTATTATGCCAACGACCAGAAGGTAAAGATGGGCGATAAAATCACCAAAGAGCAGGCTGAGATTCTTCTTCGCAAGACAGTGCGCGACTTCGAGCAGAATGTTAACGCGCTGCTCAACGGAGTGCAGGTCAACCAAAATCAGTTTGATGCGCTGGTTAGCTTCGCCTTTAATCTTGGAACTGCTGCCCTTGCTAAGTCAACGCTGCTTAAATTAGTGAAAGCAAATCCAAACGACCCTACCATAAGCCGCGAGTTCGGCAAATGGGTAAATGCAGGCGGCAAGAAGGTAAACGGATTAGTAACGCGGCGGCAAAAAGAAGCAGAACTTTATTTTAAGCCCTTCGTATAACTATTCTATGCGGCGAAAAATAAGTAAGTCAAGACGGGCGCTCGATATTGTTGTTAAACACTGGCGGTCAACAATAGGCTCATTAGTGGTATTAGCTTCCGTCTTTGCCCTTATATTCAAAGCTATATCAACAGAAACACTTGCAGCGATTGTGGCGGCTATGATTGCCGCTGGTTATATTCCTAAAGCCAAAGAAGATGATAACTGAAAGAGCCGATACAATAGTTACTCTTGACACCTCCTGCATACTTGGTAAGGGCTGCAAGCTGCATACTCATTATGATATTTGGGTATATACCGAGCCTCTTGATAAATTCAGTATATTTGGCAAGTATTACGCGGTTGACCAATGGGGTCAAACCTTTGAGATTCCACCGCCGGAATATAACTTACCACACCAAGAGACGCCTATGATTCACGATGTTTACGCAAGCGATACAATTACTCCTACCAATTCGCCTTTCTTGGTGCATCCTAAGCCATATCAGCGAATCGAGGTAAAACCAAAGACTGTTGTTAAGCAGGACCATACCATTGACGCGCCAGTGATGGGTATGTTATTTTCATTCACCATTGCACTCACCGCATATTGGTTATACAATTCGCTATCTTCTTGGGTTAAACTATTTACCGAGCTTCGCCAATGTCTCTCTTATTCATCTTAGAGAATAACCTCGATTTATTCTATGTTGTTACCGACTTAGAAGGCAACATATTAACTAACAACAGCCTATTTAAAAGCTATGTTAGCCACATCCAACCTAAGAAAATAACCGACATTGTTGACATTGAAACCGACCGCGAAGATTTTATTGATGCCATAAAGAAAGCAATAAAACAATCGCCCGATCCTGCGCGGGTATATGCAAGGACCAAGCATAAGAACCTCTCTGAGCGCTTCAATGTTTGGAATATTTTTGTAATTGGCGACCGCATCACCTTTATAGGTATTCAGCTGGTAGATGTTACCTCAATAACTTCGCACGAATATCAGAGGCAACGTGCACTACTTGATGAATTTAGGTTTATGCTTTCCCATGAAATAAGGCAGCCATTTTCAAGTATTAACTCCCTCACCAAAATGCTAAGAGATACACCTTCAGAATCGGAAAAAATCGCACTTCTCGAAATGATTGATGCCTGCGTTAATAAGCTCGATGAAGCTATCAAGACATTGGTTAACAAAGCAGCACGTGAGATATGACAACAGAGGAGCGGCTGGTAAAAGTTACTGCAATGCACGTTGTAGAGAAGTTTATGCCGGTATGCGTTGCGCTCAACATATTAGAGGCGGAGATAAAAGATAAGAGGGTATTAATCAAGAGTAAAAAGAAACTATTTAAACTGATAAAAGATGGACTTGAACAAGCCGCTATTGGCAATCTCCCTTATACTACTGCTGCTCTTAATTAGACAGTGCTCGCAAGAATGCGACCCTTGCGAGTTCGTTTCAACAAGAACACAGGATAGTTTGACTATTGTTACCCAACGCAAGGTGATTGCACAGATACGTTCTAAAGAGGCAATGCAAGCACAGCAGATTGCAGCACTTCAACTCAAGTTGGAGAATCCAACAGAGGTGGTGAAGTTTAAGACGCGGACCATAATTAAGACCGAGTTCAAAGCAGGTGATACTGTTATAATAGACCGCCTGCCTCACCTTCGCCTGCCAATGAAATTCTACAAAGCTGAAAAGTTCTGGGTGATTGGTGGATCACTAACCACTAAAGGCAACTTGCAGATTGATAGCCTTATTATGAATGCCGACTTCACATATGCCGTTGGTGATACAATCCGTAAGGGGCTATTTAAGCGTAGGGATAAGATTGTGCGAATGAGCATCGACAATCCTTCAATGCAGATTACTGGAATGAATAACATCTACATAAAGCAAGAGAAAAAGTGGTATCAAACCACCGCTTTTAAGGTAGGAGTTGGAGCTTTAATCGGCTTCGGATTGAGCAGGGCTGCACAATAGTATAAATTTATTGAGCTGATTTTCAATTACTTGCATTGCGAGGTAAAAAAATATTGCATTTATTTTAGTTAATGTGTTGCAGATTCAAAATATAGTTTTACATTTGCTGCATACTAATTCACTAATTCACTCATTCACTATGACAACTAAAATTTCAATTTCAGACTTTACATTTATTGCATCAGGTTACGGACATTATAAAGTAACATACACAAGTCCAACAACTTTAAAAACTTGGAGCGTAACAACTAACAATATGCCTTTAATTGACGCTACCAAGAATGAAGATAGTCCCAAAGTTAAAGACTTAATTTCACTTAGACAACTTTGCAAGCAAAACTAAATTTCACTTATATACTCAAACCACTATGAAAACCTACTTTAAATCGCACGACAACACCCAATTCTGGCAGTACGACCACCTTCAAAACTTGCTCCTTTGCATAGTTGATGACGGCTGCAAGCAAGGCATCTTTCAAAGATGCGACCTCGATGCTATCAACGTAGTAAGGCAGTTCAGCAAAGAGGATATTCAAGATATCCCTTACTGCAATAGATTGTATTTCTCAAGTTCAAAAGCGGAGTTCCATCATAAGTACCGCAAAGTTTTTCAAGAGGCGATGATAGCCTTCGATTCAATTGTAATTTCAACTCAAAACAAATAATCACTATGGCTTTAACAGCACCAGTAGGGAATAACACCTCCCGAGCGATAGCACCTGAAGGCGCTTATCCTGCAAGATGTTACCAAATTGTCGACTTAGGTACGACAATGCAGACCGGACAATATCCCGGCAAGAAACGCAAAGTTCAATTCATATTCGAGCTGCCAACAGAGCTGCATGAATTTGAAAAAGGCGAAGGGCTGAAACCTTTTTACGCTCGCGCAATCTACAACCTCTCAATGAATAGCAAGTCTGTTCTAAGGCGCGACATCGAAAGCTGGGCAGGAAAGAAGATGGCTGACGATTTCGCAGCAACATTCGACATCTTCACCCTGCTCGGTAAGGCGTGTATGCTTAACATCACACACGTTCAGAAAGGTGATGCAACCTATGCCAACATCATTGGAATATCACCGCTGCCTAAGGGCTTAGTTTGCCCTCCTGCATTTAATGAGCCATTGACTTATAACACGCAGGACCATGACGAGGTAACTTTCTTAAAATTGCCTGATTTTATCCAAGATAAAATCAAGATTAGCGATGAGTATATTGCGCGAATCTCTAAGCCATTCACTCCAAATGTTGCAGCAGCAGCGCAAGATGCTTGGCTTGGCGAATCAGAAGAAGCACCATTTTAATAAACAAAAAAGGGAGCGCAAAGTGCGCTCCCAATTCAAACCGTCGTAAAACCTAAAACATGGAGACAAATATAGATAATTTAAATGACTTTCACAACGCGATAAATTCAGCCGAAGTGCTGCAATCGCAAGCAATGATTAAGGCAGCACCTGCCAAAATAGAAGACAAGTTCAGCTATGACCTGAGCGCCCACGCCATCAAGGCGGCAAACGATGCCATCAAGCACATTGAGAATCACCGCAAGATGCTGACATTGCCGATAGATGCCTACAAAAAGAAGCTGATGGACATTGAGAAAACCGCAACACAGCCGCTCAAAGACTTCATCGAGCAGCGCAAGGGCTTGATGGTGGAATACTCCAACGAGCTGGAGCGCATCAAGGCAGAGGCAGATGCGAAGATTGCAGCAGAAGCTAAGGCTGCAATGGCTAACAGCGGCGCGGGGATGGTAGCCGATATTATGGCGCATTTCACCGATGCAATGACAGCAACAACGCTCAACAACGACCACACCAAGAACATCCGCATAAGCAAAAGAGCGGAGATAGTGGGCGATGTTGATTGGAGCACCTTGCTGATGGTGATTATGAAAGCAGAGATGTTCGATGTTGCCGAGCTGCTGCGCAAGCTTCCAAAAGCAATGGAGCTGACTGGCACCGATGGAATCTTTGGAATTGAGATTGTTGAACACAAAACACAAGTAATAAGATGACCTACCTATCCAACATCATAGAGGAGTTCAACGAGTTCTCAGAATACTTGAACAAGATAACCACCATAAGAGACACCAAGACGCTTAAAGAAAAGCTAAAGGATGCAGTAGTCCAAGCGTATTCAAACGGCTACCACGATGGGCAGCAAGCAATGGCTGATAGACTACCTAAGCCAACCGATACTGGAGGCGAAAGTGGAGGAGAGCAATACTATGACACTTTATGACCCGCGACCTCTACAATTCAATTGATGCAATCAACGCATCATCAATCAAGAGACATTACACTGGCAGCTTAATCTTTGCTGCCGGTGCTCTTGAGAGAGGAGCAGAGTTTCACAGAAACCTTCTTGAAACCGAGCCAAGTGAGATGCCGCCACAAGCTAAGGAAGTGCACCAAGCCATCATCAAGCACCCAATGCTTAGCCTAATATTCGAGCGTTCCGCAAAGGAGATAACCTTCATACGCGACATCGAGATTGATGGGCAACTTATCGCAGCAAAAGGCATCTTAGATATGCACTGCCCTGAGTTCCAAATAAACGCAGACATCAAGACAACTTCCTGCACTAACCTTAGGAGCTTTGCCTCCGATATGGTCAAGCATTACAATCACATCCAAGCAGTTTGGTATTCTTACCTAACTGGCTTTCCGCCGACAAACTTCTACTACATAGGAGTGCCCAACAAGTTCAAAGGTGAACTTTTTATTTACCGACATACACAAGAAGAAATAGATGCAGCAGAACAACTTATCAGAGAATTCTTGGTCCTGCGAAGGATTTGAAAACTACCCATTCAACAACGTGATGCACTACTTCCTGCATCGCAAATTCAGATACATAGAGATTCATCAGAGGCATTTAAGAATGTTTTACAACAACGTGGAAAACATGACTGTTTTCGTAACGCTTGCCGAAGATGTGCGCTATGTTGAACACTGTTGGTCAACCAAAGGAAGGATTGAATATTACTCTAACCCACTTATAACAGATATATACTCAATAGAAAAATGACACTAACACCAGTTGAATGGCTCATACAAGAGCTAAAGAAGAAGGGAAAAGCAGTTGAGCACTACGACCTGCTCCAGCAAGCCAAGAGAATAGAAAAGCAGGAGATAATTGACAACTGCAACGAATGCGCCTCCGATATCTTTCGCGGGCAAATCGCCATCGGAAAGTCCGTTGGTGAACAGTTTTATCAGAAGAAGTATAATCGATGACACTCCGCCCCTACCAAGAACGCTTTATCTCAAACATCAGCGACAAGCTGCGCACTCATCGCAAGGTGGTTGCGCAGCTCGCAACTGGCGGAGGTAAGACCGTTTGTTTTTCTGCTATATGCGACCGCTTCTGCGCTAAGTCAAGTCAAGATATACTTATACTTGTTCACCGAGAAGAACTGCTAATACAAGCCTCTAAAGCGATTAAGCTACAAACGCAGCAAGTAGTGGCAGGAATGCGCTCAATCCCTCCTGCAAGAGTTTATGTCGCAATGGTTGAATCGGCATATAAGCGCCTGCATCTATTCCAAAATATCGGGATGGTGATAGTAGATGAGTGCCATTTAGGTAATTTCACTAAGGTAATCGACCACTTCAAAGAGCAGTATATTATCGGCTTCACTGCCACACCACTTGCAGCTAAAAAAACCAACCCCTTACGCAACTACTTCTCCGAAATCGTTTGCGGGATTGATATTCCCGAACTCATCGATGCTGGTTTCCTCTGCCCTGAGCAAACTTACTCCGCTGCCAAGATAGTCGAACGCGCTAAGCTAAAGATGAAGGCAGGCGACTTCGACCAAGCTCAGATGGGAGCAATGTTCAAAGACCCAAAATATATCGACTCCACAATCAACGCATACAAGCAGCACTCGCTCGGTCGTAAGACAATTATCTTCAATTGCAACGTGGAACACTCACAAGCGGTTAATGCTGCCTTCATCGCAGCTGGCTTCAACTCTCGACACCTCGATGCCACATCAGCAGACCGAGAAGAAATCCTGCAATGGTTCTCCAACACTCCTGATGCAATACTCAATAACATCGGCATCGCCACAACTGGCTTCGACCAACCCGACATAGAGACAGTAATTGTAAACAAGGCAACCGCATCAATGCCGCTGTGGCTTCAAATGTGCGGCAGGGGTGCAAGACCGCACCCTGTAAAGCTCACATTTACCATCATAGACTTGGGCGGCAACTGCTTAACTCATGGCTCTTGGGCATCGCCGCGCAACTGGAGCGATATATTCCACAATCCAAAGAAACCCGGCAATGGAGTAGCTCCAGTTAAAGAGTGTCCAGAGTGCCAAGCGCTACTCCACACCTCAAAGATGCTGTGCTCATGCGGCTACCAGTTCCCCAAGAAGATTGCACTCGATGAAGGCATCGACAACTTTGTGCTAATGACCGAGAGCGTTGACATCAAAAAGCTAATCGCAATGAACAGCAATCACAAAGAATATCGCTCACTTTTTCTTTCCGTTGAGCACGTGGCTTATATGGCGAAAAAGAATATCAAAAAAATAAATTCTGATAATTACTTGCACATTGAAAAAAAGAATCACGAAATTGCGAGGCTCTGGTGCAAAGAAAAAAACAAGAACTTTAACCGCTTTCACCGCGAGTTAGTAGACAATAAACTTAAAACCACCCTAAAACAATTATACAATGCAGATTTCTTATTACAAGAACATTAAAGACGACCAAGATGTCGATATTGAAATTAACTCCTTTCTCGAAGGCATCCGCACCGGCAAATGGCAGGATGTAGTGCTCGACATCAGAGCTGCACCAACTAAAGAGATACGAGACCTCAAGAAAAAAACCGCGCCACTTGTTACAGTTAGCGGATCATTCGCAGCCCGCAAAGACGATGCCCTGCGCAACCATTCAGGATTCATAGCAATAGACATTGACCATGTTGAAAACATCGAAGAAACGCGAAAGCTCCTAAGCAACGACTCTTATACTTATGCCTGCTTTATATCCATTAGCGGCAGCGGATTGTGTGTTATATCCCGCATCGATGGAACGCGACACCTCGATGCCTTCAACGGCATTGCATCATACCTATACAACAACTACCAGTTAATCGTTGACCAGTCCTGCAAGAACCTTGCACGCGCCCGCTTTGTTTCTTATGACCCTTTTATATTTGTCAACACCAAAGCACAACAATTCAAGAAGTATCTCGCCAAGCAGAAGGAGCTTAAAACGCATAAGGTAGTCGTTGTTAAAAATGACTTTGACGCTATGATTGAGCAAATGGACCGCAAGCAGCTCAACCTATGCGAAGATTATTCCGATTGGATTTCAATCTGCTATGCGCTTGTCTCCGAGTTCGGAGAGCAGGGGCGCGACCATTTTCATACTTTATCTTCTCACTCATCCAAGTACAACTCAGATGATTGCGATAGGCAGTACAGCGCCTGCTTAAAGAATCACAGCGAAAGTAAAGGCAAAAAGTCAACCATCGCAACCATTTACTTTCACGCAAAGCAGAACGGCATTGATGCCTATTCAAACCAAACAAAAGAGATAATGCGCTCAGCAACTTCGCAGCGTGCTGCTGGGCTTTCCACAGATGCAATTATCGAAACATTGACTAAGCATGGAGGCATCTCAAATGAAGTAAGCACCGAGATAGTACAGCAGATAGTAAGCAAGGATATCAAATATAAATCGGAGAACGTAAGCGCGGATATAACCGCTTTTGTTAAGACTTTCCCGCTGCGCAAAAATGTTATCACCAGAAACGTAGAACTCAACAATAAGCCGATTGATGATAGTGATATTAACTCCATATTTCTGGACTCTAAAGCGTTATTCAAAGAATCAACTAAAGACCTTATCACCGCCATACTATTCTCCAACAGAATCGAAACATACAACCCGCTGCATGAGTTCTTTGAGTCAGATGTTAAGCCAGTTGACAACCGTCCAAACTTATCCAAGCTGCTCGGTAGTATTAAAACAGATACACCGAATGCCGATAAGTTCATCATTAAGTGGCTTGTTTCAGTTGTCGCTTCCGCTTATGGTTTCCATTCACCATTGGTGCTTATCTTCTCAGGAGAGAAGCAGGGCACTGGCAAGACGCATTGGTTTAGGTATCTATTACCCAAAGAGCTGCGCTTCCTATTTGCCGAGAGCAAGATGGATGCTGGTAAAGACGATGAAATACTAATGACAAAGAAGCTACTAATACTTGATGATGAATACGGCGGCAAATCCAAAAAGGAGGAGAAGCGGCTTAAGGAGTTGACCTCTAAAGAGTTCATCAACGTGCGCGAGCCATACGGCAGGGTATCTGTTGACCTTCGCAGGCTCGCAGTATTTTGCGGAACATCAAACGAAACACAGATACTATCCGATCCAACTGGCAACCGCAGGCAAATACCAATCCATATATTGGACATTGACCATGAGCTTTATAACCAATGCGATAAGGCAGAGCTATGGCGCGAGCTGTACGCGATGTATTTAGCTGGCGAATCATATACAGTCCTTAAAGAGGAGATAGCGCTCTTAAATCAATCAACTGATTCATTTAAGCACTCAACACCGGAGGAGGACTTAATCCATAAGAAGCTTGACATTGGAGATAGAGCCTTTGGAGAATGGATGTCGCTTACCGATATTCAGCAATACTTGATGGTGGAAACTAAGTTTAATTACCTCAACACTCAGCGTATTGGTTCAATACTTACATCTTTAGGATACCAACAAGAGCGTAAAATGAGAGGTAATTCCAAAGTAAGGATGTACTTTGTCTCCAAACTTACTATGTAGTGGACCACTATGGACCACTTACTATTTATGAAGTGGTCCATTGGAAACCATTGTGTCAGTAAGACCGCAGCGATTTTGGACCACTTACCACTTACTTTTTACTAAACCCTTATAAATATATATATGCACACACACACACACACACACACATCACATATGCTACTTTGGGAAGTGCTAAAACAAGTGGTCCAAGTGGTCCAAGTGGTCCAATTATGAGCGAAGCAACCCTCCAATCTAAGGCATTTCAGAACCTATGGAACAGCCGCCCAGACCTACGTGGGCGCGTGTTTGCTATAAATAACAACAGCCAAAACGGAATTAAAGGAGCACTTAATAAAGCTATGGGTGTTGTCGCAGGCGTAGCCGATATGTGTTATTTGAAACCCGAAGGGAAGACAGTTTGGATTGAATGGAAGACCGAAAGCGGAAGGCAATCGCCTGAGCAAGTTAAGTTCCAGCAGCTATGCCTCTCGCTTGGGCACGAATATCACATCGTTAGAAGTGAAGAGGAATTTCTTGCGGTAATATTGCATAATCAAATAAAATAGTTACCTTTGCAAATATGAAAGATGAAGTTAGAATTGTTTCAGAAGAATTTGTAAGTCATAATATCATTAAAGTTACTTTAACAGATAAAGGAAATAAAAATGATAATTATCACAATGTTTCTGTTACTGTAAAGTTTGAAGATTTAGCATCAACAAGTTTATATTTAAATGGAGAGTATTGTGATTCATTTGAATTTACTTTTGAAGGTCACGCAGAAAGATATACATTTCTTGAAGCATTTAAAATGATTGTAAGGGAGCTATCAGATGGAACAGAAGATAGAACGTAGAGGCGGAGTGCGCGAAGGTGCAGGACCGCCATTTGCATACGGCGAAGCAACTTGCAACCTCACTGTGAGGATTCCTGCTTCCCGAAAGGATGAGATACGCGAAATGATTAAACAATACTTACTTCAATATCGTGTCAATGCAAAGAAATAGATGGCGCAGCGGTTACTTCAATATTGAAGATGAACACTTCATTGGCTACCTCACACCAACGGGAGGGGCTCAGGATGTGCTTGTAAGATTTGGATTGAAAAGTATGCAGGAGATAATGGAGGCATCAGAAGATATACAGATGCAAGTGCCGAATGAATACCTTATAGGCTCGCTAAGGCAAGATGACAAGGGCTATCTTACTGCCGATGTGATAATGTATAACAAGGTTGTAAGATTGAAGCTAACACAAGAGCAGATTGAATATAGTAAAAATATATCTTTGTAAAACTTATGCCACTATTTCAAGGTGATTCACAAGCGATAATTACAATGAACATCCGCAAGCTAATCAGCGAAGGGTACTCAGCTCAACAAGCTGTGGCAATCGCCAACGCTGAGGCTGCTAAGAGTAGAAAAACTCGTAAATAACTCGTACTATGAGAGAAGGTAGGAATGGCGGAAAGTTGAAGTCAGGCAACACAAAGAACGTGAACGGCAGACCGCGCAAGCTACCTGAGCTGACTAAACTAATGGCTGATATACTTGGCGATGAGAAGAACGGGCTAACAACTGCGGAGCGCATCCTTAAGGCGATTGAAGCTAAGGCATTGAAAGGCGACATTAAGGCGGCAGAGATGCTGCTTGACAGAGGCTATGGCAAGCCGAAGCAAACGCAAGAGACTAGCATCACTAGTAGTGAACCACTTGTAATAATTAGAACAATAGAGACAGATGGAAAATGAAATTTGGAAACAGTTTGCAGTAGGATATGAAGTATCCTCATTTGGAAACGTGCGCAGCATTGACAGAGTTGTTCAAACGGCTAAGCAACCATTAAACCTGAAAGGCAAGATGCTAAAACCAGCGATTGATAAGAAGGGCTATAAGCGTGTTGCGATAATGGTGGATGGTAAACTTACCACATTAAAGGTGCATAGGATAGTTGCAAAAGCATTCATTGATAATGTTGATGATAAGCCTCAGGTTAATCACATCGATTGCATTAAGACAAACAATAAAGTAAGCAATTTAGAGTGGGTGAATAATTCTGAGAACATTCAGCACGCATTTGATAATGGGCTTATGAAAGCTAAGCGACTACACGAAAGTCCAAGATGCAAACAAACCAAAGAAGGCATCGAAGAAATTGTAAGGCTTAAAGCGCAGAAAGTAAAGAATAAGATAATTGCAGAAATGTTCAATTGTTCTATTACATCGATTAAAAGATTAAATAGAGACTATGCAATTTACTCTAACTAAAACACAAACAAACGCCTTCGATATGGCAACCAACGGAAACAAGCGAGTAATTGTTTTCGGGGGTGCTATACGATGGTCTCCCCTTGCAGAAATGTAAGGGGGAAAGATTAACGAGGTGGAAAAACCTACTGGCTATTATTAACTATCACACACCTCGCGCTTACATATGGCGGCTCAAGGTGGGTAATCATTCGCAAGAGTTTGCCCGACCTTAAGCGCACAACATTCCCTTCATTCACTGGCTTGCTTGGCGATGGGCTAAATGCGCACATTAGAAGTTGGAACAGAGATACTAATGTTGTAACATTCAACAACGGCAGTGAGCTTATCTTTATGGCGGAATCATTCGATGAGGATAAAGACCTCAACCGCTTTAGAGGATTGGAAGTAAACGGCGCAGGGCTTGATGAGGTTAACGAGCTGCAAGAGGCTACGTTCTACAAGGTGCAGGAGCGCATCGGTAGTTGGAACAAGGCGTATGGCAAGCCGCCGATTGTTTGCTTGGCGACTTGCAACCCTGCGAACAACTGGGTTAAGACTGTTATCTACGACCGCTACCGCGATGGCAGCCTACCTGAGCGTTGGAGCTACATACCATCGAAGATAACCGACAACCCTCACATACCGATTGAGTACCTGGAGAGCTTGCGCGAGTTACCACCAGTGCAATATCAGCGTTTTGTCGAGGGCGATTGGGATATCTTGGACGATGTTGCTAACCCATTCCTTTACGAGTGGCAGGATGAGAAGCACATCGATGATAGCATTGCGCTCAACCGGAATATACCGATATTCATCTCAGTGGATTTTAACATCAACCCACTGTGCGCATTGGTGATTCAGCAACTACCAAGAGGCTGCGTA
>Ga0209990_10001687_pt1 | contig 18390 bp, 17 predicted proteins | sample NOAtaG_6_FD_187304 | JGI IMG/M metagenome (GOLD analysis project Ga0209990, IMG submission 187304) | Freshwater lake microbial communities from Lake Erie, under a cyanobacterial bloom - NOAA_Erie_Diel5S_2200h metaG (SPAdes) (version 2) | ecosystem: Environmental > Aquatic > Freshwater > Lake ...
TTAATTCAACACCATTTGTTGCCACCCTTAGCGCTGCTATTGTATCAATTTCATGCGCCATTAATTGCTTTTGTATGCTGTCTACAGATTGATTTAAAGAATCAATTGAAGATAGCTGTTCTTCTTTCTCTTTACCAGAGCATGCGGTGAAAATTAATAAAATAATAAGGTTAAAAACGGCTTTCATAGGATGTGTAATTTACGAATTAAGTTTTTAACAATAAAGATTTATTCTATTTAGTTGATAAAATCAAAACCAGTATATTTTATTAAAGCTTCGGGAATTTTTATACCATCATTGGTTTGATGATTTTCTAAAATAGACGCGACTATTCTTGGTAAAGCTAAAGCAGATCCATTTAAGGTGTGACACAATTGATTTTTTTTATCATCTCCTTTAAATCTTAGTTTAAGTCTATTCGCTTGGAAAGTATCGAAACGCGAACAAGAACTCACCTCAAGCCATTTTTCTTGGGCTGCAGAGAATACTTCAAAATCATAAGTGAGAGCAGAGGCAAAGCCTGTATCTCCACCACAAAGTCTCAAGATTCGATAGGGTAGTTCAAGTTTATCAAGAAGATTTTTTACATGGTCTAACATTTCATCCAAAGCCTTTGCTGTATTTCTTGGATGTTCAATTCTGACAATTTCAACTTTATCAAATTGATGAAGTCGATTTAATCCGCGAACATCTTTACCATAAGAACCAGCCTCCCTCCTGAAACAAGGAGTATAACCTGTTAATTTTATTGAAAAATCCTCAGATGGAATAAGGACATCTCTATATATGTTAGTTAATGGAACTTCAGCAGTGGGAATCAAATAAAAATTATCTTCTGTACAATGGTACATTTGTCCTTCTTTGTCAGGTAATTGTCCTGTCCCAAAACCACTATCTTCATTTACAACTAGAGGAGGTATATATTCTTCATATCCTGATTTTTCAGCCTCTTCAAGAAAGAATGCAATTAAAGCTCTTTGTAATTTGGCGCCCTTTCCTTTGTAGAATGGAAAGCCTGCGCCAGTTACTTTTACTCCTAATTCAAAATCTATTAAATCGTATTTTTTTGCTAACTCCCAATGAGGTAATGCCTGAAATGAAAAAGCTGGTAAAACACCAGATTCATGGACTATCTCATTATCTGCCTCGCTAGCTCCAGCCCTTACTAATTCATTTGGAACATTCGGAATAGTATACAACAATAGGGTAATTTCTTTCTCGTATTGTTCTACGATTGTTTTTAACTCACCTTCATTTTGCTTAAGTTTAGTGGTTTGTTCTTTTATAACCGAAGCCTCTTCTTGTTTTCCTGATTTGAATAATTCTCCAATTTGCTTGGCTAATTGGTTCAGTTCAGCAGCAATTCTTTCCAATTCAGTTTTGGCTGTTCGCCATTTGGCATCCAAATCTATAATAGTATTTAAAGATTTTGTAACATCGATGTTGCGTTTTTTTAATGCCAGTATTAAATTTTCTTTTTCAGATCTTATGCGTGCTATTTCAAGCATGTTTTTAAGTATTTTTTACGAATTTAATGAATATTATTTAGCCAATAAAAAAGGCGAACAAACGTTCGCCTTTTTTATTAATTTTTTTTAACTTATGCTTCTGCAGTCATGGGAACTACAGAAACAAAAGATCTGTTGTCTTTTTTCTTTCTAAATTCGACAATTCCATCCGTTAAAGCATAAAGCGTATGGTCTTTACCAATCCCAACGTTTTCTCCAGCGTGGTGTTGGGTTCCTCTTTGACGAACAATAATATTACCTGAAATTGCAGCTTGTCCACCAAAAATTTTCACTCCTAGTCGCTTACTGTGAGATTCACGACCATTTTTCGAACTACCGACTCCTTTTTTATGTGCCATCGTTTTAAGTATTATTTCCCGAAGGAGATTACAATTTAATATCTTTAATAGTTATTGAAGTAAAACTTTGCCTGTGACCATTTTTCTTTTGGTAACCCTTTCGGCGTTTCTTTCTGAAAACTATCACCTTGTCACCTTTAACATGATCATTAACTTCTGCAGTAACCTTAGCTCCTGCTATAGCTGGGGCGCCAATTTGAACTTTACCACCATTATCAACTAACAGAACACGGTCGAATTCTAATTTCGAACCAGATTCTGCAGCTAACCTGTGAACAAAGATTTTTTGGTCTTTTTGCACTTTGAATTGCTGCCCTGCTATCTCTACAATTGCGTACATATAGCTTAATTTTAATTAAATATTTAAAAAAACGGACAGCAAAGGTAGTTAAAATTCCTTACGAATCATTTGATTTAAGTAAATTATTTTTATTCCTGTATCTCGCAATGAGTTGATCACCTCGGTTAATTATAAAAACCCCTACCAGTACAACGCACATAGCGCCAACTTGAAGCCAGGAGATTTTTTCTTCAAAAAAGAATCCTATTATTACGGCAACTACAGGTATAAAATAGGTCACGCTGCTTGCAAATATTGCGGATGAATTCTTAATGATGACATTAAATAACAAAACAGCCATTGTTGTCCCGAAGATTGATAAAATTGAAATGTAAATTAAACTTTCTCCTGCATGTTGATTGTATTTTAAGGTTTCGATTGTTCCAGTGAAGTAAATTGCAGTTGCTGAAGGAATTAAAAGAAAAAGGAAAGCTAAAGAAGATATTTCTATTGCTTTTAAAGATTGAAGGGAGTTTTTAATGGTGTTGATGCTTAATGCGTATAACAAAGTTGCTGTGACAATAGCGAAGATATGAATCCATTCGCCGCTGATTGATAATTGTTTACCTGCTAGCATTAATAAGACGATTCCGATTGTTCCGATGAACATTCCAATCATTTGATGTTGGGTTAATTTAATCCCGTAAATGATAAATCCAAGAAGTACAGTAAATATAGGTGTGAAGCTGTTTAGCATTCCTGCATATCCTGAAGACAAGCCGGTTTGGGCAAAAGGAAATAAAAATGCTGGTATAAAATTTCCTGAAAATCCAACAATTAAAAGTCCAAAAAGTAATTTATAATTGGTCACCTTCCTTAGGTTGTAAAAGGCAAATGGACTAAGGGTAATTGAGGCAATTAACATACGAAGCGCACCAACTTGTTCGTAGCTAAATACAGGAGTTTTATCCGAGGCATACAAACCTTTATTCATCAGAATAAACGAGCTTCCCCAAATGCATGATAACAATAAAAGTAATAACCAGCTTTTTAATTCTTTAGACATGTAAGCGCGAAAGTACTCAAGATTATTGTAATCGAATATAAACTTCAAAATAAGCATTGTTAATAACACTAACTGAATTGTTGATAAACATTTTTTCAAAAATTAACCCACTTATTCCCACTTTTTAAAAAAAATGCAGTAAATGCAATAAATATCAACACTGTTAAAAGGTCTAAATGAAACATTTTGATCTGATTTTCGTTAGAATTTATTAACAATTAAAAATTAGGTGGTAAAAAGTGGTAAAAATCCATTAATTTTACCCATTATAAACGTTATGGTAGGCTTAGTCGGAGAATTTGAGGTTAAACTTGACGCTAAAGGGCGGTTTCTCTTTCCATCTGGATTGAGGAAGCAACTCTCTCCGGCCTCCCAAAGAGATTTCATGCTAAACAAAGGTTTTGAGGATTGCTTAACACTGTACCCTTTAAATGAATGGGGAAAAATCAGCGAAAAGCTATCTAAAATGAATTTGTTTAAACCAAAGAACAGGATGTTTTATCGCCTCTTTCATCAAGGAGCGAAACAAATTGCTTTGGATAATGCAGGACGTATTTTGATTCCAACTTATCATATGACAAGGGTGGGATTAGTGCAAGATGTCATGCTTATTGCATATAATGACAGAATTGAAATCTGGGATAAAGCCAAATACTTCGAAATGATCGAAGTAAACATGACGGATTTCGCTGATTTAGCGAATGAAGTAATGGGTGATATTGAAGATGGAGAATAACCTTGATTACCATATCCCAGTATTACTCGACGAATGTGTGTCGGCATTGACAATAAACCCCGCTGGCTTATATGTTGATGTTACCTTCGGAGGAGGCGGTCATTCCAAAGCAATATATAGCCAATTAAATTCGCAGGGGAAACTCATTGCATTCGATCAGGATCCAGAAGCTAAACAAAATGCATGGGATGCTCCTAATTTTTTCTTTGTTCCAGCGAATTTTTCATTTTTATCAAATCATCTTCGACTTTTAGGAATTGACAAAGTTGATGGTATTATAGCTGATTTAGGAGTTTCATCTCATCAATTCGATACTGATTACCGTGGATTTTCTATTAAGTATGATGCCCGTTTGGATATGCGCATGAATACGAATGGTGAATTAACGGCTTTTAAAATTATTAATGAATATGACGAAACTGAATTGATTAGAATTTTTCGTCAATATGGCGAGTTAAGTAATTCAGGCAGAATAACATCTTTAATAAGTGCAGCTCGAGAAAATCGTCCTATTGAAACTACTCAAGAGTTGATTCAAATACTATCAGTTGGTGCACCTAAATTTAAAGCTAATCAATTTTATGCCAAGGTATTTCAGGCAATCCGAATTGAGGTAAATGCCGAAATGGAGACTTTATCTACATTTTTATTACAGACAAGCGATTATTTGAAACCTGGAGGAAAATTAGTCATTATGTCTTACCACTCATTAGAAGACAGATTGGTAAAAAATTATTTGAAAAGAGGCTCGCTAAGTGGCGAAATAAAAAAAGATTTTTTCGGGAATGTTTTGAAGCCTTTTGAGGAGGTTAACCGACATCCTATAGTGCCTAGTGAAGATGAAATAATGAAAAATCCAAGATCAAGAAGCGCAAAATTAAGAATTGCAGTTAAGCGATGATAGATAATGAATACATAGAAAAAGAAGTTGCCGAAGAAAAGAGAAGAAAGCTGGAGGAAAAGGTCAAAAAAACCAAAAAAAAACCTGCTGACTCAAAACCTAGCGCATTTTCTCAAATTTTAAATGGGGAGTTTTTAAATAAAGAATTTGTCCTGAATAATTTGAGCTTTATCTTCTTTATCATGTTCCTGCTTTTGTTGGTAATCGGAAAAGGATACTATGGCAAACAATTATCCAAGGATGTTGATAAAATGCAACATAAAGTGGATGATATGATGGCAGATTATGTTGAAGCGAAAGCGAAAATGGAGGAAGAAACGAGAAGATTCAACTTGGTTGAAAAACTTGGCCCAGCTGGACTAACAGAATCAGAGAATAAAACAAAAGTAATACGAATTAAATCGAATTCATTTTAATCTATGGCGGATAAAAAGGATATTCTTTGGAGAGCTTACTTGATTTATTTCATTTTCATGATAATAATGGTAGTGGTTATTACTAAAACCTTCATTATTCAAATGGAAGGAAGAAAGGATATTTTTTCAAATTCTAATGATAGAATTCCAATTCGGAGGGTAGAAAGACAATCAAGAAGAGGGGAGATTTTAGATGCAAATTACACACCACTAGTAACAACAGTTACGTTCTACAATATACACATGGATCCAACTGTTCCTTCTCAAAAGATTTTCGATGCAGAGGTTGGGGATTTGGCAAAGGGGCTATTTGAACTATATCCTGATAAAACTGCCAAAGAATATGAATTAGAAATTCGTCGTGCTCGACAAAGAAACAATCGCTACTTGTTGATCAGAAGCAAAGTATCCAATGAAGAAAGAAAAGCGATTAGAGAATTACCCATTTTTAAATTGGGTAGATTAAAAGGAGGGCTCATAGATACAGAAGAGCAACTAATTAGAAAGTTTCCTCATGGTAAAATGATGAGACGAACTTTGGGTTACTATCAAAATAATAAAGATGGAGAAATCCGCGTAGGAATTGAAGGGGCCTATAATGAGTATTTGGCAGGGGAGTCAGGAATTGAAATTGAACAGAAAATTGCTACTGGATGGAAAAAAACTGGTCAGATTGTAAAAGAAGCTGTTGAAGGCGCAGATGTGGTTACGTCAATAGATAAAGGAATACAAGAGGTTGCAGACTCTGAACTAGAGCGACAGTTAAGGGTTCAAGGGGCTAAAAAAGGTTGTGTTGTGGTAATGGATGTGAAAACAGGTTTCATAAAAGCAATTTCAAACCTCAAGATAGCCGAAGATGGTTCTTGTAGAGAAGAATTAAATTATGCCATTTATAATAAAGAAGTACCAGGTTCAACTTTTAAGTTAGCCTCTTTGATGGCAGCACTTGAAGATAATAAAATAAGTCTTTCTGACACCGTAAATGCTACAGGTACCTATACTTTTTATGGTCATGAAATTAAAGATGCCAATAATTATGGTTACGGAAAACTTACAATTCAGCAGGCATTCGAGAAATCTTCAAATGTTATTTCAAAGGTCATTCACAATGCATACAAAAGCGAACCAGAACAATTTATCTCTCGATTAGAACAATTTGGGCTTACTGAACCTCTCGGGGTTGAATTAGAAGGAGAAGTTGAACCTACAGTTTATCGGCCAGGTTCGAAGAATTGGTATGGTACTTCATTAGCATCTATGGCAATTGGTTATGAAGTCCAACAAACGCCTTTGCAAACACTAGCTTTTTTTAATGCTGTCGCCAATAACGGTAAATTGGTAAGACCGCTTTTTGTAAAGGAAATCAAAAGAGGTGATGAAATCTTAAAATCTTTTCAACCAATAGTACTCCGTGAAAAAATTTGTTCTGATAAAACTTTAATGCTCATGAAAAACTGCCTTGAAGGGGTAATGAAAAAAGGCGGTACGGGTTCCGATTTAACATCTTCACAATTTACGATAGCAGGTAAAACCGGAACTGCTGAAATTCTCGATGAGAATAATAGATACGGTGAGGAAGGAAGGCAAAAATATCAAGCATCATTTGTCGGTTATTTCCCAGCGGACAATCCAGTTTATTCTTGTATAGTTGTTATCTCCGCTCCGTCAAAAGAAATTTATGGCGCCAGAGTATCAGGTACTGTGTTCGCTGCTATTGCTAATAAAGTATTCGCCTCAACATTAAAATATCATGAGGCAATTAATGAATCAAAGCCTAGAATTATAACACCACCTATTTCATTCTCAGGAAATAAATTTGACCTCCTGAGAATTTACGGTGATTTGGGCATTAAATACGCCATACGTGAGGAAGATGAGTGGATTGTTCCAACGCGTGACTCTACCAAAATAATTTTGAATAAACGAAAAATCAATAAGAACAGTATACCCGATTTAACTGGACTTTCGGCTAAGGATGCAGTTTATATTATTGAATCCAAAGGAATGGTGGTCAAAATAAAAGGATACGGTAAAGTAGTAAGTCAATCCATACCGGCCGGAAGTCAAATATATACGGGTGGGCTCATTGAATTAACATTAAATTGATGGTAAAGAACCTTAAAGATATATTGTCCAATTGTTCTGTTCGCGAGTCTAGGGGTTCTTTAGATCTTAAGATTTCCAATTTACAAATTGACTCAAGAAAAGTTAATGAGCAATCCTTATTCTTCGCCTTAAAAGGAACTCAGACAGATGGACACGAGTTTATTCCACAAGTTATTTCAAATGGTTGTAGCGCCATTGTTGTTGAGACTAAACAAAATTTACCCGATTCAATAACCCAGATAATTGTTGATAGTAGTGCTGAAGTATTAGGTTATATTGCCAATGAATTTTATAACCGGCCTTCAGAAAAAATAAAATTAATAGGTGTTACTGGAACTAACGGTAAAACGACAACTACCACTCTTTTACACAAACTTTATACCCGCTTAGGTTATCATTGCGGACTAATTTCAACTGTTGTTAATAGAATTGGAAATGAGGAAATCCCGTCCACGCACACAACACCCGATGCGATAAGTTTGAATAGACTGTTGGAACAAATGGTCAACGATGGCTGTAGTCATTGCTTCATGGAGGTTAGCTCGCATGCCATACACCAAAGAAGAATTGCAGGAATTCATTTCACGGGTGCGGTTTTTTCTAATATAACCCATGATCATTTGGACTATCATAAAACTTTTGCCGAATATATTAAAGCTAAAAAAATGTTTTTTGATGACCTACCCAATAAAGCATTTGCATTAACCAACCTTGATGATAGAAACGGTATGGTTATGTTGCAAAATACCGACGCGGTTAAAAAAACATATGCTTTAAAGTCCTTAGCAGATTTTAAAGGAAAGGTAGTTGAAAATCAGTTTTCAGGCTTGGTTTTGACCATAAACGGCAAAGAGGTTTGGACAAAATTAATTGGTGATTTTAACGCCTATAATCTGCTCGCAGTATTTGGCGTTAGTCAATTATTAGGGGAAGATGAAACAGAAGTATTGACCATTTTGAGTGATCTAGATGCTGTTGAAGGTAGATTTCAATACGTGAAAAGTAAAACCGGTATAGTTGCAATAATTGATTATGCACATACACCGGATGCACTAGAAAATGTTTTAAATACCATTCAAAATATCCGCACTAATAATGAAACTGTTTTTACTGTTGTGGGGTGCGGTGGAGACAGAGATAAGGCCAAACGACCAAAAATGGCTGAAATCGCATGCGAGAAAAGTGACCGGGTTATTCTTACCTCTGATAATCCTAGATCTGAAGACCCACAAGCTATAATTGACGATATGTTGTCAGGGGTGCAAGACCAAAACTTTCCTAAAGTTTTAAGTATGACTGATAGGTATCAGGCCATTAAAACTGCCATTAGTATGGCAACAACTGGTGACATTCTTCTAATTGCAGGAAAGGGACATGAGAAATACCAAGAAATTAAGGGGGTTCGACACTTTTTCGACGACCTTCAAATAACGATTGAACTGTTTAATAAAATGCTAAAATAATGCTTTACTATTTATTTGATTTTTTAGATTCTTTAAATTTTCCCGGAGCAGGTGTTTTTCAGTACATTTCCTTCAGGGCAGGAATGGCACTGATTACGTCTTTAATTGTTTCCATTTTCTTCGGAAAAAGAATAATTAATCTGCTTCGAAAACAACAAATTGGAGAAACAGTTCGTGACTTAGGCCTTGCCGGTCAAATTGAAAAATCTGGGACCCCGACCATGGGTGGAATAATAATTTTAAGCGCAATTCTCATTCCAACACTTCTATTCGCAAAACTACATAACATCTACGTAATAACTATGATTATCGCAACTGTTTGGCTGGGATTCATCGGGTTTTTGGATGATTATATTAAAGTGTTTAAAAAAAATAAGGAAGGCTTGGCTGGCAAGTCTAAAATCGTTGGACAAATTGGCGTTGGAATTATTGTAGGTTCCATTCTATACTTTTCAAGAGATGTTACTGTTCACAAGAGGGTAGCAGACGATTATCAATTGAAAGCTGATGAACAATTTGTTACCCATCAACATGATAACGGTGAAAATGAGAATTATAAATGGATCAAAACGGATGATATGACTACAACCATCCCTTTTGTTAAAGACAATGAATTCAATTACAATTGGTTAATCGGAGACTCCAATAAATCATATGGTTGGTTATTGTTTATACCGATAGTGATTTTTATTGTGATTGCGGTCTCCAATGGAGCGAATATGACTGATGGCTTAGATGGTTTAGCAACCGGAACTTCAGCAATAATTGGTCTGGTTCTCGCCATTTTAGCCTATGTAAGTTCTAATGCCAAATTCGCAGATTACCTCAATGTAATGTATATTCCACTTGCCGAAGAGATGGTTATATTCATTTCTGCATTTGTGGGTGCTTGCATCGGTTTTCTCTGGTACAATTCTTATCCAGCTCAGGTTTTTATGGGTGATACCGGTAGTCTTGCTCTCGGTGGTATTATCGCGGTTTTTGCCATATCAATAAGAAAAGAACTCCTGATTCCCGTGCTATGCGGTGTTTTCTTAATTGAAAATTTATCAGTGATTTTACAAGTCGGCTATTTCAAGTTTACCAAACGGCGATTTGGTGAAGGCAAAAGAATTTTCTTGATGGCCCCATTACACCATCATTTTCAAAAGAAAGGTTTACATGAAGCGAAAATAGTCTCTCGATTCTGGATCGTTAGCGTGATACTGGCTGTAATTACTATTGTGACGTTGAAACTAAGATAAATCTTGGAAGGAAAGAATAAAAATATTGTGATTTTGGGCGCCGGAGAAAGTGGCGTTGGTACTGCATTTCTTGCTAAGAATAAAGGTTGGAATGTTTTTGTTTCTGACTACGGATCCATAGCAGATAATCATATTCAAGAGTTAAATTCAATTGGTGTTAGCTGGGAACAAAATCAACATTCAGAACTTGAAGTATTAAAAGCTGATTTAATCGTAAAATCTCCTGGAATACCCGAAAAATCAGCAATAATGAAGATTGTGCGAAAAGCGGGAATTCAAGTTGTTTCGGAAATTGAATTCGCCAGTTATTATTCAAATTCTAAATTTATTGCTATAACCGGTTCAAACGGAAAAACCACCACCACATTACTTACTTATCACATTCTCAAAAAAGCAGGAATAAACGTAGGACTAGCAGGAAATGTTGGTAAAAGTTTAGCTCGACAAGTGCTGGAAAATAATTATGATTGGTATGTATTGGAATTGAGTTCTTTTCAATTGGATGATATGTTTTCTTTCAAAGCTGATATCGCCATATTGACCAATATTACACCTGATCATTTGGATAGGTATGAATATCAAATGGAAAATTATATCAATTCCAAATTCCGGATACTTCAAAATCAAACAGAGGATTGTTGGTTCATCTACAATTTTGATGATCCCATTATAAGTAATCAACTTGAAAACAAAAAAATTAATGCCCAATTGGCGCCTTTTTCACTTTTACGTGAATTGGAGTTAGGTGGCTTTGCTAATGAAAAACAAATAACAATAAACATAAAAGAACAATTTACTATGTCAATTCACGATTTAGCTCTCAAGGGTAAGCACAATACCCAAAATTCTTTAGCTTCAGGAATAGCTTCAAGAATTCTAGAAATTAGAAAAGAAATTGTGCGCGAAAGTTTGGAAGATTTCGTAAATGTTGAACATCGTCTTGAATTTGTCGCTAAGGTTCATGGTATTGAATTTATCAATGACTCGAAAGCAACGAATGTCAATTCTACTTGGTTCGCATTGGAAAGTATGGAAAAGCCTACAGTATGGATAGTTGGTGGGGTGGATAAGGGAAATGATTATTCAGAACTTAAAGATTTGGTTAAGAATAAAGTGAAAGCAATCATTTGTTTAGGAGTTGATAATCAAAAACTATTAGAAACCTTCTCCGGAATGGTAGATAATATAGTTGAGTCTAAATCAGCCATGGAAGCAGTTGCATATAGCTATCGTTTGGCTAAAGATGGCGATACTGTATTATTATCACCAGCTTGCGCATCGTTCGACTTATTTGAAAATTATGAAGATCGCGGCAATCAATTCAAGGAAGCAGTTAGAGCACTTTAAAATATAATAACATGAATAAAAAAACGGATATCCAAGTTGAGAGCCGTTTACTAGAGGCTCGAAGAAAGAGCCTTGAACGGATGAATTCAACGGCTATGCGTTCTCATGGTAAACTCTGGGGAATGGATGTTTTTTCTTGGTTTTTACCGGATTCAGAATTAATAGCTAATACGCTGTCAGCATTTCCTTTTCCGGTTATTTGGATTGGAAATAAAAGTGATATGTTGGCCACACTTCAAGGAGAAGAAATAGACTTGTCCAATATGCAAGCTGTTATTTGTTTTGATGCTCATGTTTTCGAGCTTTCTGATAAAGTTATTTCGCAAATCACCTATTTGGCAGGTGTGAAAGATGTAGCATCTGCTCTTGAAATGGTAAGCTCCTTACAGGGCAATCAGAAAGTACTGCTGTTCACCTCTTCAAGAGAGAATTGGGAGCAAGACAAACAAAAATTTGAAGCATTTTTAGCACTTGTAAAAGTTTAATGAGACAATATTTTTCATACTTAAAAGGGGATAATGTTATTTGGATAATAACACTTTTGATGTTGGCATTTTCGCTTGTCAGTGTCTACAGTTTTGTGCCTATTCTTGTGAAAATTGAAGGTGGTTCACCTTTTAAGTATTTGTTCAAACATTTTATTTACGTATTAATAGGTTTTGTAGCAATGTATTGGATTCATAAAAAAGATCCAAAATATATTGGACAGTTATCTAAATTTGGATATGTATTGGCTATTGGACTGCTCATTTTTACCTTTTTTTTCGGTGCAAAAGTAAATGATGCCGGCCGTTGGATTAAAATACCATTTGTAGGTTTAACCTTCCAATCATCCGACTTTGCCAAGTTAGCGCTGGTTATTTATGTTTCAAAATTGCTTGCCAATAAAAAGGATAGTTTGGACAATTGGAAAAAAGGATTTTGGCCTGTATTCATACCTGTCATGATCATCTGTTTTCTTATCCTTAAAGATAATTTTTCGACAGCAGCACTCTTATTTTTAATTTGTTTGACTATTATGTTTATTGGTAGAGTGCCCATTTCGAAATTGTTTTTAATTGCCATTGGAATAATTGTTCTATCCATCTTTGGTGTTATGGTTCATAAGGCTTTGCCGGACTTGAATTTGTTGCCAAGATACCAAACTTGGGAAAATCGAATTTTAAATAAAATGGATAATGTCGATGATGCTATGGCTAATTCTCAATCCATGAACGCTGAACTTGCTATTTTTAATGGTGCAATCATAGGGCAGGGAGTAGGTGATGGTAAATTAAAAGAGGAAATCCCCGAGGCTTATGCTGATTTCTATTACGCATCTTTTGTCGAGGAATTCGGATTGATTTCAGCAATTCTTTTAGTGCTGTTTTATATGATCCTTTTATTTAGAATTATAAGAATTGCACTAAAATCGGATATATTATTCGAAACTTATGCCTGCATTGGAATAGGTATTCTATTGTTAACTCAAGCGTCAATAAATATGCTCGTTTGTACGGGTGTTTTTCCTGTAACAGGACAAAATATGCCGCTATTGGCAATGGGAGGTTCTGCGTTAATAATGACATGTGTATCTATTGGAATCGTTCAGTCTATTGCAGCAAAACAGATCGTAGTTCCCAAGGAAGAAACAACTAATTTATACGCACAACAGGCATGAGCTTAAAAAAGATCATAATCTCGGGAGGCGGAACAGGAGGACATATTTTTCCTGCTATTGCAATCGCCGACGAAATTAAAAAACGTTTTCCTTCAGCTGAATTTTTGTTTATCGGAGCTCAAGGTAAAATGGAAATGGACAAGGTTCCTGCGGCAGGATATAAAATTGTAGGATTAAAAATCGCAGGTTTTCAACGTAAATTTACATTAGCAAATTTCCTTCTTCCATTCAAAATATTAGGGAGCTTGATAAATGCAAGAAAAATAATCAAAGATTTTAAACCTGATCTGGTAATTGGCGTTGGAGGATATGCTAGTGGACCAACTTTAAAAATGGCCACGTGGTTAAAGATACCAACCATGATTCAAGAGCAGAATTCTTTTCCAGGTAAAACAAATAAATTACTTGCTACAAAAGTTTCAGCTATTTGTACTGCATATGAAGGGTTGGAAAAATTTTTCCCCAAAGAAAAAATTGTTTTAACCGGAAATCCAGTTCGTCAGGAAATGGTAAATCTTCAAAATAAGGAAGTAGAAGCAGAAAAATATTTCGGTTTTACAAGTAAAAAACCCACAATTCTTGTCATTGGAGGAAGTCTGGGTGCAAGAACTTTAAACAATGCAATATTGGAAGGTTATGATTTTTTAGCGTCAAAGGAAATTCAGGTAATCTGGCAATGTGGTAAATTTTATTTTGATGATTTAAATGATAAACTTAGAGATAAGGGTAATGAAAAAATTCAACTTTTAAAATTTATTGATAGGATGGACCTTGCCTATGCTATGGCGGATGTAATTATTTCTAGAGCCGGCGCAATCTCTGTTTCTGAACTATGTATTGTAGGTAAACCAATTATTCTTGTACCATCTCCTAATGTAGCCGAGGATCATCAAACAAAAAATGCACTTGCCTTGGTAGATAAAAATGCGGCGATTTTAGTTACTGATAAAGAGGCTCCTCAAGTATTAATTAGTAAAACGATTGAATTACTTGATGACAAAGGCAAACAAGCTCTATTGAAAATGGAAATACAAAAGTTGGGTAAACCGGATGCAACAGCACATATCGTAAATGTTGCCGAAAATTTAATGGAAAATGAATCCATTAGTTGATAGTACGTTAAATCATTATAAACGTGCTTTTTTCCTGGGAATTGGCGGAATAGGTATGTCCGCTTTAGCCCGTTATTTCAAATTTTTGGGTTGGGAAGTAGCCGGTTATGATAAAACCGAAACAATACTTACGAAAGCGTTAGAAACGGAAGGGATGAATATCCATTACTCCGATCATGAGGACAATATACCCGAAAGTTTTAAGGAATTATCAGCTACCTTATTTGTTTACACGCCCGCTATTCCAAAAAATAGCCGTGAATTGATTTTTCTAATTGATATTGGAGCGAAAGTATTTAAAAGAAGTCAGGTATTGGGATTAATTACCAATACGACTAAAGGTATTGCCGTAGCTGGAACACATGGAAAAACCACAACTAGTTCCATGTTGGCATTTATTTTAAGTCAATCAACCATAAGATGTAACGCCTTTTTGGGGGGAATTGCTTCCAACTTTAATTCAAATTTAGTTGTTGATGAAAATGCTGAATTAACTGTTTTGGAAGCAGATGAATTTGACCGCTCCTTCTTAAATTTAAAGCCTTTCTCAAGTATAATTACTTCTACTGATCCTGATCATTTGGATATTTATGGAGATAACCAAGAATTTTTAAAAGGATTTCAAGATTTTGCAAAGTTGACCAATGAAAACGGATGTCTAATCTTAAAGGAAGGTCTTCAAATTCAAGTTGCAGTTCCAACGTTAACGTATGGAATTAATTCTTCATTCGCTGACTTTACAGGAAAAAATCTTCGATTCGAAAATGGGTTTTTTAAAATGGATGTACAAACCCCAAGTTTGTATTTAAATGATGTTGAGCTCGGAATTCCTGGAATACACAATGCAGAAAATGCATTGGCTTGCATCGCAATGTCTTTCAGTTTAGGATTGACAGAATTTGAAATTCGTTCTGGATTGAAAGATTTCAAAGGTGTAAAAAGAAGATTTGAATACATCATCAGAAATGATAATCTGGTATATATCGACGATTATGCTCACCACCCAACCGAAATTAATGCCCTTATAAATTCCGTTCGAATGTTATACCCGAACAAAAAAATAACAGGAATCTTTCAACCCCATCTCTTTTCGAGAACAAAAGATTTTTTTAACGAATTTGCTATTGAATTGTCGAACCTAGATGAAGTTATTTTGATGCCAATCTATCCTGCAAGGGAATTACCGATTCCTGGAGTAACTAGCAATGAGCTAATGAAACGTATATCACAAATGAATAAGCAATTACTAGCGCCTAATGAGATAGTCCCCCACTTAATGAAATCTGAAAACGAAGTTGTTTTAACGATTGGGGCTGGTGATATTGACAAACTTGTACTACAAATTAAAGCTGCATTGTCATGAAAAAATGGTTAATTGTGAGTTTTTGGTTACTGTTTTCATTGGGGGTGTTAATTATTATATTTGCTGCAAATTCTGCACAGTCCTCCACAGTTGTTAATAAACCAGAAATTCTAATTCATGTTAAAGGTGAATTTACCTTTTTGACAGAGGATGAACTTTATTTGAGATTGACAAGGAATGGGTTGCTGTTCGATGGTCAAACACAAGCGGAATTAGATGTGAACAAAATAGAAAGATTCATTGAGAAAATGTCAGAAGTAAAATCTGTAAAAGTTTATACTTCAATAGGTCAAAACTGGAATGTTGACGTGACTTTAAGAAATCCTTTGGCCCGCGTTTTTAATAATAAAGGGGAATCTTTCTACATAGATGATGAAGGTAAGTTAATGAAATTATCCGAAGCTCACGTTGCAAAAGTATTGGTTTTTTCGGGTGAAATTCCCGATGATGCTAACTCCGTAAATGTTCAAGAAATTATTAACAATGAATCCTTGAAAAATTCTAAAAAATTAGATGAAATCTACCGAATTTCCAATTATGTTTGCAACGATCCGTTACTGCATGCATTAGTGGGTCAAGTATACATCCAAAAAAGTGGGGATTTGTTGATTGTTCCTCTAGTTGGAGGGCAAATTATTGAGTTTGGATCTGCAAATTCTGGAAAAGAGGTAGCGGAGAAATTCTCAAAATTGAAAATTTTTTACAGGGAAGCAATTCCTTTTGAAGGTTGGGATAAATATGATAAGATTAGTTTGAAATACAACAATCAAATTGTTTGTACCAAAAAAAAGGAATTAACTAAGGAAAAACAAAATTGATATGTCAAAAATAGTCGTTGGGTTAGACATTGGAACTACTAAAATTGCTTGTTTTGTTGGTAAAAAAAATGAACATGGCAAAATTGAAATTTTGTCAATGGGCAAAAGTGAATCGCTCGGTGTCATGCGCGGTATGGTTTCTAATATCAAAAATACGATTGAATCAATAAAGTTAGCGGTAGAAGAAACTCAGGAAAGAGTAGAAGGTGAGTTGAAAATTCGTGTGGTCAACGTTGGAATTGCTGGTCAGCATATTAAAAGTTTACAACATAGAGGTATCTACACTAGAAATCAAGTTGATAGCGAAATTAGCCAGAAAGACATTGATGCGCTTGTTGAAGATATGTATAAGCTGGTGATGAATCCCGGTGAAGAAATAATTACCGTTTTGCCACAAGAATATATAGTAGACAACGAACAAGGTATTAAGGATCCTATCGGTATGTCAGGAAGAAGACTAGAGGCTAATTTTCATATAATTACAGGGCATGTTGGCGCACTAATGAATATAAAAAAATGCGTTGAACGTGCGGGACTAGAAGTTAAAGATATAATTCTTGAACCTATTGCCTCTTCTGATGCTGTGTTGAGTGACGAAGAAAAAGAAGCTGGTGTTGTACTTGTTGATATCGGAGGAGGAACAACCGATGTTGCAATTTTCCATGAAGGTATTATTCGTCATACTGCCGTAATACCATTTGGAGGTAATGTTATTACCGACGACATAAAAGAGGGTTGTACCATAATGAAGCGGCAGGCTGAAATGCTAAAAATAAAATTTGGTTCTGCTTTAGCCTCTGAAAGTCAGGAAAATGAAGTGGTTTGTATTCCAGGTTTAAGGGGGAGAGATCCGAAAGAAATTACGGTTAGGAATTTAGCTAGTATAATTCAAGCGAGAATGGAGGAGATTATTGAATTGGTTCAATATGAAATAATAAATTCTGGCTATAGTAAAAAGCTTATCGGTGGTATAGTTGTTACGGGTGGTGGGGCTCAATTGAAACACATCAAACAATTGTTTGAATACATCACCGGTATGGATACACGAATTGGCTATCCAACTGAACATCTCGCAAGTAACAACAGCATTGAAAATTTAACCAGCCCTATTTATTCTACAGGAATTGGATTAGTCTTGAAAGGATTTGAATCACTTGAAAAATCGGGAAGTAAAGTTGAACCAGCAAGTTCTGGAAACATTCGAAATCATACAGGAAAAAGAACAGGGTCAATATTCGATACCATAATGAAAAAGAGTGCAGATTGGCTAAAAGCTGACGACTAAATATATTAATAACAACCAAAAAATAAAACTGAAATGATGGAATTTGATTTACCAAAAGATACAAGCTCAATAATAAAAGTGATTGGAGTTGGAGGAGGTGGTAGTAATGCAGTTAACCACATGTATGGTCAGGGAATTATTGGGGTTGATTTCATTGTTTGTAACACAGATCGTCAAGCTTTAGATATTTCTCCGGTGCCATACAAGATTCAATTGGGACCTTCTTTAACTGAAGGGAGAGGAGCAGGTGCCATTCCTGAAATTGGAATGAATGCAGCTATCGAAAATATTGAGGAAATTAAAGAAGTTCTTGATAAAGGAACTAAAATGGTATTTGTTACTGCTGGTCTTGGTGGTGGAACAGGTACGGGTGCAGCTCCTGTAATTGCTAAAACAGCCAAAGAGATGGGTATTTTAACTGTGGGTATAGTTACTGTTCCGTTTAATTTCGAGGGTAGAAAAAGACGTTTACAAGCTGAGGAAGGATTAGAAAAAATGAGAGAAAATGTTGATACCCTTTTGGTAATTAACAATGAAAGATTGAGGGAAATTACAGGCAATCTTACCCTGGGAAGTGCATTTGCACAAGCAGATGATGTTTTAACAACTGCCGCTAAAGGAATTGCTGAGTTAATCGCTGTTACAGGTGCAATCAACGTAGACTTTAATGATGTTAAAACTGTCATGAAAGATAGTGGAGTTGCAATAATGGGTAATGCATCGGT
>Ga0209990_10001688_pt1 | contig 18390 bp, 15 predicted proteins | sample NOAtaG_6_FD_187304 | JGI IMG/M metagenome (GOLD analysis project Ga0209990, IMG submission 187304) | Freshwater lake microbial communities from Lake Erie, under a cyanobacterial bloom - NOAA_Erie_Diel5S_2200h metaG (SPAdes) (version 2) | ecosystem: Environmental > Aquatic > Freshwater > Lake ...
CCGTACGAGATTCGTAGGGCGATTTATACCACTAATGCGATTGAGTTGATGAATAGCAGTTTGCGGAAAGTGATTAAATCTCAACAGATTTTTCCTTCCGATGAGGCTGCTTTCAAATTAGTTTACTTGGCATTGCGGAATATCTCTCTGGTGGCAATGACAGGACTAAAATGGCTGACCCGAGTGCCCTTAAGCATCAAAACCGCCAGTGAATTGGTGTCCAGCCCAACTAAGTTTCAAGAAAGTAAATGTAAGGGATACAGTACAGCCGAAACAGTGAGTGAGTATGGTGGAGTAAGCCAGAGATGGATTTTAGTTGATAGCCAAGCAAGGCGAAAATCAGACATCAAAAAGTTAGACAAAAAGCTTGAGCAAATTCAGCAAAACTGTCAACAAGATTTACAAATTCTGGCGGGACAAGATTTTGCTTGTGCTGCCGACGCGATCGCTGCTGCTGAAAAATTATCAACCCAGATGAAATGGCATCAACTCGCAAATATTCAGACAGTAGAAAAACCACATTATGCGAAACGGGGTAAGCCACAACCTGATGCTTTGCCCACCAGCATTAGTTATCGGATTACTGCGACGGTGATTCCTACAGACGCAGTAATCTTGGCTCAGAGACAGCGTTGTGGTAGGTTTATTTTAGCTACGAATATTCTTGATTCCTTACAATTCACGGCTGATGATGCTTTACGGGAATACAAGGCTCAACAGGGAACTGAGCGTGGTTTTCGTTTCCTCAAAGACCCTTTGTTTTTCACTTCCAGCGTTTTTCTCAAGTCCGCTAAACGCATTGAGGCTTTGGGCATGATTATGGTGCTGTGTCTGCTCGTTTATAATTTAGCCCAACGTCAACTCAGACTTGCTTTAGCTCTCGCTCAAGATACTATTCCTAATCAATTGGGTAAACCCACTAATTCTCCAACTTTGCGATGGGTTTTTCAGTGTTTTATGGCAGTTCATTTAGTTTCTTTTCAGAACCTGACTCAAGTTGCAAATTTGTCTCCTCTTCGCCTTCATATTTTGAATTTCTTTTCTCCTGCCTGCCAACGCTACTATCTCTTCCCTCTGCCTGTTTCGTAATTGTTTTTCCCCTTCCATTACGAGCGGAATGTGGGTTTTACATCGCGTTTAAAGAATAGAAAGCTGAAATGTTAAAAGCGCAGAGGGTGTCATTTCAGCTTTCCGTCTTTTAGGTGGCGGTAATCGCAAATTCCCCACGACATTTTGCGCCACCATCAGCGATCGCCAGTTCATGCAATGTAAATTCATCACCGAGTTTATGGACTAGCTGTTCTAGTAAAGCGCGAATCTCATCATCAGTTGTTGCTATCAGTGGCGCATCAGGAGTGATCGCATCGATAAAAATAGGAGACTTAAGACAACTTTGGAGATCTTCAGGAGATAGCTCGACATCGATTGTCACGCGAATAGGATCGAGCAGTCGTAAAGCATCTCCCTTAAGAATTTGGGTAATATTCAGATGGATGGCTTCGGCACAGAGATCGATATTAGTTACGGCTAAACCTTGATATCTTGCCCCTGCCCCAATTACATTTGCTTTAGGAATATCACCACTTAGAATTTGACGACTTTTGCCCGCGATTTCAATTTCGAGAGTATCGATATGTTCGACTTGTGATCGCAACCACAGTTTAATGATTGGAATTAATACAGAACTAACAACGGACATATGATTTTTTTATAACCCTTTTTGGGCAGAACCTTTTTGAGGTGATGGCGGTCAAAACTTATAAGTTGATAGCCATCGATATTGCCTCAATAAGTATAGATGCTCACAAGGTTAATTTTGGTAATGGTGATGCAAAACAAGGTCATTACTAAAGCGTTTTACAAATGAGTGCATACTAATTTGTAAAACAAAAAAAATCACAGGAAGAGTTTGCGGTTTTTATTTTGCCGTAAGCAAAATGAAAACCACAATAAGCCGAGAATGGATGTTGATAGTCGATGTTCAAACCCTTAACTACAAATATCGAAACTTCTACTCTCACTGATCCCGATCTGCATCTAGTGCAAGCGAGCTTGCAAGGTGATGCCCATAGCTTTAAAAAGCTGTATCAACGACATCATCATAAGGTGAGATCAACTCTATTTCAGCTATGTGGCTCCGATAGTTTAGATGACTTAGTGCAGGATGTGTTCCTTAGAGCTTGGAAAGGATTAGGTAAGTTTCGTCAATCTTCCCAATTCTCAACATGGCTCTATCGGATTGCCTTTAATGTGGCAAGCGATCGCCGCAAAGTTCTAGCAAAAATGCGATCGCGCAATGTATCAGTCGAAGATGAGCAACTCGAAAACCTCTCTGATGAGGTGATCGTCCGAGATTGCTATCAGCAGGCAGATTTAAACCAAATGCATTATCAAGATCTGATACAACGCGGTTTAGCCAAGCTTAGTGAAGATCATCAAGCAGTATTAGTACTCCATGATCTTGAAGAGTTACCCCAAAAAGATATCGCCGAAATTTTGTCTATACCCGTCGGCACGGTGAAATCGCGATTATTTCATGCCCGTAGTGCCATCAGAAAGTTTTTGGAAGCGCAAGGAGTCGAACTATGAAAAAACCTAATTTCCCAGAGCATCAAGAAAACTTTGCTGGAGAGCCTCGTGATCAGACTGATATGGCTTTAGTAAATTTTATCAAGCAAAATAAGCCAATTACTCCACCTCCTGCTCCTAACTTTGAGCAGCGACTATTCACAGAGATTAGCAAATATCCCCAGAAATCAAATAATAGAAGTATCAAGCGCTGGTTCCCTTGGGCTGTGGCTGTAGTAATCCCTGTAGTGATCGCAGCGGGTATTGGTTTCAACCTAGCAAATAATCGCTCTCAGTTGCAAATTGCCAGTAATTCGGTTAGTGAATCGGAACGAGCAGCTATAGAACAGTCCTTAATTAATAGCTGGGATGCGACTGATGTAACCTTAAGCACAACAAGTTCAACGGATACCCAAACCCAACTTTTGATGGAGTTATCTCCACTTGAATATGAGTAGATAATCCATAAATCTATGACAATCCTAGATGATAAGTAGATAAATTCAGCTATGTTCCTCCAGCAATAATTGAACGTTAGCTGAGCAAAGTCGAAGCCAATAATTATCACAACTAATTCAAAACTACTTTATATCTCTAGATCTCTTAGAAATCCCTATAACCCTGAAAAACTAATAAAACGAGAAATATATGTTTAAGTCAAAGCTCTTTCAATATTGCGCGATCGCTGCCACAGCTGCAATCACTAGTGGAGTGATTGTCTCTACTACCGCAAGTTTGCAATCTCAGTCTGTAAAATATCAAGATCAAACCAAAGTTGAGACACAGAAACAACTACAACATCCCAATAATTTTGCCGAGTTGCCTGAATCGACCAATAAATTTGCGGCTAATAGTCCCAATATGCCATCAGGGAAAGTGCTCAAACAGCTAAATCTCACTCTTGAGCAATTACAAAAACTTAAGGCTGTGCGCGATCGCGATCAAAAGCAAATACGTGAACTGGGACAAAAATTACGTCAAACTAATAAGGAATTGCAAGATTTATTAGCTGGTAATGAAGGCAGTGATGTCATTCGAGCGAAGCATAAGCAAGTGATAGAGTTGCAACGGGAATTGCAAAACAAGCATTTTGAACGGATGCTCGCCATGCGTGAAGTCCTGACACCACAACAGAGAAGGCAACTTAAGGACATCATGGAAAAAAATCGTGACCAATTGAGAGAGGATATGAAAGGGCGTATGCAAAATCGTTTAGAAAACCGTAGAGAGCGTCTAGATAAACTACGCGATCGTTTAACCCTATAAAGTTAGTGGCGCATTGCGCCACTAACTTTATAGAACATTGCTAAGCGATACTTTTTTTGCATCAGCGTAAATACCTAACGCGAAGAAATTATTAAATCCCTCTACCAAATCTGGAACTGCTCTTAAGATGAATCGTAATTCTCACCCATAACTTCTGTTGAGTTTTACAGAAATTCACGAAAAAATTCTGAGCTTATTGAACTTGCATGACTGACTCTTTAACTTCTTCCAAACCAGCGCAAGCGTCTGAAACCTTTGCTAATAGCAATCCTCAAGCTAAAAGCCGATTTATAGAGCCAGTTATCCTCATCCGTCGCATTGCGATGGGAATTGCGATTGCTACTTGGATGGTGATGGCGATCGGTAGTGCTACTCGTGTGATGAATGCAGGTTTGGCTTGTCCAGATTGGCCTCTGTGTTATGGATCGGTGTTGCCTGCGGAGCAGATGAATCTCCAAGTATTTCTAGAATGGTTCCATCGTCTCGTTGCATCTACCGTGGGATTTGCCACAATTGTGTTATTTGGAGCAAGTTGGTATTTTCGCCAGTCTTTACCCAAATGGTTACCTTGGGCAACTTCGGGATCACTATCTCTGGTGGTTTTTCAAGGTATTTTGGGCGGATTGACGGTGACGCAATTACTCAGATTTGATATCGTTACTGCCCATTTGGGAACAGGTTTGTTATTTTTTTCTAGCTTGTTGGCGATCACTACAGCTTTAACTAACCAAGCAAACTTAATGGATACCCGTAGTGTATCCATTAAGTTTGCTTGGTTGGGTTTAACAGCAGCAGTTTTGACTTATTGCCAAAGTATTCTCGGTGCTTTAGTTGCATCTCAATGGGCGCTCCACCAATGTTTTGCGACACAGGATATGTGTATTGTTTTGAATGCACATTTAATCGGCGTAATTCCTGCAACTCTTGCTAGTGTTGCGTTGGTGTTGACAGTATTGCTCGCTAAAGTGATCGCTCCCATATTGAGATTTTTAGGATCATTGGCTAGCTTACTAGTAATTGCCCAAGTCGCGATCGGCTATGCCACTTACAAACTGCATCTGCAAGTCGAACCACTCACGATTGCTCACCAAGCTACAGGTTCGGCATTGCTAGGAACTCTTGTCTGTTTTACTGTATTAGCCTTTAGACTCACTAAACAAGCCACTAGCCTATCTCAAACAGAACACAATCAAGCGCAACCTGCGATTCGCTAACTGTCGTAACTGCGAAATATTTTAGGAGTTAAGCGTAATGCCAGAAACAGCTATTCAAGAATTAACTATTTCCGAAGAAAATATCTTTTCACCCGCCAATCTGTCCGTGAAACGCAACTGGCGCGGGGTGATCCAAGATTACACCGAATTAACCAAGCCACGGATTATCGTTTTGTTGCTCATTACCACCGCAGGGGCGATGTGGATTGCATCGGAGGGGCAAGTTGACGGATTTTTGATTTTTATTACGGTTTTGGGAGGAGCGATCGCCGCCGCTTCAGCAAATGCGATTAACTGTTTATATGATCGTGATATTGATGCCAAAATGGAGCGCACCAGTTGGCGACCCATTCCCTCAGGCAGGATTCAGCCGCTTAATGCTTTGATTTTTGCGATCACCCTTGCCGTAATTTCCTTTACTTTGCTAGCGGTCTATGCCAATCTCTTAGCCGCCTGTCTCGCCATGTCGGGTATCGCTACCTACGTTGGTATTTATACGATTTGGTTAAAGCGCTCTAGTACTCAAAATATCGTTATCGGTGGAGCCGCAGGTGCAATTCCACCGCTAGTTGGTTGGGCTGCCGTCACTGGGGAATTAAGTTGGGCTGCATGGGTCTTATTTGCGATTATCTTCGTTTGGACTCCACCCCACTTTTGGGCTTTGGCGCTAATGATTCGCGATGAATATGCGAAGGTCGGTGTCCCGATGTTACCTGTAGTTAAGGGTGATGAGGTAACGGCTCAGCAGATTTTGCTCTATACATTACTAATTATCCCTGTGTCCCTATTATTGGTTTTCCCCTGTAATGTGATGGGGCTGGTTTATGCAGTGTCAGCCGTTGGACTAGGATTAGCATTTATTTACAAGGCAAAGCAGTTACTCAAAGAACCAAGTGATCGTACCGTTGCGCGATCAGTCTTCAAATATTCAATTCTCTATTTAGCACTACTCTGTGTTGCAATGGGAATAGATAGTTTGCCCTTTGCTCATATTTCCAGTCAACAGGCGATTGCCCTGTTACAAGCAACAAATCAAATACTAAGTAGCATCTAAATTAAAAGCCTCACTTTGCGAGGCTTTTTTACTATTGATTTAAACTGACAGGACAATTAAGTTTATCGGTAGTTTCCACAGGGGTGGGATCGGGGGGTAAAAGTGCGACAATGTGCGGAACAGGGCGAGGTTCATAAGCCATCACGGATTTACCGCGATAGGCAAGAGCAGCACTCGCGCCTGAATCTAGCATAACGACATCTTGTAAACCTGCCTTTGCCAAGATTTTACCTAAGCCCACGGAATCGATCATTTCCATTGTTACACCGATTACGGGTCGTCCTGAACGATCAATTCCCCAGAATGCGCGATCGCGACTAGCATCAAAACCATAGAGCTTACCAAAGGATTCGGCAGATTGGGGTTTACCATCACGGACGAGCCAACCTGCTGCAACAAAGGCATCGGTGACATCAGATAATTCAGCTTTGACTGCTTCGAGAGAATTATGCTTAGCAGCGTTAAAGGGAATAAATTTAACTGCGGAAGGACTAATCAAGACCAAAGGACGACCATTGAGGAGAGGGTTTTCACCTTTATTACCAATTTTAAAAACTCCTGCATTGCTGGAGAATTGACTCATCACAGGACCAATCATCGTATTACCATCAATACGTTCGAGTGAAAAGAAACCGCCATCAACGGCAGCGATCGCATTAGGAGTTATAGCTAAAATTTCGGCTACCTGAGCGCGTTTATCGGCATGGGCGGTGACGGCGCGACCACCATATACTAATGTGAGTGGTAAGCCATCAACTGTCACCTTCTTCTTTTCAACGGGTGTGGTGAAATCAATTGAACCATTGCTGACTGTGGGCAAAAGTGAAACTTGACTTGCGGAAATTCCACCAGATGCTTGCTCAATCGACTCACTGAAGCGTGACTGTCCAAAACGCATAACTGAGAGCAAATCATCGGATTCATTAGCTGAGCGCTCTTGACGAGGATCAAGACTCATTGACAGCGCCGCTTTGTAACCCGCATCTTTGACCTTGTTCTTAGCGCGTTCTGTAAAATCACCTTCAGGATAAGTGAAATAATCAATGGTCACACCCAATTCTTTTTCCAGAGTTTTCTTTGATTCCATTACCTCAAGCTCCAATTCCGTATTGCTGAGGTTCTTCATATTCAGATGATTTACCGTATGCGAGGCAATGGTAATTAAACCGCTTTTTTGCATTTCCCGTAGTTGATCCCATGTTGCCTTGGGCTTTTTACCAGCCGTACCGACAAAGCGTGTATGTACTGACCATACTGCAGGATAGTTATATCTTTTGAGCAAGGGGAAAGCGTACTTATACTGACCAATATAGTTATCATCAAAGGTCAGCAATACAGGCTTCTCTGGCAATTGAGAGCCAGTACGCAAGTGGTTGACGAGACGATCCATCGTAATTGGTGTATATCCACCGTCTTGCAGCGCTTGGAAATGCTTTTCGAGATCATCGGGAGTGACATCCCACTCCACATCTTTAGTAGCAGTAATGTCGTGATACATGATGATTGGCACTTTTGCACCACGTGCGCGATCGCTGATTTGGGGGAATGGGGCAGGATTAAAGCTAGCGACGAGATCAGCATTAATCGCATTACTTAAATTTGAGAGAGTCGGTAAGGGATCATTAGCGAACGCATTGATTGCTCTGACCTGATATAGCGAAGCTGTTACCGAGTTCAGCGCATTGTACTGGCAAAATGAAGGCAAATTTCTGAATTTGGCAACGGAATTATCTAGGTTTGTATCAGGAATTTCTACAATGGTGAAGTCAGTTCGATAGGATACAAATCGTGAAGCTATAGCCGCACCCATGCCAGTACCGAGGGCTGCTAATGCTAGCACGATCCAAATCACGTTCATGCTACTGCTTTTTTTTCCGTTGCCCCTGCTCATAAAGATTTTACAAATTTCTTAATATTACTAGCGCTTATTTAATCAGACAGCCATCATGTAAACAAGTACCTAGGGATCACGAATTTTTATAAAGGCAAAAAAAGCCTCACAAAGCTTTGCTACTTTTGCCTTTATACCCATCTTGCTAATTGCTATAATAGTCAAGAAAATTTAGCCAAAACAATGCAAACCACTAAATTAGGTTCCAATGGGTCAACTGTAACAGCACTTGGTGTAGGCACATGGGCGTGGGGAGATACACTTTTTTGGGCTTATGGCAAGGATTTTGGGGCAAAGGATGTAGAAGGAGCTTTTAAAGCTTCGGTGGATGCAGGGGTCACCTTTTTTGATACTGCTGAAGTTTATGGTTTAGGTGAATCGGAACGATTGCTTGGTAAGTTTAGTAAGCAAACTTCGCAACCAATCCAGATCGCGACAAAGTATTTCCCACTGCCTTGGCGTTGGAGTCGCTCATCAATAGTTGATGCTCTTACCTCTAGTTTGGAGCGTTTGCAGACTGCACAAATTAGTCTTTATCAAATCCACTGGCCCTTAGAATTTATCCTCAAAACCAAAGACTTTATGGAGATTTTAGCTGATGAGGTAAAGAAAGGACGTATTCAATCAGTTGGTGTAAGTAACTATTCCGCAACACAGATGACTATTGCCCATCAGTATCTTTCTGAAAAGGGCATTCCTCTAGCTGTGAATCAAGTTCCCTATTCTCTCTTAAACAAACAAATTGAACAAAATGAAGTTCTCGCAAAGTCGCAACAATTGGGTATAACAATTCTTGCCTATAGTCCCCTTGCTCAAGGTTTACTTACTGGTAAATACACGCCAGAGACTTTGAAGGACTTACAAGGTGCACGTCGTCTTGATGCTCGATTTAGTCCTCAAGGTTTACAAAAGCTTGAGCCACTATTCTCAACCTTAAATGATCTTTCTGAAAAGTATGACAAAACCCCTGCACAGATTTCTTTGAATTGGCTAATATCTCAAGGAAACGTCATTCCTATCCCTGGAGCAAAGAATGCTAATCAAGCTAAACAAAATGCAGGAGCATTAGGATGGGATTTGACTAAAGAGGAAGTTGAACTACTTCGTCAAAAAAGCAACTAAATTGACTCAAAATTCATACTGTATCTCTGATACGAATTCTATCATAGCGGTTTTCAAATGAGTGTGTACTCATTTGAAAACAAAAAATCAGTCCCATTAAGAGTTTTGAGTTTTCATTTTGCCGTAGGCAAAATGAAAACTGCTATAACGACAGATCTGCAAGTTTTTGTTTGACTTCTGGACGATATTCTTGATAGGAATAGTCAAGAATAAATGTCTTTCTCTTAAAGTTTGTCTTGAAGCAAATAGATCTTTATTTGACTGAGTTGCTTTGCCCATATTTGGGTTCTAAATTCTGAGGTCTAAATAATTAGTATGCTCGAAAATGCGCGTGAATTCCTTTCCCAGATTGATAATTACCCAATCTCATCAAGACTGGAGCAACAGATCAAAAATAGCGATCGCGCTTTATTTATTCTTCATGACCAATTGAATCTTGCTGTTTTTCCTAAAGAGTTACTTGATCGTAAGCCAATTTTAATCTTTGTCGAGTCTCTCGCCTATGCAACCTCGATCCCGCATCACAAACTGAAATTAGTTTATATATTGAGCGCTCAGAGGCATTTTGCAATTAACTGCTATCAGAAAAGTTTTCTCATTGTTAACCTATTCACCGAGGGGACTTATGCTGATGCTTTAGAAGAGTTCCTCACAAGTTATCCAAATATAGAATTAATCTATATGCAGCCTTCTGAATGGAATACTAGATCGCAGATGGCAAAATTAGCAAATACATTTGGTAAGCGCATTCAGGTTTTACCTAATCAATTTTTCATTGCTGATGTTGAGAAATTTAAACCTAAAATCCAAAAAGGTTATCGCTTAGAAACTTTTTATCGAGAATTACGAAAACAGACAGGCTATTTGATGCAAGAAGGTAAGCCGATTGGTGGTAATTGGAACTATGACAAAGAGAACCGTAAGTCATTACCTAAACAGATAACAATTCCAGAAATCCCCGAAATTAAACTCGACCTTATTACTCAAGAAGTAATTGAACTGGTTCAAAATTATCTACCCAATACATTTGGGAGGTTAGACAAATTTATTTACGCTGTAACCCGAGATCGCGCTCTAGAGCTAGCTCAATTATTTGTTGAAACTCGCTTATCCAGATTTGGAGCTTACGAAGATGCAATCAAAGTAGGAGAACCTTTTTTATTTCATTCAGTATTATCAATATATCTCAATAATGGATTACTTTTACCATGGGAGATCTGTGAAATGGCGATCGCTGCCTACGAACAAGAATTAGCTCCTCTGAATTCCGTTGAAGGATTTATACGTCAGATCATCGGATGGAGAGAGTATATTCGTGTTTATTATGAAGCAAAAATGCCAGATGTTCGCGAGAGTAACTATTTTGGATTTGATAACCATCTGCCCCAGTTATATTGGGATGCAAATACAGATTTACTATGTCTCAAAGATGCGATCACCCAAGTTTTGAATTATGGTTATTCACATCACATTCAACGCTTAATGGTCTTAAGCAACTTCAGCAATCTCACCAACACAGACCCACGCCACCTAAATCGCTGGTTCTGGCTAGCTTATGTGGATGCTTATGAATGGGTTGAACTACCTAATGTGTTAGGAATGTCTACCTTTGCGGATGGAGGTATATTAGCATCTAAGCCCTATGTCTCGTCTGGTAACTATATCAATAAAATGAGCAACTGTTGCTCACAGTGCAAATACAATGTGAAGGAAAAAACAGGCGAAACTGCTTGTCCATTTAACTATTTATATTGGAACTTTATCGATAAGCATCGTGAAAGTTTTACTGAAAATGGAAGAGTTTCAATGATGGTGACCACCTATGATAAAAAAACAGAAAAAGAGAAACAAGAAATTCATCTATCAGCAAGCAAATTTATCGAGGGAAAATGCCACTTTGGAGGGAAGAGGAGCATATAGGCTTCCACGTAACCAGTATTAGGACAGAAATATGTTTGAAAGTTTGTGGCATTGGTTAGTTAAAGCTTGATCAACGAATTTGCGTCATTTTTACCGTCATGAAATGGGCTTTTCAGCACCAATCCCTGATTAACTGGCTAATGCCCTGTCGTATAATGATTAAAGTCATCAAAATTCATCTTCATGTATCTCGCTTGCTTGAAAACCACTATAGAGATTGCTATATGATGTATATAAATAGCTAGAATCCCTGATAGTAAGCCTTGACAAAGTTTCAATTTGATTCCATTCCCGATGCCCTAAACGATCTCAAATCTGGTCGCCTTATTGTCGTTGTCGATGATGAAAACCGTGAAAATGAAGGCGATTTGATTGGTGCAGCTCAATTTGCCACACCTGAAATGGTGAACTTTATGGCAGTTAAAGCTCGGGGTTTAATTTGTTTAGCGATGACAGGCGATCGCCTTGATCGCTTAGATTTACCTTTAATGGTCGATCGCAATACTGATAGCCAACAAACTGCCTTTACTGTAAGCATTGATGCTGTTGAAGGTACATCTACAGGTATTTCTGCTGAGGATCGCTCTCGCACCATTCAAGCAGCAATTAATCCTAATACTCGTCCTAGCGATCTGCGTCGTCCTGGGCATGTCTTCCCCTTGAGAGCTAAGGATGGTGGTGTACTCAAACGTGCAGGACATACCGAAGCCGCAGTGGATCTCGCGCAGATGTCAGGGCTATATCCCGCAGGTGTTATTTGCGAAATTCAGAATGATGACGGCTCAATGGCAAGGTTACCTGAGCTAATTGAATATGCCAAGCTGCATAATCTCAAGTTAATTAGCATTGCAGATTTAATCAGCTATCGTCTAGAGCATGATCGCTTTGTTAAGCGAGAGGCGATCGCCAGTTTGCCATCGTTATTTGGTAATTTCCGTGTTTATGGTTATCGCAATACTTTAGATAACACCGAACATTTAGCGATCGTCAAAGGTGATTTACAGGATTTTCCAAAAAATGAAGTCCTCGTGCGTGTTCATTCCGAATGTCTGACGGGTGATGCCCTTGGTTCTTTACGTTGCGACTGTCGTGGACAATTACAAAGTGCCTTGAAAATGATCGAGTTTGCCAATTGGGGCGTAGTTGTTTACCTACGTCAGGAAGGTCGCGGCATCGGCTTGATTAATAAAATCAAGGCATATTCCCTCCAAGATGGAGGACTTGATACTGTGGAAGCCAATGAAAAACTAGGGTTTGGTGCAGATCTGCGTACCTATGGTATTGGGGCACAAATTTTGCATGATCTCGGTATCAAAAAGATGCGCTTGATTACCAACAATCCCCGCAAACTTGCAGGACTCAAGGGCTTTGATATTGAAATCGTGGGACGTTTACCACTGCTGATCGAAACCAATGAATATAATTTGCGCTATCTGGAAACTAAAGCCGAAAAATTAGGGCATTTGCTCTTGCAAACAAAGCTTGTGACTGTAGGTATCCATTGGACAACTGAAAAATCAACAGAACTGCTTGACCAATTGCGTGAAGTTGCTGCTAGTAAAGATCTCCTTATGCAGGAAGAAACTTCTACTACCTTTGCGGTTTTGTTTGCGGATGCCGACACGCAAGAGATACATAAAGAGTCTCGGAAGGATCGAGCCAATAAGTTCACAATTCTCCATTTAGGCTTTGATAGCTCTAACGAAATTTCTGATGATTGGTACACTGAACTAAATCATCCCTATCGTCAGGCAATTATCCGTGTACTAAAGCATCTCAAACAATGGGAGCAGGTAAAAAACTTTAAATTTTGCTTGGCAAATAATGATGCTGAAGTACCCAAAGGTTTTGCGGAAACAATTAACCTTGGCTTAGCATGGCATACACCTTGGCTAACGGATCGTATTTATGAATGGTTTAACTTTTTCCACCACGGCGACGACGATCTTGCCATTCTAAATAAGTAAGGTAGCCGACCCCACCAGTAGCAATCGCTAGTAATACAGCGGCAATCCAAAAGAAAGTGTTGAAAAGAATAATCTCGGTCATAAAACTTGCTGAGTTGGTTCTATTTTTAATTTTTTGTATATTGTTACTAGTTTAACGTTAGTTCGGGTTAAGCTGGTAAATTTTAAAAGCCTAAGAGTAAAAGCCTTGCTAAGCAAGGCTTTTACTCTTTTGGGCTTTGAGAGAGGGTTTGCGTAGCAAACCCTCTCTCAAAGCCTGTTTCAAATTATCCCGAACTCGCGTTAGTTTACAACTTCCATGATGCTTTTAAATAATTGCACACATCAAAGAAATCATTCCAAGGAATATAAGCTTTTTGGTGTTGATCAAGATAAACAGCAAGGCGATCGCGGGCAAATACAGTCGGGGCGTAGAGTGCCATATTCAAATCCGTAATCGAGTCACCAATGGCGATCGCCTCTGTTGCTCTATATGCCTCGATCACCTTTACCTTGGCAACCAGTTCTGTTCCATATTCGTAGTCGGAATGGATTTGTAAATATTCCTGACTAGGATCAATGGCGATCGCATGGATAGCATGAACACGATGCTTGAGATCCCCTAGGACTACTTCCACCATTCCTTGCAATCCGCCTGAAACCACAATTAAAGGCACTTTTTCGGCATCTAGAAAATCGAGCAGCTCGACAAAGCCCGCTCGTGTCGGTTGCGATCGCGTAAATTCGAGAATTTCAGGATAGAGACTCGAAGGAATGGATTCGAGAATTTGACGCACTCCTTCTCGTAGTGTCAAAGTCTGATCATAAATTTGTGGTAGTAGCTGCTGCGAAATCTCTGGAGCAAATTCCTTCAGGATTGCGACAAAGGTTTCTACTGCCGTAATTGTGCCATCGAAATCGCAGAATACTATACGAGTCATTGAGCCTCTTGATGAGGGACTTCTCGACTTAACCAACCTAAAAAGCCCTCATTTACATAGGTCGGTGAAATCTCGGCAATAAAATTAGTGTAGCTAATTTGATCGCGAATTGCTTGTTCAATTTCTGTTTGTAATCCTGATTGGGTTTTGATCATCAATACAACCTCAGGTTCTTCCGTAATTTCCCCCTCCCAACGGTAGGCACAGGTAATCGGAAACCAATTTACACATACGGCTAACTGCTGCTCTAGTAGCGATCGCCCAATCTGTCGGGCTTCGTCTGCTGTATTCAGGGTAACGTAATAAAGTTTCATCCGTAAAACGAGTAATTTATAACAACTCTCAGTCGGTAGGACTTGTTATAAATATATAGCAGACCTAACCTCAATTTTCAAAATCTGCTCAGTTGTGCTCATCCATCAAAACCCAAAGAAACTGATTCGCTTGTTAAGGCTTACGGATAAAAATTGTCCCACCAAAGTTATCTAGCTTCGACTTCGCTCAGCTAACTCTGGCTGAGCGAAGTTGAAGCTATAGGTACTTTAATTAATAGCAAGTCCCTAATGGGGCGAATCAGCTTCTTTGAGAGATGTACTTATCTAAAAAATAATCATTCCAATAATCATGAAAATATTAGTTCTCAATGCAGGATCGAGTAGCCAAAAAAGTTGTTTGTATGATTTAGGAAATGTATTGCCTGACATATCACCTGAACCAATTTGGGAAGCAATGGTAGATTGGACAAACCATACGGGATTTGCGGAAATCAAAGTTAAAACTCATCACGGTAAAGTTCTCCAAGAAGAAATTGCGGCAACTTCACGCCCAGAGATTATCGCGCATATGCTAGAGACTCTGTGGAATGGAGCAACCGCAGTGATTAAAGAGCCTTCAGATGTAGATATCATCGGGCATCGAGTGGTTCATGGTGGAGCCGAATATCGCCAAAGTACTATAGTTAATACTGAGGTCAAAGAGGCGATCGCAAAACTCTCAGTCTATGCCCCTGTGCATAATCCTGCGAATTTAGAAGGTATGAATGCAACGGAAAATGTATTTGGGAAGATTCCCCAAGTTGCTGTATTTGATACTGCATTTCACGCTCACTTATCACCAGCCACCTACACCTACGCTATTCCAAGTAAATATGCTGAGCAAGGAATTCGGCGTTATGGATTTCATGGCATTAGTCATCAATATTGTCGCAATCGCGCTGCCCAAATTCTCAATCGCCCAGTTAATGATTTACGCTTGATTAGCTGTCATTTGGGAAATGGTTGTTCCTTAGCCGCGATTCGTGATGGTCATAGTATTGATACAACGATGGGATTTACACCTCTTGAAGGTTTGGTTATGGGCAGTCGTGCTGGTTCCATTGATCCAGGAATTCTCATTCATTTACTGCGTCAGCCCGATATGGATGTGGAGAAATTAGACCGTCTACTCAATCGTGAATCAGGGCTATTAGGTATCTCAGGAATTTCTGCGGATTTACGTCCAATTCTGAAAGCGATCACAGAGGGTAACTCCCACGCTCAGCTTGCCTTTGATGTTTATGTGCATAGTTTGCGATCGCATATTGGCGCAATGTTAGCCAGTCTTGGCGGTTTGGATGCCCTAGTTTTTACCGCAGGCATTGGTGAAAATTCGCCAGATATTAGAGCCGCTACCTGTGAGGGTTTTGAGTTTTTAGGACTCAACCTAGACCTAGAGAAAAATCATCAACGGGCGATCGACGTTGAGATTTCAGCTCCTGATTCTGCTGTGCGGGTTTTAGTGATCCATACTCAAGAAGATTGGGAAATTGCTAGAGAATGTTGGCATATTCAGACTTGATATTCACCTTATGCCGAAGAGTTGGTGATCGCATCAGCAATCAATCTCCTAAAGGCGATCGCTATTACTATGAGTCTTGATATCAGGCTAATACAACAACTGTAAGCATCTTTCAACTACTTCTATTTTCACCTGTATCGAGCAACACTCATGTCTAGCACATAGCAACTATCAATATCATTGAACTTACCAATAACCCTGTCATTAATAGCTGTATCAGGATCGTGAGCAGTAGGGATAATTAATAAATCGCCATCCTCCAGACGCAGCGCCGTAATATAAAGCAAATGTCCTCAAACTAGTCTCAGTTTGGAGAGGAATTTGGATTGACTAACTTGGAGATCTTGGAAACAAATGTCAGCGCGTAGTTGTTTCAGCCCATCAACGCTCACCCACAAACTCTCGGTCGGCGCTCAAAAAGTCGATTTTACGATCTCCAAATATTTCTAAGAAACGATGCTATGATTGACAAAGCTCTTTGGTGCTGGAGTTACCTTTTTTGTCCAGCATCATCGATACATTGGAGCGGACAATATCAGAGTAATTTGTGCTTAGTTGAACGGAATCTATTGCTTCTCAATTAAGCCGTTATGAGTATTAGGACTTACGCATTGGGCAGATGTGGCGCGGGCTTCGCCCGCACCACATCTGCCTCAATCCTAAGAAATTCGTTCGGTTTGCGTAAGTCCTAAGTATAAGAAAGGAGGAATGATGCGTCTACCAATTCTGTCTTTACTATTACTCGTTTCTTGGATAGAGCCAACTATGGCGACGGAAATCTCTGCCACAGAATTGACGTTTGCAGTTAGAGGCATTAAGCGCCGAGCTATTCTCGTGAACGAAAGCACCAATCAGAGCCTTCGTCCTGCAGTGCTTGTATTGCATGGTGGGAAAGGGAGCGCTGAGGAAATGCGCAAGCGAACTGGCTTTGATGCAATTGCTGTGGCAGAAAACTTCTCTGTCATATATGCGGAGGGAACAACCTGGGGCAGGGGTTTCCATGCCTGGAACACTGGATATCTTCAGCGCCAACAGGTTGGCAAAGCTGATGATATTGGATATTTCGATACTTTGATCGATCTTCTGGTCAAAGACCACCATATTGACCGTCAACGCATTTACATGACTGGTGGATCGAATGGCGGAATGATGACTTTCGTCTACGCAGTTAAGCGTCCTGAAAAGCTGGCGGCTATTGCGCCTGTCGTCGGTGCAATGTTCACATTTGAGAAAAAACCATCAGTTCCTCTGCCCATCCTGATGATCAATGGTCAGCAGGACGACGAGGTTCCGATTGAAGGCGGTATGAGCCGTAATCCGATAGTTCGCAGAGTACAACAGGCGCAATACCGTTCTCTTGATGACACAGTGGCTTTTTGGGTCTCGGCAAATCGTTCGCAGAAAATGGGAAATGTCGTGACTGAGGGCACTATGACCACGACGACATACCCCGCGACGGGAAACGGCGCTATTACCATCTCCATTGTCGATACGGCTGGCGGGCACGGGTGGCCTGGCATTGATCTTGGACGCAGGGGCAATACTCCGATCATGTCCTTCAATGGCGCAGAGAAGGTCTGGTCTTTCTTCAAGACTCAACGTCGGGTTAAATAGAGCAATTGAAAAACAAATACTACGTAACACTCAGCATCATCGGCGGCTTTCTTCGCCTTCCACTAGTGCTGAGCGTTATACCGAAACGAAAGTCTATTAAAGTTGTCTTTTTTTGTCTGAAACTAATCAATATAATGGATTTTGCCGCATTTTTGAATTCCGAGAGGATACTTGCGATCGCAATATATCAAGAATTTCTAAGCAATCGAGGTATAACAAATCATTGGAGCGGACAGTTATGATACTTTTGTATTGAGTCAATATGTGCTCACATGCTGATAGAATATACCTCTTTCTTAAACCACAAACCGTAACATATGATCACTACCCCGTGATGCTGAGAACATGATTGAAAAAACTGATTTTATTGAATTGTAAGGTTTCACCAGAAAATGCCAAAGCTAACTTCTATCCAAGCCCGTAATTTCAATGTTTCCCGTTGAAGATCTGGGATGCACCTTGAATCTCAGTGGATTTGGAGAAAATCCTAAACAATGCGATGCATCGAACTCGTTATGAAATCGTATGGCAAAACGACGTAAGTACAGTCTCCAAATCTGCTCTAAAGAAGGCATTTGCTCACCCACCTAACCACAAATGTCCAACCGTCTCATCCTCTCTAAGCTCAAAGTTGCCGAAGTAAGTCTGCGGGAATATCCTCGGTTAAATTTAAAAAGATGGCACTGCCATATTCACTGTCGTAAGTGGTCATTGGTCTTGCTGTCAAATCTCGACATACTTACTTCTGTAGGAATGTATCTCTTTGGGCGGCTGTCTCAAAACTACTGATCCGTTCGTGACATAATGGCATTGCCCAACTCCCTATCATCTCTGGTATCCATGCCAAAGTACTGTGGTCAAGCCCTAGCACGATCGGTTTGTTGCCTTCAACCAAATTCGGTTGATGCACGAAACTCCTATCTTTTAGCATTTTGGTATGGTGTCTTCCCCATCCTGTATGGGCTCCTGCTAGTAAGGGGCGGATGTCTTTGGGTATTTGTTCCACACATAACCGTCT
>Ga0209990_10001695_pt1 | contig 18314 bp, 14 predicted proteins | sample NOAtaG_6_FD_187304 | JGI IMG/M metagenome (GOLD analysis project Ga0209990, IMG submission 187304) | Freshwater lake microbial communities from Lake Erie, under a cyanobacterial bloom - NOAA_Erie_Diel5S_2200h metaG (SPAdes) (version 2) | ecosystem: Environmental > Aquatic > Freshwater > Lake ...
GTCGATGAAACGCAGGCCGGTGTAGCCGGCGGCCTTCAGTGCGCCGGCCAGATAGGCCACCCACGCCGGCGGCCAGTTGCCGGCGATCTCGGCCCCACCCGAGTGATAGTTGGGGTGGATGAGAACGATGCGCATTCGGTGCTCCATGACGGGAGAGAATCACGGAGCAGCCTATGCGCGCACAGCACGCTGCCGTTGCCGTATGTCAATTCTTGCCGACACATAGCGCGTCCAACCGGAACGACAGCGGCCCCGCTGCGACAGCCGGACCGCGCCGCCCGTGGCGCCACTCATCCGACCAGCCAGGTCGCGTAGCTGTAGTACAGCGGCAGCCCCGCCAGCAGGTTGAACGGCAGCGTCACCCCCAGCGACGAAGTCAGGTAGATACCGGGGTTGGCCTCCGGCAGCGAGGCCCGGCACGCGGCCGGCGCATCGATGAAGCTGGCGCTGGCGCAGATGGCGCCGAAGACGAAGGCGCCGCCGACCGACAGCCCGGCCCAGTGGCCCAGCGTGACGCCCACCAGCCCATTGACGATCGGCATCAGCACGCCGAAGCCCGCCATGAACAGGCCCACCTCGCGGAAGGCGCGCGCCTGGCGCGCAGCGGTGATGCCCATCTCGAGCAGGAACAGCATCAGCATGCCGCGGAACAGGCCCTCGTAGAACGGCTGGATCTGCTGCCACTGGCGGTCGGTGGCCAGGTAGCCGATCACCATGCCGCCGCACAGCAGGAGAATGCCGCGGCCGCGGATCACGCTCATGAACAGCTGCTTGAAATCGATGCCGCCGCCGCTGGCCCGGCCCATGGCGATGCGCGCGATCACGAGCGAATAGATGACGCCGAACTCCATCAGCGCCACCATCGCCGCCATGTAGCCCTCGCTCGGCGTGTTCATCGCCTTGGCAAAGGTGACCGAGGCGAAGAACGTGGCGGTGGACACCGATCCGTAGTGCGCGGCGATCGCCGCGGCGTTGCTGATGTCGAAGCGGCCGAGCCGGCGCGTGATGAAGTAGGCGGCAGTCGGGATCGCAAACACCATGAACAGCGTGATCGCGATCACCGGCAGCACGTCGCCCAGCTCCGCCTTGGCGAGCTCACGCCCGCCGGTGATGCCCAGCGAGAACAGCAGGTAGATCGCCAGCAGCTTGATCACCGCCTCGGGCAGCTCCAGCTCGCTCTTGACGAAGCCGGCGATGGCGCCGAGCAGGAAGGCCAGCACGATCGGCTGCAGCAGGTTGGTCGACAGCAGTTCCAGGCCGGGCATGTTCGATTCCTCGTCGGCGGGGTCGGGAAGGCAACGGACTGAATTCTCGGCATAGGCCAGTACGGCGACAAATTCAACGATTCAAGGCATTCGTTCTGTTTAGTTAAACTCTTAGAACCTGCCTTGCGATGCCTGCCGATGGCCCAGCTCAACTACCATCATCTGCGCTACTTCTGGGCCATTGCCCATCAACGCAGCCTCACCAAGGCGGCGCAGCATCTGCACGTGTCGCAGTCGGCGCTGTCGATCCAGCTGCGCCAGTTGGAGGAACGGCTCGGCCAGCAGTTATTCGAGAGGCGCAACCGGCAACTGGTGCTGACCGAGGCCGGGCGCATCGCGCTGGCCTACGCGGACTCGATCTTCCAGGCCGGCGAGGAACTGATCGGCACGCTCAGGCACCAGGCGCCACGGCGCCGGCAGGTGCTGCGCGTGGGCTCGGTGGCCACCCTGTCGCGCAACTTCCAGTTGCAGTTGCTGCGGCCGCTGATCGGCCGCCCGGAGGTCGAGCTGGTGCTGCACTCGGGCACACAGCGCGAGCTGCTGGCGCAACTGGCGGCTCACACCCTCGACCTGGTGCTGTCCAACCAGCCGGCGCCGCGCGACGCGGCCACCGGCTGGCACAGCCACCTGCTGGCGCAGCAGAGCGCCAGCCTGGTGGCGCCGGCCGCGCTCGGCAGCGGCCGGCTGCGCTTCCCGGAGGCGCTGCGCGAGCTCCCGGTCGTGCTGCCCGGCACCGCCAGCAGCCTGCGCGCGGCCTTCGACCTGGCGCTGGACCAGGCCGGCATCCGCCCGCAGGTGCTGGCCGAGGTCGACGACATGGCAATGCTGCGCCTGATGGCGCGCGAGTCCGCCGCCCTGACGCTGTTGCCGCCGGTGGTGGTGCGCGACGAGCTGAAGAGCGGCGTGCTGGTGGAACGTTGCCGGATCGCGCAGATGCAGGAGAGCTTTTACGCCATCTCGCCGAGCCGCCGTTTTCCCAACCCGCTGGTGCGCGAGCTGCTGGCCAAGCCGCTCACGATGCGGGCGCGGCGCTGATTCACGTCGGCCGACCCTTGCGAGGCCGTAGTTTCCTCGATAGTGTGGCTGAATGGGCGGCTTCAATGCTGATCGCGACCCGAGTGCCGCATTGCGCTGCTCGGCGCTGATGAAGGTCTACGCGCGACCGGTGGTCGATGGCCTCAGCTTCGAGGTACACACCGGTGAGCTTTATGCCTTACTTGGACCCAACGGTGCCGGCAAGACGACAACACTGCGCATGATCGCGGGCTTGCTGGCGCCCGATCACGGCACGGTCGAAATCAGCGACATCCCGCTGTCCGAACGAGCGGAGGACGCCAAGCAGTACCTCGCCTATCTGCCCGACGAGCCGGCGCTGTACGCCAAGCTCAACGCCTTCGAGTACCTCGAGTTCGTGGCCGCCCTTTGGAACATGGACGCGCGGCTGGCTGAGCAGCGCGCTGCGGCGCTGTTGGATCAGCTGGGCCTGACCGAGGCCGCCAGCCAGCGCTGCGAGGCGTACTCGCGCGGCATGAAGCAGAAGCTCGCGCTGGCCGGCGCCCTGCTGCACCAGCCGCGCCTGCTCATGCTCGACGAGCCGCTGACCGGGCTCGACGCACACGCCGCCCGCTTGGTCAAAGACATCTTGCGCGACCACGTAGCAGCCGGCGGCGCCGTGCTGCTGACCACCCACATCCTCGAGGTGGCCGAGCGCCTGGCCGATCGGATTGGCATCATCGCGGGCGGTCGCCTGGTGGCTGAAGGCACGCTGTCCGAGCTGCGCACCCGCACCGGGCAGGCCGACGGCTCGCTTGAGGACCTGTTCCTGCAGCTGACGGTCGTGCGGTGATGCATCCGCGCACGGCCGCACTGCTGCGGCACGAACTGCGACTCATCGTGCGGTATCTGGGCCTGGACGGCTGGGCCGAGGGCACCGGAGGCAAGGTCGCTCTGCTGGCGCTGGTGCAGCTTCTCCTGCATCTGATTGCATGGTTGTTCGTCGTCTTCATGCCTGACGCGAAGCCGAACTCCATCGGCGGTCAGGTGGTTCTCGCCTGCATCGGACTGGCAGTCTTTGCTCTTCTGCTCGGTTATGCGTTGAACCAGTGGGTGGAGGCACTGTTCCTGCGCCGGGACCTCGACCTGCTGCTCAGCGCGCCGGTGCGACCCGCTCAGGTACTCATGGCGCGCACGCTGAGCGTGTTCGTCAGCGCGCTTGGGCTATCCGCCATGCTCTTGCTGCCGGTCGCCAACGTCGGTGTACTCACGGGCCGAAGCTGGCTGGGTGGCCTGTACATGAGCGTACCCGTGCTCGCCTTGCTGGCGAGCACTGTTGGCTTGCTGCTGGGGCTGCTCGCCGTCCGCATGCTCGGCGTGGCGCGTGCGCGCACGACGATCCAGGTGCTCGCCATTTTGACCGGCGGCCTGCTCTACGTCTTCACGCAGTGGGGCCTGCGCTGGGTCGAGCGTTGGGTCGCGCACGCGGGCGACCTACCGGTGCTCGTCACGTCCGCAGTCTCTGCAACCAGCGCCATCGCGCTAGGCTCGCCGCTCGCCATGGCGCTCAGTCTGCCCGTCACGTTCGCTCTTCTAGGGTTTGCATGGCACAAACTGGGCCACGTCTTCGGCCAGACCCATCAGGCGGGCGAAAGTGCTGCACGGCCGGCGAGGGTCGGGTCGCAGCGCTTCAGCACGGGCTTGCTCCTGGCCATGCTGCGCAAGGAGTGGCGATGCCTGCTGCGCGACCCGCTGGTGCTCAGTCGTCTGGCATTGAGCCTCTTCTACATTGCTCCTGCTGTGGTCGTTTTTGCGACGGGCGGGGGTAGCGACCGGCTCGGCGCCGTGCCAGCGGCGTTCACGCTCGTATTCGCCGCAGGCCTGCTTGGCATGCAGCTCGCCCACATCTTCGTCAATGCCGACGAGACGCCTGACCTCACCTACGGCGGGGCGCGCGCCCTCAACCATGTGTTGACCGCCAAGCTGGTCTCCGCCGTCGTGCCCTGCATTGGACTGGCCACCGGGCTGAGCCTGCTGCTGGTCTGGCACAGCGGCACGGTCGGTCTCGTCGTATGGCCGTACGCCGCTCTGGCCGTGCTCAGCACCGCCGCGCTGGTGACAGCCAACGTCCGGCTGGTGCCGCGCGATCGCTTTGGTCAGCGCGAGGGTCAGATGTCGTTTGACATCGTGTTCATCGCCTTCGTGCTGCTGCTGGCGCATGCAGGCGCGGCCGCAGCCGCAGCGCACGGCTGGTGGCTGGTGTCCTTGCCGCTCGCCTTGCTGGCGGCGGCCTTTCCGGCGTACGAGTTGGCCGGAGCGCGACAGCGCCTGCGACCCTGGCTCATCGATCGCCGAAGCAGTTGAGCCGACAACGCCTACTTAGCCTGTCGTCGCCGCCAGGGCGCGACTGAGCTGCCGCGCGTCCGCGTGCGGCAGCGGCAGGTACAGCGCGCCCATCGCCGCCGCCAGCTCGCGCGCACTGGCCTGCGGCCGCGGCGAGGTGTCCACCAGCACCGTGCTGGCACCGCTCATGCGCAGGCGGCGGGCCGCGGCACTGGCATCGGCCTGCGCCTGCTCGCGCCCGGGCTGGCCGTTGCGATCGATGTTGGCGCGGCCGTCGGTCATCACGACCACGACCGTGCTCTCACCGCGCCGCTGCAGGCCATCGACCAGCGTGTGGGCGGCCTCGAGACCGGCGGCCAGCGGCGTGCCGCCACCGCCCGGCAACTGGGCCAGCGAGCGCTTGGCGCGCGTCAGCGAGCGGGTGGGCGGCAGCAGCAGTTGCGCGCCTTGACCGCGAAACGCCACCAGCGCCACGCGGTCGCGCCGCACGTAGCACTGCGCCAGCAGCAGCTCGACCGCGCCCTTGGCCTCCGCCAGCCGGTGCAGCGCACTCGATCCCGAGGCGTCGACTACGAACACCGTCGTGGTCGGGCTCGGCTGCTTGCGCCGGGCGATGCGAAAGTCGTCGCGCCGCACGTCCACGCGCGGCCCGTACGCCGCCGCGGTGCCGCGCTCGCGCCGGCGCAGGGCCTGCCACGGCGCCGCCGCACGCAGCGTCTCGATCACGTCCAGCCGCATCCCGGCCTGCAGCGGCCCGCGCCTTGTGCCGGCCGGGCGGCCCCGCTGGTGTGCGGCCTTCATCTGTCCGGCCCGGCCCTGCGCGCCGTGGCGGCCGGCCTTGCGCGCCGCGCGCAGCCGCAGCAGCAGATCGGCCGGGATCGCGGCCAGCGCCGCGGCGACCACCCGCTCGTCGGGCAGGCGCTCGCCCTGCGACTGCGGCTGCTCGCTGGCGTCCTGCGGCGCGTCCTGGGGCGGCGCCGGCTCGGGCGGCTGCGGCTCCTGCGCAGCGGCTTGCTCGTCAGCCGGCAGTTGCGTGGCGCGGGCGGCCAGCACCAGGCGCGCAGACAGCTCGATGTCTTCGTCGTCCACAACGTCGCGGCCGGCGAGCGCGGCGCTGGCGCGCGCCACGGCCAGCGCCATCAGCGGCACACGCAGGGAGCCGATGCCGAAGGCGACAGCGCCGGCGCACAGCGCCTCGATGAGGCGCTCGGGCACGGCCACCTGCGGCAGGCGCGCCTGCGCAGCGGCGATGTCCACCGTCGGCGAGTCGGTGACGGCGCCGCGCGGCAAGGCCGTCAGATCCAGGTGCACCGCCAGCCGGTCGGCCAGCGCCTGCGGCGCACGCTCTTCGGCGCCATCACCTTCGTCGAGCGCGAGCACGCCGCAGCGCGTCGGCAGCCGCAGCGCCAGGCCGTCGCGCTCGAGCGCCACTTCGTGCGCGTCGAGCACGGCAGCGATGCGCGCAGCGGTGGCGCTGGATACGCGCTCGGCCATCGGGATCACGAGCAGGCCGCCGTCGACCTCGGCCAGCACACCGCGCGTGAACTGCGGCGCGCCCGCGCGCAGGGTGGCGGCCAGGTCGAGACCGCCCAGCAGGCGGTCGTCGGCGATCGTCACGGGCATCTTCCGCCACGGCGTACCGGCGGGCAGCAGCCGGCGCACGAGGTCGATCCAGGCATCGCGCACCGGCCCGGCCGCAGCCCGCAGCAGCACGCCGCCGACGCCGGCCGGATCGACCGCCACCACCTGCGCGGCGGCCACCGCGTCCGCCCACAGCGCCTGGGCGCGGGCGTCAGGGGTCGGCGCCGTCATGCGCGAACTAGCCCGGAAAGACTTCGGCCACCGCGCGCTCCACCCGCGCGGTCGAGCCGGTCTCGTCGAGCGGGTCGCGCCGCAGCCGATGGCGCAGCGCGATCGGCGCCACCCGCCGCAGATGCTCGTCGCCGACCTTCCTGGCGCCTTCCAGCGCGGCCAGCGCGCGGGCCGCGCGCATCAGCGTGAGCTCGCCGCGCAGGCCATCGGTGCCGAGCTTCATGCACAGGGTGGCGGCACGCTCGAGCGCCGCATCGGGCACCTCGACCTCGGGCAGGCGCTTGCGGCCAGCGACGATGCGGCGGCTCACGCGGGCGTCCTCGCCCTGCCAGGCCGCGATGAACGCCGCCGGGTTGCGCTCGAAGGCGTCGCGCCGCTTGACCACCTCGATGCGCTGCGCCATGTCGGTCGGCGTCTTGACTTCCACGCTGAGGCCGAAGCGATCCAGCAGTTGCGGGCGCAGCTCGCCCTCCTCCGGATTGCCGCTGCCCACGAGCACGAACCGCGCCGGATGGCGGACGCTGAGGCCCTCGCGCTCCACCACGTTCTCGCCGCTGGCAGCCACGTCGAGCAGCACGTCGACCAGGTGGTCCTCCAGCAGGTTGACCTCGTCGATGTACAGAAAGCCGCGGTTGGCGCGCGCCAGCAGCCCCGGCTCGAAGGCCTTGACCCCCTGTGCCAGCGCGCGCTCCAGATCGAGCGCGCCAACCACGCGGTCCTCGGTGGCGCCCAGCGGCAGGTCCACCACCGACAGCGGATGGGTGACGCTCTTCAGCTTGATGCTGCCCGCCGCCTTGCGACCCTCCGGCGCACAGACGCCGCACACGCCGGCGGGCTGGTCGGGAGCGCAGGCGTAGGGGCAGCCCACCACCGCCTTGACCGGCGGCAGCAGTGCGGCCAGCGCGCGCACCGCGGTCGACTTGCCGGTGCCGCGGTCGCCGAACACGAGCACGCCGCCGATCCCGGGCTCCACGGCGGCCACCAGCAGGGCGAGCTTCATCTCGTCCTGACCGACGATGGCGGAAAAGGGAAAGGCAGCGGCCATGGGCATGCGCAGCGTGGTTCAACAGCAACCGATCTTACTGTCAGGGCCGCACGCCTGCCGCGGCCGTACCAAAACGCTTACAGTGTCGCTGCCATCATCCGCCGGAGTAGCCGCCCGTGCCGGTGTCGAATCTGTCTGCCGTCCGCATCTTTGTCGACGACCTCGCCGCCGCCGCCGGGTTCTACGACCGGCTGCTTGGCGCGCCGATGGTGGCCGAGCCCGACCAGGGCTTTCTCGTGTACCGCTGCGGCCCGGCCCAGGTGGTGATCGAGCGGGTCGATGCCAGCGCAGAGGCCGAGGATCGCGCACTGGTGGGCCGCTTCAGCGGCGTGTCGTTCGCGGTGGGCGACATCGTGACCGCCTGCGACGGCCTGCGCGCCGACGGCATCGAGGTGAGCGGCGCGCCCGCCCGCCAGTTCTGGGGCGGCTGGCTCGCCACGCTCACCGACCCGGCCGGCAACCAGGTTCAACTGGTGCAATACCCGCCCGACTGACGGGGCGTGCCTCGCTACAGCAGTGCGCGGCCGACGGTGGCCACGGCGATCGTGACGATGCCCAGCACGAGGTTCAGCGCCACCAGTTGCCGCACGCGGTCCAGGTGCCGGCCGGCCAGCGGCCAGTCCTGCCCGGCCACCGCGACCTGCAGCGCCCGAAACGGCGCGCCGCGGATGAAGGCGAAGATCAGCATCATCGCCACGCCGATGGCAAACATCACGTGGATCGACGGGTGGGCCAGCCTCATGCCCTCGACGAAGGCGCTCTGTCCGCGCTGCATGGCGCCGGCGGCCGCGCCGATGCCGATGAACATGGCCAGGCCGGTCAGCAGCGTGACCACGACCGCGGCGATCACCCAGTTGAAGAAGCGCCGCAGCGCCGCGGCCATCAGGGGCAGGCGCTGGGGCGGGGCCAGCAGTTCCACCGCGCTCGGCCGCACCGCAAAGTGCATGACGAACATGCCGCCGACCCAGACGACGACGGCAAGCACGTGGAGGAACAGCAAGACGGCATAGATTCGCATGTCGGTTTCTGGCGGAGGGCAGTAGGAGACGGAGGGTACGGCAAAGCAGGCAGCGCTGCGGCGGCACGGCTAACGCACGACCCACCTCTGACCGTGCCGCAGCGTGCGGAATTCCTCGGCGCCAACCCCCATGGCGCGGCGCGCTGCGTCCAGATCGCGCAGCGGCGCATCGAGCGGCTCGTCGGTCATCGGGAAGGTGCCCCAGTGGATGCCGAGCGAGGCGCGGCTGCCGACGTCGCGGTGGACCTGCACCGCCTCGGCCGGGTCGACGTGCTGCATGCGCATGAACCAGCGCGGCTCGTAGGCGCCGATCGGAATCAGCGCCAGGTCGATCGGTGCGAAGCGCGCGCCGATGGCGCGGAAGTGCTGGACCGAGTAGCCGGTGTCGCCGGCGAAGAACACGCGCAGGCCGGGCCGCCCGTGGCGCGGGGCCGACTCAACGACGAAACCGCCCCACAGCGTGGTCATCGTGTCGCCGTAGCTGCGGCGACTCCAGTGCTGCGCCGGCGTCAGCGTGATGGTCAGACCGTCCACCTGCAGCGACTGCCACCAGTCGAGCCAGCGCACCGATTGCACTCCGGCCGCCCCGAACCAGCGTTCGAGCCCCAGCGGCACCACGAACAACGGCGGCCCGCCCGGCTGTGCGGCCAGCGCGGCGATGCTGGCGGCATCGAGATGGTCGTAGTGGTTGTGCGACACCAGCACCACGTCGATGTGCGGCAACTGGTCGGCGCGCAGCCCGGGCGGCTGCCAGCGCCGCGGCCCGGCCCACTGCACCGGCGAGGCGCGCTCGGAAAACACCGGGTCGGTCAGCACGTTCACGCCCGCGATCTGCACCAGCGCGGTCGCATGGCCGATCCAGGTCACCGCCAGTGCATCGCGGTTGGCGTGGATTGCCGCCAGCGGCGGCGCCACCACCGACAGGTCCACGACCGGAGGCGCGATGGTCAGGCGCGCGCGCTCGCGCTGCCAGCGCAGAAACTCGGCAAACGGCCGCGGCATGTGCGCCGCCGGGTCGATGTTCTGGAACCCGTCGGGCCGGTGGTGCGCCCGGGTCGGGTCGTAGTGCGGGTTCACGGTCGTGCAGCCGGCCAGCGTCAGCCCGAGCGCGGCCGCGACGCCGCCGACCAACGCCCGGCTCGACCGCGCCCGGCTCGACTGCGCCCGGCTCGACTGCGCCCGCATGTCACGCCGGGGGCGCCGGCGGCGGCAGGCGCTTGCGCAGCGTCGGCTCCTTGAGCCGACTCTTGAGCAGCGCGCCCTTGCGCGCACGGTGGCCGGCATACTCGGCCAGCGCGGCGCCAGCCAGTTCGACCTCGGTCGCCTGGCCGCCGCGGCCCAGCCCCGCCACCCGCACGCCGAGCTTGCCGCAAGCCACGGCCGCCCGCATCTTTTCGCCAGCCTCCAGCGCCATCAGCGTCACGCCACGGCCGCCGCCGGGCTGTTGCTTGATCTCGCCCAGACCGAACACCAGCAGCCGGCCCTTTTCCGACAGGCAGGCAATGCGGTCGTCGGCGGCTGCATCGACCGGCGCCGGGCGCAGTGGCACCGCGCCCTCCTCCACCGTGATGAACTGCTTACCGCCCTTCTGGCGCGACAGCAGGTTGTCGATGCCACAGAGGAAACCGAAGCCGGCGCTGGTCGACAGCAGCAGTTGCTGGGTGCCTGGCCCGGCGACATAGGCGACCAGCCGCGAGCCCGCGTCCAGCTCGATCATCGAGGACAGTGGCAGGCCATCGCCGCGCGCCGAGGGCAACTGCGCCACCGGCACGCTGTAGACGCGGCCGTTGGAGCCGAAGGCCAGCAGATGGTCGACCGTGCGGCACTCGTAGGCGCCGTACAGGCCATCGCCGGCTCTGAAGCTCATCTGCGTGGCGTCGTGCCCGTGGCCCTGGCGCGCGCGCACGAAGCCCTTGTCCGACACCACCACCGTCACCGGCTCGTCGATGACCCGGGTCTCCACGGCAGCGCGTTCGGCCGCCTCGATCAGCGTGCGCCGCGGGTCGGCGAATCGCTTTGCGTCTTCGTCGAACTCGCGGCCGACCTGGCGCCGCAGGGCCGCTTCCGAGCCGAGCAGCTTCTGCAGCGCTTCCTCGTCCTTGGCCAGTTGCGCCAGCTCCTGCTCGATCCGGATGCCTTCGAGCCGGGCCAACTGGCGCAGCCGGATCTCCAGGATGTCCTCGGCCTGGCGCTCCGACAGCTTGAACGCCCGCATCAGCTCCGGCTTGGGCTCGTCGGCGTTGCGGATCAGCCGGATCACCTGGTCGATGTTGAGCAGGACCTGCCGGCGGCCTTCCAGAATGTGAATGCGGTCCTGCACCCGGGCGAGCCGGTGCTGCGAGCGGCGCCGCACCGTCTCGGTCCGGAAGTCGATCCATTCATGAAGGATCTGCGGCAGCGTCTTCTGCCGCGGCCGCCCGTCGCGGCCGATCATCACGAGGTTGATCGGCACGCTGGTCTCGAGCGAGGTCTGCGCCAGCAGCAGGTTGGCGAACTCCTCGCGGTCGACCTTGCTGGTGCGCGGCTCGAACACCAGCCGCACCGCGGCCTCCTTGCCCGACTCGTCGCGCACCGAGTCCAGCACCGACAGCACCAGCGCCTTGGTCTGCTGCTGCTCGGGCGTGAGCGATTTCTTGCCGGCCCTGACCTTCGGGTTGGTCAGCTCCTCGATTTCCTCCAGCACCCTCTGGCTGCTGGCGCCGGGCGGCAGTTCGGTCACCACCAGTTGCCACTGGCCGCGCGCCAGGTCCTCGAACCGGTAGCGGGCGCGCGCCTTGAGCGAACCGCGGCCGCTGCAATAGCACTCGCGGATGTCGGCCGCTGCGGAGATGATCTGGCCGCCGCCGGGAAAGTCCGGCCCCGGCAGTTCGGCCATCAGCTCGTCGACGCCGGCCTGCGGGTTCTTCAGCGCCACCTGCAGGGCGCCCACCACCTCGCGCAGGTTGTGCGACGGGATCTCGGTGGCCATGCCCACCGCGATGCCGCTGGCGCCGTTGAGCAGCACGAATGGCAGCCGGGCCGGCAGCAGCAGCGGCTCCTGCATGGTGCCGTCGTAATTGGGGCCGAAGTCGACCGTGCCTTCGTCGAGCTCATCGAGCAGCAGGCGCGCGATCGGCGTCAGGCGCGCCTCGGTGTAGCGCATCGCGGCGGCACCGTCGCCATCGCGCGAGCCGAAGTTGCCCTGGCCGTCGATCAGCGGATAGCGCAGCGAGAAGCCCTGCGCCATGCGCACCAGCGCGTCGTAGGCCGCCGAGTCGCCGTGCGGGTGGAACTTGCCGAGCACGTCGCCGACCACGCGCGCGCTCTTGACCGGCTTGGCGTTGGCCGCCAGCCCCATCTCGTTCATCGCGTACAGGATGCGCCGCTGCACCGGCTTCTGGCCGTCGCACACGTCGGGCAGCGCGCGGCCCTTGACCACACTCACCGCATAGTCGAGGTAGGCGCGCTGCGCAAAGGCGGCCAGCGTCAGCGACGCGTCCGCGGCGCCGGCATCGGCGAAGAGGGATTGCTGTTCTGCCATGGGGAAATCTTGCTGCCGGGCGCCGGCCGTAGCGCCGTGAAGGACGCGCATGTTACTTGGCGCAGCCGGCGGACGACGGATGCGCGCCGCACCGGCTCGCGAGCAGGACGAGACCCGCGCCGGAAGGGCAGAAGGCCCGCCCGGCCTCGACCCGGTTGCGCCGATCTGGCCTCTCGTTCCGGGCGGTGCCGTCGCCGCCCTCCGCGGTGCCCGGACCTGCGGTTATGGTCGCCGCTGTGCGCGTGTTGGCGCAGGGACGGCACGCGCGCTGTCCACCCCGCGCAGGCGAGCGCTCCTCGGCGACACGCGCCCTCTAAAAGGTACCGGGCGCGCTACTCGGACGACAGCACCACGCCGCCAGACCCCACCGCCACGTAGCCGAAGATGGCGCGCGTGACGGCCAGCAGGTTGGCGGTGCTGCCGGAGTTCTGCGCCGACCACGTAACGCCATCGGGGCTGGTGTAGATGGCACCGCCGGTGCCGACCGCCACGCCCTGCGAGGCGACCGTAGCGGAGCGGACATTGACCGGCCCGATGCTAGGGCGCGCGGTCCAGGTCGTGCCATCAGGACTGGTGACGAGCGCCCCGTCATCGCCCAGGGCGATGAACAGGCCGAAGCCCAGTGCCAGCGCCCGCAGATTGGCCGTGGTGTTCGAGGTCGCCGCCGTCCAGGTGAGGCCGTCGGTGCTGGTGAGAATCACACCGCCGTCGCCCACTGCCACGAAACGCGAGCTGAAGGTCACGCGGCGCAGGTTGGCCGTGGTACCCGACGTCGCCGGCGTGAAGGTGGTGCCATCGGTGCTGGTGACGATGGTGCCGCCGTTGCCGACGGCCACGAAGCGGCCGCTGCCGACGGCAATGCTGTTCAGCGTGGCCGTGGTGCCAGAAGTGCGCGTGGTCCAGGTGGCCGCCGCGTCGCTACTGCCCACCACGGTGCCGTCGGCGCCGACCGCAATGTAGGCGATACCGCTGACGATCACGTCGTTCAGGTCGGCGGTCGTGCCGGAGGTCAGGGCGGTGTAGGCGCGGCCGTCGGTGATCGGGCTGCTAAAGATCTTGCCACCGGTCCCGACCAGCACGTACGGCGAGCCGAACACGGCGCCGCGCAGCTCCGCCGCATCGAGCGCGGTGCCGGCCACCCACTCCGCGCCGGCCAGCCGGGGCGTGGCGGTCAGCGTGGCCGAGGCCGGGCCGCCCGGGCCGCCCTGGGTACGGCCATTGATGGTGAACGAGTAGAGCTGACCATTACGAAGGCCGCTGATGACCGCAGGCGATACGGCATTGCGCTGCACGCCGGCGCCGGGCAGGTTGACCCAGCTATCGACCGTCAGACCGGTGCCGGGCGCGAAGAAGATCCAGTAGTCCACGCCAGCCTGGCCATTGAAGGTCACGGTGACCCGCCCATCGCCTGCCTTGACGGCGACATTGGTCGGCGGCGCGGCCGGATCGCCCTTGCTGCCGCCACAGGCGGCCAGCGTGGTCGCCGCCAGGATTGCCGCCACGGCCGTGATTGCGCGCAGGCGCTTGAGGACTGCCATCGTTGCCTTTCGGGGGGATACACCGGAAACCGTACCGGAACCGCGATTCTAGTGACTAAGGAGGAGCCGGCCTTAGGAGGAGCCGGCCTTGCGCACTGGCGGCCGGACCGGTAGCTTGCCTGCCGGAATACTGGGAGATCCCAATGTCGCTGCGACTCCGTCGGCCTTTGCTGGCCGCCCTGTACGTCGGCCTACTTGCCGCCGCTTCGAGCGCCTGGTCCCAGGCGCGCGTCATCTACAAGGTGCAGTTGCCCGACGGGCGCATTGAGTTCACCGACCAGGTGCCCCGAGGTGCGAAGGTTCTGGAGACCATCCAGCCGCGCGAGGGCAACCGGATGCAGCCGCTTGCCCGCCCGGCACCGCCGCCGCAGCCGCAGCCGACTGGCCCCGGCGGCCAACCGCTGCCGGGTACCCCTGCCGTCAGTGCAATCGACGCTGCCATGCAGGAGGTGCAGGAGGCCGAACGCGTGCTGGCCGAGGCCCGCCGCGCACGCGATCAGGGCCGCGAGCCGCTGGAGGCCGAACGCCAGGGCCTGAAGGGCGGCGGCATGCGCACCCTGCCAACCTACGACGAGCGGCAGCGCGCGCTCGACGACGCAGTCGCCGCCGCCGAGGAGCGCGTGCGGCGCGCCTACGAAGCCCGCAACATCGCACGCTGACGCGTTGCCGGCCCCCGCGCGGCCCACGCTCGAACCGCCGGCACCGTAAGCTGCCGCGGATGGAACGCGCGCCTGCCCCCGCCGAAAACGCGATCGACGGCCCGCCCGCCTGGCGCCGGCTGGCCGCCGCGCTGGCGCTGGGCACGCTCGGCGGCGTGGGCATGTGGTCGGTCGTGGTGGCGCTGCCCGCGGTGCAGGCCGACTTCGGCGTCGACCGCGGCACCGCCTCGCTGCCCTACACGCTGCTGATGGTGGGTTTCGGGCTCGGCGGCATCCTGATGGGGCGGCTGACCGACCGTTACGGCGTGGCGCGGCCGCTGGCCGGCGCCATCGTCGCGCTGGCCGCGGGCTATGTGCTGGCCGGGCTGGCGCCGAGCCTGGCCCTGTTCGCGCTCGCGCATGGCCTGCTGATCGGCGCGCTCGGCGCCTCGGCCTTCTTCGGCCCGCTGATGGCCGACACCTCGCACTGGTTCGCGCGGCGGCGCGGGCTGGCGGTGTCCATCGTGGCCTGCGGCAACTACCTCGCGGGCACGCTGTGGCCGCCGGTCGTGCAGCACCTGATCGAGACCGTCGGCTGGCGCCAGGCGCACATCGGCATCGGCGTGTTCTGCCTCGTCACCATGCTGCCGCTGACGCTGGCCATGCGGCGCGCCGCGCCGCACCTGCGGGCCGGGACCACCGCCGCCGCCGGCGCGGCGGCGGCGCGGCCGCTCGGGCTGTCGCCCCATGCGCTGCAGGGCCTGCTGATCGTCGCCGGCGTGGCCTGCTGCGTGGCCATGGCGATGCCGCAGGTCCACATCGTGGCCTACTGCGGCGACCTCGGCTACGGGGCGGCGGCCGGCGCGCAGATGCTGTCGCTGATGCTGGGCTTCGGCATCGTCAGCCGGCTTGCCTCGGGCTGGATCGCCGACCGCATCGGCGGCCTGCGCACCCTGCTGCTGGGCTCGTTCCTGCAGGGCGTGGCGCTGCTGTTGTACATCCCCTTCAACGACCTGTGGTCGCTGTACGTCATCTCGGCGCTGTTCGGGCTGTTCCAGGGCGGCATCGTGCCCAGCTACGCGATCATCGTGCGCGAGCACTTTGCACCCAAAGAGGCCGGCAGCCGCGTCGGCCTGTGCGTGATGGCCACCCTGTTCGGCATGGCTTTCGGCGGCTGGCTGTCGGGCGAGATCTTCGACCTCACCGGCTCCTACACGGCCGCCTTCGTCAACGGCCTGCTGTGGAACCTGGTGAATCTATCGGTGGTGCTGTGGCTGCTGCGGCGGCCAGGCGCGCGGCGGCTGGCTGCTGCCTGAGCGACCGGCCGCGCGCTTCCTGCGCCGGGCTCGGGGCAGGAGCGCCGCGCACCCGCACCCCGCCCGTCGCGGGCACCGTGGCGCAATCCAGCAGGACCGGTTTCCGCCGGCCGCACTTCGGCCGGCCGCCACCCGGCTAGCCCGCCGCCCGACGCCACGCGGCCGTGGCATCGCGCAGGCGCACGGCCAGGGTCAGTGCCAGGTTGCGATACAACTGCGCCGCGATCGCCGGGGCCTCGCTTTCGAGCGCCTGCATCGCCGCGGCCGGCAGTACGCACACGCGGCTCGGCTCATCGGCCACCGCATCGGCCGAGCGACCGCCGCCATCGAGCACGGCCAGCTCGCCGAAGGTCATGCCGGGCGAGTAGCTGAAGAACCGCTGCTGCCGCGACGAATCGAGAATCGAGACCGAGCCGGCACTCAGCACATACAGCGCATCGCCGGCATCGCCCTGGGCGAACACGCGCTCGCCGGTGCCAAGCTCGCGCTCGGGCATGCGCGAGCGCACGAACTCGAAGTCGGCGGCGTCGAGGCCGGCAAACAGTTGGCACTGCGCCAGCGGCACCGGCGTACCCACGGGCGGCAGTCCGGCGGCCGCCAGCAGCGCCCGTTCGCTGGCCTCGATGGCGCGGTCGGTGTCCTCGTGCAACGACCAAGGCGGGCGCGCCGGTGTTGGCGCACCCGCCGCGCCGAGCATGCCGTGCGCTCGCAACGCTGCGCCGTGCCGATTGTCGGCGGTCACGCCGGCAAGGCGCAGCGTCACACCGCGCGGCGCGAGCAGGTCTTGCAGCCGGCCGAGCATCACCGCACCCGAGGCATCGACGGTGCTGACGCGGCGCAGGTCGAGCACCAGCGAAGTCGACGGCGGGCCGGCGGCGCTTGCGCGCACCCGCGTCTCGACCTCGAGTTCGAGGCGGTCGACGTTGCCGAAGAAGAGAGCCCCTTCGAGTTCGAGCACCTGGATGCCGGCGCGTGCGCCCGCCAGGGCCTGCTCCTGCACCGGCCCGTAGACGCGCCGGCTCGGGATGGCGGCGGCCGTGTAATGCAGCCGCACCAGCGACCGGTTCAGCGCACGCAACAGGACCACGAACGACAGCAGCACGCCAAGCGCGACCCCGGCGACGAAGCCCCAGATCACCGTAACACCGCACACGACTGCCACCACCACCAGGCTCAGGCGGCGGTCGGTGACGCTGCCGGCCTCGACCGCGCCGTCGCGCCCGCGCAGCAGGGCCAGCGACCACGGGTCCACCAGGCTCCAGGCCAGCATCAGGAGCACGCCGGCCACCACCGGCTTCGGGCAACGCTCGATCAAAGGCAGCCCGATCAAGAAAACGGCCGCCAGCAGCACGCTGCCGATGACGACGGCCCCCGCGGTGCGCCCGCCATCGTTCAGGGCCGCAAGGGCGCGCAGCCGCATGTAGGCCACCGGCAGGGCGCCAAACAGTCCGAGCGCCATGTTGACCAGGCCCACCGCCGCCAGCATGCGGTTGGGGTCGGAGCGGGTCTGCATGCGCTGGTCGATCGCGGCCAGGTTCAGCACCGTCTCGAGCGAGCCCAGGAGGGCGAGCAGCAGTGCCGTCGACAACACCACCCCGGCGTGGCGCTCCAGCAGCGCGAAGCCGGCCTCGCCGAGGAGCGGCGCCAGCGCGGTCGGCAGCGGCACCGTTGCCTGCAGCGGTCCGACCATGGCCACCCCGAGCCCCGCACCCGGCGCCGGCGCGCCCACTGCAAGGTCGATCGCCCACACGGCCGCGATCGCCAGCACCAGCGCCACCAGGTAGGCCGGCCAGCGCGGCGCCAGCCGGCCCACCACGGCCACCAGCGCCGCGGTGCCGACAACCACGGCCAGTGCAGCCGGCTGCCATGCGGCCAGGGCCGCCACGCCGTCGCGCTGCAGTTGCGCGACCGACAAGCCCAGGGCCGGCGCTAACTGCCACACCGCGATCAGCACCGCCACGCCGTTGGCGAAGCCGGCCAGCACCGGCTGCGGCACATAGCGCGCGAGGCTGCCCACGCCCAGCAGCCCCATCAGCGTCTGCAGCAGGCCCGCCGCCAGCACCGTGATCCCAACGAGCGCCCACAGCAGCATGAGCCCGCCGGCGCTGCCAGGCTGCAGCATCGGATCGCGCAGCCAGACCGCCACCGCGGCGGCCAGGACCAGGCAGCAGCTCGCGGTCGGCGAGGCCGACGGCAGGGCTGCCCGGCTCAGCAGCGCCAACAGCACGCCGCCGACGACGACGCTGAACACCGACGCCGCGAGGCCAGCCTGCGTCGCCGCCGCGCCGAGCATGCCGAAAGCGATGAAGCCGTAGCTCAGCGTGAACGGCAGCATCGCAGCAGTGGCCTGCAGGCCGCCGCGCCACTCACCGGCACCAAAGGCAAACCTTTTCACGCGCCCCCCGCGTCCGGCGCAGCCGTGCGGCGGCGGAACACGATCATCGAGGCGGCGCGGCACGTCCGATCACCGCCGCCGCTGCCGCCCGGTGGCTGGCCAAGCCGCTGGTGCCGCCCGAGCGTCGCACCTGCAGAGGTTGCGCCAGATGCGCCAACCCGCGCTCGCCGTGGCGCGAAGGCTGCATCGCGCGCGCTGTCGCCCGGCCGGACGCGGCCGCCTTTGCGAAAGTCGAAGACGACAGCGGGTGGACGGTGTGCGGTCATGCCGATGTCGAACAAAGCGGCGGGGATGCTACACCGGGACACGCAGCGCAACTGCGCTCGCAGGACAACACGATGGAGTCCGTATCCCCGCTGCGCAGGCCAGTTTGCGGGCAACCGCGGCGCCGCGCCACGACGCCGCTGCGCAGTAGGCCATCAGCCAGCCGG
>Ga0209990_10001698_pt1 | contig 18307 bp, 18 predicted proteins | sample NOAtaG_6_FD_187304 | JGI IMG/M metagenome (GOLD analysis project Ga0209990, IMG submission 187304) | Freshwater lake microbial communities from Lake Erie, under a cyanobacterial bloom - NOAA_Erie_Diel5S_2200h metaG (SPAdes) (version 2) | ecosystem: Environmental > Aquatic > Freshwater > Lake ...
CGCTCAGCCGCTCAGCCGCTCAGGCACTTCGACATGAAAGCCTTGCGCTCATCGCCCTTCAGGGCTTTGTCGCCGGCCTGCTTGTTGCAGGCCGCCATCTTCTCCTGCTGGGTCATCTTGTGCTCGCCCTTGGCGGCCGGCACGCCGGCGGCGGACAGGCACTGACTCATGAACTGCTTGCGCTCGTCCCCGCTGAGCTTCTTTTCGCCGGCCTGCTTGTTGCAGGCCGCCATTTTTTCCTGCTGCGCCGCCTGGGCGGGCGAGTGCTTCTTCTCCTCGGCCTGCACGGCCGCCAGCGGCAGCGCCAGACAGGCGGCCATCAACATGTGCTTCATCATTGACTTGTCCTCCATGAGTTCGACTTCACCGGCTACACCCCGAACGGACGCAGGTTTGCCCGGCCCGTTCGGTCACTAACGCTGCCCCCGGGCGGCCGTTGACTGCCGTACCGTCAACCATCGCCCATCGCCTGCCGCTGGCGTTCGGCAAACTCGGCCAGCGTGTCGATGCCGCGCAGCTTCAGGATCGTGTTGCGCACGGCGGCCTCCAACAGCACTGCCAGGTTGCGACCGGCAGCCACCGGGATGACCACCTTGAACACCGGAACGCCGAGCACCTCCTCGGTCGCGCCGGCCAGCGGCAAGCGCTCCATGACTTCGTTGGCGGCGAGGCGGCGCAGCTCGACGATCAGCTTCAGTTTCATCCTGCGCCGCACTGCGGTCTCGCCGAAGATGGCCTTGATATCGAGCAGCCCGAGGCCGCGGACCTCGAGCAGATTGGCCAGCAGCGCCGGACAGCGACCTTCGATCGAGTCGGGCGCCACGCGGGCAAATTCGACCACGTCGTCGGCCACCAGGCCATGGCCGCGGCTGATCAGTTCCAGCCCGAGTTCGCTCTTGCCGACGCCGGACTCGCCGGCGATCAGCACCCCCATGCCGAGCACGTCCATGAACACGCCGTGCAGCGTGCAGTGCGGCGCCAGCGCCTTGGTGAGGTAGATCCGCAGCAAGTCGATGACCTCGGCGGCGGCCAGCGGCGAGGCAAACACCGGGATGCCGACCACCTCGGCCATCTGGATCAGTTCGCCCGGCGCGTTCAGCCCCTCTGCCACGATCAGGCCGAGCGGCCTGGCCTGCATCAGGTCGCTGGCGTAGTGGGTGCGTCGCGCCGCTTCCAGCCGCGCCATGAATCCGACCTCGGGCGCGCCGAGTACGTGGATACGCTCGGGGTGGATCAGGTTCAGGTGGCCGACCAGATCGGAGGTACGCACCCCGGCGTCTGAGGCCGTCTCGCGGAAGCGGCGCTGGCCGCCGGCCGTACCTGCGACCCACCGCAACTGCAGCGGTTCGCGGTTGTCCTCGTACAGCGAAGCGATGGTCGGCATGCCGGACATGCGCCGCCTGCGCGCAGGGTCAGAAACTCAGGAGACGGGATTGTGCCTGCGGCGCCCGCCGGCGCCACCGCCACCCTGTGCCGCCGACCAGACACCGACCCGCGTCCACCGATGGCCGGTCAGGCCGCAGGCCGGATCGGCTCCCAGGTGGACAGGATGGCGTGCACGCGGGCTGGTTCGGCCACGGTAAGCAGGCTCTCGCGCAGCGGCTTGTCGGACAGCATCTGCGCCAGTTCGGACAGGACGTCCAGGTGCTGCTGCGTTGCCTGCTCGGGCACGAGCAGGAACACGAGCAGGTTGACCGGGCGGCCGTCGGGCGCATCGAACGGCACTGGCTCGCTCAGCCGCACGAACGCCGCCACCGCCTCCTTCAGACCCTTGATACGGCCGTGCGGGATCGCCACGCCCTGGCCCAGGCCGGTCGACCCCAGCCGCTCTCGGGCGAACAGACTGTCGAACACCTTGGCGCGGGCGATGCCCTGGTTGTTCTCGAACAGCAGGCCGGCCTGCTCGAATACCCGCTTCTTGCTCGACGCTGACAGGTCGAGCATGACGTTTTCGGGCGGCAACTGGCGCGAGATGAGGTTCATCGAGACGCTCGGGCAATCAGCAACGATGGCATGCAGCGCAGCCGCCGGCGCGCCACCGCGCCGACGCCGACTTCGACTGCCACTACGGAGCCTCGGCGGGCTCCCCCGTCTGCGGGGACGTCCAGCGAGCCACTAGCCCGAAGGCCGGATCGCTCGGTTGGCGGAAAGGCGCAGATTCTAAGCATGGCGATTGCGCGTTGCAGCGAGCCGGGACGGCGCACGTTCCAACCGCCGCCCGGGCCGTTGCCCGAGGGCAACAGAGCGCAGGCCACGGGTCGGTCGGGCCGACGGTAGGCGATCCTCTGCAGGAAACGGGTGGCTCACCGGCTCAGCGGACCGGACAATGCCGCCATGACTGTTCTCGTCTGCCGGCCGGCCTTGCGGCCCTCTGCGGCGGCCACTTACGACCTGGTGGCCCGCGCAATCCAGTACCTGCAGGACCACGCCCGGCGGCAACCGTCGCTGGGCGACCTCGCGCAGGCCCTGTCGACTTCGGAGTCCACGCTGCAGCGGGCATTCTCGGCGTTCGCCGGCGTCTCGCCCAAACGCTTCCTGCAGTACCAGACCAAGGAGCACGCGCGTGCGCTGCTGCTCGACTCGGCCGACGTGCTCACCACCGCGCTCGCGACCGGCCTGTCGGGTCCGGGCCGCCTGCACGAGCTGATGGTCACCACCGAGGCAATGACCCCCGGCGAAGTGGGGCGCGCAGGCGGTGGCGTCGAACTGCACTACGGTTACGCCGAGACGTCGCTGGGCCGCGTTCTGGCGGCGCGCACGGCGCGCGGGCTGGCCTTCCTCGGGTTCGTGGACGACAGCGACGCCGCGGCGCTGGATGACCTGCGCAGCCGCTGGCCCGCGGCCACGCTGGCGAGCGAGGCCCGCATGCAGGCGTGGCTCGATGCTGCGCTGGCCGGTTGGCGCACCGACCGGCCGCTGCACCTGGTGCTGGCCGGCACCAACTTCCAGCTCAAGGTCTGGGAGGCCCTGCTGGCAATTCCGGAAGGCCGGCTGGCTTCGTACACGCAACTGGCGCGGGCAGTGGGCCGGCCGAACGCGGTGCGCGCAGTTGCCAGCGCCGTCGGGCGCAACCCGCTGTCGGTGCTGATTCCCTGCCATCGCGTGATTCGCGAGTCCGGCGCGCTCGGCGGCTACCACTGGGGCCTGCCGCGCAAGGGTGCTCTGATCGCGCTGGAGTCGGCGCGATCAGAGCCAACCGGAGTGGCGCGCCGCCGGCCCGCCTTCAGGACGACAGCTCGCGCTTGACCGCGACCGTGCCGTGGTTGCGCAGGCGGTCCTTGTGACGCAGGACCTGGCGGTCCAGCTTGTCCATCAGCGTGTCGATGGCCGCGTACATGTCGCCATCGATGCACTCGGCAAACAGCTGCGTACCGCTCACGCGCAGCGTGACCTCGGCACGCTGGCGCAGCTTGTCTTCCACCGACAGCAGCACATCGGCTTCGATCAGCCGGTCGAAGTGTCGTCGAATCCGCTCCATCTTGCCCTCGACGTAGCCGCGCAGCGCGGGTGTGACCTCGACGTGATGACCGTGGATGATCAGGTTCATGCAGTGCCCCTTCTCGGTTTCGGGTACGCGGTTGCGGCAGGCCCGGGAGGAGGGCGCGCCGCGCTACAACACCTTGCGCATTGCCACCGGGGCGATCTTCAGCGATTCGCGGTACTTGGCCACCGTTCGGCGCGCCACCACGATGCCTTGCTCGCCCAGCAGCTCTGCCAGCCTGCTGTCGGATAGTGGGTTCCTAGGGTCTTCGGCTCCTATCAGTTGCTTGATCAGCGCGCGGATCGCCGTGGAAGACGCCGCGCCCCCGGCATCGGTGGCCACATGGCTGCCGAAGAAGTACTTGAGCTCGAACACGCCGAAGGGTGTGGCGATGAACTTGTTGGAGGTGACGCGCGAGATGGTGGACTCGTGCAGGCCCACCGTATCGGCGATCTCGCGCAGCACCAGCGGGCGCATCGCGATCTGGCCGTGCGTGAAAAAGTTCTGCTGCCGATCGACGATGGCCTGCGACACCCGAAAAATGGTGTCGAAGCGCTGCTGGATGTTGCGGATCAGCCAGCGGGCTTCCTGCAACCGGGTCGACCAAGACGCTTGCCCTTCCGTGTCCTTGCTTCCGCGCGCCGCCTTGACGGCCGCCGCGTAAGCAGGGTTGACGCGCAGCTTCGGCATCACGTCCGGGTTCAGTTGCACCATCCAGCGTGCGCCCTTCTTCCGGACGAAGATGTCGGGTATGACGTAATCGGTACCTACTTCCAGAAACCCTACACCTGGATGCGGGATCAGTCTACGAATGACCTGCTGGGCGCCGCGAAGGTCCTCGTCGCCGCAGTCGAGAAGCTTGCGCAGCTTGTTGAAGTCCCGTGCCGCCAGCAGCGGCAAGTGCTCGCTAACGATGCGGCGCGCCAAGGCAAGGACCGGCCGCTGCGCCGCGCTGCACTGCCGCATCAGCAGGTCGATCTGCAAGCGCAGGCACTCGGCCGCGTCGCGCGCGCCCACGCCCGGTGGGTCGAAGCTCTGCAGCAGGGCCAGCGCGGCGGACAGGTCGTCCAGTTCGACGCCGGCCTCCGGCGGGCACAGCTCCCGCAGTTCCTCCAGACAGCAAGAGAGGTAGCCGCGCTCGTCGAGCGCCTCGATCAGCAACTCCACGAGCGCGCGGTCGAGCGGCGCCGCACAGGTTGCGTGCAGCTGTCCGAGCAGGTGCTCGCGCAGCGAGGGACGGGTGGTGGCCCAGGTCAGTCCGACATCGTCGTCGTCGTCGCGCTCGCCGCGGCTGCCATCGCCCCAGTCGAGCAGGCTGTCAGTGCCGCCGCTGCCGCCGGCGCCGCCGTCCTGGCCCGCCGCGCCGGCGCCGGCCACGCCGCCCGCGTCGCCCGCCGGTACGGACGGGCTGGCGGCAAGGATCGCGCCGTCGGCGGCCACCCGCATCGATGTCGCCAGCGGGTCGTCATCGCGCTCCAGCAGCGGGTTTTCCACCAGTGCCTGCTCGATCTCCTGGTTCAGTTCGAGGGTCGACAGCTGCAGCAGGCGGATCGACTGCTGTAACTGCGGCGTCAGCGCCAGGTGCTGCGACAGGCGGAACTGGAGCGAGGCTTTCATTCAGCGCGCGGCGACGCGGCGCTGGCGCGCTGCAGGGGCGACGCGGCGACGCCAGTCGGGCTGGAGTGCCGCCACGCCGATGACGAGGTGTCGTCGCATCGGCGCATTCACATCCGGAAGTGCTCGCCGAGGTAGACGCGGCGCACGCTTTCGTTGGCGACGATTTCCTCGGGCCGGCCGGCGGCCAGCACTTCGCCTTCGTTGATGATGTAGGCGTGGTCGCAGATGCCGAGGGTCTCGCGCACGTTATGGTCGGTGATCAGCACGCCGATGCCGCGGTCCTTGAGGAAACGCACGATCCGCTGGATCTCGATCACCGCGATCGGGTCGACGCCGGCAAACGGCTCGTCGAGCAGGATGAAGCGCGGCCGCGCCGCCAGCGCACGGGCAATCTCCACGCGGCGCCGCTCGCCGCCGGACAGCGACAGCGCCGGGTTGGTGCGCAGGTGCGCGATCTGCAGGTCGTCGAGCAGGTCCTCGAGCCGCTGCCCGAGCGTGGCGGCAGCGAGCGGCCGCGCGCTCTCGTCCAGCTGCAGCTCGAGTACCGCGCGGATGTTGTCCTCCACCGTCAGCCGGCGGAACACGCTGGCCTCCTGCGGCAGGTAAGACAGACCCATGCGCGCGCGGCGGTGGATCGGCAGGTGCGTGATGTCGTGGCCGTCGAGCTCGATCTGGCCGTCGTCCAGCGGCACCAGCCCGACCACCATGTAGAAGCAGGTGGTCTTGCCCGCGCCGTTGGGTCCGAGCAGGCCGACCACCTCGCCGGCATCGACCGCCAGCGACACGTCGCGCACCACCACCCGCTTGCCGTAGCGCTTCTTCAGGTGCGCGATCGTCAGGCGGCTGGCGCGCGACTGCCCCGCCGGCGTCGGCGCGGGCGCAGCCTGCATCGGAGCGGAGTCGCTGGGCACGGCTACTTCTTGCCTTCGATCTGCGGCGCCGGCCGCAGTGCGGCGGGCGGGCGCGCCGGCGCCGTGCCGCTGTCGCGTGGCGCCAGGATCAGGCGCACGCGGCCGTCGCCGGCGCCGGCCGGCGCGCCGTCCACGCTGTAGCTGGCGCTCTGCGCGTTGTAGGTGATGAGCTGGCCGACGACTTCGTCGCGCGGCTGCTCGTTTTCCAGCCGCTTCCAGTTGGCGCGCCGGATGAAGCGCACGATCTCGGTGCGCTCGTCGTACTCGATGCGCTCGGCACGGCCCTCGACCCACTCCTCTACGCCGGCGCGGGTCGCGTCGCGCCGCTGGCGGAAACTCGCCAGACCGGCGTTCTGGCCGGTGACGACGGCCGTGCGGAACCCCTCCGGATCCTGCCGCACTTCCAGGCGCTCGCCGGTGATGCGCAGGGTCCCGCGCGTCAGCACCACGTTGCCGCTGCAGACGCTGGTCTGCTTGAGCTCCTCGGTGGTGCATTGAGCGCCCTCGAGCAGCGTGGGCTTGTCGCGGTCGGCTCGCTCGGCGAGCGCGACCGGGGCGAGGGCGGCCAGCCAGACGGCGGCCGTGGTCAGCAGAACGGAGGAAAGTCTTCGCACGGTCGAGTCCTCAGCGCGGCGGCAGGCTCATCTTCACGCTGCCCATGAACTGCGCGGTACGAGCCACGTTGTCGATCTGCATACCCTCCTGCGCGCTGATGCGCGCGCCGCCGCGCTGCACGGCGACCGGCTGGTCGGTGGAGTAGCGGTCGAGGTCGGGCAGCGCCAGCAGGTAGCTGGTGTCCACGCGCAGCGCCGGCACCGCGGCATGGGCGGCGCGGGTAATGGCCACGTTGCCGTGCAGGTGCACCTTCTCGCCGGCGTTCTCCACGCGGCCGCGGTCGGCGCGCACCTCGACCTGCGGCTGGTCCGGTCGCAGGCTCAGCAGTCGCGGGCGCAGCAGTTCCACGTCGTCGGTCTCGCCGAAGTGCAGCATGCGCTCGGCAAACAGCTTGTTCTTGGCGCGGCCCTCGGTGTCGAACTGCGTGATGACGATCTTGTCCGCCTCGAAGTCTGGCGTGCCGGACCGCACCAGCGTGATGCCGGCCGGCAGCCGCAGGCTGCGCGCGTACCAGTAGCTGGTGGCGGTCACGCTCGCCAGCAGGACGATGGCGATCAGGAGGGTCAGCTTATCGCGCACGTTTTGCTCGCGGTATCTGCGCGGCCGCACTTGCGATGTACGCGACCCTGAGGGTCGCACATGCAGCGCCCGTGATCGGTCAGGGCGCGCTGCTTGAGGCGGCTCGGCGCCGCGCGCCATTCAAAGGGCAAGGGGTGGCGCTGCGCGCAACGGCCAGCGCAGTGCCGCGAGCGCCGAACGGCTGCTGTGGCGGCCCCGAGTCCCGACTCCCGACTCCCGAACCCGAGCCCGAGCCCGAGCCGTTCACGCATGCAGTCCTCCCGAGGTGTGACGGGCCAGCAGATCGTCGTACTGGCCCTGGGCGCGGACGATGAACTCGGCCAGCTCGCGCACCGCGCCGCGGCCGGCCGGGGCGGTGCTGATCCAGTGCGCGATCGCCTTGCACTCGGCGCAGGCGTTGACCACGGTGGCGGCCAGGCCTGCCTGCGCCAGCACCGGCAGGTCGGGCCAGTCGTCGCCCATGTAGCCGCACTGCGCGGCGGGCACGCCGGTGTCGGCCAGCAGGCGCGCGAAGCCGGCGGCCTTGTCGACCTCGCCCTGCCGCACCAGCTCGATACCGAGTTCCCGCGCGCGCGCCGCGACGATGTCCGAGCGACGCGCCGTCAGCAGGGCCACCGTGAGGCCGGCTGCGCGCAGCAGTTTGATGCCGTGGCCGTCGCGCACGTCGAAGGCCTTCATCGCCTCGCCCTGCGGCCCGAAGTACAGGCGCCCGTCGGTCAGCACGCCGTCGACGTCCAACACCATCATGCGCAGGCGCGCGGCGCGTTCGGACGGGCTCATCAGATCACCTTGGCGGCCATCAGGTCCTGCACGTGCAGCGCGCCCACCAGCCGCTGCCCGGCGTCCACCACCAGCAGCTGGTTGCGGTGGCGGCTGTCGAGCAACTGCGCCGCTTCCACCGCCAGCGCCTGCGGGCCGATCACCAGTGGACTGCGGTTGAACACCCCGGCCAGCGCCACCTGGCGGACGTCGCCGACCTGTTCGAGCAGCCGGCGCAGGTCACCGTCGGTGAAGATGCCGGCTAAACGCCCATCGGCCTCGACCACCGCGGTCATGCTCATCTGCTTGACCGAGATCTCGTGCACCGCCTCCATCACGCTGGCGGCCACCGGCACGCGCGGCACGCGCTCGCCGCTGCGCATCACGTCGGCCACGCGCAGCAGCAGGCGCCGTCCCAGTGCGCCGCCCGGGTGCGAGCGCGCATAGTCGTCCTTGCCAAAGCCGCGCGCGTCGAGGCAGGCGATGGCCAGGGCGTCGCCCAGCGCCAGCATGGCGGTGGTGGAGGTCGTCGGCGCCAGGTTCAGCGGGCAGGCCTCCTTGTCGACGCGCACGTCCAGGTGCACATCGGCATGCCGCGCCAGTTCCGAGGCGGCGTTGCCGGTGATGGCCACCAGCGGCGTACCCTCGCGCTTGATCACCGGCACGATGGTCAGCAGTTCCGCGGTCGTGCCCGAGTACGACAGGCCGATGAACACGTCGTCCTGCGTGACCATGCCGAGGTCGCCATGGGCCGCCTCGCCGGCATGCACGAACAGCGCCGGCGTGCCGGTGGAGGCCAGGGTCGCGGCGATCTTGCGGCCGATGTGGCCGCTCTTGCCCACGCCGCTGACCACCACACGGCCACGGCAGCCCAGTAACAGCTCTACCGCGCGCAGGAAGCGTGCGTCGAGCCGCTCGGCCAGTTGCGCCACCGCCCTTGACTCGACTGTCAGCACCTCGCGCGCCCGGTCGAGGGCGGAAGGCAGGGGCTGCACGGCGGCCATGAGCAGGGGCGGGGGCGGACGAAGAGGGCGGCAGAGCCGGCGGATGAGGGCGCCACGCCGGCGCGGCGCCCGCGAACCGAAGGAGCGTCGATGATACTCTCGGGACGGGGCGCTGGCACAAACCTTGCTCCGCGCGGGGCTTCCGCGCCCGGTCTTTCCAGCACAACGACAACCGGAACCGACATCCGGGAACCGCGGATCCTTGCGCGATGGCGCTCGAACTCACGCTGCTGTTGCTCGCAGCCTCGGTGCTGGGCGTGGTGGCGTTCCGCTTCGCCAACCTGCCGCCGATGCTCGGCTATCTGGCCGTCGGCATCCTGATCGGCCCGCACGCGCTCGGGCTGGTGCCCGACACCCGGGAGGCGCGCTACCTCGCCGAGTTCGGCGTGGTGTTCCTGATGTTCTCCATCGGCCTGGAGTTCTCGCTGCCGAAGCTGCGCAGCATGCGGCGCATCGTCTTCGGCCTCGGCATGGCGCAGGTCGTACTGACCATCGCGGCCGCCATGGTGGCCGGCTTCGTGTTCCACCGCTTCCTGTCGCACTGGTTCGACATTTCGCTGGCCGGCGCCTTCGCGCTCGGCGGCGCGCTCGCCATGTCGTCCACCGCCATCGTCATGAAGCTGCTGGCCGAGCGCGGCGAACTGGAAAGCGAGCACGGCCGCCGCATTGTCGGCGTGCTGCTGTTCCAGGACCTGGCGGTGGTGCCGCTGCTGGTGATCGTGCCGGCGCTGGCCACCCAGCCCGAGCACTTGCCGGCGGCGCTCGGCTGGGCGTTCCTGAAGGCCGCCGCGATCCTGACCCTGCTGCTGGTGGGCGGCCAGTGGCTGCTGCGGCGCTGGCTGCACCTGGTGGCCAAGCGGCGCTCGCACGAGCTGTTCATCCTCAACGTGCTGCTGCTGACGCTGGGCCTGGCCTACATCACCGAGCACGCCGGGCTGTCGCTGGCGCTTGGCGCCTTTGTCGCCGGCATGCTGCTGGCGGAGACCGAGTACCGGCACCGGGTCGAGGAGGACATCAAGCCGTTCCGCGACGTGCTGCTGGGCCTGTTCTTCATCACCATCGGCATGCTGCTGAACCTGTCGGTGGTGATGCAGCAGTTCGGCTGGGTGCTGCTCGCCCTGCTGGCGCCCACCACCTTCAAGCTGCTACTGATCGCCGCGCTGGCGCGCTGGCTCGGCGCCACCGCCGGGGTGGCGATCCGCACCGCGCTGCCGCTGGCCACCGCCGGCGAGTTTGGCTTCGTGCTGCTCAACCAGGCCGGGGGCCTGCAACTGCTGCCCGAGGCGATGATGCAGGTGGTGCTGGCGGCGATGCTGCTGTCCATGCTCGCCACGCCCTTCCTGCTCCAGTACAGCGAGCGCATCGCGCTGCGCTTCGGCGCCGGCGAGTGGATGGCGCGCTCGCTGGCCCTGACCCAGTTGGCCACCCGCACCATGACCACCGAGCGCCACGTGATCATCTGCGGCTATGGCCGCAGCGGCCAGCACCTGGCGCGCATGCTGACCCAGGAAGGCATCGGCTACGTGGCGCTCGACCTCGACCCCGACCGCGTGCGCGAGGCCACCGCGGCCGGCGACAGCGTGGTCTACGGCGATGCCGGGCGTCGCGAGACGCTCGGGGCGGCCGGCATCACGCGCGCCGCCGCGCTGGTGGTCAGCTACAACGATCTGCAGTCGGCGCTGAAGGTCATCCACTTTGCGCACGAGATCGCGCCCAGGCTGCCGGTCATCGTGCGCACGCAGGACGACGCGGACCTCGACAAGCTGCTGGCCGCCGGCGCCACCGAGGTGGTGCCCGAGGTGTTCGAGGGCAGCCTGATGCTGGGCTCGCATGCGCTGGTGCTGCTGGGGGTGCCGCTGGCGCGCGTGGTGCGGCGCGTGCGCGAGGCGCGCGACAGCCGCTACCGCATGCTGCGCGGCTACTTTCACGGCGCCGACGACCCCGCCGAGTTCGAGGAGGAGGGTCACGCGCGCCTGCATTCGATCACCCTGGCGCCGGGTGCGCGGGCGGCCGGCCAGCGGATCGGCGAGCTGGCGCTGCGCGACCTCGGCGCCGAGGTCACGGCAGTGCGCCGCGGCGGCATCCGCGGCGCCGATCCGAGCGACGACATGGTGCTGGCCGAGGGCGACGTCGTGGTGCTGCGCGGCGCCCCCGAGGCGCTCGAGCGCGCCGAGGAACGCCTCACACAGCCCGGCTGAGCATGCGCCGCCGCGACCTTCTTGCCGCTGCATCGGTTCTGCCGCTGGCGCTCGCACCCGTCCTGCAGCCGGCCGCGCAGGAGGCGGCCGCGCTCGAGGCGGCCTTTGCCGCCGGTGGGGTGGCGCTGCTGCTGCGCCACGCGCTGACCGAGCCCGGCATCGGCGACCCGCCGGGCTACCGTCTGGACGACTGCCGCAGCCAGCGCAACCTGTCGGCCGAGGGGCGGGCCCAGGCCGAGCGGCTGGGCCAGGAGCTGCGCGCGCGCCGGTGGCGCTTCGACGAAGTGCGCTCGTCGCGCTGGTGCCGCTGCGTCGACACGGCGCGGCTGGCCTTTCCCGGCCGCGAGGTCGAGGTGCTGGAGGCGCTGAATTCGTTCTTCGATGATCGCGGCGCGGCCGCAGCGCGGACCGCAGCGCTGCGCGGCTGGCTGGCGCAGCTCGGCCGACGCAATGCAGCGCTGATTACGCATCAGGTCAACATCGCGGCGCTGACCAATACCGGCGCGGCGATGGGTGAGGGCGTGATCCTGCGCGTGGCCGCGGGAGAGCTGCGGCCACTGGCGCGCTGGCCGGTGCGCTGACGGGCAGCCGCAGCGGCGCGGCCCGCGGGCTGCCGCCGTCGCTCGCGCGGCTGCGCTGCCGCCTCTGTCGCTTGCCCGTTCAGGCGGCGCGGCGGGCGCCGGCGCGGCCCAGCACCGGCGCCAGATAGCGGCCGGTGTGACTGTCCGGATGCGCGGCGATCGCCTCGGGCGGCCCGGCCGCCACGATGCGGCCGCCGCCGCCGCCGCCTTCCGGCCCCAGGTCGATCACCCAGTCGGCGGTCTTGATGACGTCCAGGTTGTGCTCGATCACCACCACGGTGTTGCCGGCGTCGCGCAACTGGTGCAGCACCTTCAGCAGCAGCGCGATGTCGTGGAAGTGCAGGCCGGTGGTCGGCTCGTCGAGGATGTAGAGCGTGCGGCCGGTGTCGCGTTTGGACAGCTCCAGCGACAGCTTGACCCGCTGCGCCTCGCCGCCGGACAGCGTGGTGGCGCTCTGGCCGAGCTTCACGTAGCCCAGGCCGACGTCGGCCAGCGTCCGCAGCTTGCGCGCCAGCGCGGGCACGGCGCCGAAGAAGGCGGTCGCGTCCTCGACCGTCAGGTCGAGCACTTCGGCGATGCTGCGGCCCTTGTAGAGCACCTCGAGCGTCTCGCGGTTGTAGCGCCGGCCATGGCAGGTGTCGCAGGGCACGTAGATGTCGGGCAGGAAGTGCATCTCGACCTTGATCAGCCCGTCGCCCTGGCAGGCCTCGCAGCGGCCGCCCTTGACGTTGAAGGAAAAGCGGCCCGACTCGTAGCCGCGCTCGCGCGCCGTCGGCGTCTGGGCAAAGAGATCGCGGATCGGCGTGAACAGGCCCGTGTACGTGGCCGGGTTCGAGCGCGGCGTGCGGCCGATCGGGCTCTGGTCGACGGTGATGATCTTGTCGAAGTGCTCCTGGCCGTCGAGCGTGGCAAAGGGCGCCGGCTGCTGCGCCGAGCCGTACAGGCTGCGCGCGATCGCTGCCGCCAGCGTGTCGTTGACCAGCGTGCTCTTGCCCGAGCCGGACACCCCCGTCACGCACACCAGCAAGCCCACCGGCAGCTCGAGGTCCACCGCCTGCAGGTTGTTGCCGCATGCGCCGGTCAGCCGCAGCCAGTGCAGCCCCGGCTGCGCGCGCGCGCGCGGCACCGCGATCTGCCGGCGCTGCGCCAGGTAGGCGCCGGTCAGTGACTCGGGATGACGCTCGATCTCGCTCGGGCTGCCCTGGGCCACCACGCGCCCGCCGTGCACGCCGGCGCCTGGCCCCATGTCGATCACGTGATCGGCGGCGCGGATGGCGTCCTCGTCGTGCTCGACCACCAGCACCGTGTTGCCGAGGTCGCGCAGGCGCTTGAGCGTGGCGATCAGGCGGTCGTTGTCGCGCTGGTGCAGGCCGATCGAGGGTTCGTCCAGCACGTACATCACGCCGGTGAGCCCGCTGCCGATCTGCGAGGCCAGGCGGATGCGCTGGCTCTCGCCGCCCGACAGGGTGTCGGCGGCGCGGTCGAGCGACAGGTAGCCGAGCCCCACGTCGTTGAGGAAGTGCAGCCGGTCGCCGATCTCGCGCACGATGCGCAGGCCGATCTCGGCCTTGCTGCCGGCCAGCTGCAGCCCGTCGAAGTAGGCCTGTGCCTGCGCCAGCGGCGCGCGCTCGATCTCGAAGATGGCGCGCCGGTGCGCGCCGTCGCCCACGAACACGAAGCGCGCTTCGCGCCGCAGGCGCGAGCCGGCGCAGGCAGGGCAGGGCCGGACGCTGCGGTACTTGGACAGCTCCTCGCGCACCGCCGGCGAGTCGGTCTCGCGGTAGCGCCGCTCCATGTTGTTGAGCACGCCCTCGAAGGCGTGCAGCCGCTGCACCTTGCGGCCCTTCTCGCTCACGTACACGAAGGGCAGCGTCTCCTCGCCCGTGCCGCGCAGCACGCGGCCGCGAAAGCGTGCGGGCAGGCCGTCCCACGGCACATCCAGGCTCTGCCGGTCGTGCCGGGCGAGCGCCGTCAGCAGGTTGAAGTAGTACGGGTTGCGTGCGTCCCAGCCGGGTATTGCGCCGGTGGCCAGCGTCAGCTCCGGGTGCGCCACCACACGCGCTTCGTCGAAGAACTCGTTGCTGCCGAGGCCGTCGCAGGCCGGGCAGGCGCCCGCCGGGTTATTGAAGCTGAACAGGCGCGGCTCCAGTTCGGCGAGCGAGTAGCCGCAGACCGGGCAGGCAAAGCGGCTGGAGAACACCGTCTCCGTGCCGTTGTCGGTGTCCAGCAGCAGCGCGCGGCCCTGCGCGATGCGCAGCGCGGTCTCGAACGACTCGGCCAGGCGCTGGCGCGCCTGCGGCCGCACCTTCAGGCGGTCGACCACCACGTCGATCGAGTGCTTCTCGTTCTTCGCCAGCCGGGGCAGGCTGTCGGCGTCGACGATCGCGCCGTCGACGCGAAAGCGCACGAAACCCTGCGTCTGCAGGTCGTCGAACAGGTCCTCGAAGCTGCCCTTGCGCTCGCGCACCACCGGCGCCAGCACCACCAGCCGGCTGTCGGCCGGCAGCGCGAGCGCGGCATCGACCATCTGCGCCACGCTCTGCGCCGCCAGCGGGTGCTCCGGGTGGTCCGGGCAGTAGGGCGTGCCGACCCGCGCGTACAGCAGGCGCAGGTAGTCGTGGATCTCGGTGACCGTGCCGACCGTGGAGCGCGGGTTATGGCCAGCGGCCTTCTGCTCGATGGCGATGGCCGGGCTGAGGCCCTCGATGTGGTCGACATCGGGCTTTTCCATCAGTTGCAGAAACTGGCGCGCGTAGGCCGACAGGCTCTCGACGTAGCGCCGCTGCCCCTCGGCGTACAGCGTGTCGAAGGCGAGCGAGCTCTTGCCCGAGCCCGACAGCCCGGTGACCACCACCAGCGCATTGCGCGGCAGGTCGAGGTCGACGTTCTTCAGGTTGTGGGTGCGCGCCCCGCGCACGCGGATCGAATCCATGGCTCAGACGGCTCGGCTGCGAAAGGCCAACCGCGCACTATAGGGGATCGGGTCATTGCGGGCGGCTGGCCCCGGACAGCGAATGCGTCGCGCCGGCGGCGCGGGTCGGCGGCGCGGGTCGGCGGCGCGGGTCGGCGGCGCGACCAACCGCCAGTTGCGGCGCGCCTGACCGGTGCGCGGCGACTGAGTACCATCCGCGGCCATGTCCCTTGCACCGCCGGCCGGCACGCTGCCCTCGCGCATGACCGGCACCGAGATCCGCGCCACCGCCACCCTCACGGTGATCGCCTCGCTGCGCCTGCTCGGCCTGTTCCTGATCCTGCCGGTGTTCGCGGTGCACGCGCAGCAGTTGCCCGGCGGCAGCAACACCACGCTGGTGGGTCTGGCGCTCGGCATCTACGCGGCCACGCAGGCGCTGCTGCAGATCCCGTTCGGGGTGGCGAGCGACCGCTGGGGCCGCAAGCCGGTCATCGTCGCCGGCCTGCTGCTGTTTGCCCTCGGCAGCTTCGTCGCGGCCGCCGCCGACAGCCTGTGGATGACCATCGTCGGCCGCGCGCTGCAGGGCGGCGGCGCGATCTCGGCCGCGGTGTCGGCGTTTATCGCCGACTCCACGCGCGACGAGCATCGCACCAAGGCGATGGCCGCACTCGGCATGTCGATCGGGCTGGTGTTCGCGCTGTCGCTGGTGGCCGCCCCGCCCCTGTATGCGCTGATCGGCATGGGCGGGCTGTTCGCGCTGACCGGCGTGCTGGCGCTGGTCGGCATTCCGGTGGTGCTGTGGCTGGTGCCGCCCGCGCCGCCGCGCCCCACCGGCCTGGCGGCCGATCGCACCCACTGGCGCCAGGTGGTGCTGGCGCCGGAGCTGCTGCGCCTGAACTTCGGCATCCTTGCGCTGCATGCGGTGCAGATGGCGCTGTTCATCGTGGTGCCGGTCATGATGATCGAGCGCGGCCTGCCGCTGCCGCAGCATGGGTGGGTCTACCTGCCGGTGGTGTTCGCCTCGTTCCTGTTCATGCTGCCGCCGCTGATCGCCGCCGAGCGGCGTGCGCGCATGCGGCCGGTGATGCTGGGCTCGATCGCGCTGCTGGCGCTGGTCCATGCGGGACTCGGCTGGTTCTCGCCGGGACTGGCGCTGCTGGTGGTCTGGCTGCTGCTCTTCTTCACCGCCTTCAACCTGCTGGAGGCCTGCCTGCCCTCGCTGGTGTCGCGCCGCGCGCCGGCGCACGCCAAGGGTCTGGCGCTAGGTGTCTACAACACCACCCAGGCGGTGGGCCTGTTCGTCGGCGGCGCGCTCGGCGGGCTGGTGGCGCGCCATGGCGGGGCCGGTGGCGTGTTCTTGCTGGGCGCGTTGACCATGGCGGCCTGGCTCGTGGTGGCCTGGCGCATGCAGGAGCTGCCGCGCCGGCCGGCCGGCCCCGACGCCGCTGCGCCCAGCGCGTAGCGCAGGGCCGGCCCGGGAGGCCGGGCGCTATGATCCCCGGCTGTATGGGTCGACAGTGCGCGCCGCCTGCCGGAGGCCGGGTGCCGATCGACCCCGACCGACCCGCGAGGAGAGCGCCATGGCGTCCATCAACAAAGTGATCCTGATCGGCAACCTGGGCCGCGATCCCGAGACGCGCTACAGCGCCGACGGCGCAGCCATCACCAACATCACGATCGCCACGTCGGAGACCTGGAAGGACAAGGCCACCGGCGAGAAGAAGGAGATGACCGAGTGGCACCGGGTCGTCTTCTTCAACCGGCTGGCGGAGATTGCCGGCGAGTACCTGCGCAAGGGCAAGCCGGTCTACATCGAGGGCAAGCTGCGCACGCGCAAGTGGACCGACAAGGAAGGCCAGGAGCGCTACACGACCGAGATCGTGGCCGACGAAATGAAGATGCTGGGCTCGCGCGAAGGCGCCGGCGGCGGCATGGCGATGGAGGGCGACGATGCGCCGGCCGCTGCGGCGCCGCGCTCGACCGGCAGCAGCGCGCGGCCAGCGGCCAAGCCGGCCCCCAACATGGCCGACATGGACGACGACATCCCCTTCTAGGCCCTCCTTCTTCCGCCACAGCGCCGCACCTGCGCGGCGCCTGCATCGTCCATGCAACCGCCCGAGGCAAACGCCGAACTGGCACGCCTGCGCTGGGCCGCCACGGCCCTCGTCGGCTGGCTGGTGGTTGCCAGCTGCGCGGCCGGCTTTATCGCCGTGGCGCTGCTGTATGCGCCGTACGACATCGACTCGTCCGCCTACCAGATCGTGCTGTGCCTGACGGGCGGTGCCTTTGGGGCCAGCCTCGCCGCGCTGCTGTCGGTGGTCACGCGCGTCAGCCGCGGCTGGGAACTCGGCGACGGCCGGCGCTTTCCGCCGCACGAGCCGGGGCTGCCGTTCGCGGGACGCCTGGCGCCGATGTACGCCGTACGGCCGCTGTTCGGCGCCGCCGTGGGCATTCTCGTCTACGTGTTGCTGCTGGGACTTCTGCTGATCGTGCTGTCGGGCGAGGCCGAACTGTCGTTCGAGCCGATCGGTCTGCTGTCGGTGGCGCTGGTGGCCGGCTTCTTCGCGCCCACCTTCCTGGAGCGGGTGCGCCAGACCACCGAAGCCTTCCTTGGCCGCGCGCCGGCCGCCGGCCCGGCGCCACCTGCCTCAGGCGAGCAGCCGCAGCACCTCGGGCTGCAGGTCGGGCCCGCAGGCGATGAGCGACGGTGAGGCGAGCGGATCGCCGCCGTCCCAGCTCGTGACCACGCCGCCGGCGCCCTCGATCACCGGCACGATCGCCGCCACGTCCCAGTAGGCCAGCTTGGGGTCGAGCATCAGGTCGGCCCCGCCCGTGGCCAGCGCAAAGTAGCCGAAGCAGTCGCCCCAGGTGCGCGCCAGCCGAGCGCGCGCCAGCAGGGCCGGCACCCGCTCCAGCCGCGGCGCCACCTGCTCGCCGAGTCCGGGCAGGCTGGTCAGCAGCACCGTGGCGTCCTCCAGGCGGGTGCAGGGACGCAGCGCCACCGCGCGCGCGCTGCCGTCGGCGGCGTGCAGCGTGGCGCCGCCCAGGTGGCCGAGCACCGCCAGCCCGGCGGCCGGGTGCGAGATGCAGCCGAGCACCGGGCGAAAGCCGGCGCCGTGCTCGTCCTGCACCCAGCGCTCCAGCGCGATCAGGGTGCCGAACAGGAAGCAGTGCGTGATGAAGGCGCGCGTGCCGTCGACCGGGTCGAGCACCCACCGATAGCCGCTGCCCTCCTTGCTGCCCCACTCCTCGCCGACGATGGCGTGCGCGGGGTAGCGCGCCTCGATCGCGCGCCGCAGCGCCGCCTCGGCGCCGCGGTCGGCCTGCGTGACCGGCGAGGCATCGGCCTTGTCGATCACCGCGGTGCCGCTCATGAAGAGCGGACGGATGACGCCGTTGGCGATCTGCACCAGCTCCTGCATGAAAGGCAGGAATTCGCGCGCCTCGGCCGGCGACAGTGGGGCGCTGTAGCGGCGGTTCACTGGAGACCTTCGCGCTGCGCGCGCAGCGGTTCGCCTTCGGGGCGGCCCGGCGGGGTGATCGGATTACCTGCGCGCTGCGCGCTCAGGAGTTCGCCCTTGGGGCGGCCCGGCGGGAGCATGGGACTACCCTCGCGCTGCGCGCTCAGGAGTTCGCCCTTGGGGCGGCCCG
>Ga0209990_10001708_pt1 | contig 18257 bp, 18 predicted proteins | sample NOAtaG_6_FD_187304 | JGI IMG/M metagenome (GOLD analysis project Ga0209990, IMG submission 187304) | Freshwater lake microbial communities from Lake Erie, under a cyanobacterial bloom - NOAA_Erie_Diel5S_2200h metaG (SPAdes) (version 2) | ecosystem: Environmental > Aquatic > Freshwater > Lake ...
TCAGTATACTACTACTATATTGATTACTATTCAACACTTTTTCTGCTACATGTATCCGCTTAAACGCCTCATTATAATAACTAAATAACCCATCAACCCGCCGCCACGCCGAGGCTTCTAAGTTGCCCCGATTGTGTTCCACCGCGCGGTCGGCCGCCTTGGATAACAACGGCTGCACTCCCATCATCAAGCCTTGCACCGCAAAACCCTGTAATAAAAATCTTGTCGTTCCTTCTTTCAACGCTCTTGAAGCCTGATTTGCCAAATCACCTAAACCAGGTATATTACTACCATCAAACGCTGCGCCTAATCCTGCCAAGGTAATAGTTATTGCATAGCTCATCGCTTTTGCTTTTAGATAAAATTCTAAATCTATTGGCGTTTTAGTAGCAAATGATTGAATACTACTTAGCACATCCCCAATCCCCGAAAAGGTCATTCCCATGCCAAGCATATTAAGGAACGGCGCACCAGCAACGCCACCTGCCCCCATTAACGCTATACCTGCAACAATCTGCAAAACACCCAACGCGGCAACTAAAAAAGTTTTCCACCAGTGTTTCTTCGGCTCTTTTAAATCATAAAGCTCAATTTCAAAAACCATCACCCCCATATTCGCTAGCTCCGCCGTTATCAGCGATTTGCTCTTTAACTCTAAACTATTCACCAGCTCCATGATATTATGGCGCGTCTCATTAGTTAGGTCTTTTAAGCCAAAGGTTTCTTCAACTGCACGGGTGATATTTATACTATCAGCCATAACTTCAATATCGATATTCCTGCCTACCCGTATCATCTGCTTGCCGTTGTTCTGATCAAGCTTTAGTAAATTATTAAATAGGGTTTCGTTGAGTTTCTTATATAGCTCAATATGGCCAATTAGGGCATCGTCAAGTTAAGTTGCGAATGATTTGGAGTTGAGTTATAGTTTGGTTGTTAAATATAATTTTGAGTTTTTGATGTCTTTAACCTCGAGCCCGAAGCGGTATCGTTATCCAGCAGCAATTATAAGCCAAGCAGTATGGCTATACCATAGGTTTAACCATAGCTATCGAGATATTCAAGAACAGCTAGCATTTCGTGGTATTATCATTAGCCATGAAACAGCTCGTTCATGGTGCATTAAATTTGGTCATAAATTTAAAGATATCATCAAGAAGCGTGAAAGAAAGCCAACAGATAAATGGCACTTAGATGAAATGACTCTGAAAATCAATGGTGAATTTTTTGTGTTATGGCGAGCTGTTGATAGTGAGGGTTATGAATTAGATGTATTTTTGCAGAAGCGCCGAAATAAGAAGGCTGCAATACGCTTTCTGATTAGGTTATTAGGTTGTTATCCTGCACCTAGAATAATAGTAACTGATAAACTAAAGAGCTATGTGAAACCTATCCGTCATATGTGCCCTAAAGCTGACCATAGGTCTCATAAAGGGCTGAACAATCGAGTTGAAAATGCGCATTAACCAACACGAAGGAAAGAAAAATGTTTGATCAAATTCAAGTCTCCGCAAGGAGTTCAACGCACTTTATCGCTCATGGGCAAAGCGCGTAACTTATTTGCCGTAGCTGTGGGCAGATATACCAATAACGCAGCTGAGCAACGGCATGCTTTTGCGGAAGCCAAAGCCATCTGGCATGACGCAGCCCTACAGGCTATTTTTGCCTGAAATCTAGATAACATGAACTTTTTACAACCAAACAAACTTAACTTGACGATGCCGTTGTTACCAGGTCATTATTACAGAGTTAAAAAATATTTAAATATTAGCTTTATCAATTGAACTAATTTTTATTATTGACTCTAAAATTAAGAAATCTGCTAGCGAGGTGTTGCTTGTGTCTGTGGGGGCAATTTTGGGCGTGCGCTAGCGCGCCCGCAAAATTGGGTCACGCGCAATTTGGAGCGAAAAACAAGTATAGCAGATGTCTAAAGACTTCTATGTTAATTTTATTTCTTGCTGCATTTAAAATTAGCTTTATAAGCATAATATTTTTAAAATCTTAACTCTGTAATAATGCCCTGTGCGCAGATTAGCTAAATTTTCATTTTACTTGCAAGGGCAATATGATAACTTAACTTGTTAGTAAAAAGTTTTGAATTCCTAGTGATAAAATATTTTCTTAACCCATTATTCATTTTTTGTTTTGTAATAGGTAATTTAGCATACGCCCAAAGCTTGGAAAAAATAGAGGAGATTGATGCACAAAAACCTTTGCTTGTTGACAAGGTAAGCAATAAACAACAAGCAATTAATGTCATTAAAAGCGGTGATGAGGGTGCTTTACAATTCGAATGGAACAACGCCAATGAAATAGGGGCAGCAGCTTTTGTTAAAGGCGGTATGATATATTTAGCTTTTGACCAAGAGGCTAATTTCTCTCTGATTAACACGCAAAACAACTATCCAGATTTTGTCGATAAAATAAGCCAAATGGAAGCTCCCAAAGGTTTTTCCCTATTGGTAATAAAAATGAAGCTTGGTTATGGCAATAAGAAATGGATTTTGCGCAAAAATGATGAAGGGTGGGTATTGCAAATGGCAACCGAGGGATTGCGCACATTGGAGCCATTCCGTGTAAAATCTATGCCATTAGCTGCCCCATTCCCGCGGGTTGAGATCATTGCCAATCAGGATATATCGGCGAAATTTTATATAAAAAATAAGCGATTAGGAAAAGTAATGCTTGTTCCGCTTAGGGAAGATAATCGCCCTAATAACACAGAATATAAGTTTACTGATTTTAGTATCCTGCCTTCAATTCAAGGTATGGCAATTGAAGTAGGGGCGGATACATTAACTTTTTCAACGCAAAAAGAAAGGTTATTAATTGAAAGCTCGGGCGGCTTAAATATTAGCCGTAAGGGTAGGTTAAACTCTAAAAATCGGGAGGAGAATTGGCTGGGTACTAATGAAGCAGACAGTCTGCTCAATATGCGTAAATATCTAAAAAATGAATGGCAACCTTTTTCAACGCAGCTGAGAGAGTTAAACGAAAAACTATATACGGAGTTGGAAGATGAGCAGTTTGAAATTTATAGTGAATTAGCAACATTTTATTTAGCGAATGAGCTTTATCTAGAAGCTGCATCTATTATTCATAAACTTAAGAAATTAAATTATGAAATTTATAACAACGATTATCGTCTCAGGTTGATCGAAGTAGTAGCGAATTTCATGCAGGAGAAATATTACGAGGCCTTTGCTTTGATGAATGCTATTGATGTAATTAATAGCGATTTGACCTGGCGCAAGGAACTGCGTTTTTGGCAAACTATTACCAAGGCAATGATTTTACAACAACATAGTGCATCAGCAAAAAGTAATATTATGGTTAATCTTTTTACTGAAAGCCGCGGTAATTTTTTATCTTCATATCCTCTCAATATGTGGTTTGCCATTGGGTTAGCAATATTGCATGAACAAATAAAGGTTAATTCTGAAAATGTAATGCCGCTTATCCGATTTATTGCAAAATTTACTAGCGCTAAAAAAGAATCTGCTGAATCATTGCTAATATCTAAAAGGCTAATAAATAGATTTTATGGGCAAGTTGGTAAATATTATTGGCAAAACAATAAATTTGATGATGCTAATGATTATTATAATAGATGTATTGAAGATATTGATGATAATTTAAATCGCACCAGATGTAGGTTTCATTTATTGCAGATGCAGTTAGAGAATAACAATATCAAGCCTTCTGAAGCGATAAACGAAATGCAAAAGCTCACCACCCTTTGGCGCGGCGATGATCTTGAAATAGAAATGCAGCAATTTTTAGCTGAATTGTATTTGCAAAACAAAGAAAGTACCAATGCACTTGAAACTTGGAGGATGATCGTTGATAATTTCCCAAACACACCTGAGGCGCTACAGTTATCTGGCCGAATAAGCACTTTAATCACTGAGATGATAATAGGTGCAAAAGAAGTAAATTTAACGCCATATCAGGCAGTTTCTCTATATTATCGATTTCAAGATTATATTCCATATGGCGAACTAGGGGATGAGCTAATTTTGCGTGTTGCTAATAACCTTATCTCTTTAGATTTGCTAGAACAGGCTGAGAAATTATTAAGCCATCAGGTGAATAATCGCTTAATGGGTACGCGTAAAGAAGAAGTAATTAATTTATTGGCATATATATTATTGCGTAACTTAAAATATAATGATGTGATTGAGGTTATAAATTGGGGCGATAAATATGAGCATTTACCAAATTATATAGCAAAGCCACGGAAGTACATTCATGCTCGCGCTCTTGTAGCATTGGAAAATGAAAAAAAAGCCATCGAAATGTTAGATGGCGATTATAGCCCCGAAGCTGATGAAATATTGCAAGATATATTTTGGCAATCACAAAGATGGGAGGACTTTAACAAAGTATCTGAGCCTTATGTTTATCGCCTGCGTAAAAGTCAGGAAACCCTAACTGAGTCACAGGCTAAGCAAGTTGCTAAACAGTCGATATCTTATTTAATGTTGGGTAAAACAGAATTATTTGATGATTTGCTACAAGATATAATAAAGTTAATGCCAGAAAAAAGCATTTACACCGATTTAATGTTGCAAATGCAAATGTTTGCTAAAGATTGCCAAGATAAATCTTGTAATCATGGCTTATTAGACATAGAATCACTGCAAAATATTGTCATGAATTTGGCAAAGGATATAAAATAAATGGTGCTATAATATGAAAGAGTTCGATTTAGTTGTAATAGGTGGAGGCCCTGGCGGCTATGTCGCGGCAATTAAAGCTGCGCAATTAGGCATGCAGGTTGCCTGCGTTGAGAAAAGAGGTAAGCTAGGCGGAACATGCCTGAATGTGGGCTGCATTCCTTCCAAAGCTCTCTTGCATTCTTCTTATAAATTTCATGAAGCTAAACATAAATTAGCTGATGAGGGAATAGAAGTCAGTTCAGTTAAGCTATCCCTTACCAAGATGATGGCGCATAAAAACAATGGTGTTGCAGGCCTAACCAAAGGTATAGAAGGTTTGTTTGCCAAAAATAAAGTTACTTACATTAAAGGCACTGCTAGCTTTAACACTGCTAAGGAACTTAACATTGATCTCAACGAAGGTGGTAATGAAAAAATTATTGCGAAAAGTGTTATAATTGCAACTGGTTCTGAAGTGGCCTCTCTTTCAGGTGTTGTTGTAGATGAGCAGAAAATTGTAAGCTCTACAGGCGCTTTAGAGCTTGAGCAAGTGCCTAATCATCTTATTGTAATCGGTGGAGGATATATTGGTTTAGAGATGGGCTCCGTGTGGGGAAGATTAGGCGCCAAAGTTACGGTTATCGAATATGCTGACCGTATTGTTGCAAGCATGGATAGTGATATCAGCACTGGATTCAAGAAAATATTAGAAAAACAAGGTTTTGATTTTAAATTGGCAACCAAGGTGCTGAAAGCTGAAGTGTCTGGGAAAACTGTAAAAGTTCAAACTGAATCTGTTGATGGTAGTAAAAAAGAAACTATTGAAGGTGATGTAGTTTTACTTGCCGCAGGTAGGAAGCCTTATACTTCGGGATTAGGGCTTGATAAAATTGGCCTGAATACTGATAAATATGGCCGTATTGAAGTTGATCATCGCTATGAAACTAAAGTGCCAGGGGTATATGCTATTGGTGACGTGATTGCTGGGCCAATGCTTGCGCATAAAGCGGAAGAGGAAGGGGTGGCACTCGCAGAAATTCTTGCTGGGCAAAAACCACATGTAAATTATGATACAATACCTGGTGTGATTTATACCCACCCTGAGGTAGCTGCCGTTGGCAAGACGGAGCAGCAGCTGAAAGCGGAAAATATATCATACAAAGCGGGGAAATTCCCATTGTTAGCTAATAGCCGTGCGCGCATAAATGATGAAACTGATGGTTTTGTAAAAATTTTAGCTTGTGCCAAAACAGATGCTATTTTAGGGGCGCATATTATAGCACCAAATGCTGGGGATATGATAGGCGAGCTAGTTGTCGCTATGGAGTTTAAAGCAGCATCAGAAGACCTAGCCCGCACTTGTCATCCGCATCCGTCTGTTAGTGAGGCGATAAAAGAAGCATGTTTAGCTACCTTTGCTAAACCTATTCATATTTAATGAGTTAATTTGCGTCATGAACAATTATTATATCACTACGCCTATTTACTATGTGAATGATTCGCCGCATATAGGTCATGCATACACCACACTTGCTTGTGATGTCATTGCTCGGTTTAAAAGGCTTGATGGTTATAATGTTATGTTTCTCACTGGCACGGATGAGCATGGCCAGAAGATAGCACGTAGTGCTGACGCCAAGGGAATGAATCCACAGCAATTTGTTGATCAAGTTTCGCAAAAATTTCGCCATCTGGTTGAGGTGATGAAATTTTCTAATGATGATTTTATTCGTACAAGTGAGCCAAGGCACAAAAAGGTAGTGCAGCAAATTTGGAAAAAATTGATGGATAATGGGCAAATCTATCTCAGTAAATATGCTGGCTGGTATGCTGTCCGAGATGAAGCATTTTATAGTGAAGAAGAATTGATTGACGGCAAAGCGCCAACTGGGGCAGAAGTACAGTGGGTTGAAGAAGAGAGTTATTTCTTTCGTCTTTCTGAATGGCAAGAGAAATTATTGTCGTTTTATGAAAGTAACCCTGATTTCATTGCGCCTAATAGCCGCCGCAATGAAGTTATTTCTTTTGTTAAATCTGGCTTGCATGATTTGTCAATTTCACGAACGACATTTAGCTGGGGAGTACCAGTTCCAGGTGATGACAAGCATGTGATTTACGTTTGGTTAGATGCTTTAGTTAATTATATTTCGGCGGTAGAATGGCCTGAAAACCATCTTAATTTGTGGCCAGCGGATTTACATATGGTGGGGAAAGATATTTTACGTTTTCATGCGGTTTATTGGCCAGCATTTTTGATGGCAGCTGATATCCCTTTACCTAAACGCATTTTTGCACATGGATGGTGGACAAATGAGGGGCAAAAAATCTCTAAATCATTAGGAAACGTTATTGATCCATTAAGTTTAGTTAGTGAGTTTGGCCTTGATTATGTGCGTTATTTTTTGATGCGCGAAATGCCATTTGGTAATGATGGCAATTATTCTCGTCATAGTTTTATTGAAAGAGTTAATGCAGAGTTGGCGAATAATGTCGGCAACTTAGCGCAAAGAGTTCTATCATTTGTTATTAAAAATTGTGCTGGTAACGTTGAAGCGCCCAAAGTTTTTTCAGAAGCAGATAGAGCGCTACTTGTGCAAGCTTATAATTCTATAGGTAAAATAAGATTAGAAATCGAACGGCAAGCGATACATAATGCACTTGGTATTATTATTGAGTTATCGACAAAGGCTAATGAATATATCACTTTAAATGCCCCGTGGGAGTTAAATAAAACTGATAAAGAGCGCATGCATGTAGTTCTTTATACTTTGCTGGAAGTTATTCGCGTTATTAGTATTTTGCTACAACCTATTATGCCAGATGCAGCGCAAAAACTGCTTGATCAGCTAAACGTGAATGAGCGCCGTTTTACGGCGATAAATGAGGGGCTTGCACCACCATGCTTTGAAATATCGGCAGTGAATATAATTTTCCCCCGTTTGCAACAATAACTAAGAGGAATGGATGCGTAACCAAAAAATGGGATTTTGGGCAATTGTAGCGTTAGTTACTGGCAGTCAAATTGGCTCAAGTGTATTTATGTTGCCAGCTAATGCTGCCCCTTTTGGTTTATGGAGCTTGCTAGGATTATTGATAGCTAGTTTAGGAGCAATGTCTCTTGCTTTAGTTTTTGCTTCATTATGTGCAAGATACCCAGAAACAGGTGGGCCGCATGTTTATGTTAAGCATGTTTTAGGGGGAAAACTTGCTTTTTTCACTGGGTGGACATATTGGTTAATTTCATGGATCAGCACTACTGCAGTCATAATTACTTGCATAGGTTATTTAACCCCGCTAATTGGTGAGCAATCAACAGAGCTTTATTTGTTTTTACAAATAGCTTTATTGGCGGTCATCACATTGCTTAATTTAAATGGTGTGTACGCTGCTGGATCAGTTGAGATATTTTTAACCATATTAAAATTTGTGCCGTTATTTATTTTACCATTATTGGTGTTACCTTTTTTTGATATTAATAATTTTTCTATTGCTCCTTATATTCAAAAATTATCAACTTCCGATAAACTTAGCCAGACTATTATGTTAACAATGTGGGGGTTTATAGGCCTTGAATTAGCGACTACCCCTGCTAGTTCTGTTGATAACCCACGTAAAACTATTCCCAAAGCAATTGCAGTTGGTACTTTATTGGTGGCAATTTTTTATTTATTTAATTGCCTAGCAATTATGGGGGCTGTGCCAGGAATAGAACTTGCGGCATCTGCGGCGCCCTATGCTGATGTTGCGAGACTTACTTTTGGTGGCAATTGGCATATAGTTATTTCATTAGCTGCCGCAGTTGTATGTATTGGTACATTAAATGCGTGGGTGCTATCAAGTGGCCAAGTAGCTTTGGGTTTGGCTGAGGATGGTTTTTTGCCGAATTATTTTAAGAAGAAAAATAAAAAAGATGCTCCTGTTTTGGCAATATTAATAAGTGCTATTGGCATAGTTCCTTTTTTATTGATGACGGCACAGGAAGACTTTGCTAGCCAAATGCGGATGATAGTTGATATTTCAGTTACTGCTTTTTTATTCGTCTATTTGATATGTAGCTGGGCTTATTTAGTTATTTTATACAGATCAAAAGATAGAAATTTCATATCATGGGTAATCGCTCTGGTGGCGATAATCTTCTGTGCGTTTGTGATAATTAGAACGCCAATTACAACTCTTTTGACCGCATTAACTTTTACTTTAACGGGCGTACCCATTTATTTTTTATGGTTTAGAAAGGATGAAAATAACAAGAAAAAAAGCTGAAGAGGCGGTTCGCACATTATTAACCTGGGTAGGTGAGGATATTACTCGCCCAGATTTATTGGCAGTTCCTGGAAAGGTTGTTGATAATTTATCTTTAAAATTCGATGGTAGGGACGATGATCCTGTAGCTATGCTTACTAAGTCTTTATCTCCTGCTAATAAAGAATATAAAAGGCATGGGATGGTTTTTTTTCCTGATTTGAATTGTAATTTTTTTTGCTCACATAGCCTAACTTTAAGTTATGGCCGCGTTCATATCGCTTATTTGCCCAATGAGCATGTTGTTGGTATTGGTAGTATGCAAAGATTAGTAGATTTGCTTTGTAAGCAACTGCAATTACAAGAAGGTTTGACTATGCAACTTACTAATTTTATTGATAAAGCTTTAAAACCGCGGGGAAGCGCTGCTTCCATTGAGGCAAATCATTTTTGTGCTCAAAACAAATCAATAAAAACACATGCATTTAGCGGTGATTTTAATAATGATGCAACCCTAAGGCGGGATTTTTTGTCTGCAACATCACGTAATTGTCTATAAAAATTAATGACTAGACAAATATTTGAAAATAAGTTACTATGTCACATGGTATAAATTTTTAATAGTAGACTAATTATGGCTAAAAAAAATAAAGAAAGTTTACAGGACATTGTAGAGTCAATTCAAAGCAAACATTCGGAATTTTCGCCAGTAGAGCTTGAGAATATTCTAAAAGTTGCTTTTGGTGAAGTGGCTACTGGCATTACCTGCGGTGACCGTGTTGAGCTTAGAGGCTTTGCATCTATGGTAGTGCGTAAGCGTTGTAAACGTGTTGCACGCAACCCCCGTACAAACCAAAAAGTTGAAGTAGATGATAAAGGTTCTTTATATTTCCGTGCTAGCCGTGAGCTTATTGGCGCAATAAATTCTTAGTATTTTTTATAAACTCAATTATTGACCGGTTTTACTAATTAATAATTGAGTTTAAAAAGTCAATTTCGATCATATAAACCACTCCACATTTTTCCAGTTGCCAGGGTTGGCTTTTTTGGTTGCAATCCTGGTTTGGCTGTTTCCAACATGGATTTCTAATTTATGACTATCTGGATCAATGAAATAGAGAGATTCCCCAGGAGATGTATTTTCTTTAAAAATGTGAGCGCCGGAGTTTTGAATTTTATCAGCCATCATTTCAAAATCTTCGCTGCTTACACTAAATGCATAATGGGTGTAACAAGGTTGGGGTTTTCTTGCTAAATCAACGTTGAGGCAGAACCAAAAGTCTCCTATCAAAAAATATGCGCCCTGATCCCATTTAACTAATGGTTTAAACCCTAAAACGTCTTTGTAAAACGAGAAAGATCGATGGATGTCAGTAACAGCTAAAGTGATGTGGTTAATACCATTGATCATGCAATGCTTCCTACAAACCACTCAGATGCAATAGATAGATTTTGTTCACTCAAAAACTTGATGTATTCTTGATTGATAATGTTTTTAGTCATGGCGTCTTCCTCAAATATAATTTCATACCTTCATGGCTGGCTTCAAAGCCAAGTTTCTCATAAAAATGCTTTGCTTGTAATCGCTTTTTGTTTGTGGTTAGTTGGATAATAGAAACGTCATGTTCTTTGGCGTAGCTAATTGCTTGTTCAAACATCCAAGATCCTATTTTCTGGCCTCTATATTTGCTGCCAAACCCAGAGCGTGTCAAGGTGAAATGATCTTTGTTTAGTTAAGCAGGCGACTCTGCGCGCGGAAGACTCGTAATGCTGAAGCCGCTGAATTTCAAGCGAAGTATTTTTTTATTAGTGGTCACTCCTCTTTTGCTTCGGGTCACTATATTTAGTTGTTGCAATTTGCATGAGATCAACATATGGTGTTTATGTAATATGATTATTCTGAATTATTGAAAGAGGGATATATGTCTTTATTATCTTCACCGCCAATCTATAAGCCATGGTTTTACCCTTGGGCATACGAAGCTTGGAAGATTCAGCAGCAAATTCATTGGATTGCATATGAGGTTCCTGTTGCTGATGATGTTACTGATTGGAACAAAAATCTAAGCGATGCGGAGCGCCATTTGTTAACGCAAATCTTCCGTTTCTTCACGCAGGCGGATATCGAAGTTAATAACTGTTATATGAAAAATTACTCAAGGGTTTTTCAGCCCATCGAAGTGCAGATGATGTTAGCGGCATTTTCCAACATCGAAACAATTCATATTGACGCGTATTCTTACCTGCTTGAAACAATTGGTATGCCAGAAGTAGAGTATCAAGCTTTCATGCATTATAAGGAAATGAAAGATAAGTACGAGTACATGCAGCAATTCAATGTTGATTCTAAGCTAGATATCGCTAAAACCTTGGCGGTGTTTGGGGCGTTTACCGAAGGGTTGCAGTTGTTCGCATCTTTTGCTATGTTGCTTAATTTTCAACGTTTTGGCAAAATGAAAGGTATGGGGCAGATTGTTGCTTGGTCAGTGAGGGATGAAACTCTACATACTGAATCAATCATTAAGTTGTATAAAACTTTCGTCCAAGAGAACCCAGAAATAAACGTTAAAGAATTGGAATCTTTTCTTTATGATGCTTGCCAAGAGATTGTAAAGCATGAAGATGCTTTTATTGACTTGGCATTTGAATTTGAAGGTGCCATTCAAGGGATGACAGCGCAGGATATTAAACGCTATATCCGTTATATTGCCGACCGTCGCTTAGTACAGCTGGGCTTAGATCCTATTTATCATATTGAGCGCAATCCACTGCCTTGGTTGGATGAGATATTAAACTCCCCTGAGCATACTAATTTCTTTGAAAACAGGGTGACGGAATATGCGAAGGCTGCTACCCAAGGCACATGGGATGAAGCTTTTAATACAGAAGCGGCGTAATATAAATCCCAATAATGGATTAAGCTTTGCTTAATCCGTTATGCCTATTCTATAACTAAATTTCTGAGGGTTACTGGGTGCTTCGTCTCGACGCCTGCAACTATATCCCCGCGAATAGGTTCTGCAAGTCTATTAATTAGTGTTCGTAATAAAATCTATTGATCAAGCATATTTGCCGAAACTAACTCGGACAGTGTCTTACTTAAGCTTTGATTAACACTACGCATAATTTCCAATTTGAAATCTGCTACCTGCTTCTGACGGGAGGCTTTGTCGGCGCGCATAATTGATAATTGTTGAATTATGTTCTCGATAAAATGAGTGCTAAACATAACCAATGCACTAAGTACATCTTTGCCTTCTTGCATCTTACCTTTGACGCCGAGGAAGCTTAGCACTTCGCTCAATCCGTTGCTATCGCTACAAATTTTTCGCAATGATATTAGGCTAAAGTAAAAGGCAGTCTTATTAATGTTGCTATCTAATTCATTGAGCACACGTAGCAAAATTAAAAAATCTTCTTTGCGGTAAGATGGGGTAATACTGCGCAAAAAGAGTTGCGAATGAACCAAGAACTCTAAGCCCGAAAAGCCCGAACGCTCTACCTCATCCAACATCATTATTATAAATTCTTCGATTTTCAGGGAAATAAGTGCTAACCTATCTGACCCAGCAACCTTTAATATTTCCTGACGCCACTTTTTTTCTTCTGCATTCGTATAATCGAATTTATCCACAAAAATACCATTGGATGGTTTTTAAAAAAGCTAGGTTACGTAAAACCACAAATAGAAGTGGCGAGAAAAGCACTAAATTAACTGGTAAGCAACTGGCTTCCCTGAAGCATCATAAGCTAGCTTGCCATCTTCAAAGCGAGCAGCTATATAATTCCCATGCCCAAGACGAGAGCCTTTATACATAACAGGCTTGACAACCTTTCCATCAAGTTGCTTCAACTGCGCTGATGCACCACGGTTTTCAATATTGTTTTTAGATCCTTTAGTAGCTTTTTTTGCCATAACTTAATGCCTTGTATTAATAAATTGCACTATCCAGATAATATACATTTTAAGCTAATTGGTCAAGCCTCTCAAAACTTTCTATATAAAAAAGTTTAAAAAATCTAAGAGCTACATATCTTTAATTTTAGCAAGTCTTTCTCGACTAGTTCGGATAAAGATGTTATAATTGATCATCTGGAATTTAAACTATAGCGAAAATGACCACAAACCAAAATACGGCTTCCACAATGCATAATACAGAAGATTACGGCGTTAGTTCAATTAAGGTGTATAAAGGATTATCCGCGGTGCGCAAGCGCCCTGGCATGTATATTGGTGATACTGATGATGGCACTGGCCTACATCACATGGTCTTCGAAGTATTAGATAACTGTATTGATGAAGCGTTAGCAGGTCATTGCAGCGAGATAACTATTAATATCAACCCAAGCGGCTCAGTTAGTGTTAAAGATAATGGCCGCGGCATACCAACAGGCATGCATGAAGAAGGAGTTTCCGCTGCGGAAGTAATTATGACGCAGTTGCATGCTGGTGGTAAATTTGATAATAATTCTTACAAAGTATCTGGGGGATTGCACGGGGTTGGTGTTTCAGTAGTAAACGCCCTTTCTGAGTACTTAGAATTAACCATTTGGCGCGAAGGCAAAAAGCATTTCATGCGTTTTTCAGATGGCGAGCCTGAAGAAAGTTTAAAAGTTATTGGTGAAGCTAAGCCTAACGAATCTGGAACACAAATAACCTTTATGCCTTCCTCAGAAATATTTGCCACCACTGAGTTTAGCTTTTCAGTTTTAGAGCATCGTATCCGCGAACTAGCCTTTTTAAATTCAGGCGTAAAAATAGTGCTGCAAGATTTGCGGCAAAAAGATTCTGAACCTGCTGTGTTTTGCTATCAAGGCGGCGTAGAAGCTTTCACCCAATATCTGGATAAAAATAAAAAACCATTGCATCCAACAATTAATATACTTGATACTAACAATGATATTGGTGTCGAAATTTCCATGCAATGGAATGATTCTTATCATGAGAACTGCCTATGCTTTACTAATAATATTAGGCAGCGTGATGGAGGAACACATTTGGCAGGTTTTCGCGCTGCCCTTACCCGAACGGTTAATAACTATATTGCTTCTTCGGGTATTTTACGCAAACAGAAATTAGTTATAACTTCTGAAGATATCCGTGAAGGCTTAACAGCGATAGTCTCCGTAAAAGTGCCTGATCCTAAATTTTCCTCACAAACCAAAGATAAATTGGTTAGCGGTGAAGTTAGACCAGCCGTTGAGAATGTGTGCGTTGAAAAACTAAGTAAATGGTTTGAAGAGCACCCAGCGGATGCTAAGTTAATTTTAAATAAAATTGCTGATGCAGCAAGTGCTCGCGAAGCTGCCAGAAGAGCGCGCGAACTTACTCGCAAAAAAAGTGATGACTTAGAGATATCGACCCTTTCAGGGAAACTAGCAAACTGTAGAGAGAAAGACCCTGTTCAGTGCGAACTTTTCTTACTGGAAGGGGATTCTGCTGGCGGAACGGCCAAACAAGGGCGTGATTCGCGCATTCAGGCGGTTTTACCTTTGCGCGGTAAAATACTTAATGTTGAAAGAGCGAGGTTTGATAAAGTGTTAAGCTCTGCGGAAATTGGAACCTTGATAACCGCGCTTGGCACAAGCATAGGCGAAGATGATTTTAATATAAGCAAACTGCGCTACCATAAAATAATTATTATGACCGATGCTGACGTTGATGGTGCGCACATCCGTACTTTGTTGCTAACCTTCTTCTTCCGTCATATGCCAGAGCTTATTAAAAACGGCCATTTATACATAGCGCAACCTCCTCTATATAAACTAAAGCGCGGAAATAGCGAAGTTTACCTGCGGGATGATAAAGAGTTAGATGAATACTTAATAAATTCCGCGGTTGATGGGGCGGTTCTATCCTCAGCTAGTGGCAGCCAGCATGCAGGCACAGAATTGCGTGAGCTGTTAGTAGCATCCCATAAGCTAACTACAATTATCAACCGTATAGCATTACCATTACCAAAAAATTTGTTAGAGATAGCCGCATTATGCGGGTTATTTAATGCAAATTCCAATGTTACTGAGCTTGCCCAAGTTGTGAGCAATAATGTTCAAGAATTAGAGGGCGGCGCGGTTACTTGGAATGCTAATACCGATGATGGTGATATCATTTTTACCAGAAATGAACGCGGTTTGATTAACGAATATGTCATCCCACATCATGCATTGTCAAATAAAGAAGCGCGTAATTTACAAGAATTAACCAGTGCCCTTGCAGAAATATTTGCGGGCAATGTTACTATTGAGCGCAAAAATCAGTCCCAGACATGCCGCTTACCTTCGCAATTTATGCAAATTATGCTGGAAGCAGCCAGGAAAGGAATTTATATTCAGCGGTTTAAAGGTTTGGGGGAGATGAACCCTGATCAGTTGTGGGATACGACTCTTAATCCTGAAACACGCTCATTGCTACAGGTTAAAGTTGACAACATTGAAGATGCTGAAGAAATATTTACTACTTTAATGGGCGAAGTTGTTGAGCCAAGAAGAGAGTTCATTCAAGCCAATGCCTTGAAGGTGCAAAATTTAGATGCTTAATTAGAATATATGATAGCTTTAAAATTAACTGATCTCTATAAGAAATATGCTACTGGTGTCGAAGCCTTAAAAGGCATTAACTTAGAAATAAAAGTAGGAGATTTTTTTGCGCTACTCGGTCATAATGGTGCTGGCAAGTCTACGACCATTGGCATAATCTGCTCTTTAATTTCTAAAACAAAAGGCTCAGTAAGTATTTTGGGCTATGATATTGATGATGACTTTGCCAAAGCTAAGCGCAACTTAGGTATTGTGCCACAAGAATTCAATTTTTCGATTTTTGAAACCGCTTGGCAAATATTAATTCAACAAGCTGGTTATTATGGTGTTGCCGAAAGTATTGCGGCCATTCGTGCTGAAAAATACTTAAAAATGCTCAACCTTTGGGAAAAACGCCATGCACGTTCCGCCACACTATCAGGGGGGATGAAACGCCGCCTAATGATTTGCCGGGCACTAATTCATGAGCCCCCTATATTAATCTTAGATGAGCCAACTGCAGGGGTGGATGTAGAGGCGCGCCGCCTAGTTTGGGATTTTTTAAAACAACTTAATAAAGCAGGAAAAACTATTATCCTAACTACTCATTATTTAGAGGAGGTTGAGAGCTTATGCCAAAACCTGGCAATAATTGATAACGGGCAAATGATTGCTCATGATTCAGTTCGCAATATTATGCGCCAATTAACGCGCGAAACCTATTGTTTAGATTTGCAAAAACCTTTGCAAAAATTCCCCTCTATTGCAGATGTTCAATTTAGTATTAATAATGATGATGAACATAGCATCGAAGTATCGTTGGATAAAAATTTTGATCTTTGTCAATTATTTGCCCAATTGCAGAAAGCTGGCGCTGTGGTTAGAGGGATTCGCAATAAAAACAACCCATTAGAAGAATTATTTTTACAATTAACCAGCAGAAAGAGTTAGCTTAATGGATATTAATGAATCGCTTATCGCTTTTTATACTTTATTACGTAAGGAAATGGTGCGGATTATGCGGATTTGGACGCAAACACTAATTCCCCCTGTAATAACTACTACTTTATATTTTATAATCTTTGGCCAACTTTTGGGTAGCCAGCTTAAACATATTTGGGGGTTTAGTTATATTCAGTTCATTGTACCAGGGTTGGTTATTAGCAATATGCTTACTAACGCTTACAGCAATGCCGTTTCTTCATTTTATGGAGCGCGTTTTCAACGCAGCATCGAAGAAATTTTGGTTACCCCTATGCCAAACTGGATGATTTTGCTTGGCTACGTTGTGCCAAGTGTTATACGCAGCGTTATCACTGCAACCATTGTACTCGTAATTTCTTTATTATTCACCCATTTGCCTGTTTATAGTTTTGGCTTAGCTTTGGTGGTTAGCGTAATAGCCTCCGCTTTTTTTGCCGTCATTGGCTTTATTAACGGCATGTTTGCTAAAAGCTTTGATGATGTTTCGTGGATACCTACGTTTATCTTAACACCACTTAGCTACCTCGGCGGTATTTTCTACACATTGGAAATGTTGCCGCCACTTTGGCAGAAAATATCATTACTTAATCCATTAATGTATATAATTGATTGCTTCCGCTATGCTATCTTAGGGGCTGGCAATATAGATATATATTTATCATTATCGGCATTATTAATTGCAACTATAACTGCTTTTGTTGCTGCGCTATATTTCCTTCATCAAGGGTTGGGCATTAGGAATTGATTGATTTGAATAGATGGTTTGACGAACAGTCTAATCCTAATGCTGAGAGGTTAGTATATTATGAAATAATAAGCTGCCAATATTACACAAATATCGTTTCTTTACATCCTTTAAAATATTACAGAATAGAATTTGTTGTAAATGACAAAGATAAGGTATTAAAAATATCCGCTTTAAGAGTTTTAGGAATAACATTAGTAATTCCACCATACAATCCACAAGAGCAATTTAAAAGCCTCAGCGTGGCGGCGGGTTAATCAATTGTTTGATGGTCATAGCGGGGCATTTAAGCGGATACATTTAGCAGAAAGATGTTGAAAAATAATCAATATTATAGTATTATGGCGAACAAAGTAAGGCAAATAGTTCATGATGAAAATAAAAGATTTAAGAATATCGGCATGAACTATGGCATGAAGTAGCTTCTGGATTTATAGGTAATCTTGTTGGCGCTGCAGCTGGCTCTGCTCTAGGTACTGCAGGCACAGTTGAAAAGGGATTGTTTTATTATTATGTAAAAACAGGTAGATCTACCATAAGTAACAAAGTGGGTGATTAGGCAAATGAGAATTTTAAATAATTATGATGTGTATGCGGCTCAAAAGCTAGGTAATAGTGAATATGTATATGATGATCGTTATCTGACTCGTACCATTTATGCTGGAGACCATATAAAACAAAGTTTTGTTATAAAAAAAGCTAATTGGCTAGGGGGAATTATAAAAAAATCTTTCCCTAATTTGAACAAAAAGAATAAGATAGCTGTTGAATTCAATGCTCTTATTCTTAAAAGTTTTTCACCAGTTCTGCTTGAAGAAATAGTTAAAAAAAATGATATACAGGAGATTTTATCAACTTTGTTTAGCATGGGAGTTGTAAAAATTAGATGTGATGGAAGATGTTTGTTGATAAATTACAATAAAAGAAAAATATTACCTTATCTTCATGGGGATCAAAGCGATATCCTTATTGACTTAATTGTAGAAGTCAAGATTTGATCTTACAGACAAGATAAACTAACAAAACTGATCAGGATTTAAATTCTCCCTTTCAGCGTTGTATTCAAGATACAAGATCTCATTACTTTTTTCAACCGCTAATTTTTT
>Ga0209990_10001718_pt1 | contig 18199 bp, 18 predicted proteins | sample NOAtaG_6_FD_187304 | JGI IMG/M metagenome (GOLD analysis project Ga0209990, IMG submission 187304) | Freshwater lake microbial communities from Lake Erie, under a cyanobacterial bloom - NOAA_Erie_Diel5S_2200h metaG (SPAdes) (version 2) | ecosystem: Environmental > Aquatic > Freshwater > Lake ...
CTTAACGAACTTAGCGATCGCGTCCATACTCTCGGTGAAGAAGAATATCTCTCGGTTTCTAGTAACTGGTCTGGACAGCAGGCAGAATTGCGCGGTTTGCAGCGTCAGCAGCAGTCACTAACTAGTTCCTATCAAAACAATCAAAATCATATTGTCAGTACCCAAGAAGAAATCGATCAACTCTTACGCGAGTCTGAAGAATTAGAATCACAGAAGCAATTTAAAGAAGAATCAGCTGCTACTGCTGAAAAAGCTCGTGATCAACAATCATCGATTGTTTCCCAATATCGTAAGGAAGTGCAAGCGATCGCGTCTGCTTCTTCAGAATGGGTACGTCAGCAAACACAGTTACGCCAAGATGTTGATAATGCTCAAGCATCACTTGATCCGCAAAAGCAAGAGCAAACAAGACTTAGAGAAGTCCTCAATCAGCGATCGCTCCAATTAGAGTCACAAGAAAAGGAACTCAAAGAGATTCAGGCAGGTGAAGGACGTTATGCTGTTGATATGCTCTCCAATCAGTCCTTGGAAGATGCTTTGCGGTTGCAAGAAGCAGAAGTTAGTGGCGCTGAGGCTTTGGTACAAACCTTAGCCAAAAACCTCGCAGAAGCGCAGTTAGAAGTACAACTTCAAAATGAAACGATTGATCGCATTACTCAAGAGCAGCGAGTGAAAACGCGACAACTTGACAAACTCGAAGCTCAAGTCCAAGCTAGCCGTGAAGTCCAAGGAACCAGAGCTTCCCAAGTCGTAATCGAAGCGAATATGTCAGGTGTATACGGCTTGGTTGCTCAGTTAGGATTAGTTGAGCCCCGTTATCAATTAGCACTAGAAATCTGTGCAGGTGGTCGATTAGGCAATCTGGTTGTGGATAATGATGAAGTTGCATCAGAAGCGATCGCCTTGCTCAAACGTGAGAGAGCAGGACGCGCCACATTCCTACCGTTGAACAAACTAAATGCTGCTAAGTTTCCTTCGCGCACCGAAGCTCAGAGACTTGGCGCGATCGACTATGCCTTTAATCTTGTCACCTACGAAGACCGCTATCAAGATGTGTTCTCCTTTGTGTTTGGAAACACGCTCGTATTCGAGAACCTCACTCAAGCGAGATTCCACATCGGCAAGCATCGCATGGTGACATTGGAAGGCGAAATTTTGGAAACTTCTGGTGCAATGACTGGCGGCAGCGCTCCTCTACATAGCAGTCTGCATTTTGGCAATGCTAAGCCTGCCGAATCTTCGGAAACCAAACAACTGCGCGATCGCCTCTTAGAAATCGACCAGATGCTAGCCAGCCTCAATCATCGTTTGCGGGGCGCATTAACGGGCATTGCTAAGTATGAAGAGCAACTACAATCAGCAAGAACTACTCATCGGGAATCCCAACTTAAGCGCGATCGCATCTACGAACAGATCGAACGTAATAGCCGCGATCGCACTCGTCTACAAGATCAAATCCAACAAACTCGCGCCGCGATCGAAATCGGACAATCACAACTGAGTACTCTGGATGGCAATATTGCCGAGCTGGAAGCTAAGCTGCTGGTCAAGCGTGCCGAACTTACCGAACTAGAAAAATCGGGAACTCACACCCGTTGGCTGCAAGCGCAAGATGCAATGCAAGGTCAAGAAGCGCTGCTAAATAGTGCGGAAATCGAACTGCGCACTGCCAAGCAACAATTAGGTGAGTTAGAAAACAAACATAAACTCGCCTTAGAGAAAATGGCGCAGCGCCAAGTTCGCCTGCAAGAATTACGCAGTACGCAAGCAGAACTAATCAACAGCACATCACTAATTCAGCATCAAATCAAACAAGCTGAAGCAGCGATCGTCTCCTATCAGGCTCGTCTTGATGTGCTCGAACAAACCATTGGCGCAGCAAAACAAGAGCGTGATGCCTGTGAGCGATCGCTGCGTGCTCAACAGCAGCAACTGCAACAACAAGAATGGCAGTTACAAAAAAATCGCGAACGTCAAACCGAACTCGAACAGCAAATAGCTCAATTCACAGAGCAACTTGCCCAAATAGAACTTCCCGATATTGTACCTGAAGTTCCTGAAACCATGACCCTTGAGCAGTTGCAACTAGAACAACGCCGTTTACTCAAGCGCATTCAGTCAATGGAACCCGTCAATATGATGGCGATCGCTGAGTACGAAGCCACATCGCAACGCCTCGAAGAACTCAGTAGCCGTCTGGAAACCCTCAATCAAGAACGTACTGAACTCTTAATCCGCATTGAGAATTTCACGACCCTGCGTCAACGTGCCTTCATGCAAGCCTTTGATGCAGTAAATGGACATTTCAAAGAAATCTTTAACGAACTCTCAGATGGTGACGGTTATTTACAACTCGAAAATCCTAATGCGCCTCTCAGTGGCGGATTAACCCTTGTTGCTCACCCCAAAGGCAAACAAGTGCAGAATCTCTCATCGATGTCTGGAGGCGAAAAATCTCTCACTGCGCTTAGCTTTATCTTTGCGCTGCAACGCTATCGCCCTTCGCCTTTCTACGCTTTCGATGAAGTTGATATGTTCCTCGATGGCTCTAATGTAGAGCGCTTATCAAAAATGGTACGTAAGCAAGCAAACCTTGCTCAATTTATCGTCGTCAGTCTCCGCCGCCCGATGATCGAAGCGTCAGAACGCACTATTGGCGTAACTCAAGCCCGTGGAGAACATACTCAAGTATTGGGCTTAGAACTGCGATCAAGTTGATAAACACGAGATGCGGCGCTTCGCGCCGCATCTCGTGTTATGTTTTATAAAAATCTAAAATATGCAAGATCAACCACAAGTTAGCATCATCATGGGCAGTGACTCTGACCTACCCACCATGCAAGGCGCGATCGCAATTTGCCAAAAATTTAAAATCTCCCATGAAGTTGCGATTATCTCTGCTCATCGCACACCCGAAAGAATGGTTGAATTTGCCAAAACAGCCCATACTCGTGGCATTAAGGTAATTATTGCAGGGGCAGGAGGTGCAGCTCATTTGCCAGGTATGGTGGCGGCGCTTTCACCTTTGCCTGTAATCGGTGTACCAGTTTCTACCAGACAACTTAGTGGTGTTGACTCTCTCTATTCAATTGTGCAAATGCCGAAAGGAATCCCTGTGGCGACTGTTGCGATCGGTAATGCTGACAATGCAGGGCTACTAGCAGTGCAGATTCTAGCTAGTCACAACCCTGATCTTCGCCAACAGGTAATAACATATCGTCAATCTTTGGCGGAAATGGTGATGGAGAAGCAAGATAAGCTAGACGAATTAGGAAGCGAAAAATATTTGCTGCAAATGTGATTTATTTGCGCGGCTTGCAATTTTGAGCGCAAACCAGTCTTGGGTTTTCAGTGCCTGCGGCGCTGAAAACCCTTCACAATGAGAATTGCTGTCAAGACCTGAATCTAGAGGATTTTCGACACGATCGCTGATAGGATAAAAAGCTAAAGTATTATTGCCTAGTACAGCATGGATTTTCAGTCGGTTATTTTGGCGTTGCAAAAATATTGGAGTGATCGCGGATGTTTGATTGCTCAACCCTACGACATCGAGAAGGGTGCTGGTACGATGAGTCCGCATACATTTTTGAGAGCGATCGGCCCAGAGCCTTGGAGCGTAGCCTATGTTGAGCCATGCCGCCGCCCCACCGATGGACGCTATGGACAAAATCCTAATCGCTTGCAACATTATTATCAATTTCAGGTAATTCTCAAGCCATCACCTGATGACGTACTGGATCTATATCTAAACAGTCTTAAACATCTCGGCATCGATCCCGATGATCATGATGTCCGCTTCGTCGAAGATGATTGGGAATCACCGACCCTCGGTGCATGGGGGGTTGGTTGGGAAGTTTGGCTAGACGGAATGGAAGTCACCCAATTCACCTATTTTCAACAGGTTGGAGGCTTAGACTGTCGTCCTGTTTCTGCGGAAATCACCTATGGACTAGAGCGTCTCGTCATGTACCTGCAAGGCGTGGATTCGGTTTACGACATTGTGTGGCGATCGCACCCACAGTTAGGCGACATCAAATATGGACAAGTACATCACCAAGGCGAAGTAGAGCATAGTGGCTATAACTTTGGTAACTTTGGCGGCAAGCCACAGGACTCAGATTTGCTATTTGAACTGTTTTTACAATATGAAAAAGAAGCAGGACATTTATTAGAGGCTGAACTTGTACTACCAGCCTTTGATTATGTTTTGAAGTGTTCACATTCCTTTAATTTGTTAGATGCGCGGGGTGTAATTTCTGTAACTGAGCGGGTGCGCTATATCGGACGAATTCGTAACTTAGCTCGTCAAGTCGCTAAGCTTTATTACGCTCAGAGGGAAGCACTAGGATTTCCTTTAGTTTCTGAAGCTGCGCTAACTATCTAAAAAAAATCGGCTCAGTAAAGCATATCTAGGGTAAATCAAACCCCAAATAAATAAAGGCGGCGCGAAGCGCCGCCTTTATTTATTTGGTTCGTAATGTCTATATTAAGGATTATTAACTAGTTTCTCATATCCTCCTTGGACAAAGAACCGATCTCGTATTGTGATGAATTAAGACTTTAAAAGCAACTTTTATAAATTTGTAGTTTTATCTAAAATTCATGTATAAACCTTTTCTTGACTATCTAGAACAGTCGCTATTTCAAAGGTTTGACTTGCAAAGCCGCTTGATACCAGAAGGTTTAGAGTCTTGTGTTAGCGATCGCGGTCGTAGCCCTGCAACGATTCGGAGTTGGTGCTATCAATGTCCAGAATTTCGCAAAATTCGCTATACATACATTGATGCAGGTGCAAGTGCCCAAATTTTTAATAGCGTCATTTATCCAAACCATAACTATGACTTGCCACTATTGGGAATTGATTTCTTGTCATTTGGATCGGTAAAAAACTTGATTGTGATGGACTTTCAGCCATTATTTCAAGATACTGCTTATCTTGAGAAATATATTTATCCGCTCAAAACTTTGCATGACAAGTATCCAGACTTGGCACAAAATCTGGAAATGAAATTTTACGATGCCAATCAATATTTCTCCAAATATTTATTGTTTGCAAAGACCGATCCTGAAACTGTCAGAACTAGGGTGCTAGAAGCATTCAAAGACTATTTGAATCTTTATTGGACAATGCTTGCCGATGCAAAGCCTCTAATCGATCAGTCGGATATTCAACGGATCGTTAAGGCGCAAAAGGACTATGACCAATACAGTGCCGATCGCGATCCTGCATCTGGACTATTCAGCAGTTACTTTGGGCATGAATGGTCTGAGAAGTTTTTGTACGAATTTTTGTTTGAAGATGCCAAGCCTCTGGCAGTGATGGCTTAAATGACTCTATATCAACCTTTCTTGGATCATGCGATCGCCTATTTAAAAGAGCGATTGCCTGATTTGCATCCATACCCAATTCCTGAAGGATTTGAGTCCAAATCTGCGATCATTGGCAAGGGAAGCCATCAGAACAAAGTCTTAACTACCAGTTTTGGCTATCAGTCATCTAAGCTTCGTCAAATTCGGGCAGCCCATGTCCAAGGTGGAAGCTCACTTCAAGTTTTAAATTTTGTCATTTTTCCACATTTGAATTATGACTTGCCATTTTTTGGCGGCGACTTAGTCACGCTACCTGGGGGACATCTGATTGCATTGGATATGCAACCATTGTTTCGAGACGATCCAAACTATCAAGATAAATATACAAAGCCAATTTTGCCGATTTTTGAGTCCTATCAACAACATTTAACTTGGGGGGGTGATTTTCCTGAAGAAGCAAGGCAGTTTTTCTCTCCTGCTTTCTTATGGACTAGACCGAAAGAAAATGAAGTGGTAGAAACCCATGTTTTCCATGCTTTCAAAGATTATCTTCAGGCTTATTTAGACTTTTGCGATCGCGCTGAGTCAATTACTGATGAAAAGAGATTAGCTGAAATCAAAGAAGCACATCTGAGATATTTACGTTATCGCGCTGAGAAAGATCCTGCAAGAGGTATGTTTAATCGATTCTACGGTTCGGAATGGACAGAAGAGTATATTCACGGCTTTCTATTTGACTTAGAGCGCAAATTGGAACATAGCTAAAAAAGAATAAGTAGCTACTCCCATCCCACCCAAGAATTAGTTGTGCGGAGCTAATCGCCACTAACTCCAATTTACGAAAGTGTAACAACACTTTTGCGAATTGGAAAACAAATCCAGTAAGAGGTTTCAAGTTAACAGCAATTGCCCATCAAACGAGCCACAAGATAAATTTTGAAAGCGTTGCAAAGCAACGCTTTCAAAATTTATCTTGGTTTGGGTTTGAGCGCAAAGCGCTGTAAGAAATAGCTACGCCATTTTTTAACTTGGTGTAACTCTTGGGTAGATAGGGAAGCAAAACCAGCAAAGGAGAGCCCCTGAGGGGCTCTCCTTTGCTGGTTTTGGTGATCAGTTATGCACAAGTACTGAATATTGCTACTTTAAATACAACAAAGCTTGTAAGCATTAGGGAGAGAGTTTTTCTTTCGTTTTGTGGATACCCATTACGCTTAGAGCAAAGAATTTTTTACTTAGTGCGATCGCCATGATGCTATTTAATAGCAAAAGGCTAAAAGGCTTTCCTAGAATAAATTCCCGACAATATTTTCTGGCTTCTTGATCTAAATTTGGTTGCGGATCGCAATCAAAAAAACGATATCTTGAAACAACCCGTTATAAATTGTGACAATCTTTAACAAAAAATGATCCAACGACATAGTATAAACAAATAGGTAGGAAATTGAACTGAGCGAGATTGAAGAAACCATAAGTGTTTATCTAAATCGAGTAAGTTTTTCCAACTATTTAAAACAAGGGTTTTTCTAAGGTTTTCTGAAATAAACATCAGATAAAGCTTAGATCGGTCAATCATCCATCAGACTTTAATCAGTTTGAAGATGACATAAAAATAAAAGATAATTACAAAACTGGAGATAACAGTATTATGTACGACGCATTTGCAAAGGTAGTATCCCAAGCCGATTCTAGAGGCGCATACATCAGTGCATCTCAAATCGATGCTCTTAGCGCTATGGTTGCTGATGGCAACAAGCGTTTGGACACCGTAAACCGCATCACCAGCAACTCTTCTGCAATCGTTGCTAATGCTGCTCGTGCTTTGTTTGCTGAACAACCTGCGTTGATCGCTCCTGGTGGAAATGCATACACCAGCCGTCGTATGGCTGCTTGCCTACGTGACATGGAAATCGTATTGCGCTATGTAACCTATGCTATCTACTCTGGCGATGCAAGCATTTTGGAAGATCGCTGCCTCAATGGTTTGAGAGAAACATATTTGGCTCTTGGTACTCCTGGCTCTTCAGTTGCTGTTGGTATCGGCAAAATGAAGGAAGCTGCGATCGCTATTGCTAACGATGCTAATGGTGTTACCCGTGGCGATTGCTCCGCTCTAATGAGTGAAGTTGGTAGCTACTTCGATAAGGCTGCTGCTGCTGTTGCTTAGTCTGGTCTTGTCCAGCTTTCAGTTAGTTTGTCTTTATCGACACCTTAATTCCACAAAAAACTCTATTTCACTTAATAAAAATATTTTGGAGAACATCCCACAATGAAAACCCCTCTAACCGAAGCAGTATCCGCAGCCGATTCTCAAGGTCGTTTCCTCAGTTCTACCGAAACCCAAGTTGCTTTTGGTCGTTTCCGTCAAGCAACAGCTGGTCTAGCTGCTGCTAAAGCATTGAGCGAAAAGGCTTCTTCTTTGGCTTCTGGCGCAGCTAATGCTGTGTACAGCAAGTTCCCTTACACCACCTCGATGACTGGTCCTAACTACGCTTCTAGCCAAACTGGCAAAGACAAGTGTGTACGTGACATTGGCTACTACATCCGTATGGTTACATACTGCTGCGTAGTTGGTGGTACAGGTCCAATGGATGATTACTTGGTTGCTGGTATTGCTGAAATCAACCGCACCTTTGATCTTTCTCCTAGCTGGTATGTTGAAGCTCTTAAGTATGTTAAGGCTAATCATGGTTTGTCTGGAGACTCAGCTGTTGAAGCTAACTCCTACATTGACTATGCAATCAATGCTCTTAGCTAATTCTTCGCTTTAAAATAAAAAGCACCTCTTCGGGGGTGCTTTTTGCTTTTTAATGGAGCGAGAGCCATTTATTACGACCAAATTAAAATTATGAACGAAGAATCTGGCATTCCAGACGACAATCAATTAACAATCGAACAAGCTCTAATCAATCTCCAGAGCGAAGACTTGGGATTGCGAGTTTATGCAGCTTGGTGGTTAGGACGTTTTCGAGTGAATTTGCCAGAAGCGATTGACCTACTAATTTTAGCTTTGGCTGATGAAGCCGATCGCACCGAGGCAGGGGGCTATCCATTACGGCGCAACGCGGCAAGGGCTTTGGGGAAACTGGGAGATCGCAGGGCAGTACCAGCATTAATCAAGTCGTTAGAATGCAATGACTTTTATGTGCGTGAAGCTGCTGCTCAATCCTTAGAAATGTTAGGTGATGATTCCTGCGTACCATATATATCCGAGTTAATCAAAAATCCTAATTTTAAAGTTAGTGCTGACGCAGAACCAGAACACCCTTATGATGCTTTCTTAGAAGCCTTAGGAACATTAAGAGCTGTAGGAGCGATTCCTGATATCTTGCCATTTTTAGAGCATCCAATCCCTAAAGTGCAATATGCTGCCGCAAGAGCGATGTATCAACTTTCGGAGCCAGAGGTGGCTAACCAATATGGCGATCGCCTAATCGTGGCGCTATCTAATGACGACCTGCAACTGCGCCGCACGGTTCTTTCAGATTTGGGCGCGATCGGTTATTTGGTGGCGGCAGAAGCGATCGGCGATACGCTGGCGGAAAATAGCCTCAAACTAATTTGCCTGAAAGGATTGTTAGAAAAACAAGTTCCTCTTGCGATACCTCCAGAACTTACAGAAGGTGCGGTGAGAGTCATGGCTCTGATGGATGATTTATTGTAAAGTAGAGAAGCGCTTTGCGCTTCCCTACTTTTTAAACCTATGACTGATCGCCTTACTCAACTAATACAGGCTGTAGAAGAAGCAGATTCTTCTAAGCTTTTACTTGAAGCTGTTCAAAATTTAGCGGATGCTCAATTAGTTGGTGCTATTCCCATTTTGATTGAGGCTCTGAGCTACAACAATCCTGGTGCTGCTGTTGCTTCGGTGGATGGATTAATCAAGTTAGGAAATCCTGCCGTACCTGCTTTGCTAGAGCTATTGGATATGCACAACTACACAGCGCGATCGTGGGCGATCCGCGCTTTAGCTGGCATAGGCGATCCCAGAGGTTTGATAACTTTGCTTGGTGTGGCGACTGCCGACTTTGCGATGAGTGTTCGTCGTGCTGCGGTCAAAGGGCTAGGGATGATGAAATGGCGTTGGTTTCCTGATGAACTCCGAGAAATGGCGCAGGAAGAAGCTTTAGATGCATTATTGTTTGTAGCACAACAAGATGAAGAATGGGTTGTGCGCTATGCGGCTGTAGTAGGTTTAGAGGCTTTAGCGATTACGATCGCTAATAAACTTCCCACATGGCGATCGGAAATTCAAGTGCAATTTAATCTAATGGGATGTAACGATGAGGTGTTGGCAATTCGTGCTCGTGTCTGGCTAGCTCAACAAAGGTTGCAGCAGAGTCTCCAGCAAACTTATACAAGTAATTTTGATATTTCTCAAAAAAGTTCAGCAGTTCAAGAAAAAGAATCTCCTTTAACATCGGATGATTGGCAGAATATTCTCAATCATCTTTATAAAATGAAGAACGAAGAAAGGCTTAGTGCTGTTAGCGAGGGAGATCCACGCCGTTTTCAGGACTTAGCCGCAGCGATCGGGCAAACATCCTCAAAAGATAATCCATGCAATTAAGGTGGATTTGAAGCACACACTTGCCATTTGCCATAGTTGTTGGGCAAAATAGCGTCTTTCGCCATCGGTAAACCATCGGATGTATTGACTTGCCTTTGCCCATGGCACTGCTGTTTTAGTTGCTTTAGCAAATAACTCAGTGGTTTTGAGTCCTGTGCTCTTAAATCCCATCACCCTTATCGTTTGCTATATTTCTCTACTGTTGTTAGTAGCTCCTTTTCCCCAAATGGTTTAGTTAGATATTCAGTAGCACCCACCATCCTAGCCTTGACGCGATCGATAAAACCATCCTTTCCAGTGAGCATAATAATTGGAACCTTCGCAAACGCACTGGACTTACGGAGCATTCCACATAATTCATATCCATCGATCTCTGGCATAGTGATATCACACAAAATCAGATCAGGATTATGTTGAAAAATCAAACTTAAAGCTTTAATAGGGCTAGATACAGCCATAACTTGGAAACCGTGATTATGCAGAATATATTCAACGGCCCGACAAATTGTCACACTGTCATCAATGCATAGGATGCGAGGCGATTTCACCTTGACTTGTTGCGGTGCGCTCATTGCTAATGGAGTAATCGCAACTTGACCAAAGGAGATGGCATCATAGATTGTCTGACCGACATCACTAATATCTTGCCCTGCATATCGTGATAGCTGACGGATTGTCGTTTTACCATCAATCCAAGTATTTAAGAGAGGTAGAGCCTCTTGAGTTAGCAATATTGGGCATTGATCAATTGACTGTAAAACTGGATAAAATCTCTTCCATGTCTGAAGCTGTCGTGAATGTTCAGAACTTATCTGTGAAAACTTGAATTTTGTTAGCTTTGGCGTAAGTGCAGCGCTAATTTCAAAAACAAAGGTTCCTTGATAGAGACCAACAATTTCAAAAAGTACCTCTCGGATTGTACTTTCGAGAATCGACTTAGCCTGATCAGGTGTGAGAATTTTGGCTTCAAGAAGCGCCCAAATCTGACCATACTCTAAAACATTAATCCCCAGTTTCGAGCTTGATAGATGATCCAGCGCATGGTCTAATCCTAATCCATGTAAATAATCACGTAGACGGGTCAAGTTACTATCAGTATCAGTGGCGTAGATCAATTCTCCGTTATCAAAAAATAAAAACCAGAATTTTCCTGTGCTCGATTCAATCAATAACTCTCCAGTTCGTTGACCAAACTCGATGAGGTGGATGATTGTATGTACGTCAATTTCTCTGAGCGTGCCTTGCATGAGGTGTTACAAATTTGAGTTTTGTCTTTAATATGTAGAAAGATTTGTCCACATTACCAGAATTTCTTTTGTTATAGTTGTTGCTATGTGTGTAAGGACATAAAACCCAGTCATAGAGTTGCGGCGCAAAGCGCCGCAACTCTATGACTGGGTTTTAACATCATGGCGACAGCTATCCCTTGATTTTACAGCGCTTTGCGATCAAACCTAAACCTATAAATTTTTTGAAAGTCTTGCAAAGCAAGACTTTCAAAAAATTTATAGTGGTTCGCAGAAAAAAGAGCGCTAAGCGCTCTTTTTTATAAAGGTGGTATGCGAGCAATTACACCACTTTTTAGTAGTTCGGGACGTTCTTTCCATGCCAGCATTCCATCAGCGCGATCGCGATATATTTCTGCGCAGGACAATATCGCGGCGGCTGTTGAGGGAATATTTTCAGCATCACTGGGTAAGTCACCGAATAGGTATGAATATTTACCTTCAGCAACAAACGTAACAACGCAAGCATGACTGCAAGCACTCATACAGGAAACTGCACGAATCTCAAAATGCGATCGCAATTCCCAGCTTTGATGTAATTGAGAAAGCTCTTTTAGTAATGTTTCACCACCACTAATGCCTACTTTTTTGCCATTTTGCCAAGTGCTAGCACAAGTAGTACAAACTAATAAACTATGGGTCATCCATACCTCAATAAAACAGTTATACCAAAACATAAAATGGCGTAGCCATTTTATGTTTTTAACCCCCTTACTGGGTTTAGTTTTTAATCCATAGAAATGCGGACACACTTCTATGGATTGGTACTAAGAGTCTTGCATATAAAGCAACAAAATATGGTGATGGAATTATACCTTCACCATATTTTTTTAGGTTTTATCTACATCGTTTTTTCTTGGAGTTCCCTAACCAAAGCAAAGTGCGGATTAACCGAAACTTTTATTTTTCACTACTAGGTGATGAGTTATATAAAGCGTCAAGTCTTGAGCGAGCGTCATCGACATTAATTGATTTAATTACCATTAATGGTTCATCGATATATTTGCCATCTTTATCCCATAATTCGGGATGGGCATATTGAGGAGATACTCGACGGTTCCGATTATCTTGATAGCCTCGTGAATCATTTTGGGAAAGAGCAATCATGCTACGAATCAGGTTGCTGATTGCGAAGATGGAGAGGAGTGTAAAAGCGAGTATATAAATGATCTGAACCATGTCTACTTTCCTGAAGAAATATGTAAATTAAGTGAACTAAGGTTTAAGAGAAAAAATCAGGGGCTAAAATTAAAATCAAAATTAAAGTTTTAAATTACTTGATTACGATAGTAGCGCATCCCTACGGCTTGACACTCCATTAGTAGTTCATGCCAAGGTCTCATTGTCATCATGTCTACGCCAACTTGATGTCCTGTAACGCGAAACAAAGCGCTTGCTGCAGCAACTTCTTTGAGAGCATTTTCGACTCGTTCTAGCAAATTTTGCTGATCTGATTCTTGTAAGAAATTTAGGCGTTCATTGGAGAGTAATTTCTGAGAGCGGTTAAACCAATAGGTGAAATCTTCTAGTAATGGTTCAAGAAGTTGTCTGAGCATTTCGGGATCAGGACTAGCAGTATTACTCATGGGGCAGATCTCCAACGGCAAGTTTGATGCTGTATATAGTTTGTTAAAAGCAATATTTTTTTATATAGATTATTATAGCATTTCGTTACTTTTCTTAACATTAAACAAATATTATGACTTTTGATCCAAATGGTAATTTTTCGGCTAATTTGATCGCACTCCAACATTTAATCGATGTGGTGGCGAAGTTACGATCGCCTGATGGTGGATGTCCTTGGGATTTAAAGCAAACTCCCGAAAGTTTGATCCCCTATATGATTGAGGAGGCTTATGAGGTAGTAGATGCAATCCAAAGTGGAGATAGTAAAGCGATCGCTGAAGAGTTGGGTGATCTGCTAATGCAAGTGGTTTTGCAGTCGCAAATCGCTAGCGAAACTAATCAATTTGCGATCGCGGAAGTTGCTGAAGGGATTGCCCAAAAGCTGATTCGCAGACATCCCCATGTATTTGGTGAGCTTAAGACTGAAAATATGGATGAAATTCATCAAAACTGGGAGAGGATTAAGGCTGAGGAAAAGGGGGAAGACTTAGCGACAACTCAAAAACTTAGCTACAAACTCAAACGCTATGCGCGATCGCTGCCGCCCTTAAGCGCTGGCATGAAAATATCTCAAAAGGCTGCGGCAAATGGTTTTGAATGGGAAAATGCTGATGGTGTCTGGGCGAAATTTCATGAAGAGTTGGATGAGCTGCGTCACGCTTTAGAGCATGAATCTAAGGGAAATCAACAGGCGGAGCTAGGAGATTTACTATTCACTCTAATTAATGTGGCTCGTTGGTACGATCTCGATCCATCGTTAGCTTTGCAATCAACCAACCAAAAATTTATTCAGCGCCTTGAGGTGATTGAGACATTGAGCGAGCAACCCATTGATAGCTTTACTGCCGAGGAGCTAGACAATCTCTGGAAACTTGCCAAAGAGAAACTCAGATAAAAAAAGCCTCGCGATGCGAGGCTTTTTTTATCTATCAGATGGAGCATCTGGAGGCAGAAAACGGGAATCAGAAATTTCGATCAGTTTATCGATTGATGTTTCGGCTAAAAGTTTGCGAGCTTTAGCGAGATATTCTAAGTTGGGACATTGATCACCGAGGACACAGCCATTGGTGCATTCTTGTTGACAATTGACTTGGCGAGACATGAGTTTTGGAGCAGTTTGTGAACTAGAGTTCAATCCTAATATAGCAGTACAAGAGATCGCTAGTCTAAAGTAAACCCCAAAAGATAAGTGGCGGCGCTTCGCGCTGCCACTTATCTTTTGGGGTTTATCTATAAATAAAAAAGCAGCGCGTAGCGCTGCTTTTTTATTTATATGCGGTCAGAGAGACTCGAACTCTCACAGCTTTCGCCACCACCACCTCAAGATGGCGTGTCTACCATTCCACCATGACCGCAATTGCCTTTTTAGTGCTTAATTATATTACAGCAATAGTGCAAACATGCAATAGCTTTTGAATATATAAAAACTAAAAACCTTTTACCGCCAGTACAGCAGGCAGTAAGTGCTCAACAGGTAGGGATGCGGCGCATCCCTATCGTATAAATCTAGAACTATCAGCGGTACAGTTTTTTGGTTTTTATATTGGATTTTTTGAAAATCCAATATGCTATTTTGATCGTAAATTGCTCTAAGCAACAAAACTCAAAAACTCAAACTTCAATGTCTGAATCATCCCTAGAATCATTTCAACATGAGCAGATCCAAAAACGATCGCCTAAACCTTGGGTTCGCCCTGTCGCGATCGCTGGGATTGTAATCGCCAGTTTTTACAGTTCTGTATGCGCTGCACTGTGGTTTGGGCAAACGCGGTTAGTTTTTTCACCAGTTAAAGAAATTACGACTACACCAGCTGACTTTAATGCCACATATGAGGATGTCTTAATTCCTGTCGAGAATGCAGTTGGAACAACTGAAAATATTCATGGCTGGTGGTTACCCAATGCTAAGCAAGAAGCAATAAGTAATTTAGGCGATCGCAGAGTGCTTTTGTATTTGCATGGCAAGGGCAAGAATATTAGTGCCAATGCAAAACATGCTAATCGCTTAATGCGGATGGGTTTCTCTGTTTTAGTAATTGATTATCGCGGCTATGGTAGAAGTGAAGGTGGATTCCCTACAGAATCATCGGTTTATACTGATGCCCAAATGGCTTGGAATTTTTTAATTCAAAAAGGCTATAAACCCAGTCAGATCATGATTTATGGGCATTCGTTAGGTGGTGCGATCGCGATCGATCTTGCTGCGAAGCATCCCGATGCATTGGGAATGATTGTTGATGCTTCATTCACTTCGATGAGCGACATGGCTCAACTCGATCCGAAATATCGGATTTTCCCAATTGATTTGTTAATTCATCAACGTTTTGATTCGATCGCTAAGGTGCGATCGCTAGCGGTTCCTGTGCTTTATATTCATGGCACTGCGGATGATCTCATTCCTTCAGTGATGTCTCAGCGATTATATGAAGCAACATTATCAAAAAAACAAATTGTTTTCATTCCCAATGCTGGACATAACAATACGGCTGCTACCAATGAGCCACTATATTTAAATTCTATTCGCAATTTTCTTAACTTATAGAATTAGCCTGATTGGCTAATTCTATAAGGCAAGCATTACAAGTTATAGGAATATCAACCAATGGAGCAAATCTTTATTTTTGTTGATGTTGATGGAGTAATTAATACAATCATTAATGTAGATTCCCTTGATGTTACATAGAAGATAGTTTATCCGTAATCAACTTATTGGTAGATTGTGGTTCGGCGCGTCCTTGGGTTTTCTTCATGGTTTGACCAACAAAGAATCCTAATAGCTTAGTTTTGCCAGCCTTATACTGTTCCACTTCCTTAGGATTAGCCGCAATGATCTCATCAATGATTTTCTCAAGCTCAGCACCTGCAAGAACAGTTAAGCCTTTAGATGCAACTAAATCCTTAACAGAGCCACCTTTGATGATGAGTTCAGGCAAGATATCTTTAGCGATTTTGCTGCTGATTGTACCATCGGTGATTAGTCTGATCATCTCTCCTAAAACTGTAGGAGTGAGAGCAATATCGGCAATCTTGAGTTTGTTCTCATTGAGATAGGCTGTCACATCACCCATTACCCAGTTAAAGACTTGCTTTGGTTCCGCTCCTGTGAGAATCGTGGCATCAAAGAATTCGGCAATACTGCGATCGTCGGCAATTAGAGCTGCATCGTAAGGAGTCAAACCAAAGTCATCGCGATAACGCTTGCGATGGGCGGCTGGAAGGGTGGGAAGCTCTGAACGATATCTTGCTAACGTGGTCAATGGAACTTCGATCGCCATCAGGTCAGGCTCTGGGAAATAGCGATAATCACTTGCACCTTCTTTGGAGCGCATACTGATTGTGCGTTGAGTATTTTCTTCCCAAAGACGAGTTTCTTGTTTGATGATCTCACTACCAGTCTCAAGAGCTTCTACTTGACGATTAATTTCAAAATCGATCGCTCTTTGAATCGCGTTGAAGGAGTTCATATTTTTGATTTCTACCTTCGTGCCAAACTTCTCATGCCCAACAGGACGGACAGAGATATTCACGTCACAACGTAGAGAGCCTTCTTGCATGTTGCCATCGCAAACGCCAAGATAGCGCATAATCCGCCTTAGTTCTTGCGCATAGGCAGCAGCTTCTGCCCCCGATCTCATATCTGGCTCAGAGACGATTTCGCATAAAGCGACACCTGTACGATTGAAATCCACTAATGAGTGACTAGAGCCTGAAAGGCGATCACTACCAGCATGTACCAGTTTTCCAGCATCTTCTTCCATATGCAATCGGGTAATACCAATCCGCTTGGTACTGCCATCTTCTAGTTGAATTTCTAGCCACCCATGCTCTGCGATCGGCAGATCGTATTGTGAGACTTGATAATTTTTGGGAAGGTCAGGATAAAAATATTGTTTGCGATCGAATTTGCTATGGGGAGCAATTTGGCAATTGAGAGCTAGTCCAGCCTTGACTGCATATTCCAATACTTTTTCGTTAAGAACGGGCAACACCCCAGGCATACCTAGACAGACAGGACAAACATTAGTATTTGGTGGCGCACCAAACTGGGTTGAACAGTTGCAAAATATTTTTGAGTTTGTAGTCAACTGACAGTGGGTTTCTAAACCAATTACGGCTTCATATTGTGTCTTGGTCTTAGTAGGGGCGGTTGCAGTCATAACGTAATGCGTTTAGGCGAAGTATTAGTAGAGATAAATGACGACTTAGCTGGCTAAGTCACTATTTATAAAATCTATTATAAATCCTAGCGTTACGAGTTGGCATTTACAGCGCAAAGCGCCAGCAATTCTGATTATGAAAACAGTGTAGTCAAACCGTTGATATAGGGATATTGTTAAAAACAACGTGATTGATGCAGGGGGGGAGCTTTGAAAGAACAAGGCTCATTCGACAAAGTTGTAGAATTTTTTCGCCAAGTACTGGAATCATTGCCCGACAAGCGAACAGGCAAGAATAGTCGGTATGGCATGGAAGATGCCGCCTTAAGTGCATTTAGTGTATTTTTCACGCAAAGTCCATCATTCTTGTCATACCAGAGAACGATGGAGCAGACAAAAGGGAGGAGCAATGCCCCAAGTCTATTTGGGGTGCATAAAATACCAACGAATAACCATATCCGCGATTTGCTAGCCCCAGTAAAACCGAAAGAAATGTTTCCAATATTTGAGACAATCTTGGAGACGATAGAGAAAAAGGGGAAACTGCAAGGATTTCGAGGATTTGGCAACAACCTATTAGTGGCGCTAGATGGGACAGAGTACTTTAGTTCAAAACAAATTCATTGTCCTCATTGCTCGACGAGGAAAATGAAATCAGGGGAAATACATTACTTTCATAGCGTGGTCACGCCAGTGCTCGTCAGTCCACATCAGTCGCAAGTGATTCCCCTAGTACCAGAATTTATCGTGCCACAGGATGGAAATGATAAGCAAGACTGCGAGAATACAGCAGCCAAAAGGTGGTTACTGCAACATGGGGCAAAGTATAGTGCATTGAATATGACTGTATTGGGTGATGACCTTTATTATCGCCAACCCCTCTGCCAAATGCTTTTGGTGCAAAGTTTTAACTTCATCTTAGTCTGCCGTCCCGAATCTCATCCTACTCTGTATGAACATATAGAAGGTGTTGACCTGCCAACTGTAGTGGTGAACAAGTGGATGAGAAAATTTCAAGAGACCCATACCTACCGATATCTCAATGGAATGAACATACGAATGGATTAATTCGACAATTCTATCCCAAATCCACTAACTTTAAAATAGTGAAGGAAGATGACTTCCAGAAGGTTGTGAATTTGATCTTTGATCAACAACCATAGACCAAGAAAATCTCTTGACTATCGCACACCTCATGAAGTATTCTTTGGGGCATCAGAACCTGTTGCGCTTCAGATTTGAATTGGCGTTTA
>Ga0209990_10001719_pt1 | contig 18191 bp, 15 predicted proteins | sample NOAtaG_6_FD_187304 | JGI IMG/M metagenome (GOLD analysis project Ga0209990, IMG submission 187304) | Freshwater lake microbial communities from Lake Erie, under a cyanobacterial bloom - NOAA_Erie_Diel5S_2200h metaG (SPAdes) (version 2) | ecosystem: Environmental > Aquatic > Freshwater > Lake ...
CGTGTGGGCGCGTGGGCGCCACGGTCCGCCAACGTGAGCGGTCTTCTGGCAGGCCCGTCAGAGCCCGGCATACTCAGGCAGAAATTCCATGACCGAATTGACATCCTTGTCACCCCGCCCGGAGATATTGACAAGGATCGTCTGATCCGGACGAAGCCGTGGCGCGAGCTTGCAGACCTGGGCCACGGCGTGGGCGGTTTCGAGCGCGGGAATGATTCCCTCCATCCGGGCGAGGAGCTGGAACCCTTCGAGCGCCTCGGCGTCGTCGGCAAAGATATACTCGACGCGCTTCTGGTCATAAAGGAAGGCATGCTCCGGTCCGACACTCGGATAGTCAAGCCCCGCCGAGATCGAGTGGGTGAGCGAAATCTGGCCACGGTCGTCCTGCAGCACGTAGCTGCGGGTTCCCTGCAGAACTCCGACGCTTCCCCCGCCCTCGGTCAGAAAACGGGCGGCGTGCTCACCCAGACTGAGTCCACGTCCACCGGCCTCGACGCCGATCATCTTCACCGACTCGTCGTTCAGAAAAGGATGGAAGAGGCCAATCGCGTTGCTGCCCCCGCCAACGCAGGCCACCAGGTAGTCGGGCAGGCGTCCAGTCCGCTCGAGCATCTGCTGGCGAGCCTCCTGGCCGATGACGCTCTGAAAGTCACGGACCATCGCCGGATAGGGATGCGGACCAAGGACTGAACCGAGCAGATAGTGGGTATCTCCGACGTTGGTCACCCAATCACGCAGGGCTTCATTGATGGCGTCCTTGAGTGTCCGGCTGCCGGATTCGACTCCGACCACCTTGGCTCCACAGAGGCGCATGCGGAAGACATTGAGAGCCTGGCGACGCATGTCCTCGGTGCCCATGTAGACGACACACTCGAGTCCCGCCCAGGCGCAGACGGTCGCCGTCGCCACGCCGTGCTGTCCGGCGCCTGTCTCGGCGATGATGCGCCGCTTGCCCATCCGCCGGGCGAGAAGGAGCTGTCCGAGAGCGTTGTTGATCTTGTGGGCGCCGGTGTGGTTGAGATCTTCGCGTTTCAGGTAGATGGCTGCCCCGCCAAGGTGACGGGTCAGGCGGTCGGCGTAGGTAATCGGCGTCGGTCGACCGACAAACTCGCGAAGCATTCGTCCGAGCTCCTGCTCAAAGGCCGGATCCTGGCGAGCCTCAGCATAGGCCGCTTTCAATTCGGCCAGGGGATGCATAAGGGTCTCAGGGACGAAGCTTCCACCATATGGGCCAAAGTGGCCACTCGCATCCGGGTACTGATAGTAATTAGTTGTCATCTTTGATCAATTCCAGCCGCTCGGCAAGCAGCCTGAGTTTCCCGGGATCCTTGATGCCGGGAGCGGTCTCGACACCGCTGTTGAGATCGACGGCGAACGGTTGCACCATGCGAACCGCCTCCGCGACATTGTCCGGGTTGAGTCCACCCGCCAGGAAGAGCCTCACCTTACTGGCAACCGTCGCGGCGAGGCGCCAGTCGACAGTCTTTCCCGTCCCACCATAGAGGCGTGGATCGAAGGCATCGAGCAGTACCGCCCGCACCGGATAGTCCGAAATAAGCGCGAGTTGAAGATCTCCACCCGCCCGGAAGGCCTTGATCACCCGCTCGGCACCAACCTCCAGGCAGTAGTCGACACTCTCATCGCCATGAAGCTGGGCGAGACCGACGCCACTGGCTTTCATGATTTGCCGGACATCGGCGGGGTGATCTTCGTTGACAAAGATTCCGACGCTGTGGATCCCTTCCGGCATGGCGAGGACGATCTTTCTCGCCTCCTCCGGGTCGATGTAGCGGGGACTGGGCCGGTAGAAGTTGAACCCAAGGTAGCTCGCGCCACACTCGACCGCCGCCAGCGCATCGGGGAGAGAGGTAATGCCACAGACCTTGAGGCGAACGCCGTTCATTCGTGTCGCAAAGCCTCCAGCGCCGCCCCGATATCGGTCGACCGCATGAGCTCTTCGCCAATCAGGAAGGCGTGGTAACCAGCCGCGCGGAGCTGCTCGATATCGGCGCGGGTGCGGATACCGCTCTCACTGACCAGCGTGACCTTGTCCGCGCCGCCAGTGGCAGGATGGCCGGCAAGATCGAGCGAGGTCTGGAGCGTTGTCACAAATGTCCGCAGATCACGGTTGTTGACCCCAAGAATTCTCGTCTCAAATTGCATGACCATCTCCAGCTCGGCGCGGTCATGCACTTCGACGAGGACGTCGAGCCCCAGTGACGAGGCTTCCCGGAGCAGTTCATCGAACTGCTGGGGGGCCAGCATGGCCGCGATGAGAAGAATGGCGTCGGCTCCGGCGTGCCACGCTTCGAAGAGCTGGTAGCGATCGAAGATAAAGTCCTTCCGCAACAATGGGAGCGGCGAGACCTGCCGGACACGGCGCAGGTAGTCGAGGGACCCATCAAAGAAGTCCTCCTCGGTCAGACAGGAGATGGCCCGCGCTCCGTGGGTCGTGTAGGTGCGGGCGATCGCCTCCGGATCGAAGTCCTCGCGAATGATCCCCTTTGAGGGTGAACGGCGCTTGATCTCGGCAATGATGTTGACGCCCGGCTCACGCAGCGCGCGCTCAAAGCGCCCGGCTACCGGGGCCACGGCCGGAGGCGACTGGAGCGCGGCAAGCGGCACGAGCCGCTGCGCCGCTTCGAGCCGTTCCCTCTTCCGATCGACGATTCGCTTTAATATATCCTGCATCTCATCCTCTGTCTCAATTGCCCTGCTGATCGCGCGACGCCTGCGTTGCCACGCGAAGAGCCTCGAGGCGGGCGAGCGCCTCGCCGCTGTCGATGGAGCGCCCGGCCATCTCCAGCGCGCTTGGCAGACTGGTCGCCGCCCCGGCGATAAAGAGCGCGGCCGCGGCGTTGATCACGACCAGGTCGCGCGCCTCATCGTGGCGCTCATTGGCGAGCACCGCGCGAATGATACTGGCATTCTCCGCTGCCGATTCTCCGCGGAGGTGGGCGATTGGACGCCGGGCAATTCCATATTCCTGCGGATCAAAGAGAAAGTGGCGCGGCCCATCGGGGACCTCGAGACCAACTTCATAGATTGAGGTTGGCGCCGCGAGGGTGATCTCGTCCAGCCCGTCTTCACCACGGACGACCCAGGCCCGGCGAACCCCAAGTCGATGAAGAGCCCGCGCAACCTTTTCAATCACCGCCCCATTCGACACGCCGATCAACTGGTATGGCGCACCGGCCGGATTGGTCAACGGACCAAGCAGGTTAAAGATGGTCCGCACCCCAAGTTCCCGGCGCACCAGACCGACCTTTTTGGTTGCCTCGTGGTGGAGTGGCGCGAGCATGAAGCAGATTCCAAGTCGATCAAAGATCTCTTCGACCTGCGGGGGCTGCAGATCGACCTCCACACCAAGGGCCCGCAAGACATCGGCGCTCCCGGCCCGACTTGTCACCCCAACATTGCCGTGCTTGGCCACTGGAACCCCGGCAGCCGCGACCAGGAAGGCGGCGGTCGTCGAGATGTTGAAGGTCTTCGCCGGACTGCCGCCGGTCCCGCAGGTATCGATAAATCGCGGGTGACGGGTGGCGACACTGGCACAGCGCGACCGCATCGCCGCGGCAAATCCGGCCAGCTCCTCCTCGGTCTCCCCTTTCGCAGCCAGCGCGACGAGAATGGCGGCAATCAGTGGCGCGGTCGACTCTTCGCCAAGCAGGTGGTCGAAGAGCTCCGCTGCTTCAGATTGCCGCAGATCTTCCCGCTGGATCAAGCGATTTAGATAGGTCCGCAGCATCACTGCCCCCGCTCCAGTTCGAGAAAGTTGCGGAGAAGCCTCTTTCCATCGGCAGTCATGATCGACTCCGGATGGAACTGGACCCCTTCGCAATTGAAGTGGCGATGGCGCAATCCCATGATCAGGCCGTCGGAGGTGGTCGCCGAGATCTCGAGGTCCTCCGGCAGGCTCTCCCGCTCGACGATCAGCGAGTGGTAACGGGTCGCGACGAAGGGATTATCGATCCCCCGAAAGATCGTCCGGCCGTCGTGGAGGATGCGGCTCGTCTTGCCGTGCATCAGGTAGGGAGCGCGAATGACCCGCCCCCCAAAGGCCTGCCCCATCGCCTGGTGGCCAAGGCAGACCCCCAGCAATGGTATCCGGCCGGCAAAGTTTCTGATTACGTCGAGCGTAATCCCTGCCTCGTCGGGCGTACAGGGCCCCGGAGAGAGAACGATCTTCTCCGGGCTCAGCTCAGCGATGCCGGCGAGGGTGATCTGGTCGTTCCTGACCACCTTCAACTCGGCCCCCAGCTCTCCAAAGTACTGGACCAGGTTGTAGGTGAATGAATCGTAATTGTCGATAATCAGTATCATAAGGATCTTTCGGTATACCCGACCCCTGACGAACAGATCAAGGCTTGATGACGGCCTCGATCAGTTCGATCCGCTCCACTGGCGTCTGCCCATCGGGCCCCCGCACCACCTTCTCCAACTTGTCGAGGGTATCGAATCCATCGACCAGCTTCCCAAAGATCGTATACTTGCCGTCAAGGTTGGTCGCCGGCGCGAGGACGATGAAGAACGACGTCGAGGCCGAATTTGGATCATCGGTCCGGGCCATTGAAAGGGCCCCGCGAAGATGCTTACGGACCTGGCTAAACTCCGGAGCAAGGTTGTGAACCCACTTGTCGGCATAGTGGGGTCTGGCGTCGACTCTCGTCGAGGCGACTCCGCCCTGAACGACAAAACCGGGGACGATGCGGTGGAAAGCAGTTCGATCGTACCACCCGGTCTGGACCAGATTGAGAAAATTACGCACGTGTTCCGGAGCAAGGTCGGGATCGAGGGCGAGGGTCATGTCGCCAAGGCTGGTCCGCAGAATCACTTCGCGGCGCATCTCCTCGACCCCGGCAGTCTTGAAGGGCTCCTCCCGCACCGGTTCGATCGTCACACTGATGATCCTGACCGGATTGACTGTCCGCTCCGCCGCATCGGTCTGGGCCAGTGAGATCTGCTCGACCACCTCCATGCCCTCGGTCACCTGGCCAAAGGCCGTGAACTGACCATCGAGGGCCGGCTGATCGGAGACGCAGACAAAGAACTGGGCGCCGCCGCTGTTTGGGCGGCCCGGGATCCGCACCGTCGAGACGATTCCCCGGAGATGGCGAATCTCATTGAACTCGTCCGGCAATTGACTGAGTCCGCCTGTGCCCCAGCGCGCTCGCGGTGTCCGGGCATCTTTGAGCAGCGGATCCCCGCCCTGGATGATGCCGCGCGAAACAACGCGGTGAAACGCCGATCCATTGTAGAAGCCGGCGCGGGCGTTTTTGATAAAGTTTTGGATGTGCCTGGGAGCCTGGGAGGGAAAGAACTCGAACCGGAAGGCCCCGAGATCGGTCGTCACTACCGCCTCGAGCTTGGCCGCCTCCTGCAGTGAGACGGGCGGAGGCTCCACCCCGGGGGGCGGAGCATTCTTCTTCCGGGGAGTCTGGGCCAGGGCGACCGTTGCCCCGACCAGCAGGATCAGCACGATCCCTGGACGCACAACGATCTCTCCGATCGATCGAAGCCGCGTTCTTCTCATAATTCTCTCTCTGCCAACTCGATGGCCCTGACCAGGGCCCGGGACTTGTTGACAGTCTCCTTGAACTCACTATCGACAACTGAATCAGCGACAATGCCACCACCAGCCTGGATGTAAGCCTTGTCACCACGGACATACATCGTGCGCAATGCTATGCAGGAATCGAGATTACCTGAATAGTCGAAGTAGAGGACGGCGCCAGAGTAGGCGCCACGCCGCGTCGGCTCGAGCTCATCGATGATCTCCATGGCCCGCACCTTCGGCGCTCCCGAGACGGTGCCGGCCGGAAATACTGCCGCAAGGGCATCGAAGCAGTCGAGATCTTTGCGCAGACGCGAACGCAGACTCGAAACAAGATGCATGACGTGCGAGAACCGCTCGATGAACATGAGATTCTCGACCCGCACGCTCCCGTAGTCGGAGACGCGGCCCAGATCATTCCGGCCCAGATCGACAAGCATTATATGCTCGGCGCGTTCCTTTTCATCAGCAAGCAGCTCTTCAGCCAACCGCTGATCCGCGGCCTCATCGGCGCCGCGGGGCGCAGTGCCGGCGATCGGTCGGTACTCGAGCTCATGGCCCGTGCACCGGACCAGCATCTCGGGGGAGGCCCCAAGCAGGCTCTCCTCACCGCCCAGCTTGAGAAAGAACATATACGGCGAGGGGTTGACGACCCGCAGTGCCCGGTAGATCTGGAAGGGAGTGGTCGTAATCTCGGTCTCAAAGCGCTGCGCAAAGACGACCTGGAAGGCATCCCCGGCCAGAATGTACTGCTTGATCCGCTCGATGGACGACTCATAATACTCACGGGTCATGTTTGAACGGAGCGAGATCGCCCGGGACGCCCGAGCCGGCGGGGGTGGCTCAACTGGCGCAAGCAGCGCGGCTTCGAGTCGCGCCACCTCAGCGTTCGCGGCAATGAATCGTTCGCGCAGCTCAGGGCCATCAGCCAGGCCGTCAGTCAAGACGTTGACGATGATATGAATCTGGTGGCGCACGTGATCGAAGGCGAGCAGATTGGCAAAGAACATGACCACGGCCGTGTCGAGTCCCAGATCGTCCGGCGCCTTTCGCGGGAGCTTCTCAAACCAGCCAACGGCGTCGTAACCAAAATACCCGACGGCGCCGGCGGAAAAGGGCGGAAGGCCGGGAACCTTGACCGGTGTTTCCCGACCCATCATCTCGCGCAGGACATCGAGCATCGGCGCGTGGCGCGTCTCGACCACCTGCCCATTCCGCTCTATCTGAATCTCGGGCTGGGTTGCCACCGACTCCGCGCTCTCACTGGTCGCCCGGGCCCGGACGATCGTGTGGGGCCGGCACCCCAGAAACGAGTAACGGGCAATCTTCTCTCCCCCCTCGACCGATTCGAGAAGGAAGGCCTGTTCGCCCTGCTTCTCGATCCGCAGGTAAGCCGAGACAGGCGTGAGCAGGTCGGCCATGACCGTTCTGACCAGCGGAACAACCGTCCCCTGCGCGGCTAGCTCGAGAAACTCTTCGTAAGTTGTTGGAGTGATTACCGACATCTCATTAAACCTTGCGACCGACATTGATGGCTATCTGGGTGTATCGTACTTCGGGAGCGCGGGTCTTCCGATCCGCGCCGAAAGCTCTTCGACGATCTCGGGGAGCTTGACTCCGCGCTCAACCATAAGGACCACGAGGTGGTAGAGCAGATCACAGATTTCACTGGTCAACTGCCTGGTTCCCTGCTCACGGGCGGCCTCTCCAGCCGGGGCACTGGCGGCATTCTTGGCGGCGATGATCGTCTCGGCCGCCTCCTCCCCGATCTTCTTGAGGATCTTGTCGAGCCCCTGCGAGAAGAGATAGGTGGTGTATGACTTCTCCGGGCGCGTTCGCTCCCGCTCGGCGATCTTCTCGTAGAGGTCGTTGAGCAGGATACCCAGATCGAGCGCCCCGACATCGACCAGCGAGAGCGCGTTTCGGCCTGTCGCCTCCGCGGCGGCCGGACTCGCCAGCAGCCGGTAGAAACAGGTTGGCTCGCCCGTGTGGCAGGCGGGCCCTTCCGGACGAACCTTGATCAGAATCGTGTCGGCGTCACAGTCGAGATGGAGCTCGATCACCTTCTGCGTGTTCCCCGAGGTGGCGCCCTTGTGCCACAGCTCCTGGCGTGACCGGCTCCAAAACCAGGTCTCGCCGGTCTGCAGGGTCCTGGCCAGGCTATCGGCATTCATCCAGGCCATCATGAGCACCTCGTTGGATTGGTGATCCTGGACGACGGCTGGAATCAGGCCCCGCTCATCAAATTTTATATTCTGGATCAGATCAGCAGACATCGATCGACTCTCCTCACTTTTGCGGCCTCACTTTTGCGGCTGGCGCTTCTTTCCCGCCCCGGCCGCCTCGGCAAAACGCGTCAGGATCCAGTCACCAACCGACGAGAGCAATCCCGGGTCGGTGGGACGAGAGTCATCCTTGTAAGAAGCAAACGACGGCTGGCCCTTGTTGACCCTGAGAAGGTGGTCCATCTCGGGGAGGGTCTGCAGGGTGTGATCCGGGTGGTAGATTCGCTTCAATGACTCTTCGAGAAATGCCGCATCTTTCGTGGTCACCTCCAGATCCTTCTCCCCCTGGACGATGAGGATCGGGAGCCGCAGCGCGGCGAAGGCCTGGAGAGGGTCATTGACGAGCAGACTGACCGATCGCGGCGCCTCTTTGATCACCTCGCGCAGCTCGGCGTCATAGGGATTGGCCGGATCGAAGGTCTCCTTGATCACCTCGGGGCGGCTGTAGAAGAGGGCGCGGGTGATCCGTTCCGCTTTGGCCTGAATCTCTCTGATTTCAGCTATTGGCCGCCCCTCCTCGGTCATGCGTGCCTGCATCTCGTCCCGGAGCATCTTGCCCAGCGTTCGTCCGGACATCCCGACCACGACGAGGCCGGCCGCCGCACTCTCGAACTGGGCAAGCAGACTGGTGGCGATGAATCCGCCCTCGCCGTGACCGATCAGAACGATTCTTTTCGGGTCGACCTCCGGCTGGGACGAGAGATACTTGACGGCGCCATGCAGATCATCGATATAGTCGTCGTAGGCTTCGATCTTCTGACACTCACTCACCCCGCGGCAACGACGATCGTAGCGCAACGAGACGATCCCCTGCCTGGCCAGCGCGTTTGCCAGATCACGGTAGACCAGATGGGTCGCCGCGCCAACCTGGAGACCATCACGGGTCGTCGGCCCCATCTCGCTGACGATCACCGCGGCGGGAAGTCGCCCTCCCCCGCTCTTTCGCGTCGGAACAAGAATCGTCCCCGCCAGTTTCAGGTTATGTCCGGTGAAGGTGATCTCGCGGGACGCACCAGCCGACTCCTGTCCGAATGCGCTGACCACCCCGGTGGTCATGAGAACGGCGAGCACGACGACGCACCAGATATGGCTCTGATCAACTTTGACTCTTCTCACCTGCAGACCTCCTCGCGCCAGGTTGCCTAGCGCATCAGAATACCCCGTCCACGGAGGTAGTCCTTTGCCTCACCAATTGTCAGCTGACCAAAATGGAAGATGGAGGCCGCCAGAACGGCGCTGGCCTTGCCAACGGTCAGCGCGTCGTAGAGATGCTCGAGATTTCCCGCGCCGCCCGAGGCGATCACCGGAATCTGCACCGCTTCAGCCACCGCCCTCGTCAATTCGAGATCGTAACCATCCTTACGTCCATCCTGGTCCATACTTGTCAGGAGAATCTCTCCCGCGCCAAGCGCCGCCGCCTGGCACGCCCATTCGACCGCGTCGAGATCGGTTGGCGTTCGTCCCCCGTTCAGAAAGACCTGCCAGCGCGGCACGGATCCGGGCACGCGGCGGGCATCGATCGCCACGACAATGCATTGCGCCCCAAAGCGCTCCGCCCCTTCACGAATCAGATCGGGATTTTTGACGGCCGCCGTGTTGATCGAGACCTTGTCAGCCCCCGACTTGAGAATATGGCGAATATCGTCGACCGTTCGAATTCCTCCACCGACAGTGAACGGAATGAAGACCTGGTCGGCCACCTGACGCACCATTCCGGCGACGATCTCCCGGCGATCCGAGGAGGCGGTGATGTCGAGAAAGACCAGCTCATCGGCCCCCTCGCGGTCATACCGCGCCCCCTGCTCGACCGGATCTCCGGCATCAACCAGATTGACGAAACTGATCCCCTTCACCACCCGCCCATTGTCGACGTCGAGACAGGGGATAATCCTTTTTGCGAGCATCTCTCCGCTTTCCGCAGGGACCGGGAGGATTCCGGTCCCTGCCTGATCATACCGACTTCAAAGCCTGATCTGCTTGACCCAGAGAACATCGGGCACCGATGCCAGCGCAGTCAGGGTTGCCGTATCGAGCGCGCTATCGACCTGGTAGATCGACATTGCCGCCTCACCGGGCCGATTCCGGCTCAGGAAGAGCTGGGCGATGTTGACGTTGTGCTCGCCAAGGAAGGTGCCAACCCGACCAACCACTCCGGGCTTGTCGTCGTTGTGGAGCACGAGTAGGTGTCCCTGGGGGACCGCCTCGATCCGGTAGGAGTTGATGTAGGCGATCCGCAAGTCTCCGGCCCCGAAGACCGTTCCGGCGATCCGGCACTCACCTTCCGCGCTACGCACCACCACTTCAACCAGACTGGTGAAATCCTGCGCGGCCAGCGCCTTCGACTCGGTCACCTCGAGCCCGCGCTCGGCCGCAATCAGTGACGCATTGACGGGAGTGACCCGCGCACTGACCGACTTGAGCAGTCCGATCAGGATCGACTGGGTCAGCGGACGCACATCGAGTTCGGCCACGGCCCCGCGGTAACTGATCCGAATCTCTCGAACAGGCTGATTGAAGAACTGCGCCTGAAAGCTGCCCAGCTTCTCACCCAGCTCGAGGTAGGGGCGGACGTGCTCGAGCACTTCCGGACTGACGGCCGGAACATTGACCGCTCCGGCAACCGCCCCGGTGAGGAGGTAGTTCGAGACCTGCTCGGCAATCGTCACCGCCACCGAGTCCTGGGCCTCGGTCGTCGAAGCGCCGAGATGCGGGGTCACCACCACCTCATCGAGCGTCAGCAGTGGATGGTCGGTCGGTACCGGCTCCTTGACGAAGACATCGAGCGCGGCGCCGGCGACCTTGCCCGACTTGATCGCGTCATAGAGCGCCTGCTCGTCAACCAGTCCTCCCCGGGCACAGTTGATGACCCGAACGCCCTGCTTCATCTTCGCAAAAGCGGCCTCACCGATGATGCCGCGCGTCTCCTCCGTCAGCGGAGTGTGGACGGTGATAAAGTCGGCCTGGCGAATGACCTCGTCGAGCGTCGCCAGTTCGATGCCGGCCTTGGACGCCATCTCCCGCGTAATGAATGGATCGTAGGCAATCACCTTCATCGCCAGGCCAATGGCCCGGGAGGCGACGATCTTCCCAATATTGCCGAGCCCGATCACGCCGAGCGTCTTCCCGGCCAGCTCAACCCCCATGAAACTCTTCTTGTCCCACTTGCCGCCCTTCAACTTGGAGTGCGCCTGCGGAATCTTGCGGGCCAGTGACATGAGCAGCGAAATCGTATGCTCGGCAGTCGTCACACTGTTGCCAGCCGCGGCGTTCATGACCACGATCCCCTTCTGACTGGCGACCGGCACATCGATGTTGTCGACACCAGTTCCAGCCCGGCCAATCACCCGCAGATTGTCGGCCGCGCTCAGGATGTCGGCGGTGACCTTCGTTTCACTGCGGACAATCAAACCCTGGTAGTTCCCGATGATCGCCTTCAACTCCTCCGGCGCCAGACCGACCTTGTGATCGACCTCGAATTCCGGGTGGCTTCGCAGGATCTCTATTCCATGACTTGACAGATTATCGCTGACCAATATTTTCATATAATCCAATTAAAACCTTTCTGCATAAAAGAGTTCTGGCATCAAGTGGTTCTGCAGTTCAATTGTCGCTGGCGTTGCTGGCGTCACTGGGTTCCTGAAGAAGCTGGCTACAAGCATGTGGGCCGGGAACGCCAGGAGGCTAAGTGCCGCTGGACAAAGCTTGTAATTTCAGTCCGTGGGTGTTCCATTTCCGTATCATATTGACTGAGGCCTGAAATTGCAAACCTGTCCGTCGACAGGGCCGATTCTGAAGAGGGCTTTTGCAAAGTCACTTGTTTTTACATTAACAGAGCGGTCGGGCCCGGTGGAGAAGTAGGGAGAAGTGGGGACAGGCGGGACGAGCGAGTGAGGTGAGACTTTGCAAAAGCCCTGCCGCGGGTGGTCAATGGCAGCCGGCTCGCTTGCCTTTTAGTTCGCTGAAACTTAAACTCTTGGTTCGCTTTGTCAGTTCATAAATATCCGAATTTTACGAGGCATTGCATGAAGATCCATGAGTATCAGGCAAAAGAGCTCTTAAGTCGTTATGAGGTGAAGGTTCCGCGCGGCATTGTCGCTCGTTCCCCACACGAGGCGGAGGACGCGGCGAAGGAACTTGGTCTCCCGGTGGTGGTCAAATCGCAGATCCATGCCGGCGGGCGGGGCAAAGGCGGCGGGGTCAAGCTGGCGCGGACGATCGAAGAGGTCCACCAGATTGCCCGCGACATGATCGGGATGACCCTCGTCACCCACCAGACAGGGCCGGAGGGTCGGGTGGTCAAGACCCTGCTCATCGAAGAGGGGCTGCGCATCAAACAGGAGTTCTACCTGGGCATGCTTCTTGATCGCTCCACTTCGCGACTGGTCTTCATGGCTTCTGCCGCGGGTGGAATGGACATCGAAGAGGTTGCCGCCACGAGCCCGGAGAAGATCCTTCGCGAGTCGATCGATCCAGCCGTCGGCATGCAGCCCTTCCAGGCGCGCAATCTCGCCTTTGGACTCGGTCTCCCTCCGGCCACGATCGGCAAGGCGACCAAGTTCATGCTTGCCCTCTACCGTGCCTTCGTCGAGATGGACGCCTCGATGGTCGAGATCAATCCATTCCTCCTCACGGAGGATGGTGAACTCTATGCTCTCGATGCCAAGGTCACCTTTGACGACAACGCCCACTACCGCCATAAAGAATTCGCCGAGCTGCGCGATCTGAACGAAGAGGCGGAGCTGGAGATCGAAGCCTCCAAGTTCGATCTCAACTACATCAAGCTCGACGGCAATATTGCCTGCATGGTCAACGGAGCCGGGCTGGCCATGGCGACGATGGACATCATCAAACTGGCCGGCGGAGAACCCGCCAACTTCCTCGATGTTGGCGGTGGAGCATCACAGGAACGGGTTGAGAACGCCTTTCGCATCCTGCTTGCCGATGAGAACGTCAAAGCGGTCCTCATCAACATCTTCGGGGGCATTGTCCGCTGCGATATGGTCGCCCGCGGAGTGGTTGAAGCCGCCCGCAAGCTGGGGGTGACGGTTCCGATCATCGTGCGCCTTGAAGGAACCAATGTTGAAGAGGGTCAGCGGGTCCTCCAGGAGTCGGGCATGAACTTCATCGTCGCCCAGGGCATGCGTGACGCGGCGGAGAAGTCGGTCGCGGCGACGGCTTGCTAGTCGCGACTCGTCACAGACAGTGAAAAGCGAAGAGCCCTGTCTCAGATGATGAGACAGGGCTCTTCGCTTTTCACTGTCTGTGACGATCACCCGTTGGCGCAACGCGTTGGATAGACCGGAACCGTCATGCGGGCCGTTGTCGTCGTCAGAATATGGAGGTTACGCCCGCCGCTGAAGGCGTTCGGAACACTGGTGCTGCCCGAGTTGTAATTGAAAAAGGCGCCAATAATGGCCGTGTTGGAGACGCTGTAGAGGCGGACCCAGCCCGAACGGCCATCCGGAACAACCGAGGTAAACCGCGGCACCGTGCGCGGAGAATTGCTGTTGAAGGTGAGGCGGGTCTGGCACCGGGAGGAGTAGAGGCCAAAGCTATAGGCATTCTCGGTGTCGTTGAAGAGAAGGCCAAAGAGATGGCCAATCTCTCCAACGCCGTTGGTTAGATCACCGCCAGGCCGATTGATGAAGACCATCGTGTCATTGTTGTTGATGCGACTGGGAATATTGTCGACCGCCAGGGTCAGCGGCAGCTTGTCGTAGCTCACTCCGTTGAAATCGATCTCAACGGCGGAATCCGTCGCGAGCACTGTTGGCACATTGCGGGCAGCCACGGCCAGCGCCCCGAGTCCGGCCCGGTGACCGGAACTGAACTTGACGTAGACATCGCCTATCAGGTGGTTATGGACTATTGGCGCACCATCCGCATTGGTCGCGATGACGATGATGTAACCCTCCGTATTCGGGTCGAGCTCTACCGACTCAAAACTGATCGTCTGGCTGGGGGTCAGGCAGAAGATGAAGTCGGCCGGTGAACCCGACATCCCATCGACGAAGAAGATGTGCACCGCAACCCCGACCGTCGGGGAGGTGTTGGTTATCGCAAACTTGGCGTTCTGCTCCTTGGAGTCGGTCGCATCAGAGGTGTAGACATTGAAGAAGAGAATCGAGCCTGGCTTGTGATCGGAGACGAGATCGTCAGGCAGATATGGCGTTCCCGGATCAGCTCCCTGCACCACCACCGTCGAGAGGAGTGAGCAGGCGATCAGCAGAATCAGATAGGTGATGCACTTTGAAGCGGTCCGATCTGGCAAGTTTCGCAATTGTCTGTTTCTCATCTTTTATAATCGATCGATCTGCTCTTCCCCCACCAATCTCGTGCTCATCCGCGCGATTTAGTGGCAGAGCTGGCTAAAACGGGGAAGAATGGACGATGAGGACGGCCGTCAGTCAAGTCAGGCCTCACGAGCGGTCATCAACTGTGGGTCGAACCGACCGCTCCCTCCTCAGGCACTAACCAATTGGCTAAGCAATTGTCGTTCCAAAAGATGGACCACAAACCGGGCCAAGAACTGGTCCACAAACTGCGCCATTCACACTCAGATCAACCGGCGACCCGGGAGACCGTGGCGTTGAAGCGGCGCACCTTCGCGGTTCGACATGTGCCTGACAAACACTTTCGTGCTGACCTTGCGTAACGGGGATAGCAATGGCTAAAAATGGGGCTAAAAATGGGGCTAAAAAATGGGGCAAACTAAGGGGCTTACTGCAAACTGGCCAATCGATTTGACTGCCTTAACGGGGGTGCTGAGAACAGTGGCAGGCGGGGGAGCCGGCCGCAAGCAGCAGGTGAGGCGATCTTAACCACAAAAACTGGCCCACAAAAACTGGCCCAGGCAAACTTAAGGGGACAATCTCACTGATCCGAACTCACTGGGGCACACTCACTGGGACGATCTCACCTGTCTGCTGACCGATCCAATCGATCAACCCTGATCAGTCTATTTTACCAACCGGGGAAATGCAACAACTTTATTGTGCGATGGCTTTAATGAGAGGCGGCGAACGGACGCAGCCGCCCGGGCCAGTGAGTCAGAGGTGGCCCGGACCGCTGTCAACAAATGTTGATCATGTCGCCTCAGGGTGTCAGATCTCGATGACGACCGGGATGATCATCGGGCGGCGGCCAGTCTCGCGCTGAATGAAGCGCTTCAGATCGACCCGGATCTTCTCCTTGATCAGCGCCCAGTCGACGCGCTCCTCGTGGGTCGACTGCTTGACGGTCTCCCCGATGACCACCCGTGCCTTGGGGATAAAATCTCCGCCATCCTCACTGATCGCCAGTCCGCGCTGGATGATCTCGGGCGCCGACTCGAGCTCACCGGAGGACTTGTTGATCGCCACAATCGGAACGACGATGCCATCGTAGGCGAGATGTTTGCGGTCACGAAGCACCACGTCATCGATCCGGCCAAATCCGGAATCGTCGATCAAGGTCCGTCCGACATTGACCTTGGCGGTAACGCTGGCGCTCCGCTCATCCAGTTCAATGACGTCGCCGGAATCGGCCAGGACGATATTTCGTCGATCGACTCCCCACTTCCGGGCGGCCTCGGCATGGCGATAGAGCTGCCGGGTCTCACCGTGAATGGGGATGAGAAACTTGGGCCGCACGGCCTCGTACATGATCCGCAGATCTTCCTGACGGCCATGCCCGGAGACATGAATTCTGGCCACACTGGAATCGACGACCCGGGCGCCCTTCTTGAAGATGTGGTTCATCATTCGGGAGATCGAGCGCTCGTTGCCGGGAATCTGGCGGGCCGAGATGACCACCGTATCGCCGGCCAGCACGTTGCCGTCCCGGTGAGAGTCGACAGACATCCGGGCGAGGGCCGACATCGGCTCACCCTGGCTGCCGGTAACCAGCAGACAGACCTGGTCAGGCGCCATCTTCTTCGCCTTGGCCGGAGCGACCAACTGGCCTTCCTCGATATCGAGGTAACCATACTTCTGGGCCACCTCGACATTTTTGATCATGCTGCGCCCAAGGAGCGCCACCGCCCGGTTCTGTTCGGCGGCCAGATCAAAGATGATCTGGAGTCGGTGGATGCTCGTCGCAAAACAGGAGACGACCAGCCGGCCCGAAGCTTCCTGGAAGACCTTCTCGAGCCCCGGAATGACTGCCCGCTCGGACTTGGTCCGTCCCTCCTGCTCGACATTGGTCGAGTCGGCGAGCAGGGCGAGGACGCCCTGGTCACCATAGTAGGTCAGCCGCTGCAGATCGATCGGATCTCCAAGAACAGGAGTCTCATCAACCTTGAAGTCACCGGTGTGGATGACCACGCCAACGGGCGTCTCGATGGCCAGCGCAACGCAATCGACGAGGGAATGGGAGACCCGGATGAACTCGACCTTGAACGGACCGAGGGCAAAAGGCTGGCGCGTCGAGATGGTATGGGTCTTCACTTTGCCGATCAGCCCAAACTCGGCAAACTTGCTCTCGACCATTCCGAGCGTAAACTCGGTGGCATAGACGGGGACGTTGGCAAGCTGAAGCAGAAAAGGGAGCGCCCCGACGTGATCCTCGTGGGCGTGGGTGAGCACAATCCCGACCAGCTCGTCCCGGTGCTCTTCGACGTAGCTCAGATCGGGGATGGCAATGTCGACCCCGAGCAGATCTTCGTCCGGGAACATGAGCCCACAGTCGACGATGATCATCTGATCATCGAAGCGAAAGACGGTCATGTTGGCCCCAAATTGGCCCAAACCGCCAAGAGGGATGATCTGTAACCGGCCATTGGTGAATTTTGTGGTCATAAGATAATCAGTAAGTCAAAAAAGTCGACACTTTTCAAGTCCCGGACTCCGCGTCCGGGTTGCCGAGGAGATTGGCCAGCTGAGCCAGTTCGGCGATAGAGAGGGTCTCGGCGCGGCGTCGGCCATCGAGTCCGGCCGACTCCAGAAGCATGGGGAGTCTTTCAACCGACGCGATCCCCAGTCGGCCAAATCCCGCCCGCAGATTATTGAGGATCGTCTTCCGTCGCTGGGCAAAGAGAACCTGGGCGAGAACGAGGAAGCGGCGCTCATTGATCACCGGAACGATCGGCGTCTGGCGCAGACGCAACCGGACGACGCTCGAGGTCACCTTTGGCGCCGGACGAAAGGCGCCCGGAGGAACATCGAAGAGGCTGGCGACCTCGGCGTGCAACTGCACAAGAACCGACAGGTAGCCATACTCTTTGCCGCCAGGCGGGGCGATGATCCGCTCGACCACCTCGCGCTGCAGCATGAGCGTCATCTCTGCGATGCAGTGACGATGCTCGATCAGACGCTGAATGAGCGGCGTCGAGATGTAGTAGGGCAGATTGGCGACGACCCTGATTCGACTTCCCTCCGCAAAGAGCCGGCAGAAATCGACCCGTAACGCATCGGCCTCGAGCAGCTCAAACCGATTGGTGTCGCCAAACTTCTGCCGTAGTTGCGGAACCAGATCGGGGTCGATCTCGATCGCCGTGACCCGTGCCCCGGTGGCCAGCAGAAGGCGGGTCAAAGCACCCTCCCCCGGTCCGATCTCCAGAATCGACTCGCCGGGCGCCGGGCGCACTGAATCGACGATCCGCTCCGGGTAATGGTTTCCGGTCAGGAAGTTCTGGCCAAGACGGCGTTTTGGTCGCATCAATTCAACACTTTCTGAGCCCTACCCCTGACCGAAGAGTCCGTCGACATAGACTTGCGGATCGAAGACGACCAGGTCATCGGCCTTCTCGCCAATCCCGCAGTAACGAATGGGGAGGTTGAGCTCCTTGGCAATTGCAACCGCAATGCCTCCCCGCGCCGTCCCGTCGAGTTTGGTGAGCACCAGCCCGGTCACTTCGGCCACCTTGAGAAATTCGCGGGCCTGACTCAGCCCATTCTGTCCGGTCACGGCATCGATCACCAGCAGCGTCTCGTGGGGAGCGCCGCTCACCTCGCGACCGGCGATACGCTTCATCTTCTCGAGCTCCGACATCAGATTCGACTTGTTATGAAGCCGCCCGGCCGTGTCGACGATCAGGACGTCAGCGCGGCGGGCTTGCGCAGCTTTGAGCGCATCGAAGAGGACGGCCGCCGGGTCGGTTCCCTGACGCTGCTGGATCAACTCGACGCCGGCGCGGGTAGCCCAGATAGCCAGCTGGTCACTCGCCGCAGCACGGAAGGTGTCGGCGGCGCAGATCATGACCTCATTTCCATCAGCCTTGATCCGCTGGGCAAGCTTGCCAATGGTCGTGGTCTTCCCCGCCCCGTTGACTCCGACCACCATAATTACATATGGCTTGATCTCGCCTGGCGTGAGCGTCTCCGATGAGACTCCGCGTGACCGCTCTGCGTCGGCGAGGATCTTCAGCAGATGAT
>Ga0209990_10001724_pt1 | contig 18152 bp, 15 predicted proteins | sample NOAtaG_6_FD_187304 | JGI IMG/M metagenome (GOLD analysis project Ga0209990, IMG submission 187304) | Freshwater lake microbial communities from Lake Erie, under a cyanobacterial bloom - NOAA_Erie_Diel5S_2200h metaG (SPAdes) (version 2) | ecosystem: Environmental > Aquatic > Freshwater > Lake ...
GCACTACATTGGCTTTTACCTGTGCGGCCATGTGAATAGCGTAATGCATGGCATTGGTGGCCGTGGGCGAAAAATCGGTGGGAACAATAATTGTTTTCATGGGGGAATTTGTTTCGGCTTAAAGATAATCTTCAAGCCACCCCACACTGCTGATGTTGGTCAGCACCCCAATTGACGTTGAGTGTTATTGATTCTGTTGAAATGTACGAACGCGGGTAGCTACGTTGTCCCGTACGTTGATATAATAGAGATTAATATCTCCAATATGGTAATTACTGGTTTTATATAAAAAGCTCCAAGGGAAGGTTGGTTTTTTTGTATATAAAACTCCACTACTGATTTGTGCATCAGCGGGTGTTGGAAATATCTTGTTGAATTTAGTAAGAACAGCCCCCTTGTTATTGGTTCGTCCTACAAATTTATTATCGGTGGTCCAGCTAATGGGATTGGTAACTAATACAGAATCTCCCCTTATGTTTTCTTTGGTAACACCTGGAGAAAGGTATCCTGATTTAAAAGTTCTCCAACTGCAAACACAACCTATTTGTTCAGGTGTTGCACAAATAGGAATAGTAGTGAGCGTCTTCATCTGCAAAGGCCAACCCACTGCATAGGCAGCAACAAGTTGATTGCGTAGTTGCTTTCCTTCAAAAAATTCTTTGAGTAACCAGATAGTATGCAATGCTCCTTGACTATGTGCTGCCAGGATAATGGGTCTGCCATTATTATAATGTTCGAGATAATAGAGGAAGGCGGTTCGCACATCTTGATACGCTAATGCCAAGGCTTTGCTTGCCGATACTGTATCCGCACTGTAAAAATTTCCGATATGTGCCTGTCTATATCGTGGTGCAAAAACACGACCATATTGATTAAATGCACTGGCTTGCAAAAGAATAGTGGAGTAGTCGGTTTTGGCATTTATATAAGGATCGTCAATCGTTGCATTGTTACGGGCAAAGTCTTCTTTATTGGTAAAGGTGGTAGGATGAACAAAAAACACATCGGTGATAGTATCTCTTTGTTCCTTTCGAAGAGGAGCAGGAATGCTATCCGAGGGGTCTTTTTTCCAAGGGTGTGCTGCCCAGTGGTCCAAATTGCTGTAATCGGGCACCCCTGTATCACTACGAAAAGTATATTTTTTACTGTAGGTCTGGTATTTATCAGAACAAGCCTGAATTCCTAAAATTCCGGCAAAAAGGATCAAAATTTGATAAAATCGGCTCATAAGGGGGCAAATTTCGGTATAAAACTGGTGAAACAAGATTAATTTAAAATATTTAAAAAAATAATAGTACTAGGTTTTGCATAGTACCATACATTCTCCTTATCTTTGCATTAGCAACTACGAGTTTAATTATGAATATTGATAACACACAAAGCCAGATGCGCAAGGGGATTTTGGAGTTTTGCATTCTCTCTGTAATCAAAAGAGGAGAATCCTACCCCGGGGATATCGTGGATGAAATGCGTGCTTCCGGGCTTCAGATTCTGGAAGGCACTCTCTACCCTTTGTTGACCCGCCTCAAAAATGCTGAAATGCTCACGTACCGTTGGGTTGAAAGCCCTTCGGGCCCTCCTCGAAAGTATTTTTCACTTACCGAAAAGGGTCAGCTTTTTTATCAAGAACTGGGCCATACCTGGGAAGAACTCTCCTTTGCCGTAAACAAAATAATTACCCCTAAACCAACCAATCTCTAATTATAATCAGTTGTACTATGAAAAGGATCATTACCATAAATCTGAGCGGACGTGTTCTTCAAATTGAAGAGCCTGCTTATGAGCAACTGCAACAATACATTGCCAGTTTGCGCACCTACTTCTCTAAAGAAGAAAGCCGCGAAGAGATTATCAATGACATTGAAGGCAGAATTGCCGAGCAGTTCTATGGTTTAATTCAACAGGGTGCTGCGTGTATTACGGAAGAACACCTGTACGAAATCATTGCTGCTATGGGAAAACCAGAAGAATTGGCTGATGCGGAAATTATTGAACCTACTGCCATGCAGGAACCAGGCGCATCGTTTAGTCAATCGGGTATCAATACCGGAACAACTAAAAGAGAGTTTTTTAGAGATGCTAATAGCAAAGTATTGGGTGGCGTGGCAAGTGGCATTGCTAATTTTATCGGAATTGATCCGGTAATTATTCGTGTTTTATTTGTACTCCTTAGCTTTTCAAGTTTTGGAATAGTAGCATTGGGATATATTCTTCTTTGGATTCTTGTTCCAGCTAAAGAGCTGGAGGATTATAGGGGCCGTCGCTTTTATCGCAACCCCGATGATAGAGTTTTGGCAGGAGTAGCCAGTGGGATTGCTGCATATTTCAATGTGAGTGCGCGCAATATTCGCCTCTTGTTTTTAGCGCCCTTGTTATTGCAAATTCTGTTTTCCATTCTAGACATTTTTGATGATTCAGCAATAGCAGAAATTTTATTTAATGTGAGCTTTGGATCTTTATTTGGGTTTTCGGTAATACTTTATATTATTCTATGGGTTATTCTTCCTACGGCAGAAACCTCTTATCAAAAGATGGAAATGCGAGGAGAAACCATCAACCTGGAGCGGATTCGTCAGTATGTAAGTGAAGGCGGTGTCAATAAAAAAATGGAAGAGTGGGGAAAAGATGTTGAGCTAACCGCCAAACAATTATCTGCACGAGTGGAGGAACTGGCAAAAGAAGCAAAGCAAAAAAGTAGCACCTCTAAACCACTTCGTATTATCGGGTTGTTTTTTAAAATACTCTTTGTATTGTTTTTCGGCGGAATTGCCATTGTATTATTAATTGCGTTGCTAGCGCTGTTGTTTGGAGGTATTGTTTCATGGCCCTTGCAACATTATATCTGGAGTTCAGCGCAACAACAAGTTTTAGCCTGGGCCACCTTTGCTTTATTTTTATTAGTTCCCGTAATTGGTTTTATCATATGGTTAATCCGTCGATTAATCAATACTAAAGCCGGACATACTTATTTAAGCTGGACCTTTGGAGGACTTTGGGCCTTGGGCTGGGTTGCATTGGTATTGTTTGCTTCTAGCATCTCAAAAGATTTTAGATATCAAGAAAAGAAAATCGAAAACATTGCAATGCCCACCACATCCGCTAACAAAATGGTTGTTACGGTTACGGAACCTGAATTAGAATATAGCGGAAGCTTTAGTTGGATAGACGGAGATCCATCTGGTTGGGATTTAACACCCGATACCTTAAAGCTCTCTAATATTTTGATTAAAGTGGAGCCTAGTCGTGATTCCTCTTACCAAGTTCAAGTAGTGCGTGTGGCAAATGGTAAGGACGAACAGGATGCATCAGAGCGGGCGAGTGCTATTCGTTATCAAATTAGCACAAGTGCAGCAGGCGGTCAGCAGTCTGTGGTTGATTTGGGAAATGGTTATTCAATACCCGCCTCCTCTAAATACAGAGCACAAGAAGTGCGTGTAATCCTCCGAGTTCCCGTGGGCGGGCGCATAAGCTTTGATGAATCGGTTCGTTCTAAACTTTCCTCCTTCGAGGTAAAAATTCGGCAGCGTACCGATAGTAAGTACGATCGATATGACTGGACAGAACATCATTTCAGGTATCGCTCTAACATTGAATACATCATGGGTGCAGATGGAGAGCTTAAGTCTGCTGATGGCTCTGGTCCGGCTCTGGAGTCTATGAATATCGAATTGGAACCACCAATACCTCCAGCTCCTCCCATCAACAAGGAGGCTATGCTTTTACCCCGAAGCAAGATTTATCCTGTTCAGGTAAATGGCCCTTCACCATTAAGACTTCTTTTGGGATAGACAGACAGGCGCTTTGACTTACATTTGTGTTCTTAATAAATGACGAATGTCAGTCAGGAACACACCCTTCTTTCAGAAACACCAGGAACTAGGTGCCAAGATGGCTCCTTTTGCTGGTTATAATATGCCCATTTCTTATTCTGGGATTAATGACGAACATCAGACGGTTCGAAAGAATGCAGGCGTGTTTGATGTAAGCCACATGGGCGAATTTGTTCTCAAGGGCTCCCATGCACTCGATTTGATTCAGCGCGTGACTAGTAATGATGCATCAAAGTTGGTAAAGGGTAAGGTGCAGTATAGTTGCTTTCCTAATGATAAAGGAGGTATTGTTGATGATCTATTAGTCTATTGTCTGGAAGAAAACAGTGCGTATATGTTGGTGGTGAACGCATCCAACATAGAGAAAGACTGGAACTGGATTCAGCAGTTCAATACACAGGGGGTTGAGATGCATAATGTTTCAGAAAAAACTTGCTTATTGGCTGTACAGGGTCCGAATGCTACACGCATCTTACAGCCACTTACGGAAATGGATTTACTGAATCTCGCTTATTACACGTTTGTAAAGGGAACATTTGCCGGAGTAGAAAATGTCTTGATCAGTGCTACAGGATATACAGGGGCTGGCGGGGTAGAAATTTATTTTGAAGACAAAGATGGTCAGGCTGAAAAAATATGGAATGCCATTTTTGAGATTGGAACTCCACAAGGACTCAAACCAATTGGACTAGGTGCACGTGATACACTTCGGTTAGAAATGGGATTCTGTTTGTATGGAAACGATATTGATGATACTACGTCACCGCTAGAGGCTGGTTTGGGTTGGATAACTAAGTTTTCGAAATCTTTTACAAACTCAACCGCACTTGCTGATCAAAAGGCGGCGGGTCTTCAGCGAAAACTCGTGGGTTTTGAAATGATTGACAAAGGAATTCCACGCCACGGGTATGAAATAAAAAATTTAGATGGCCAAGTAATTGGCGTGATTACCTCGGGCACACAATCTCCCAGTTTAGGGAAGGCTATCGGATTGGGATATATCAATACCGCTTTCACTTCCTTGGATACTCTTGTCCATATACAGGTTCGTGATAAACAATTAAAAGCAAAAGTTGTCAAAGTACCTTTTATTTGAGTATGCCTACAATTCATCTAACTACATTTATTGCAGCACCTGCTAATATCGTATTTGACCTGAGTCGTCATGTGAGTGTGCACAAAGAGGCGCATGTCGGATATAAAATAGAAGCCGTAGCGGGCACCCGTTTTGGTTTACTGGAGAAAGGCGAAACAATTACGTGGAAGTCTTATCATCTTTTTAAAGAGCGCTTACAACGAATCAAAATTGTGGAAATGATCAAGCCGGAGATGTATGTGGAGGTTCAGTTGCAGGGCGATTTGACTATGTTCAGACACGAACATCATTTTAAGCCTATCGATAATGGAATGTTGATGATTGATTTACTTACCTATGAATTTCCTTATGGTCAACTGGGTCGGCTATTTAATGCAGTTTACTTCAATCAGTATATGGAAAAGTATCTCCAGCAAAAAATCTCGCTAATAAAAAATTATGCTGAAACAGATCGCTGGAAAAAACTATTAGTCCGCTAGTTCTTTTTAATCAAGCGCAGGCTTTGTAGAATTTATTCTAAATTTGCGCACGCTTATCAACCATGTCTAACAAACCAACGCTCTATACTTCACTCTCTCCCGCTCTTCTACATCTTTATGACCTAAGCAACAGCGTAGTTGTGATAATAGATGTATTTCGTGCCACTTCTACTATTGCTGCTGCCCTATATAATGGCGCTCGTGCAGTAATTCCCGTGGATTCTGTGCCCAAGGCCATTGAAATGGGAAAAAGTATTGACGGAATTGCCGCCGGGGAACGCGATGGTATGATCGCAGAGGGCTTACAACATGGAAACTCTCCATTGGAGTATACTAGAAGTTTTATTGAAAATCGCAATTTGGTATTAACTACCACTAATGGTACTCGATTATTACAGATGGCCTTAGATAGAAATGCTTCCACTATTATTGCGGGTAGTTTTCCTAATCTTTCTTCTGTATGTTCTTTTTTGATCAAGGAAGGAAAAGATGTGGTATTGGGATGTGCGGGTTGGAAGGACCGTTTTAATCTTGAAGACACGCTTTTTGCAGGCGCAGTCATTAATCAGGTGCAGGAACACTTTACCATACATTGCGATAGCTCTTTGATGGCAGGGACACTCTATCAAAAATATGCTAGTGATTTATTGGGATTTGCGCCACAGCTCACGCATTATCATCGTCTGGTGGAACGCTTTGGATTGATTAAAGACATTGAATTTTGTCTGACTCCAGATGTGGCCAATGTGCTACCCGTTTATCAGGATGGAAAGCTGATTGTAAAAAAATAAATCCTTGAAGATACGCAATTTTTCGCTTGCTAAATCCAATTGAAAATTATTCACTTCTTTATTTTTTCCCACAGGGAAATTTGCATCTTATTCCTTTAGATTTGTAGGTTCTCCTTTACACAAGGGGTTCATTGATAATTGTGGCACTACCCCATCTCGTAAAATATATTTACACACACGGTACCGATGAAGTGATTCGTCGTGGAAAAAAAATTCATGCTATTGGCTTTGTTGAGCTAACGGAGTATGATGAACTTTTTGGTACTGTAACCTTTCGGGTACGGGACGACAGTTATAATACTTATTATAAAGTATACATCCATCACTTTAGAGAGCCTGGTGCTACATCCTTACGTTGTTCTTGTCCTTATAATCTGGGAGATATTTGCAGACACGAAACAGCAGCCTTACTTCAACTTCAGGAATTATTAGATCGCGGTCAATTACAAACCGGACAGATTCAGTATGATCAGCGCCACACGGTGGTAAAAATGAAAGCGATCGATCTTAAAAATATTCGATTGCTCTGTGGTCCGCAAATTTTATCGCAGGCTGAAACCTATTTGCGTACCAAAAAAGCTGCCATTGAATATGCAGAAAATGAAACAGTCAAAGCCCGTATTTCATTAGACGGCAAGGACTATGATGTACTGATCCGTAAAAACGAAGAAAGAAATTTTGACACAAGTTGTGATTATGAGGATACACAACATCCTCTTTGCTTGCCTAAAGTAATTGTGCTGCTCCAATTATTGAATACGCATGGCGCTAACTATTTTGATAGTATTCGGAATTGGGATAAAGAAAAAAATAAATTGCTGGAGGCTTATGGCTACTCACTCCAGGACGATCTTACTGGTAAGTTTGAATTTGCATACAAAGACGGCAAACCTTTTTTACGTGTGTTGGATCCTGGCATTAAGCGTGTAATTACATCCTCTTCAATAGCTCGTCCTGTGCTTTTCCCAACCAAGCCACTTCTTGCGGAAGAGAAGGTGATTGAGAAAATTTCCAATGTACCCAGCCGCCGGATTGGTGTTGTATTCAATTTTAATAAAAAAGAATTTCCACGTTTTACAATTGATCTGGTTATTGGCGAGCCCACTGACGTAAATGATGGTTTTGCGGGCAAGGTAGAAAAGTTGGATATCACACGCTTTGTAGAGGTAGATGATTTAAATGACTCTGATCGTGAAATACTACAAGCAGTACGAAAGCTTCAGGATGCGGAGGTAAAAAAGTATGTAAGTCGCAACTCTCCTTTTTCGGGTATTTGGGATAATATTATTCACCAGGAAGGCGATGATTTGCCTGATGAGACCAAGGATTTAATCACGGAGTATTTATTGCCTAAGCTACATCGTCTGTTCAGGGATCTTTCCACATCTCCTTTTGTATTTCAACTCAAAACAGGAAAATCTTTCAAAACAGCACATCTAGTACCGATCGAGTTGAGTGCAGAAAGCGTTGTACCGCAATTTTTGATTAAAAAGAATTCGCACTATACCGTACAGGCTCAGGTAAAAGTTGGGGCACTGGAATTGAGTTTGAAAGATAACGAGTGCACATCCTCACTATTATTTGAACAAAATGGAGTCTGCTATTGTTGGAAAACAAAGGAGATTGTTCAATTGAACGAAACGTTTTTACCAGACGGTAAAATAAATTATCCCATAGCGGGCTGGACACAGACCATGCAAAACTTTGTTTTGCCGCTTTCCCGTAATTACAGTGTTCGATTTGATAAATCACTCACTAAAGAAATTCGTGGTGTTAATCCTGAGGCAAGAATACAGTTGACAGAAAAGGGGGACTATTTAATTTTCAAACCCAATTTTGTTTATGAGGGTTTTGAAGCAGGTCCTACCGATGGAGATCGTGTATTGGTTCCACAGGCCGAAGGTGTAATGGTAGTACACCGAAATCGTGAAAAAGAAGATCAGTTTTTACAAAAACTAGCTTCTCTGCATTCAGGATTTGTGTACAATGCAGAAGATGGCACCTATGCATTAAAGGGTACAGAAGTGTTACGCAATAACTGGTTCTTTCTTTTCATTGATGCTATGAAAGAATCAAAAACACCTGTATTTGGGTTTGAAAATTTGCAGCACTACCGATTTAATACCGCTAAACCTAAGACACAAATATTTATAAGCAGTCATACCGACTGGTTTGATGCAAAAGTGAATATTGCTTTCGGAAATCAGCAGATTACTGTGGCGGATGTAAAGAAAGCATTGGCCAACAATCAACAGTTTGTGCAATTGAGTGATGGAACCTTGGGGATCTTGCCAGAGGACTGGTTAAAGAAGTATGCACTCTTATTTCGTGTAGGAGAAGGTAAAGCCGACTCACTAAAGCTTTCTCGTTATCATTTGGGAGTGGTAGATGAATTATATGCAAATCGTGACCAAGAAGAACTGGAATTACAGCTGGAAGAAAAGTACGAGCAGCTCAGACAGTTCGATCAAATAAAACAAATTGAACCACCCGCTTCATTACATGCGGTATTACGTCCTTATCAGGTATCGGGCTATCAATGGCTTAATTATCTAAAGGAAGTTAACTGGGGTGGAATTCTTGCGGATGACATGGGTCTCGGAAAAACAGTACAGGCACTTTCTTATTTGGAACAATTTAAAAATCAGGAAGGAAAGCTTCGCGCTATTGTAATTTGTCCAACCACCTTGATTTATAATTGGGAGAATGAAATAAAAAAATTCACCCCCTCTTTACGTCATCGTATTCATCATGGACCTCAGCGCATACGCAAAAAAGAAGAGCTGGAGCAATATGACGTTTTGATTACAACGTATGGAACCTTGCGAAGTGATATTAAAATTTTGAGTGCTCTTCTGTTTGATTATGCAATTCTAGACGAATCGCAAGCAATCAAGAATCCTTCCAGTAAAGTAACCAGAGCGGCACAATTATTGCAAGCAAAAAATCGCTTGTGCATGAGTGGAACTCCTTTGCAGAACAACACGTTTGATATCTATGCACAGATGAATTTTCTGAATCCAGGTATGTTGGGTTCAGTGGAGTTTTTCCGTCAGGAGTTTGCAATACCCATTGATAAACTTGGTGAGCCTGATCGAAAAGAGCATCTACGGAAATTGCTATATCCGTTCATCCTTAGACGAACCAAAGAGCAGGTGGCCAAGGATTTGCCTGAAAAGCAGGAGATGGTGGTGTTCTGTGAGATGGAACAGGAGCAAAGAGATATTTACGATGCGTATCGTAATGACTATAGAAATCAGATATTAGGATCAATAGAAACGCAAGGGATTCAAAAAGCGCAGCTGGCTATACTACAGGGATTGATGAAGCTTCGCCAAATATGTGATTCTCCTGCTATTCTCAACGAAAAGGAAAAATACCCCAATCATTCCATCAAATTGGACGAATTGGCTCGTCAGCTAAAAGAGGATATCAGCGATCATAAGGCACTGGTTTTTTCCCAGTTCCTGGGGATGCTAGCCTTGATTCGTACCAAGTTGGAGGAGCTGGAAATACCCTATGTATATTTTGATGGAAGTACTACCGCTCCAGAGAGAGAAAAGGCAATACAACAGTTTCAACAACAGGATAAGATTCGTGTTTTTTTGATATCTCTCAAAGCTGGTGGAGTAGGATTAAACCTAACTGCCGCCGATTATGTCTATATCATGGATCCTTGGTGGAATCCTGCTGTAGAACAGCAGGCTATTGACAGAACGCATCGAATCGGGCAGACTAAAAACATTTTTGCATACCGAATGATCTGTAAGGATAGTATCGAAGACAAGATCCTTCAATTACAAGAGAGAAAGAGGGCGCTTGCAAAAGATATTATTACGGATGATTCTGGCTTTGTGAAGAGCTTATCCCGTGAAGATGTGGAGTATCTGTTCAGTTAAGTTTTAATAAGTTTCCACAAGTTGCCCTGCCCCTTTACGTCTATCTTTGCGGACTTCAACTATGTTTATGAGAAAATATATCAGTTTGCTCCTGTTTGTGTTGTGTATTGGGAAAGGAGTGATGGCCCAAAGGGCCGAAGGAGTAATCAAAGGGCAACTTACTGACTCCAGTGCTAAACAGCCGATTGTAGATGCAACTGTATCGGTTGTAAATAGTAAAGATTCTTCTCTAGCCAGCTTTGTACTATCCAATAAACTGGGAGGTTTTGAAATCAAGAATTTGCTTCCCGGTGATTATCGACTAATTGTTAGCAGCAAAGGACTGGAAGAAATACGTCGCAACTTTAGTATTACCAGTGATAAAAAAATAATTGATCTGGGAACACTTGTGATGAACAAAGATTTTAAGATGATGGAGGGTGTTGTGATTACTACAGAGTCTCCCATAGTAGTAAAAAATGATACTGTTCAATTCAACACAAGTGGTTTTAAAACAATACCCAATGCAACTGTAGAAGATTTGCTCAAGAAAATTCCAGGAATGGAAGTAGATAAAGAGGGAAATGTAAAAGCGCAGGGTGAACAGGTACAGCGAGTTATTGTGGACGGAAAAGAATTTTTTGGAAACGATCCTAAGCTAGCTACTAAAAACCTGACTGCTGATATGGTAGAAAGCGTTCAGGTTTTTGATGATATGAGCGAGCAATCCAAGTTCACTAAAATAGATGATGGAAGCAGAAGTAAAACCATCAACATCAAATTAAAGAAAGATAAAAACAAGGGTTATTTCACAAGAGCATTAGCCGGTGCGGGTAGTAACGATCGTTTTGAAGGAAATCTAAGTTTCAACAACTTTAATGGAAACAAAAGATTTTCTGTACTCTTCAATACTAACAACATTAATAAACAAGGTTTCTCTTTTAATGATATTATCAGCACCATGGGTGGATTCGGTGGCTTTGGTGGTGGTGGCGGCGGTTTTGGTGGCGGCGGCGGCGGATTTGGCGGCGGCGGTGGCGGTATGCAAATAGTCACTATGGGCAGAAGCGGCGGCGGTGGCTTTGGTGGTGGCGGCGGTGGTTTTGGTGGACAGAACACCGGGATTATTCGCTCGCTTTCGTCCGGACTCAATTTTAATAATGAGTGGGGAACAAAAGCAAAATTCACGGGAAGTTATTTTTTCTCCGATTCAAGACCTGTGCAAGAGCAAAGCACACTGAGACAAACCTTCTTTGTGAATGACTCGACAGCTTTTCAAAATAGAACTTCTCGCTCTGATAATTTAAATCAGAATCACCGCTTCAATGTTCGGTTTGAATATCAGATTGATTCACTCACTTCTATTTTATATACTCCACAGTTAACACTGCAGCATTCTGATAATATTAGCTATGACTCCAGTTTAACCACGTCCCAAACACCTACTCGTTCTTATACCGCTATTAGCACTAGTTCGCAAAATTCGAATGTCCGCGATGGTATGAATTTCAACAACAATATTTTATTTCGTAGGAAGTTCAAGAAAACTGGTAGAACTATTACTATTGGCATAAATAGTACAATGGGGATGAGTGAAGCGGATGGTAAAACAATTTCCAACAACCAGTTTTTCCGTCCCGATGGAAATCCATTTTTTAATTTCTCTCAGAATCAGCAATACACACAAACAACAAAGACGCGTAACAACGTAGTAAGCACCTCTTATACGGAGCCACTGGGGAATAATAAATTATTAGAGATCAATTACGCTTATACGAATAATTTTAGCCGTTCTGAAAAAGAGACCTTTAACTATAATGCAGGGAATGGTAAGTACGATAACCCCAACCTGTTACAAACAAACCAGTTTAAAAATTTATTTGAAGCACATCGTGCTGGTTTGAATTTCCGCGTACAGGAGAAAAAATACAATTATCAGCTTGGGGTAGGTTTACAACAATCTTCACTGGAGAATCACACTTACCAAGCTGCAACGGGTAAAGACTCTTTGATCAAGCAAAACTTTACGAATTTATTTCCCACGGCCAATTTCAATTACACGCCTTCCCGCAGCAAGAATCTTCGATTCTCTTATAATGGACGGACTAATCAGCCTTCTGTAACGCAGTTACAAAATGTACCGGATGTTACAGATACACTTAACGTACGCATCGGAAATCCAAATCTAAAGCAAGAGTTCACGCATAGTTTAAACCTGGGTTATAACACGTTTAATCTGGCTACTTTTAGATTTATAGCAGCGAATGTAAATATCAGCACTACCAGTAATCGTATTGTAAATAGTATCACAACACGTGGTCCTGTACAAACTACCACCTATGCTAACGTAAATGGATACTTGAGAGGGTTTTCATTTTTTACATTAGGTCTTCCTTTCAAAAATCCAAAGCTCAAGGGTTCGAATGTTAATTTTACAAATACGATGCTCTATCTGCGTGATATCAGTTTGATCAACAAACAAGAGAATATTACGCAAACCTTTACTGTTACTCAGGGAGCCGGTATTAGTATCAATAAGGATAAATTTGATATTGGGTTAAGAGTTAATTTGGGTTATAACAAATTAGGCTATTCTATCAACAAGCAGTTAAACGAAGATTACTGGACGCAGACCTATAATGCAGATCTTACTTACAAGCTGCCTGCCAACTTTATTATTGCAACCAATTTTGATTACTTAATTAATACAGGTCGTGCTGCTGGATTTAATCAAAGTATTCCGCTCTTGGGAGCTAGCGTAAGCAAACTCTTGTTTAAAAACAAAAATGGAGAGTTGAAGTTATCCGCTAATGATTTACTCAATCAGAATCAAAGTATAGCGCGCACTGCGGGAGATAACTATCTACAGGATACGCGTAGCATGGTCTTACGTCGTTATTTCCTGGTTAGTTTCTTATTTAACCTGAACAGAATGGGCGGTAAAACGCAACAGCAACAACAGTCTATACCCGGCATGCCTCGCATTATGATGCGGGAAATGCGTGATGTACGAATGAACTAAGAAGCTAGTTTTTAAATGTTGGCTAGATGAATATTAGCACGCACCAGGTCTTCTGGTGTGTCAATGGCAATACTGCTGTAATCAGTCTTTACCATTCGGATTTTTATACCATGTTCTAAGTACCGAAGCTGTTCTAGTTTTTCTGTTGCTTCCAGTGCTGAGAGGGGCCAGCTTGTAAAGTCCAATAATGCTTTTTTGCGAAAGGCGTAAACGCCGATATGCTCATAATATGAAGTGGAGGCGCTTTTATCTCTGTTGTACGGGATTGGACTACGACTGAAATAGAGCGCATCGTTATTTAAATCAGTAACCACTTTTACTACACTGGGCTCCTGAATCAATTTTGGATCTTGAATGGGTTGCATTAAAGAGGCGACCCCCACTTTTATATCTTCAAAGGCTTTTATCAAGTCGGCCAGCGGTTCTTTTTTTATAAAAGGAGTATCTCCTTGTACATTTAGAATTAGATCAACATCTAATGTAGCGGCAATCTCTGCAATTCGGTCGGTGCCGCTTTCATAATTACGACTGCTTCTTTTGCATTCACCCCCAAAGCGATGTATCTCTGCTTCTATTTCATCGCTGTCGGTTACTACAATTACCTGATCAAATAACATTGTTGATTGTGTCGCTTCCACAGTATGACGAATCACCGTTTTATCACCCAGCGACTGCATGAGCTTTCCTGGAAACCGACTGGCTGCATAACGGGCAGGAATCAATGCAACAACTTTCATACCTGTTATTTAATTAGTTTGTTTTTGAAAAGGACTTTTCAAGAGATTCACTAAGTCTTCGTCCTTTTCTTTCGGATAATCTCTATCAATTCCATATTGAATGGACTTGGCGTCTAAAAAACGAAATGTACCAAATACTCGATCCCATACAGAGAAAACCGCACCGTAGTTGCTATCGGTGTATGGTTGTTTCCAATGGTGATGAACCTTATGCATATTGGGTGAAATCAATATCCAGCTCAGGAAACGATCTACGGTAGCGGGCAGACTGATATTAGCATGCGTGAATGCAGTGGCTATCACTACTAACGTTTGATAGATCATTACCGAATACATGGGTGCTCCTGAAAAAAATATCAGTAGCAAGAAAAAAATTCCTCTTAGCAAACTATCTCCTGGATGATGACGCAGGCCTGTGGTTACATCTACTTTTTGATCACTGTGATGTATTATATGAAAGCGCCATAAAAATTTTTGTTGATGCATCACCCAATGTACTAGCCAGCTGCTGAAATCGAGTGCTAAGACGCCAATTAGAATAGTTAATCCGATGCCAGCATTACTCCAGTATACCAATCCAAAGGATTGTTGATTGCACCAATCAGAGAGCGCCACAATCAGAATGGCTAGTAAGGTGTGTATAATCAGATGGATAATGGTAAAAACAAAATTGATACCGGCGTGCTTGAGTTTACCTCTTTGGTAGGGGAGTTGAAAAAGCGGAATCGCTCCTTCGAGTATCCAAAAGAATAATAGCCCTCCCACTAAAAGGGCCAGTCTTTCGGCCGGGCGTTGTTCAAGATCTTGAAAGTAGTTAATCCACTCCGGCCACATGGTAAATTATTTATTGATTCAGCATCAAGGGCATTACAAGCATTTGCAGTTCTTCGTTCTCTTCAATTTCTGAAGGTCTCAAAATACCTGCTTTATTGGGCGTAGATAATTCAATAATTACTTCTTCGCTTTCGGTTGCTCCCAGCATTTCAATTAAAAACTTTGCATTGAATGCAATCACCAAGTCTTCTCCGTTGTATTGACATTTCATACGTTCATTTCCCTCGAAACTAAAATCCACGTCTTGTGCTGCTAATTGTAATTCGCTTCCGCTTATACTTAGGGCTACCTGATTAGTGCTTTTGTTACTGAAAATACTTACCCGACGAAGTGCACTTTGAAACGCCGCCTTGTTTACGGTTAGCGTGTAAGGATTTCCTGTAGGGATTACAACTTTATAATCAGGGAAACGTGCATCGATCAACCGGCAACTCATTTGAGTAGTGCCGTAGCGAATAAATAAGTGATTGCTGTTGTAATTAATGGTCACGGCTTGGTCGGTATCGGGAATTGCAGCTTTGACCAGATTTAATGGTTTTTTAGGAACAATAAAGGAATCCGCTTTTGGACATTTGATATCAGAACGTTTATAGCGAACCAAACGGTGCGCATCGGTTGCCACACATTGCAATCCCTTTTTGTCTAATTCAAAAAACACACCCGTCATGGCAGGACGGAGATCGTCGTTGCTAGTGGCGAATAATGTTTTGTTGATTGCAGTAAGCAAGGTTGTTGCACTCATCTCAAAAGAAGTAGTGTCGTCTGCACTAGGTTCTTTAGGGAAATTATCAGGATTTTCTCCCATCACCTTATACTTACCATTATCACTTGTTATTTCGATTGCAAAATTCTTGTCGATATTGAAAGTGAGCGGTTGGTCGCCAATATTTTTTAAAGAGTCCATTAGAATACGTGCCGGAATACAAACCTTGCCTGTGTCCTTGGCCTCGATATCTAATTGTACCCGCATCACCGTTTCCAGGTCAGTGGCCACTACCGTCAATTTATTTTTTTCTACTTCAAACAAAAAGTCCTCCAGGATAGGCAGAACCGTGTTTGTGTTGATCACACCGGAAATGTGCTGCAACTGTTTCAAAAGCACTGAGGAATTAGCAATGAATTTCATACCATTTCTATTGATAGGTTGATGGCGAAACTACTGATTTTTTGGGTAGATTTGGAGGGATGTATAAAAAGGTATTAACGCCCGAACAGGCACTCCAAAAGCTGCGACATTACTGTGCTTATCAGGAGCGTTCACACCAAGAAGTACGGGAAAAACTCTTTCAATTGGGCTGTCCTTCCCGAATTCATGATGAACTGATTAGCTCGCTGATACAGGACGATTATTTGAACGAAGAACGCTTTGCTACTGCCTATGCCGGCGGAAAATGGAGGGCCAAACATTGGGGACGAATTCGTATCAAGCTGGAACTGCAGCAACGAAAAGTCAGTGCCTATTGCATTCGAAAGGCCTTGGAGCAGATCGAAGAGGAGGATTATCAAAAGGTATTGGAGGTACAGGCTATTAAAAAGTACGATTCACTTAAGCAGTATCAGTATATAATTCGGAAGAAAAAAACAATTGATTATTTGGTCGGTCGTGGGTTTGAGTCCACATTGGTTCGTTCTATTGTTTCCAAACTTTAACCTTATGTCAAGCATTACAATTTCATTAGTACAAACCACACTGAATTGGGAAAATAAAGCAGCTAATCTGCAGCATTTTGAAGAAAAAATTGCATCGCTAGCCGGAAAAACACAGGTGGTATTCTTGCCTGAAATGTTTACGACGGGATTTAGCATGAACCCTTCCCAGTTAGCAGAGAAAATGGACGGCGAATCGGTGACATGGATGAAAAAAATGGCAGCCCAATATCGTTTGATTTTGACTGGAAGTTTAATCATTGAGGAGAATGGGCATTATTTTAATAGACTGATTTGGATGTTGCCCACCGGTGATTTCGGTTATTATGATAAGCGCCACTTATTTGCTTTTGCGGGGGAAGACAAACATTATACTGCAGGCAATAAGCGATTGATTACGGCTGTTAACGGCTGGCGGTTCAATCTGCAGGTCTGTTATGATTTACGTTTTCCGGTATGGGCTCGTCAACAAATCAGTAATGGCGAACCCGAATATGATGTGCTGGTTTATGTAGCTAATTGGCCAGAAAGAAGACGACAAGCCTGGACTACATTATTACAGGCGCGTGCCATTGAAAACCAATGTTATGTAATTGGTGTGAACAGAATTGGTGAAGATGGAAAAGGAATTTATCACAGTGGGGATAGTATGGTGATTGATCCATTAGGAGAAATTTTGTTCGCCCAAAAAGATCAAGAAGCAATTCACACGCTTACACTAAATAAAGAAAGACTTACTGAGGTCCGTCAATCCCTGCCATTTCTAAAGGATGGGGATGGGTTTGGGATTGCTACTGATCATTAGCTTCTGCAGTATTGTATCTAGGAGCAGCAATCATCCTCATCTTTTTAGTTTAATCAACAGTAATTACCTGTTTTTTCGCTTGCAGACTGACCACAAGCAGAATTAATTCGTTTGAAATTCAGTCTAAAAAAACAACTTTTAAAGTTTACTATTAGTAAACTTTTGTAATTTTACAATGTTTAATGTTATTGCCAGGAATACCATTTTGCAATTTGCAGCCAAGTATCCCAGCGCTGCAAATTCTTTATTTGAGTGGTATTATGAAATGCTAAATGCTTCGTTCAAAGACTTTAACGAACTAAAGCAGGTGTATGGCAGTGTAAGTTTAGTAGGGGATAATCGAGTGGTTTTCAATATTTGCGGTAATCACTATAGGTTAGTAGTTCGCATAGTATTCGAATACCGGGTAATTCAGATTAAATGGTTTGGTACACACAAGGAGTACGATAAAATAAATGTAAAACTGATTGGTTATAAAAAATAGAACATGTCTCCACAGATAATTAAAACAAAAAAGCAGTATTTGAATTATTTGAACTGGGTAACTGTTCAGTTAAATAAAGGAGTTAAATCTACCACAACTCTTGGTGAAAAGATTCAATTAGTATTACTTCTCATTAAGCATTACGAAGACATTCATTATCAAATACCAAAACCAGACCCCATAAAAGTGATAAAGGAAAAAATGCGTGAGCAAGGATTGCGGAATAAAGATCTTGTAGGGAAAGTGGGGAGCAAGGGATATGTATCAGCAATTTTGAATAAAAGAAAGCCTCTAACGCTTGATTTAGCTAAACTTTTTCATGAGGAATTGCATATTCCTGCTTCTGTACTTTTGTCCTAACGTTTCTATCCTTTCATGTGATTCCACCCCTGTGCGGTGATGGGATATTTGCTGCCTCCTTTTGTAAATAGTTGCGCACCTTGCTCAGCATCGGTCATATATCCAATCACACTAATTTGTTCATTCAGAACCAGCTTATCGTATTCGGATTGTGGGATTGTAAATAGGAGTTCGTAATCCTCACCACCA
>Ga0209990_10001725_pt1 | contig 18149 bp, 10 predicted proteins | sample NOAtaG_6_FD_187304 | JGI IMG/M metagenome (GOLD analysis project Ga0209990, IMG submission 187304) | Freshwater lake microbial communities from Lake Erie, under a cyanobacterial bloom - NOAA_Erie_Diel5S_2200h metaG (SPAdes) (version 2) | ecosystem: Environmental > Aquatic > Freshwater > Lake ...
GGAGCAATTCTTCAAAATACTTCAGGTTGCGGCTCACCAGCAATACGCCGCCATCGCTGAAACGAAAGCGCGTATAGGCCCCATCGCCCTGCAGCGAAATAATTTCAGAGAAACGCGGAAAGCGCACCTGTCCGGCGGTATGCAAGGCAATCCGTTTATCGTTGTCGGCCTGCAGGTTCTGCTGCAAATGGTCGAACCGCTGTTTATGGCTGCGTTTGCGAAAGCGCTCCAGGGCCAGTTCCAGTGCTTCGGGCTCTATGGGCTTCAGCAGGTAGTCGATGGCTGAAAGGCGCAAGGCGTGGATCGCATACTGGTTATAGGCGGTGGTGAAGATGACGCAGAAACCGGGTTCGTCTTCCGGGAAAAACCGAAATAGCTCCAGGCCGCTATGGCCCGGCATTTCGATATCCAACAAAACCAATTGCGGTTCATGCTTTTTGATGGCTGATACAGCGGCGTCGAGGTCGGCGCAACTTTCAACCACCTCCATATCGGGTGCATAATCGCGTATCATTCCCTCCAATAGCAGGCGGGCGTGTTTTTCGTCGTCGACGATGAGAATCTTGTAGCTCAATGGTTCAGGAAATTGGTATTTGAAGTGTTACACGCGTGCCTGCGGGGCGGCCGTCGGAATGATATTTGTCAGTGAATAGCACCGGCTTGCTGTTGGGCAGGTGCTGGTGCAGCAGTTCCAGTCGTTTGAGGTTAGCTCCGGTAGCGTATGCCTGGTGGTAAGGCTGTTGTGCGCGCATGGCAGCGGAAGCTTTACGGCCGATGCCGTTATCGTCTATAACTACTTGCAGCATCTCATCCACGAGGCTGAACGAAATGGCGAGGTGTTTTTCCCCCTGCTGATGCAGCAGTCCATGTTTTACCGCATTTTCAACATAGGGTTGAATGAGCATGGGCGGAATCTGTATCCATTCCTGATCTACAGCGGCATCGCAATGGATACTGAATTCCAATGCCTCGTCGAAGCGCATTTTTTCCAGTTCCAGGTAGAGGGTCAAGGCTTCAATTTCATCCTGGAGCCGGATGCGTTCGCTGCCCGACATTTCCAGGATCATGCGGGTGAGCCGCGAGAACTTCGACAGATAGGTACTGGCCTTGCGCCGGTTGTCGGTATAAAGAAAAGCCTGGATGGAATTGAGGGCGTTGTAAAAGAAGTGGGGGTTCATTTGGGAGCGTATGGCTGTGAGAACGGAATGAGAGAGTTCTTTTTCCAGCCTCACTTTTTCTTCCAGGAAGGCGAACTTTTCCCGGTAGCGGCGTTCGCGGCGTTGGTAGAGCAGAAAACCTGCTGCTATGGCCAGGCCGGCCGTCAACAGGAGAAAGGAATTGCTGCGGTAGAAGGGTGGTGCGACTGAAAAATGAAGGGTTTCAGGCAACAAATGGCTGTTCAGGCGGAAGCGAATTTTGTAATTGCCGGGAGCGAGGCGGTTGAAAACGATCTTGCCGCTTTTGGGATCGGTGGGAATCCACCCGGATTCATTGATGCTGTATTCAAGGCGGCTGTTGTTAAGCGAACCGAAGTCGAGCAGGGAAAAGGCAATGGAAATCTGGTTGTGGTCGTGATCGAATCGGGTCGATTTGATGCGCTTGCCGTTCAACAGCAGGCCACGCAGCACAAGCAATGGCGTGGCAAACGGATCGGGAGGTGACTGGAGGTCCATTTCATACCATCCATTGTCAGCCAGCAGATAGATGCGCTTTTGAAGGAAGGCGATATCACGGATGCCGACAGCACCGGCCGGGAAAGGGAGTACAGAGCCCCTGAAGTTCGATTGAAACAGATAAACAGCGTCTTCACCCAGGGCCAGCAAGCGTTCGCCTGCTAATTGAATACGGCGGATTCCCCGCAGGGCCCGTCCATCGTTGTCCTGTAAAATGAAGCCACTGTCTTTTTCAGGAAGTAAGATGCTGCCGTCGTTCCGCAAAGCGCAAAGTTGTCTGTTCCAGATCAGCAGCTGCTGTGCAAATACCGGTTTTTGCTGATACCTGATTTCGGTATTGCCATCAGGTTGAACCCGCAGCAATCCTGAATTGCTCTGGAGGTAAGCATAGCCGGCGTCTTTTTCGGCAGCAACAGCCTTGAACCTGCCTTGCAAAACCTGGGATACACCCGGCATCCCTTGAATCGCATGCCGTTGGAATGTTTGTTGCCATGAACTTTTCCTTCCACCTTGTATCGGAAGCTGCAACAGGAGGGTATTGCGGCTGGAAGCCAGCAATATGTATTGATTATCAAGCCTTGCCGCGTCCTTTACCGAATAGGCGTAATCTGCGACTTCTCTGAAATCGGACAGCCGCCGTATATGGAAGCGGCTGTTGCTGTAGAGCAAGTGTCCGGATGGGTCTGATTGGAGGAAATACGTAGTGATGCCGTCGTTTTGGGTGAATACATCATCGAACCCGCTACCTGGCCTCCAACGTGAATAGCTGCCAGCCCCTCGCACAATCCAGCAGGCATCGCTGCCAGAAGCAACGGCATGGATGGGTTCGGCAGGCAGATTATGCCGCCTGGGTGCATTGCGGGGCAAAAGGAACAAACCTTCAGAAGGCGAGCAAATCCAGGTGTTGTTTTGCCGGTCTTTGCTCAGGGCCGAAACCGGTCGGCCGGAAAAGAGCGAATCAACCGCAGGCAACCATTCCTTGTCAATCTGCGGATTGAGGGCCATGGCACCTTCGCTGCTGAGTATCCAAAGTTTTCCGCCTTCGCCTTTGAGGCGGAAACAGATTCCATTGCCCGGGCTGCGGTGTGAGCGCAGGGTGCCGTTTTCCAGGGTGTACGACTGAAGATAGCCTCCTTTGCGGTACTTGGCTGTTATCCAAACCGCGCCAAATGCGATGGTAAGCAAGCGCGGCGCCTGGCATTGACTGTCGGTAAGGGGTATTTGCTGCAGGTTCAGCGAAGCATCAATCAGCAATAAGGTATGATTGATGATGAAACAAGCCACGCGGTCATCGGCATTTGCATCTTCAAATGCATTGCCATCAAACGGAAAAGTTTTCAGGAGTCGCAGGTTGTTGAGGTCGTACACGTCGATGCCATGCCGCTGCAATACCATAATATGCCGGCTGGTAATCGCCAGCGGACAATAGCCGTAGTTGGGTCTGTTGCCCAAGGCATGCATGCTGTCGTTCTGTACATAAAAAACATGCCCGTCGAAGTCTTGAAACCAAAGCCGGCCGAGCCTGTCTTCAATGATATTACTGCCCGCCAGTGAGCTCTGTTCGGCATGGCGGAAAGGAACGGCTTCGTTGCCGTCGAAGCGGTATAGACCAGCGGCACCGGCTACCCAGATAAAACCCCGCCGATCCTGGTGCAAGTCATAAAAGGCATCCGAGCCCAGTCCATCCGCTGCCCCGTAATGCACGGCATAGGGCGCCTGCCCATATAGGCTGAGCCCCAACCCAAAGAAAAGGGTTAAGATTACATGGCGGCACATCGGATATAAAGCAAAACTAAGGACGGACATTTCCTGCAGCGTATCGGTTTAAGCAAAGTCCCTTGTTTTTTGACCAGCCGCCTTTTTGTGACGGCCTTTTGTAAGCGCCCGGTCAGCTTCATGACATTCGTGTAAGGCGATTGTCAGTAACATGGTTTTCACAAATCCGTAACATCTTGATGCTGTTAGTAGGGGGTTCAACAACTTTATACCATGAGAAAAAAAGTACTATTATCCCTCATCGGCCTTGTGTCGGTTGCGGCGCTGAGCGCACAAACAGCCAAAGTACAGGCCATCCACAACTCACCCCATCCCACTGCTGACTCAGTCGATGTTTGGGTTACTTCATCGCTTGGCACTACAAAGCTGCTTACCAATTTCAAGTTCCGACAGGCTACTCCTTTCGTAGATGTGCCTGCCGGTATTCCCGTAACAGTAGCCATTGCATTGCCGGGCAGTAGCAGCATCACAGATACCGTTGCCGGTCTGAGCATTACAGCCAGTCTGACTTCGGGTGAGCGCTACCTGCTGCTCGCCCAGGGCAACGTGAGCACCAGCGGTTATGCCACCAACCCGAACAGCATCAACACAGCCTTCGCTTTCCTGCCGGTAGGTGGTATCCGCAATGGTTCTTCCACTTCAGGCAATACCGATCTGATCGTGATCCACGGCAGCCCCGACGCTCCGGGCGTGGATGTGTATGCAGCGGGTGTCAGCACGGCGCTGATTTCTGACCTGCGTTACAACCAGGCCTCCTCTTATCTGAGCGTTCCAGCCGATGAATATGTTTTGCAAATTCACGGTGCGGGCAGCAGCACGCCCTTGCTGGCCAAAGTAGCCGACCTGAGCGGCGCCGCCAATGCGAGCCTGGTAGTTTTTGCTTCCGGCTATTTCAATCCTGCCAACAACAACAACGGTCCGGGTTTTGGCCTCTTCGTAGCCGCGCCCAACGGCGACGTGGAAGAGCTGGAAAACGCCACCGCACAGCTGCAGGCCATTCACAATTCACCGCATCCAACCGCCGACTCAGTCGATGTTTGGGTTACCTCCACCCTCGGTACCGTGAAACTCCTGCCCAATTTCAAGTTCCGTCAGGCAACGCCTTTTGTTGATGTGCCTGCCGGCATTCCGGTGACTGTGGCCATTGCCCTGCCCGGCAGCCGCACCATTGCAGATACTGTTGCCGGCCTGAGCATCACAGCCAACCTGACTTATGATGAGCGCTACCTGCTGCTCGCCCAGGGCAATGTGAGCACCAGCGGTTATGCCACCAACCCGAACGGCATCAACACCTCTTTCTCTTTCCTGCCCGTAGGCGGTATCCGCGAAAGCGCCTCCTCTTCAGGCAATACCGATTTGATCGTAATCCATGGCAGCCCCGACGCTCCGGGTGTCGATATCTATGCCAAAGGTGTCAGCGCCCCGCTGATTTCAGACCTGCGCTACAACCGCGCTTCCTCCTATGTGAGCGTTCCTGCCGCGCGTTACGTGCTCAAAATCCACGGTGCAGGCAGTCCGGTTGCAGTTGCAGCCAAGGTGGCCGACCTCAGCGGAGCAGCAGGCGCCAGCCTTGTGGTATTCGCTTCCGGTTACTTCAACCCTGCTGCCAACAACAATGGCCCCGCATTCGGCATCTTCGCAGCCCTGCCCGACGGTACAGTGGAAGAACTCGACAATGCAACAGCCAGTGTTCAAGTGATTCACAACTCGGCTGATCCGGCTGCCGCTTCGGTAGACGTGTATTACAACGGCGGTCTCCTGCTCAATGATTTTGGTTTCCGCAAAGCCACCGGTTTTGTATCGGTTGCAGCTGAAACACCCATCAGCTTTGGTGTGGCACCCGGTACTTCTTCCGGCGCAGCCGATACCCTGAAGAACTTCAACTATACCCTCGAAGAAGGTGGTAACTACATCGTAGTAGCCAATGGCGTACTCAACCCAATGTCGTTCAAGGCCAATCCCGACGGCCGTTCCACTGCCTTCAACCTCTTTGTAAATCCCGCCGCGCGCCGTGCAGCCAACAACAGCAGCCTGGTAGACGTGGTGGCTTTCCACGGCGCCACCGATATCATGGGTGTCGATGTGGTAGTAGCAGGTAACCCTTTGGTTGACAACCTCTTCTACGGCGACTTCAGCACCTACGCTTCTGTGCCTCCGGCCGCTTACGTGTTGAATCTTACCAAAGCCGATTCGAATAACGTGGTATTGGCCGCAGTGAACGCCGACCTCAGCAGCCTTACAGGCCGTTCTGCCACCTTGCTGGCCAGCGGTTTCCTGGATGCAGCCGGCGGGCTTCCGGCCTTCCGCGTGATCGCTGCGCTGGCAGATGGCAACGTGCTGGAGCTTCCTTTTGTAAGTCTTTCCACACGCCGTTTCGAAACCCTCAGTCTGAGCATGTACCCCAACCCGGCTGCCGACCGCATTTCAGTTGTGAATCCTTTCAGCCATACGCTCTCCTATACCGTGCGGGATCTGAATGGACGTGCCGTGATGCAGGGCCGCATGTTGGCCGGTGAAAACAGCCTCAGCACCGGGCGCCTTAGCAACGGAGCGTATATCCTTGAAATGCAAAGCGAAACCACCCGCGCCACCGGCCGGTTTGTGGTAAACCGCTAATCAAAGACAGACAAAGCTGTATTCGCAGATGCAGCGCAGAAGCCGGGTCTCACGATCCGGCTTCTGTTTTTTTCTGGCAGGCTGTATTTTTGAAGGATGCCGCAGGATGGCCGCCCAACCCTGGAGATAGTAAGACAGAAAGTACGCCATTATTGTGCGTACCAGGAGCGTTGCCACAGCGAAGTGGAATCGAAATTGCGGGAATTGGGCGTTTACGGCGACACGGCTTCCGAAATCATCAGCGGCCTTATCGCAGAAGGCTTTCTGAATGAAGAGCGCTTTGCCTGCGCCTTTGCCGGTGGCAAATTCAGGCAGTTAGACTGGGGCAGGGTGCTCATACGGCAACACCTCAAGCGCAAGGGCCTGAACGACTATCTGATCCGCAAAGGATTGGCCGCCATCGACGAGCAGGACTATATGCGTTGCATTCAGCGCCTGGCCGAACGGGAGCTTGCGCGCGACAAAGGCAATGCGCTCCAACGCCGCCAGCATACCCTGCGTTTTCTGATGCGGAAAGGGTTTGAAACCCACCTGATAGACGAAGTGTTGTCGGGTGCAGGCGACTTTAGCTAAAAACCACTGCCTTTCCCTTGCGTTTTTTACCTTCGCAAGCATGTACCCGGAATTGTTCAGGATAGGCAGCTTTACTGTACAGAGTTATGGTTTTATGATTCTCACAGGCGTTTTACTCGCCTGGTGGTATATGTACAAGCATACCCGCGTGTACAAACTTGGGAGTGAAGATATTTCCGAATTCTTCCTTTATGGTTTCATCGCAGTTTTCGTGGGCGGCAAGATCTTTTTCTACCTCGAAGACCCGATGCGGTATTTCCAAGACCCGGCGCGCATGCTCGAATCGCCCGGCTCGGGTTTCGTGTTTTATGGCTCTTTCCTGGTGGCAGTGCCGGTATTCATCTGGTGGTTCAGGAAAAGGAAACTCCCCGTTTTGGCCATGTTCGATATTGTTGGTGCCGGCGGAACGCTGGTACATGGTTTCGGGAAGATTGGCTGTCTGCTGGCCGGTTGCTGCCACGGCAAGGTCTGCGACCCGAAATGGGGCATCGTGTATAACCATCCGAAAACCCATGCCGATCCGGCTGGCGTGCCCTTGTATCCGACCCAGTTGCTCGACGCAGCGCTCATATTGGGTCTTTTTCTTGTGATTGCCTGGTTGCACAAACGCAAGCGCTTCGACGGACAACTATTCCTCCTGTATGCCATAGTGTATGCCATCGGGCGCTTCTTTACGGAGTTTTTGCGGGGCGATGAAGAACGCGGTTTCCTGTTCGGTGGCATGCTATCGTATTCACAGCTCATAGCGCTCGTTGTGCTGGGCGTTGGTTTGTTTTTTTATTTCCGGCTCCGCCGCAACCCCATCGTCAGGTAAGCATGCAGTTTGCCGATATCATCGGGCAGGAAGCCGTAATCCGCAAGTTGCGCGACAGCGTGCTCGCCGGTCGGATACCGCATGCCCAGCTCTTTGTGGGGATGGAAGGAAGCGGTGCCTTGCCGATAGCCCTCGCCTATGCACAATATGTAGGCTGCAAGAACCGCAGCGAAACCGACAGTTGCGGGGTTTGCCCATCCTGTGTCAAGCACCAGAAGTTCTCGCATCCGGATGTGCGGTTTTCCTATCCGGTCATAAAGAAAGGAACAGAGGAAGCGCTGGCAACCGATTTCATCCGCGAATGGATGGCCGCGCTGGGCGAAAACCCTTACCTCAGCTACCTCGACTGGCTGGCAAAAATGGATGCAGGTAACAAGCAAGGCAATATCCCGGTTTCGGAATGCCGCGCCATCATGAGCGCCCTTTCCCTCAAACCCTTCGAAAGCGATTACAAGATCTTGCTGCTTTGGTTGCCTGAATTCCTGGGCAATGAAGGAAATATACTGCTCAAAATCATCGAAGAGCCGCCGCAAAAGACGCTTTTCCTCCTGGTAGCCGAGCAGATGGATCAGATTTTACCGACCATCCTCTCACGCACCCAACTGGTGCGGATTCCGCCCATCGATGGCGAAGACCTGCGCCGCGCTTTGGAACAGCGTTTTTCGCTGGATACGGCCCGCGCGGAAACCCTGGCCTATGTAAGCGATGGCAGCTATCGACGTGCACTCGAATTGCTCGGCGAAGTAGATCAGCCCCTGTTACAGCCGTTCCGCCAATGGCTGCTCATGTGCTTCAGCGGGAACAAAGCAGCGCAGAACAACTGGGTTGCACAGGCAGCGGGATCGGGCCGTGAAGAAATCAAGGCCCTATTGGGTTATGGCTTGCATATCCTGCGCATGTGCCTGGTTTTTCCCGAGCTGGGAGAGAAGGCCAGACTCGGCGAGGCAGAACAAGAATTTGTGTCGAAACTCAGCCGGCAGTTCAATCCGACGACCATCGAAAAGGCGTATAAACTCTTCAACGACAGCATGTACCAGATTGAGCGAAACGGGCAGGCCAAGTTGGTGCTGGCCGATTTGTCGAACGAAATGCACAAGGTCTTCGTTCAAAAATAACCAATTGAATACCAGTCTGTTAGTAGAATTGGTGGTGTTTTTTTCTGGCATAGGGCAACCGGAAGGCAGGCAACTTCGACTATTGGTTTGTCAGGAGTATGAAATGCAGGCATGAAGCGGGAGATGAGCAGTGCAGAAGAAGCCCTTATCGAACGTTGTCTGCAGCAGGACTCCGGTGCACAGAAAACGCTTTACGAAACCTACGCTAACCGAATGTACGCCATCTGCATGCGCTACGCCGATAACCCCGATACAGCAAAAGACTTGCTGCAGGAAGGGTTTATCCGCGTCTTCCGGGCCCTGCCGGGTTTCAGGAAGGAAGGCTCTTTCGAGGGTTGGATGAAGCGCATTTTTGTGAACAATTGCATTGAATATTACCGCAGCAAACGCAACCAACCCTGGTTCAGCGATGTAGATGAGGCTGTTGGAATCCAGGCAGACGACCATACGTTCAGCAACTTTGGTTTGGATGAATTGCTTGGACTGATCCGGCAATTGCCCGATGGCTACCGGACGGTTTTCAATATGTATGCCATTGAAGGTTATGCACACAAGGAAATAGCCGCACAACTGGGTATCAGCGAAAACACCAGCAAAACACAATTGCTGAAAGCGCGGCTCATGCTGCAGCGCCTGATTGCAGAGAAAGGAGGAAGCAGGTTTGCCTGAGGATAAGAACGCGCTGGACGAACTGTTCCGCCATTCCCTTGAGAAGGCAGAACTGCCCGCACCTCCAGGTGTCTGGGAAGGCATTGCTGCCGGTATCGAAGCCGGCGCAGCAGCCGGAGCAAGCACCACGGTTACAAGTTGGTTCAGCATGGGCTGGATCAAGGCATCCGTTGCCATTGTGGCGTTAGGCGGCGCAGCGATCGGAGGCTGGGCTCTGCTGAAAGAAAAGGAAACAACAACATCTCCGTTGCCGATGGTTCGAACCGAAAGCAGTGCGAAGGAAACAGTGAATACACCCGCCACATCTGACCTTGAATCGGCTGTATCTGTAAACGCGGATCAACCCGCAAAGCCTGAGCGTTTGCCTGCAAGTGGAAGGAAAGGCGGAGAGACAAGCCAGTCATCGCATCAGGGCCAACATACGGACAACAAACCACAAGTGGGTCATGGTGGGGTACAACCCTTAAACCAAAATCCTGAGCCACTGCAAGTTGCCCCGGAAACGCATGCGCCGCAAATGGTGAACCAAGATCCCTGTGCCGGTTTGCCTGCAGCAAGTATCGTTTACCGCGAAGTGCAGCCCGGTGTGGCAGATTTCAGCGTCGGCGAAGGGAATTGGCAACAGGTGCGCTGGAATTTTGGAGACGGCCTGCAAGGCAGTGGAAACGAGGTGCGGCATACCTTCCTCAGCGGAAAGCGTTTCCAGGTAACGCTGGAGCTGCTGGACGAAGCAGGATGCCTGCGTCGTGCCGAGCGCGAAATAGTGCTGAACGGCAGTGAGCTGGAAGGCAATATTCTGATTCCAAACGTTTTCACCCCGAATGCCGACGGAATCAACGATCCCTACCGCATTTTGATCGTGGGGCAGGAGAAATACAGACTGAGCATTTACGACCGTGCGGGCAAGGTATTGTATACCGGCACGGACCCCGAGGAAGGCTGGGATGGCGCGATTAACGGACAGCCGGCGCCGATGGGTCCCTACATTGCACGTGTGGAATGGCAGTTTTACGGCCATCAACCGCAGAACAAAACGGTTGTCATTATGCTGAAACGTTAAGCCCGGAATAAGGAGAAAAACAATGGAGAACCTATATTTGAAAACTTTGAAAAAAAGGGAGAAAACAACACTATGAAGAGGTATATACAAACCATCGCCGCGCTGTTCGTAGCGGTGCTGGCCCTGGCGACACCGCGTGAAGCGGCCGCTCAGTGTCAGTTCACCTACGACGGTGCCCTGTGCGAAGGCAACCCGATCCGCTTCTTCGGAAGCCCGGCCGGAACCACCCATTCATGGGATTTCGGCGGTCAGGGTACGAATTCGCAACAGATTCCGACCTTCGTGTTCAACACACCCGGTACCTACCTGGTGCGTTACACCACCACGATCGGCGGAAATCCATGTCAGTCGTCGCTGAGCCTGCAAATCAAACCCAAGCCAAAGATTAACCTGCGTTTGCTGAGTGCAAACACGCAGTGTTTCGAAGGCAACCAGTTTTGCTTTGTGGACAGCAGCATCGCCGTACCCGGAAGCAATTTGAAAGAGATGCGCCTGGTAGTGAGCGACGGTCAGTTTATCACCCACACTTACTCAAGCCAGCCTCCGCGCACTTTCTGCTTCAGTTGGAAAGACGACCGCGGTGGTCCGGTTGATCTGACTGTTGAACTCGAAGATGCCAATGGTTGTATCCGCCGCGATACATTCAAGGCAGTTGGTCTGGTGCGTGCCAAACTCGGCATCCGCTTTACCAGCAACCGCCCGGTGCGATGCGATTCAGCACAAGCATGTTTCAACAACCTTTCAGCTATTCAGCTTAGCGATGTGCAGAGCTTCCTTTGGGAATTTGGTGACGGCACTACCAACAGCACCAATTGGGGTATTCCTCAGTTCTGTAAGTGGTTTGTCGGTCCCGGTACCTACAATTCAAAGCTTACTGTTACCAGCAAATTCGGATGTAAAGAAACCTTTACCTTCACTGCTGCAGCGCAGGTATTCGATGTAAAGGCAGTTATCATTGCAGACAAAGATTCAAGCTGTATTTCAGCACCTGAGATCAAATTCAGCCTGAAAGACGGACCTCCGATCGGTGCAACCAACTTCGAATGGAACTTTGGTGACCCGCCGTCAGGCAACCTCAATACCAATCGCACCTCCTGGGCTCCTTCACACAGCTTCACCGGCCTCGGTCCTTACCGTATCCGCCTGCAGTTCAACCACCCCGTTTGCGGTCCCCGCATGGTGTTTGATACCATTCTCATGCTCGGCCCGGTTTCTACGATTGAAATTCCTTTCAACCGTATCCCGGAACATGAAAAGTACCAGTGTATTGCCCGCGACAGCGTGCACTTCCCGAACAATTCACAGTTCTATCACAACGATAAGAACATGATGAACGACGACTCCACTTTCTATACTCCCGGCTGGGGTCTTGGTCACAATTTCACTCCTAAGCCTAACGGACAGACTTCTGTTCGGGCCAATCCACAGGTGCGCAACCGCGACAACGTGCTGCGCTTGTGGGATTTTGGTGATCAGTACGCACCCCGTTGTACCACCGATACCAAGGCCGGCAAAAACATAGGCCGAAACTGTAACTGGAGCCGCGACTCGCTGCCGGTTCACTGGTATACACCCTGGGAAACCATCCTGAAGGATACATTCATTGCGCAGAACCGCCCGATGCAGCGTGCGCGCTTCATCGACCTCACCCGTACCTGCATCCGTGAGAATGTGTTCTGGGCTGCCGATACCGCGGAGTATCGCAAACTCTTCTACCGCACTGTTCCGCGCTGTTACCAGGTGAGGTTGTTCCATGAAGACACCTTGCATCCATTGAAGTGTACCAGCGAGAATACCCAGCAGATTGCCATCATGCCTCCCTCCGCGAAGCGCATGAAGAAATCTGCCAACACTATCGAGTGTCTCGGTTCGCTTAACCCTATGTACGGTGTTACGTTTGAGATTGAAGATACCAAGCCCGGTTGTACTCCCGGCTTCTTCCTGATCAACCTCGACTCTGCCAGCGGCCGCAACAACTGGGTACCGACCACCGGTATTCCCCAGGGTGAGCGTCCTCCCGGGCTGCCGCACCTCGGCTATCAGCTCGCAGGTTCTTACCCGAATAAGTTCTCTACCTATTACACTGCTTCGATGATCGCCGACCCTTCAGGTTGCGTAACCGTGGGTCTGGTAATCGGAAACGGATTTGTGCCCGGCACCAATCCACGTCAGAAGCCCGAGTGCGTAGATACCATCTGGTACAACCGCTTCCTTTGTTTCCCCCGTCTCGACCCGCGCTTCGAAGTGCTGCATCCGATCAAGGATCCGCTGAAGCTCTGCCCGATGGATACCCTGATCGTGCGCACGCTCGGTGGTAACAAAACCAATACCGATGACCTCGCCGATCAGACCTACTCCATGTATACAGGCAATGCAGGCCGCAACTACAACCAGTTCTACCGCCTTGCCCTTACCGAAGAATACAAGCGCTATGTGTACCTGCCAGGCAGCAACAAGAAAACACTTGCCAACTACCTGATCCGCAATTACACAAAGACTCCGTCTTCCGGTATTCCTCTGGAACTCTGGCGCGATACCATCCTCACGGCTACCATTACCAAATGGGATACCGCTGCGGATATCTCACGCGCCTGGGATCTCTTTAAGCGCGCCGTAGATCGCCTCGGTTTCGATATCTACGAGCTGAAGCCTACCGACCTTGCCAAAATGATCTGGAACAACCAGGGTACCCTTGGTCAGCCTTCTACCGGTTCACAAGGTTGTATCGACACCGCTGGTTTCGGTAACCTCGTACGCTACTACGTAGTTCCTGATCCTGCTTCCAAAACCATCCTGAACTACCGTGATACCAGTATCCGTGCCGTAGACAGTCATTTTGTGGCAGGCAAGAAGTTCCTGAATTCCGTACAGTTCGTTCCCGAACACCATGGTTATTACATTCTTGAACTCCTGCAGCGCAGCAACAACGGTTGCTTCGAGCGCAACTCACGCCGGGTGGTTGTTGGTTTCTATGCCAAAGTAGAACACAGCGATACCATCCTCTGCCGCGGAACCAAAACCCTAACTGCAGAACCTACCTTCCGTTACTTCAGTCTCCTGCCTGAAATTGAAGGTCTGCTGAATCCTTACGATTACTGGCGCGACGCACAACGTCAGGCCGACATCGTGAACAATCGTCCGAACCGCGAAAGCCTCACCAAGTGGGACTGGGCACAGGAAGACGACGATCCGGCCGTTGCCAATACCATCTTCGGCGCATTCCCTTACGGTGCTACCGGTGTAGGTAACCCGACCGTTCAGCTCGGCGGTGGTGCTACCAACAGCATCTACTACAAAGACTACGGACTGTTCCGTCAGCGTGTGACAACCGGTGACTCTACCGGCTGCCGCGACACCCTTTCTCAGAATATCTACGTAACCGGTGTGGAAGCCAAGTTTGGTGTGAACCTCAGCGTTCCTTCCTGCAAAGGCATCGTAGAACTCTTCGACAGCTCCATCGTACACGATCCCTGCCGCGCCAAACTCGGCCGCCAGTGCGATCGCATCATCGAATGGTATATCAACTGGGGCGATGGCAAGCGCGATAACAAATTCAGCGTGTTCAGCGGCGGATATCCGAGCCGTGTAGCCCACGACTATACCCGCAACGGAGAATTCACGATCAAGCTGAAAGTGATTACCGAACTGGGTTGCGAAGACAGCTTCGAGCTGAAGATCAAAATCCCCGGACCAATCCCGGTATTTGAATTCGCAACTACACCACGTATTTGCGTAGACGACACCGTGACCTTCCGCAACCTCAGCGTGAATCCTTCACCCCAGGCCAACTGGCTGTGGCGCTTCGGCGACGGCAACGTGTTCACCACCACTACTCCGGTAGATGTGAAGCACCAGTACAAGACGCCAGGTACCTACTACGTATTCCTCGATCAGTTCGATAGTCTCGTAATCCCTCCGAGCATCCGCAAGTACTGCCCCGCTACTTACCCCGATACCACCGAAGGTGCACAGCCTTACATGATCGTGGAAGTACTGCCCAAGCGCCCTGTGGCTGCTGCCCAGCAGAAGACAGTACTCTGCGTAGGCGAAGTGAACGAGTACTACGACCAGAGCGACACGATTTACGATACCTACCTGTGGTCTTTTGTGAACCAGGCTACCAAAAGCGTGGATACCATTACCACTGCCAGCGATACACTGAAGCGCAGCTTCACTACGCCCGGCAAGTACTTCGCTATCCTCCAGCCCAGGTTCCGCCTTACCACGCCCTTCCCATGGTGCCCGATGCCCAACGACACCCTCGAGTTTGAGGTGCTGAACGTGAAGGCAGACTTCAATATCGATAGCAGCGATCTTCCCACCTTCTGCTTCGACCGCAGTCCTTCCGTAGGTGCTACCAAGTACCGCTGGGGCTTCTACCACGACAACGATATCAAGGCCAGCGGTGATCCTTTCGTAGAGAACACCAACAAGCCTGATCAGGTAGTCTGCAACAAGTACGATAGCCTTGGTTGCTGGTACGTTTGTCTGATCGTAGAGAACGACAATGGCTGTAAGGATACCATCTGTAAGAAAGTGTGCAACACCTTCTTCGCGAAGATTGAAGTGCCGAACGTGTTCACACCGAACAAAGCTTCGGATGGTGTCAACGACGTATTCGATATTCCGATCCGCGGTCATATCATGTACGACCTGAAGATCTTCAACCGCTGGGGCCAGCGCGTGTTTGCCTCTGAAAACGACAAGATCGACTGGAACGGCCGCGTGAACAACACCGGTGCTGAAGCTCCTGAAGGTACTTACTACTACCTCCTGAAGTATCAGTTCAAGAACCAGGATGAGAAGCGCGAAGTGAACGGTGTTATCACCCTGATTCGCTAAGCAGCTTAAGAATCCGAGTACTGAAAGCCCCTTCGCCCAGCGCGGAGGGGCTTTCGTATTTTTGTGGGATGCAGACATCAGCGGCCAACGATATCATCGCAGCGCTCTCCACCGCGCAAGGACAGGCGGCTTTGTCGGTCGTGCGGATGTCAGGCGCCGGTTGTGTGCAATTACTCGATGCCTGTTTTAGCCGCGACCTCTCAAATGCACAGGGTTACAGCCTGCACTTCGGCCGCATCATGAGCGGGCAAGAGTTGGTGGATGAAGTGGTGGTTTCGGTATTCCGCAACCCGCACAGCTATACCGGCGAAGACCTGGTGGAAATATCCTGCCACGGTTCGCCTTATATTGTAACAGAGCTGCTGGAGTTGCTTTTCCGCAAAGGAGCCCGTCCGGCGCGTGAAGGTGAATTCACCCTCCGGGCCTTTCTTGCCGGGAAACTCGATCTGAGCCAGGCCGAAGCGGTAGCCGACCTCATCGCCAGCGAAAGCCGGAATCAACACAAACTGGCACTTCAACAATTGCGCGGCGGATATAGCAAAGAACTGCAGTCACTCCGACAGGCTTTGATCGATTATGTGGCGCTCATTGAACTCGAGCTTGATTTTGGTGAAGAGGATGTGGAGTTTGCCGACCGGGCCGGACTCACAAAGTTGCTGCGTTCTATCCATGGCAGGGTGCAGGAATTGTGCGCTTCGTTCAGGAGTGGCAATGCCATACGCCAGGGCATTCCGGTGGTGATAGCCGGCAAACCAAACGCCGGGAAAAGCACCTTGCTCAATGCGCTGTTGCAGGAAGAACGCGCCATAGTCAGCGATATAGCCGGCACGACGCGCGATACGATAGAAGAACGCTTTGTGTTGAATGGCTCTGTTTTTCGTCTGATTGATACAGCCGGGCTGCGCGAAGGTGCCGACAAGATAGAAGCACTCGGCATCGAACGTTCACATGCCCAGATACGTCAGGCTGCTGTCGTGCTGTACCTTTTTGATATTGGTCAAACCACGCCGCAAGGACTACAGGTGGAATTGGCAGCCTTACCCGATTCGGAGGCCTGGGTGATCCCGGTGGGCAACAAATGCGATCTTTACCCCGAGGCCGTAGATGGTTTCGGCAGCGTGGGCGATTTTACACCTGTTTCTGCAGCCAGGATGGAATTGTCAAACTTGCTCGAAAAACTGGCGCAGGTGCCGGCTGCACAAATGGCTTCAGGCAATAGCTTAATGGTTACCAATATCCGGCACCTGCATGCCTTGCAAGCGGGAGGGGAAGCCCTGGCAGCTGCCTTAGACGGTCTTGAAAGCGGACTTTCGGGTGAGTTGTTGGCTTTTCACCTGCGCATCGCTATCCGTGAAATCGGCAGCATTACAGGCATCATCGACAATGAGGAAGTGCTTGGGTCGATTTTCAGCCGTTTTTGTATTGGGAAGTAACCTGCAGGCGTCGTATGGCAGCCGGTTTCAAGCATTCAAAATCGGCGCTATCGTCATATCGCTGCTTTTTAAGTGGCTGGTTTGCAGCTCCGCACGGAGCTTCAGTTTGATTTCATGCGCCAATACTTCAAGCAATCGAAGCTTGGCATAGGGGCGGTGATAAATGAGGCTCACTTCGCGCACCGGATGCGGCGCACTGAAATCGTGTACCTTGCCGCGCCGCGCCGCAGGCATATCTGCCACGTATAATTCAGGAAGCAAGGTCAACCCGTCCATGCTGTCGACCATGCTCAGGAGGCTATCGAATGAATTGGGCTGGAATTGCAGGTTTTCGTCCATCGGGCGCGTCTTCAAGTCGCAGATTCGCATCACCTGCCCGGTCAGGCAATTGCCGCGCTCCAACAGCCAGATGCGTTGGTTGGCGATGTCTTTCGGACTGAGAAAGCGCGTTTCGGCAGCAGCGATATCCCCATACACCATCAACTTCTCGTAATAGAGGATGTCTTCTTCCACTTCCGGCTGATTCAAAGGCGTGGAAACGATGCCGGCGTCGAGCAATCCCGCCTTCAGCTGCTGCACGATATTGCCCGTGGTAATCTCCTGAATCTGCAATTGCAAACCAGGATACTTTTCCAACAATACCGGCAAGATTCGGTGCAGCAAATTACCGGCAATGGTGGGGATGATGCCCAGCTTCAGCAAACCCTCAACCCGGCCCCTGGATTCTGAGGCCAGTATCTTCAGCCTGTTCGCGTGAAAAAGCAAGGTGCGCGCCTCGGCAATGATTTCTTTCCCGCAATCCGTGGTGATGATCGGGCTGGTTTTACGGTCGAACAATACCACGCCCAACTCGTCTTCCAGCTTGCGGATCATGGTGCTCAGTGTAGCCTGGGTGATGTTGCAGGCTTCAGCGGCGCGACTGAAACTCTTCAAACGGTCAACCGCGGCGATATACTCCAGTTGTTGCAGGTTCATAACAGGCGGACTAGTTGCCTTCCAAAGAAAACCAAACTCATTGACAATGTCAATAACAGTCATAGAAACAATAGTCTTTCTCAATGTGTTAGTGTGTTGCAATTTTGTGGGAAGAAGTTCGGCCTTTTCCATGCTCCCGCTCAGTTGAACAGCTTGCCGCCGGGGGGATTACGGCAGGTTGTGGGGCATGGGAGAGGGCGAACGCAATTGTACAATCAAGCATAGCGTTATATGAAAAAACAACTCTTACTCAGTTTCCTGGCCATGTGGGGCTTACAAGCCACGGCACAGGAGAAATTAGCTGAATGTCCGATGGGGCATGGCAGCGGCTCCAAAACCGAAACCACCATCCGCCGCGACGCTGCCATGCAGATGAATGGCCTCAGCAACCGCGACTGGTGGCCGAACAAGCTGAATCTCGACGTGTTGCGCCAGAATTCGGAACTGTCCAATCCGATGGGCCCGCAGTTCAATTATCTGCAGGCATTCAACAAACTCGATTACTTCGCATTGAAGCAAGATGTAGCCAAAGTATTGACACAAAGCCAGGACTGGTGGCCGGCCGATTTCGGCAATTACGGTCCGCTCTTCATCCGCATGGCC
>Ga0209990_10001731_pt1 | contig 18122 bp, 33 predicted proteins | sample NOAtaG_6_FD_187304 | JGI IMG/M metagenome (GOLD analysis project Ga0209990, IMG submission 187304) | Freshwater lake microbial communities from Lake Erie, under a cyanobacterial bloom - NOAA_Erie_Diel5S_2200h metaG (SPAdes) (version 2) | ecosystem: Environmental > Aquatic > Freshwater > Lake ...
TACTTGTTGTTTTTAAATCTCATGCCCGAAAAAGTTCGTGGTATCAACAATACAGACATCATATCATCAGAAATACCAGTTGATATGAATGTCGCAGAGGTTCTCAGAAATCTAAAATGATAATCGGACCAGGAATTACAATCGGTAGTGGAATTTACGTTGACTCACAGATAGTTGCTGGAGGTGACGGAATTGTAACTTCAGGTCTGCAATTTAACTTAGCAACTGCACCATCAACTGGTTCAACATGGACTGATTCTAGTGGCAATGGACGTAATGCAACACTAGTAGGTTCTCCATCGTATGTGTCAATCAATGGCGGTGGCATAATGCTAAACAATCCAGATAATGGTGGAACAGATTATATTAGTGTTCCTTACAATATTGCTTCAAATACTGTAACAGTTGAAGTGGTTGCTTCATTTAATCCAACATCATTTTGGGGATCTATTTGGGGTAATGAAATTTTTGATACTAGCGGAGGATACGTAGCATATGTGGATGGATCAACAAATATAAGTTATGGTATCCCTTATGGTGAGACCGCAGTAACCATAACTGAAAGTAATGATATAAGACAATGGATTTTTGTTATCAATGGCACACAAGCTAGTCTTTTTTTAAATGGTTCACAAATTGGAACAACCGGTACTATTAGTAATCAAACACTCTTTGCGACAAATGAGTTTTATTTTGGGGCAAGGCATTTTAATGATGGTACAGGTTCATTGGATGTAATGAACAATGCAGCCTTTTATCCAGTATTTTATCAGATGCGAGTGTATAACAAAGCATTATCTGGTGCGGAAATAACTCAGAATTATAATGCAATTAAAGGAACTTACGGTATATAAATAAACTCATGTCAAACGAATTCAAAAAAGAATGTGGTGCAGGTTATTATTGGTGTAGCACCGATAAAACATGTAAGCCACTCAAAGAAGATGCTGGTGCCATGGGTGGCGCTCCAGCAAATGCAGTCGGTGGTGGTGCCATTGCGGGTCTTGGCGTAGGACCACAGGGTGAACCTGGTGTGAAGAAACGCAAGACTGCAACATTCATTTCATTTATAAAGAGAAAGTCAAATGTGGCTTCTTAGTTTTCTGCCATCGGGCTTTCTTTTATTCATCATCAACACTGTTTTAGTCTGCGGTGCCATTGGTGTCGTATTGGGATTTTTAGGTAGTAGACTGCCATTTATTGGCAACTATGCAAACGTTATCAAATACGTTTCCATAGCATCACTTTGCATCGGTATATACTGGAAAGGAGGCTATAGCGTCGAGCAGGAATGGCGTCAAAGAGTGGCTGAACTAGAGGAGAAAGTGAAAGATGCAGAAAAGAAATCACAGCAGACAAATGTTGTTATTGAAACGCAGATCAGAGAGAGAACAAAGAGAGTCGTTGAAAAACGAGAGATTGTTGTCCAAAAGATTAAAGAAGTGGAAAAAGTTATTGATGCGAAATGCGAACTTGATCCTAACGTAGTAAGTATTTTGAACGAAGCAGCCAAGAAGCCATGAAAAAATTACTTATAGTTTTATTGCTATCGGGCTGTAGTACAACAGTACCAGTGGCCCGCAAGTTTCCCGAAATGCCAGAATCATTAGGAAGAACTTGCCCGCCACTGACGCAAGTGCAAGAAGGCACGACCAAACTGAGTGAAGTGATTACGGTCGTATCTGATAACTACATGGAGTATCATAAGTGTAGTGACAAAGTTGACATGTGGATAGAATGGTATAGATTACAAAAGGAGATTTTTGATTCCGTAAAATAATACCTGAGGAAAAACATGGAACTCACAAAAGAACAATTAAAACAATTACTACCAAAAAATCCATACATTGATCAGTGGCACAAAGCATTAAGCCAATTACTTCCAGATTATGAAATCAATACACCACAGCGCATAGCATCGTTTATTGCTCAGTGCGCCCATGAGTCTGGTGGTTTTGTTTTTCTCACAGAGAATTTGAACTACAAAGCAGAGAGCCTAACAAAACTGTTTGGAAAATATTTCCCTAACTTGGCTGTCGCTAAAGAATACGAAAGAAAGCCAGAGAAAATTGCCAATCGCATTTATGCCAATCGTATGGGCAATGGCGATGAAGCATCTGGTGACGGCTACAAATATCGTGGTCGTGGACTGATTCAGTTGACTGGCAAAACAAATTACACTTGGTTTGCCGCATCACTTGAAATTTCTCCAGAAGAAGCAGCAGAATATACGCAAACATTCGAAGGCGCTGCACAATCTGCATGTTGGTTTTGGGAAACAAACAAAATCAATGCCTTTGCAGATAAGGGTGATATTCTTGGTATGACCAAGAGAATCAATGGTGGAACCATAGGACTTGAAGATCGTAAGAAACATTATGAACACGCCCTTCATGTTCTAGGAGTTCACTAATGAAATATCTGGTACTATTACTATTACCATTGTTAGTTGCTTGTCAGGAAAACTATCGTTATCCTTGCCAAGACCCAGAGAACTGGGATACAAAACAATGTAAAAAACCCTATTGTAGCGCAAACGGGACTTGTCCAGAAGACTTGACACATTACGAAAAGAATAAAGCCGGTCAGCCTTCACCACAAATGCAACAAGCCCCACTTAGAGGAGATTGCAGATGATAAAGGAACTATGGTCAGGAGAAAGATATACAACTGAAGAACTGAACGCACGACTCAAGTTTTTTATCGGTATCATTTTAGGACTTACACTGTTCGGTATTGTATTTGTTGTTTTGTACAGTTTGATTTTTGTAACTCAGCCAATGAATGGTATGAGTCCTGTAGACAACAAGTTTTTTGAATTGATTATTCCAATTGCTACATTTCTGACTGGTACACTGTCAGGTATTATGTTGGCAGGTGATGATAAAGAGTTGAGGGCAAAGGCACTTGAAGCAGCAAACAAGCCACCGCCACCTTCTCCACCACCAGCACCTATGAGTTCAATGGGCTTTAGCTCACCAATGAGCATGGCTGGATTTGCAGCACCAATGGGCATGTCGGCTGGATTTGATGTGATGTCTTCATTTGTTCCATCAGTCGCTTCAGGTTTTGGTGGTAAAGAAGCACCAGCACAACCGCCACATCCTGAACTGTGAAAAGTTTTATGATACAAATGCTCACCGCTGAAGGTGAGCAACAGCCTAGCAGCAAAAGGTTCATCACCTTTTTGGCGTTCCTTTTGCTTGCTACTGGGTTTATTGCCGAATTGTTTTTTGAAAAGAAATTGAATCCACAGACACTTGATGTTATAATGTATGTTGTGCTTGGTGGATTAGGATTTACCGCAACCGAAAAATTTGTTTCTAAGGAAGAAAAATGAAAAAAGAACTTGCCCTAGCATCAATGATTTTGTTTCTGCTTTTTGCGCCACTGACAAACGCCGCATTTGCTGCTGAAGAAAAGAAAGTGTGTGTCAAAGAGTTTGATAACAAAACTAAAAAAGAAAAAGAAGTTTGTAAGACCATCAAAGTTCATAAGAAACTAGAGGGCACAAAGATTCCTGAGAAGAAATAAAATGGACGGAGATGTAGCACTCAAAGTAGAGGTTGGCGTTCTCAAAGAAAAGGTCTATACACTTGTAGACCTTTGTGAGAAGATGGACCGTGTTATCGAAAAACTTACAGATAACAATGCCAACATTGTCAATCAGATTTACAAAGACATGGACAAACGCAAAGAAGATACCGTAAGCGATATCAAAGAACTTCATTCACGTATTACTACCACAGACAGAAATCTATCGGACAAAATAGAACTGACTGAGCGTAGAATCATGGATGAAATCAAATCATTACGTGATCATATTACCGAACACAACCAAAAAGAAGATGATGATCTAAAGTCATTGATGCAGTGGAAGTGGATGGTTGCCGGTGGTGTTGTCGTTGTCGCATGGATCATCTCCAACATAAAATTTGAATATCTGGCAAAGTTTTTTAATTAATTGATTTTTGTGAGCAGTAGTGTTATAATGAAGGTATGGCTCTTTATATCGATGCGAAATATGTAAGAATGGTTTCTTCCCGCTTGCGTAACTTCAAGCAGAAGAATACTAACTTGTGGAATTTTTCATGTCCCTATTGTGGCGATTCCAAAACAAACACACTCAAAGCCCGAGGCTATGTTTTCGCCAAGGGCAATGATTTATTTTACCGCTGTCATAACTGTGGAGTAGGAACAAATGTCGCCAATTTCATCAAGCACATCGACTCATCCTTACATGGAGAGTACGTACTCGAAAAATACAAGTCGGGCACAACCGGAACTGCCAACACGTATCACAGAAAGAGTGAATTATCACCACGAATCATCACCAACCCACCCAAATTTGGTCACATCAAAAAGCGCAGCATATTTGAACATGGGGAATGGCTCAGTAGTTTACCAAGTGGACATTTTTGTTTAACGTATGCTGAGAATCGGCTAATCCCCGAAGAACATTATGATAAGTTGTTGTTCACTTCAAACTATAAAGCATTTTGTGATGCGCTAATTCCAAATCACGATAAAAACCTAGTTGAAGACGCTAGACTAGTTATACCGTATTTTAATTATCAGAATGAATTGATCGCTGTATCTGGTCGAGCATTAGAGACAAGCGACCGCACACTACGCTATGTTACATTGAGAACAGACGATTCTGATAATAAACTTGTTTTTGGCATGGATCGTGTGAATTTAAAAGAACGTGTGTATCTTGTTGAAGGTCCACTAGATAGTTTGTTTCTAAAGAATTGTGTAGCATCAGGTGACGCAAATCTTGCCCTAACGGTGAAAAATATTCAAGCAGAAAAAATTACGCTTGTATTTGATAATGAACCAAGAAATAAAGAAGTGTGTAAGTTGATTGAAAATGCTATCAAATCGAATCATAATGTTGTGATTTGGCCTGATAATATGGATGGCAAAGACATCAATGAGATGGTGTTGAATGGTTTTTCATCTGGCGAAATCCAGGAGATTATAGATAGTAATACATTTTATGGTCTTGAGGCTATAGCCAAATTTACTTTTTGGAAGAAATTATGAACGTGAAGTTAGTTGGTGTGACCGCAACAATGAATGGTTATGGCTCTGCTGAAGATTTGATTGTACACATGGCACGTGTATCAAATCCAAGTAATCAGGGAATGAATATTGACTCTGATAAATTAATTCGTTATCTTATCAAAAATCAACATTGGTCACCATTTGAAATGGTCAACGTTGTTATGGAAATAAACACTACACGGGACATAGCAAGACAAATCTTGCGCCATCGTAGTTTTTCTTTTCAAGAGTTCAGCCAGCGTTATGCTGATCCAACGAAAGATTTGGGTTTTGAACTACGTGAAGCAAGACTACAAGATACAAAGAATCGTCAAAACTCTATTGAGACTGACGATAATGAATTACAGTCAGAATGGAAAATTAAACAAGTTAATTTGATTTCTGAAGCAAAAGCCGCATATGATTGGGCGATTGCAAATGGTATCGCAAAAGAACAAGCACGTGTGGTATTACCAGAAGGCAACACACAGTCACGTATGTACATGAATGGTACATTGCGTAGTTGGATTCACTACTGTCAGTTGCGTATGGAAAATGGTACACAAAAAGAACACATGGAAATAGCACAAGCGTGTTGGAAAGTTATAGCAGATAAATTTCCAAATGTAGTAGCAGCACTAGAACAATAATATTGGAGAAGAAATGGTAGATATTAGCAGCATTACAATAGACCTAGAAAGAGATAAACTATTCGATGAACTCGGAATCAAAAGACTCAAAGAATCATACATGCGTGAAGACGAATCAAGTCCTCAAGAAAGATTTGCGTTTGTATCCGCTGCTTTTGCAACTGATGCTGCTCATGCTCAGAGGCTCTACGATTACAGTAGTAAGCATTGGCTATCTTATTCTACTCCTATTTTATCTTTCGGTCGCTCTAAGCGTGGCTTGCCTATTAGCTGCTTTCTTCCCTATTTGGATGATTCAGCAGAAGGTTTGGTCAATACTCTTTCGGAAGTAAATTGGCTTTCAATGTTAGGAGGTGGTGTTGGAATCGGTCTGGGTATTCGTTCTGCTGATGATAAGTCCGTTGGTATCATGCCTCATCTACGTACTTACGATGCATCTTCATTGGCATATAGACAAGGTCGTACAAGGCGTGGCTCTTATGCTGCTTATCTTGACATTTCTCATCCTGATATTATCAATTTTCTAGAGATGCGTAAGCCCACGGGTGATCCTAATCTACGAACATTGAATCTACATCACGGTATCAATATCACTGATGACTTCATGCTGTTGATTGAAAAGTGTATGCTCGACCATGATGCTGATGATACATGGGAACTCAAAGATCCACATACACAAGAAGTCAAAGATAAAGTATCAGCACGTGAATTGTGGCAGCGCATCCTTGAAACACGTATGCTGACAGGTGAGCCATACATTCACTTTATTGATACAAGCAATCGTGCGATGCCAGAGTTTCAGAAGAAAAAAGGCCTGAGTATCAAGCAATCAAATTTGTGTTCAGAAATTATTTTACCTACAGATAAACAGCGCACAGCGGTTTGCTGCCTTTCATCTGTAAACTTGGAGTATTATGATGATTGGAAGAGTAATGAACTTTTTCTGCGGGACGTGGCGGAAATGCTTGATAATGTACTTCAGTATTTTATTGACAATGCTCCTGATGCTATTCACAGAGCCAGGTTCTCTGCTGAACAAGAGCGCAGTATTGGTGTGGGGGCTCTTGGTTATCATGCTCTTCTTCAGAAAAAAAATATTGCGTTCGAATCTGCCGTAGCAAAGTCGTTCAACAATCAAGTATTCAAACATATTCGTGAAAGATTAGATGATGCGAATCTCCAATTGGGAAAAGAAAGAGGTGAGGCTCCTGATGCTGTTGGTTCAGGTAAAAGGTTTAGCCATATGCTTGCCATTGCTCCTAATGCTTCATCTTCCATTATTATGGGCAACACTAGTCCCTCCGTTGAGCCTTACCGTGCTAATGCTTATAGACAAGACACTCTTTCAGGCGCTTTTCTAAACAAAAACAAATTCTTGGATAAAATCATCAAGGAGAAATGTGATGCAGACAGCAAATTGGACTATCAAGAAATCTGGTCAAGTATCATTGCAAACGACGGTTCCGTCCAACACTTGGATTTCTTGGATGAATACACCAAAGATGTCTACAAAACTGGTATGGAAATTGACCAACGATGGGTTGTGGACCACGCTGCTGACAGACAAAATTACATTGACCAGGCGCAATCCATTAACCTCTTTTTTAGACCTGATGTGAATGTTAAATACTTACATGCAGTACACTTTCAGGCATGGAAGCAGGGCTTGAAAACGTTGTACTACTGTCGTTCAGAGAAACTAGCTAAGGCCGATAAAGTGTCTAAAAGAATTGAACGTGAGATTATACAAGAAATTGATTTGAAAGCTATTATTGACGGAGATGAGTGCCTAGCGTGTCAGTAAAGGAGACATTGTGTGTCATTCGAAATAAATTCAAAAAAACAAAAGCCGCATCCGAAGCGACCGATATACAAAGAAAAAACTCCTGCTCCGTCAAAAGAGCAGGAGAAAAAAGATAATAATAAAAACAAAGAAAAGTGAAAACGATTGCGTTATTTTTACATCAACCAAAATGTTCTGTTCAATCGGGTAATGGAATTATAAAAGCATTACACCCATATTATAAATTTAAAATATTTACTAAACATGAACTTGAAGACAATTTTTTTGATGATGTTGACATGGTTTGCTTTCCTGGTGGCGTTGGCGACTCCGATAGTTGGGATCGTTTACTTAAATCTCATGTCAACAGCGTTCGTAAGTTCGTTGCTGGTGGTGGCTATTACTTGGGTATATGCATGGGTGCTTATTGGGCGGGATCTGACTACTTTGACATTCTTAATGATGTTGAATTGAGTCAATATATAACTCGTCCCAACACAGACACAAAAAGACCACATGCGAAACAAATGAAAGTTACATGGGATGATAAACCCGAAGAACTTTTCTTTTATGATGGTTGTGCAATTTTTGGTGATGAATCAAAGTATGATGTTATATCAAGATATCCTAACGGTGATGCGATGGCTATCATGCAAGGCAATATTGGTTTGATTGGTTGTCATCCCGAAGCACAACAACATTGGTATGAAGACTATTCATGGATGAAAAAAAGATGGAACGGTAGTAAAGAATACTTACTATTAGACTTCGTGAATAGAATGATGGAGAAAAAAGAATAATGTGGGCATATATTTTTACATTTGTTTGTATGTTTTTCACAGACATCGTTTACACACAGTTACTCAAATCGGTGCAGAATGATAAACCGTTAGCATCAAGCATTTGGGCATCACTAATTACATTCTTAGGTGGTGTAGCAGTAATCAATTACACTACAGATCATATGATGATTATACCAGCAGTTCTAGGAGCATTTGCAGGAACATACGTTGGTATGAAGTTTCACTTACATGAGAAAAAATGGCACATTTAATCGCAAACATACCACCTGTACATTGTTACATAAGAAAAGAATTTCTGTATGACTTTGAGAAAGGTCACGGTGAGTATGAACCGTGTATTTGGATTTCAATCAAAAGCATCAGAGGACAAGCATTCAGAATAGAGGCATATCTACCAAACTATGGCGCACTTTACGATAAATTACCATTACATGCTTTTGTTAGCAGAACGGATAATCTCCCGAAAACTTTTTTACCTTTAGACACATTACAAATCTGGGATTGTTTTAGTTATGATTTCACAGTGCTACAGAAAGCATTTGTACGCAATCTTACATGTAAGTTTTATGCCAAAGATAAACAGTTTTATGAAGGCAATTACATGTTTACTGTTGATCACTCAGCACCAGATTTAAACATTATAGATACAAGTTACGCTGAATGGCCTGAAGATCATAAGAGTTTTAACTTCATTGAACTATATAATGGTCAATACGCAGCACAGCCAAACAATCGTTGCTTGTTCTTAGACGCAGCAAGCAATCCAAAAGAAATGAAGTTTCCAGACTTCAAAGTTTGCACCAAGAAGTATGTTGTAGAGCAAAAGCCCAAATGGTCTTTGGGTGATACTGAAACTGTAATGTATGAATAGGAGATATTATGTCAGTAAAAGCACCTAACGTGAGTAAACACAAATCAGTTCAAAAAAGAACTAAACAAGGCGGTCACAACAAAACAGCATCAATGAATAAACACGAAAAGCGTTCACATAAAAAATACAGAGGTCAAGGCAAATGAAAAAAGTAGTACGATTCACAGCATCATGGTGTGGACCATGTAAGATGTTAGCAAAAACTTTAGAGGAAGTTGAAACAAATGTGTCAATCGAAGTGATTGACATTGACGCACAACCAGATATAGCAGCAGAGTTTGGCATTCGTAGTGTACCAACATTGGTGATGATGGAAGATAATGCGGTAACAAAAAGATTAGTAGGCAATAAAACAAAACAAGAACTAGAGGCATTCATCAATGATTAAAAAGCAGAACATAAAACTAACAGACGAAAGAACATCATATAAACCATTTGCTTATCCTTGGGCATATGAATCTTGGCTAAAGCATGAACAATCTCACTGGCTCCACACTGAAGTACCAATGCTTGAAGATGTTAAGGATTGGAAGAATAAACTTACGCAGAACGAAAAAGATTTTCTCACTCATATATTCAGATTCTTTACTCAGGGTGACATTGATGTTGCAGGTGGCTATGTTAATAATTACTTACCTTATTTTCCTCAACCTGAAGTGAGGATGATGCTATTGGGTTTTGCCGCACGTGAAGCATTACATATCGCAGCATATTCACACTTGATTGAAACACTTGGTATGCCAGACACCACATACACTGAGTTTATGGAATATCAAGCAATGAAAGATAAACATGATTACGTTCTTAATCTTAGCACACAGAATGGCGATAGGGCTTCTACTGCTGCTCATATTGCAGTATTCTCTGCTTTCACCGAAGGGATGCAATTATTCAGTTCCTTTATCATGTTACTTAACTTCCCACGCCAAGGTAAAATGAGAGGCATGGGCCAGATTATTACTTGGTCAATCGTGGATGAAACACAACACGCTGAGTCGATGATTAAATTATTCCGTACTTACATCGAAGAGAATAAGGAAATCTGGAATGACGACCTCAAATCAAAAATTTATACTATTGCTGAGAAGATGGTTGAACTCGAAGACAAGTTTATTGATCTTGCTTTTAATATGGGTGACATGTCTGGGTTATCTTCTGATGACGTTAAATCATACATTCGCTACATTGCTGATCGTCGCCTCATTAGTCTGGGTCTCAAGGGTGTATTCAAAGTTAAAAAGAATCCGCTTCCATGGGTTGAAGAGATGATCAATGCACCAACACACACAAACTTTTTTGAGAATCGTGCTACAGATTATTCAAAAGGCGCATTGACAGGCAATTGGGAAAATGTGTGGGGTAAAGCAGCATAACACTAAATATAAAGTCTGATTGTCTTCGGCGGTCAGACTATTAAAAAAAATTCTAAATTGTGACGGTTTCGTTACACAGAACTATTTTAGTAGTCTAACTCAAAGGAGATAATATGAAGAAGTTTTTAGTATCATTATTGCTATTTACAGGAGTCGCATCGGCAGCAGAATTTACTGGAGCTGGTGCGACTTTTCCATTTCCAATCTATGCAAAGTGGGCTGAAGCATACAAAGCACAAACTGGCATTGGTCTAAACTATCAATCAATCGGTTCAGGCGGTGGTATTCGTCAAATCAAAGCCAAGACAGTTGACTTTGGCGCAAGTGATATGCCACTCAAGAAAGAAGAATTAGACAAAGAGGGTCTTGTTCAGTTTCCAGCAATCATTGGTGGTGTTGTACCAGTTTACAATCTAGATGGTATCGATGCTGGTAAACTAAAGTTGACACCTGATGTGATCGCAAACATTCATCTAGGTAAAATTACCAAATGGAATGATAAAGCAATTGCTGAATTAAATCCAGGCGTAAACTTACCAGCGATGAATATCACAGTAGTACATCGTGCTGACGGTTCGGGTACAACATTCATCTGGACCAATTTCTTAGGCAAAGCCAACGCAGACTTTCAAAAGACTGTAGGTGAAGGCACAGCAGTTAAATGGCCAACAGGTGTAGGTGGTAAAGGTAACGAAGGTGTTGCCGCACAGGTTCAGCGCATCAAAGGAGCATTTGGTTATGTCGAATACGCATACGCAAAACGCAACAAGATCCCTTACGCAGCATTGAAGAATCGTGATGGTAACTTTGTATTGCCTGATGATAGCACATTCAAAGCAGCCGCAGCCAACGCAGATTGGGCTAACGCACCAGCAATGTATTTGTTGTTGACATGGCAAAATGGTAAAGACGCATGGCCAGCAACAGGCGCAAGTTTTATTTTGATGCACAAACAACAAGCAGACGCATTGACAGGTCGTGCGGTTCTCAAGTTCTTTGATTGGAGCTATAAGAATGGTGGTCAAATGTCAACAGAGTTGGAATATGTTCACATGCCAGCCGATGTTATTAAACTTGTACAGGAAAACTGGAAGAAAGATTTCCGTGGTCCAGACAACAACCCAATTTGGAAATAAGGATAGAACGTGAAATTACTAAAAAAACTTTCAATTGTAGTTGCTTTAGCGGCAGTCATTCCTGCATATGCTGATGAGTATAAAGATACGCTGAATATTCTGAGAGAAAAAAATGTAATCACTCAACAAGAATATGAATCAAAACTGAAAGCATATGAAGAAAGAGAAGAAAACAAAAAGTTTGCTGAACAAAGAATCGACAAAGATGTTAGCGATTCAGTCAAATATAGACAAGCTAGAGCAAACGATGGTTCAGTCACAGAAAATGGAATTGGACTCAAGTCGAAAGACGGAAACAATACGGCACAATTTACAGGTCGAATTCATATGGACTATCGACACTACTCACCCAATTACGGTGTCGGTCAAACCACGGATTCGTACCAGAACCTAGCAGAAGTTCGTCGTGCTAGATTTGGTGTTCGTGGTCAGTTTGCCAAAGACTTTAAGTATCAGTTGTTAGCAAACTTTGGTGCGAGTGATGGTTTTAGTTCCACATCAAGCACAGCGGATGAGATGTGGGTAAACTATGCGGCTAATCCAGAAGCACAGTTTCAATTTGGCTTGTTTAAGATGCCATTTAGTCTTGAGCAGATGACCAGTTCAAACAATCTAGACTTCATGGAACGCAGTCTTATTGGCCAAAACGATAGTGAATTGATTCCAGCAAAAGAAACTGGATTCATGCTTCACGGCGTACCAAAACCTGGTCTGACCTATGCTCTAGCAATTAGCCGTGGCAAAATGAACAAAGATGCTGTGGTTGATGGCTTCGATTATACGGGTCGTGTAACAACAAACATTGCTGAACTCACTGGTAGCAAAGCATATGTCGCACACTTAGGTGCAGCATATAGCATGGGTGAGATCAAAGGTGGAGTTACGCCATCAAGTGGTCGCACAGAAGCACGTTCACAATCAAATTGGTTCGTTGGTCCTGCATTGAGTGGTGTTACCACACGAACACGCCAAGGACTTGAAGCCGCATTTGCTTACAATGCGTTCAAACTACAAGGTGAAATGTTCAACTTCAAGTATGATCCAGCAACTGGCAATAATCAAGAGATCAATGGTTATTACGCACAGGCAGTTTATAATCTAACTGGCGAATCACACGCATACAAAGATGGCGCATTTGGTTGGATCAAACCAAACAATGCTATCGACAAAGGTGGGCGTGGTGCATGGCAAGTTGGTGTACGTATGAGTGAATTTGATGCCAGTCCTATCGTAGTAGCAGCAGGAAAAACAAATCGTGCTACTGCTATGACATATGGTATCACATGGTTCTGTACAGATAATCTGAGATTCATGGTAAACTATGTTGATACAAAGTTTGATGCTTTGGTTGGCAGCACAGGAAGTCGTGTAAAAGGTGATCAAGCAATCATGTTTAGAAGTCAATTAAGTTTCTAAGATAAAATAAATCGGTCACATCAATAGAGTGACACTGGAACTCGTAACCAGTATTTAATTTCCTCTCTAAATACGTATTTCAGGGAGGTATTATGAAATACCTATGTTCTTTTATTATTGCTGCGTTTTTTGCTTTTTCTGTCCACGCAGCACAGTCAGAATTTCTACTTAACATCACAGCAGATGATGTAATCATTCACAATCAAAACGATTGGCATTTTGTAACCAAGTCTGATGGTCATGATATATACATTGAGAAAAGTACAATCGGTTCAAAAGAAGAAATTGTAAAATTCCACGCCTTTGTGCCATATCATGAACCATATTACATGTATGGCGTAGATGTTCCTGCGACTGCATTATATGTTTATGGTTCATTACACTGTGGCAGAAAACAATTGATGTTGCTCATGGATTGGTATGTTGACGCTAAAAATAAAATCGTTTTTCGTACAACATATGAAACTGGTTCACACATCGTTCCTTTAAATGTACCAAACACTACTCGTTTCGATATTTTCAATCTAGTTTGTAAGGAATCAATATGAAAAAATTACTATTTGCTTTTCTTTTAGTGCCTATGTTGGCACTAGCACAGAAAGCACCACAAGGTGTGACATATGATGCTCAAATCGTTCGTGTAAATGACGGTGATACAGTAGTAATCGCAGCATCATTTCTACCAGCACCATTGAAGCCCGAACTTGCCGTTCGCATTTATGGTGTAGATACACCAGAGAAAGGCTTTCGTGCCCAATGCCCACAAGAAGATGAAAGAGGAAAGTTGGCAACTAAATTTACAACCAACGCCGTTGCTAAATCAACTAAGCGTCAGGTCATTCTCTACGGCTGGGATAAATTTGGTGGTCGTGTATTGGGTGATATCGTTTTAGATGGACAGAGTCTTCGTTCAATGTTAATTCAAAATGGCTTTGCACGTGAATACTACGGTGAGGCAAAACAATCTTGGTGTAATTAATTATGAGAATACAACATGAATGCACAGCATGTGGATCTGAATTTGCCATTTCTTACAATGAAATGACTACGGAATCGGATCCTATTCATTGCCCATTTTGCGGTGAGTTTTTGCTTTTAAATGACGAAAACTTTGACGATGATGATGAAGATTCGCTATGACATGGTACCATGATGATGTGCCGTATGAGTACGACGGTACATCATTTGGCTTTGTTTATCTAATAGAAAATCTGATTACAGGAAGAAAATATATTGGACGCAAATACTTTACAAGTGCTGGCTATCGTCAAATCAACGGCAAGAAAAAAAAGATACGAAAACCTTCAGACTGGCAAGACTATTGGGGTTCCAACGAAACACTCAAAAGAGAAGTTGCCGAAACCGGTGAAAACAATTACCGAAGAGTAATTCTTCACCTCTGTAAAAGCAAATCGGAGTGTTCATATTGGGAAACATTTGAAATATTCTCTAGACATGCGCTGCTAAATGAGTTATACTATAATGACTGGTGTAGTTGCAAAATTCGCCGGGCACACCTTAAAAATTGTGCGGTCGCAGCATAAATAAAGATGACGCCTAATTGGGTCTATCTTTACAGGAGAGATTTTACATGTTTAAAAAAATATTTGAGTGGTTTACAAGACCTCAAATGTCGGATATTGAGTATTACATCGCCTCAAAAAATCCGCAAAACACAGCCGATGTAGAACAGCTTTTAAAAGAGTTCAATTATAAAGGGAGATAATTATGTTTTTCACACAAGCACCTCAGTTTCCAACATTCTATTCGTGGAATGACATTCAGCGCAAGGCTGAAGACGCTACAATCAAGACAATTGATTTCAACAAAGTTTTGGTAGATCACACTATTGCCTATTTTGACAGTGTTACAGACAACACTTTTACTACATATACAAAGAAGGTAGTAAATTTGAACAAGAACATTGCTGAAGATGCAAAAAAAATCATCAAATCAGAAATTAAAGAAACTAAAACTTGATATAGAAGGTAAGACTAAGTTTTGGCAGCCAGTGGTCAGAAACGGTTGGTGGATTAAATTCTCCACCTACCGTGACCACTATATCTTACTGATGATCATTTCAGAATACACAGGTCAAACAATTCTACGATATTATGAAGACGAAAGTGAAGCAGTAGCATTCATCAATTTTATTACCACATGTAGGGCACAGGACATTTTTCAATCAGCGTAGGAATTATTATGAACATTTATGAGTCTTTGAAAGACACCAGAGCAGTGATTGATTCTTTACTGACAGATGCGCCACTAGAGTTCGCATCGATACCAATTCCAAATCCACTAGAGCAAACTAAACTTGCCGCACAGGCATGTGTAAATGCTTTGTTACACAATAAAAAAATCTTTTTCATGGGCAACGGTGGTTCGGCAGCAGAAGCACAACACCTTGCTGGTGAATTAGTTTCTTATTTCAATTTACAGAGTGATGCGTATGCCGCTATCGCATTGAACACCGACACTTCAATTCTCACTGCCATTGGCAATGATTTGGGTTTCAAACATATCTTTTCAAGACAACTACAGGCACTCTCAAATCCTGGTGATGTGGCAATCTATCTCTCAACTTCTGGTTTATCAGAAAATATTATTGAAGCAATGAAGTTTGGTCGATTGAACAAACTTGTCAATATTGGATTCACTGGTATGAAAACTAGATGGATGCAAGATTATTCAGATTACTATATTGCCATTCCATCCACATCAACACCACGTATACAAGAAGGTCATTTGGTTCTAGGTCATTGGCTCTGTGAATACATAGAGAAAACACTAGAAGAAAATGCCCATACAAAAAACTTGTCCTAGATGTGGTGCAACACACACGAAACGTGGAGTGTACTGTTCACGTTCATGTGGCAATGTTCGTGAACACACCGAAGAAGATAAGGCAATTCGATCAATCAAACTTACCGAGTATCATCAAACACCAGAAGGCGCAGCAACACGTGACAAATCATCCCGTATTATGTCAGCTAAAAGAAAAGGTGAAGACTGGGAAGAAGTGAATGTAGAAGAGTATGCGGTAAACATACCTGATGTTACCGATTATGTGGCAGATTACGATGACACATGGCAACGAGCGGAGAAGTGGTAATGAAAGTATTCATCTTTTTATTGTTTTTATTCCTACTTACACTTGCAATTCGGATGGGTGATATATTCGGTATAATTCTTGCTATGATGGGTTTTCTTTTTATGTGGGCATTAATGGATGAAGATGATGTTGATACTTGACAATCATTTTTGACAATGTTAAACTTTCAAATATGGCTGAGATATATACATTTACACCCAAACAAAAGAATTCCGAAGAAACCGTGGAACTTAACCGTCTGCGGGCAAAGTTGCTAGAATTACATGAAGTTCGTGACACACTTAATAAAGAGATAAGGTATACAAAAGATGCAATCAATCTGCTTGAAAAAGGCGAAAAATGACAGATGAACCCGACAATTTTGGCGATGATGATAAGGTCGACATTGATGATGTTAATATCATTGACAAACTTGACATCTTGATAACATTGATTGAAAGTGGTCCTAAAGAAAGATATAAAGCACTGACGAATACATTGTATGAAGCAAAATTTCAAATACTACATGCATGGAATGAGGTCCAATACTACATGGAACTTTGTGAAGGCTATGAAAAGACAATCAAACAAGTGGGCGATAAACTGAAATAAGAGTTTGTCGTCCCAGGAGAGGGCGATGAACTTACTATTCAGATATTTGTTTTTCTACATTCTAATTTTCTTCACGGTGATGCTTTCACCGTATGTTTTTTCTCTAATCACTTAATGAATAAAAAACTTACACTTACACAGTGGCTTTTAGCATTTGCTGTTTTGTTTTTTCTGACGATAACAGCAGCCGATGCGAAGCCCAAACATAAAAAACAAAAGAGGTCTAAACAGTATGCGGTTCAGACATATAGCAACATATCGGTGATGGTTACAAATGTAACCGAAGGCACAATTACACGGTCACAAAATATTGATCAGATTCGTGCCTTGGCAAGCATGACAAAGTTGATGACTGCTATGGTCGCATTGGATTATGATCGTGATATGAGTCGCAAACTGGTGCTGAGTAAGAATGCTGGCAGCAAAATGCCACGGCGTGAATACACACGTGGTGAATTGTTTCATATGCTATTGATCAAAAGTGATAACGCAGCAGCAGAAACATTGGCTTCAGATTATCCTGGTGGTCGTCAACGTTTTATGCGCCACATGAATTCAAGGGCATTGATGTTGGATATGTTTAATACGCATTTTGATGATCCCTCTGGCTTGAGTAAATACAATGTAAGCACGGCTAGTGATGTAACGCAAATGGTAATTGAATCTGCAAACTATCCAGAGATTCGAGATATATCTACCAAAAAAGTGACGGCGATTGAGACACCGGGCAAACGAAAAAATAGAATGTTAGTTTTACATAATACAAATACCGCTATACTATCACAAGTAAACAACGTACAAGTAAGCAAAACCGGTTATACTAATCCGGCAGGTTTTTGTGTAGCACTATTGGTACATAAAATTGATGGTGATAAAGAATATCATGAGGTAATTGTGGTGATGGGCGCACGAAATTCAGCACACAGAGTTGACACAGTGAAGAGAGTCGTGTACAATAAAGTGACAGGAGACAACTATGACACACCGAGCCGAATTTGAAGCGGTAATGAAACGCATACAAAATCTTGATGAATATGAAGTACAGGTAACAATACCCGATGAGTTTCAATTCGATGGTCCCGTGCCATTTGATATGGAAATTGCTGGTGGCATAGCATGGGTAAAGGTCATAGCAGAATCAATGGAAGAAGCAAAGTTTAAAGCAAATGAATACTTCGAAAGCAAATACAAGTAAACCTTGGATGGCGCCAGAATATGATGTGCCTGTGCTAGAGAATGAAGAGATGTGGTCACAACGAGCAATCGATGAGACAGAAGGCTATTTGTGGTTGAAGATTGATAGGAATGAAAATGATGAAGAAAAAAAATCAAACA
>Ga0209990_10001732_pt1 | contig 18114 bp, 10 predicted proteins | sample NOAtaG_6_FD_187304 | JGI IMG/M metagenome (GOLD analysis project Ga0209990, IMG submission 187304) | Freshwater lake microbial communities from Lake Erie, under a cyanobacterial bloom - NOAA_Erie_Diel5S_2200h metaG (SPAdes) (version 2) | ecosystem: Environmental > Aquatic > Freshwater > Lake ...
TTGTACCCATTCTCTGTAAAGCTGTCACCGACGATCCAGATTGGGAAGTGCGCCGCAATGCTGCAAAGTCTCTAACCACCCATGCCAATCCCGATGCGATCGACGCTTTGGAACAGTCCGCCGAAGATCAGCATTGGCAAGTTCGTAAGTTTAGTCTTCAAGCTTTACAAAAAATCGCCGCCGATCGCACTTTGCCTCTATTTATCAAAGCTTTAACTGATGAATATTCAGACGTGCGCCGTGAAGGTGTAATTGCGATGCGGATTTTAAACAATCCCATAGCACTAACACCTTTACAGCAAGCTCTTGATGACCCTGATCGCGATGTTTGTATCTTTGCCCAACGTGCCATCCAAAGCATTCAAGATAGCATTCAAGAGACCTCCAATGCCTAGCCATACCTCCCCTTTCCAGAGAGCAGAACACCCTGTGCCAATACCTCAAGATCCCAAGGTTGAGGTAAAGGAACTAGCAGTCAAATCTCTGCTCAAAACGGTGATTGAACCAATTCTGAACATGGATATTGTCAGTTTGGGCATGGTGCGAAATTTGCGAGTTGTCGATGAATATGTGTACTTACGTCTTTATGTGGGTAAACATCAATTTGCTCTCAAATCGCAAATCATAGATTTGTTGTCATCATCCCTAGACTGGTGCAAAAAGTCCTATGTGGAAGTTTGTACGATCTCAGGAGTCCGCACTACGCTCGCTGTATCTAGTGGTAAGGGTGGTGTGGGCAAATCAACAACAGCAGTAAATTTGGCTGTCGCTTTGCAATCACAAGGTAACAAGGTGGGCTTACTAGATGCTGATGTCTACGGACCAAACGTACCACAAATGCTAGGACTAGCTCAAGAGGATGTAAAGGTGATTGACACAGCTACTGGTCAACGCTTTATCCCTCTTGAAGCGCATGGTATTAAGGTAATGTCAGTGGGGTTACTTGCTGCACCCGATCATCCCCTTGCGTGGCGAGGTCCAGTTCTCCACAAAATCATTACCCAATTCATTCAAGAAGTTGAATGGGGAGACTTAGACTACCTCTTGATTGATTTGCCACCTGGTACAGGCGACGCTCAGATTACGATTGTGCAAGAGAGTCCGATCTGTGGCGTAATTTTGGTCACTACTCCGCAGCAAGTTGCTGTTGCCGATGTCCGCCGCAGCATTCACATGTTCCGTCGAGTTGGCATTCCTGTTCTCGGTATCATTGAAAATATGAGTTATTTGCTCTGTGGACATTGTGGAACGCCAAATCCAATTTTTGGAAGTGGTGGAGGTCAGCAACTTGCCGATGAACTGCAAGCACCCTTGTTAGGACAGGTTCCCATTGATGCCAAAATCTGCACTGGTGGCGACATCGGTATTCCCCTTACCCTCAGTGAGCCTCATTCAGCAGTTGCAGAAGTGTTTACCAAAATTGCGATCGCACTTGACAATTGTTTTACAGAACGTAAACCCATCGAACCCCTTCTTGAAATTGGGCAGTGCTAAATAGGTAAGGATGTGCGGCACTTTGTGCCGCACATCCTTACCACAATAAATCCTTTCCTTTTTAGGACTACTCAATTAAATCTATCAATTCAAGAACTACTCTTAAATTGATAGATTTAATTGAAATATTTTAGGACTTACGCATTGGGTATATGTGGTGCGGGCTTTGCCCGCACCACATATACCTCAATCCTAAGAAATTCGTTCGGTTTGCGTAAGTCCTATATTTAAGAATTTTTGATTGTTGGAATTGACATATTCCATTTCATCAATCACAGCAATATTTTAGAGAAAAATGATGAACACATCTTCACCTTCTCAAGTTTGGAAATGGTTATCTCAGCATATCTATGGACTTTATCTGACAATCGCTTTAGCGGGAATAGCCTATTTATTGCGAAATCTACCAATATTTGCTCTGTTTAGTCCATTGATTATCGCTATTATACTTGGCATTCTGTTCCGCAACATCATCGGAATGCCAAATTATTGTCAAGTGGGCGTAACCTTCTCCATGAAGCGTATTTTACGATTTGCAATTGTTCTTTTAGGAATGCAACTTAGCCTTATACAGGTCTTGACAATTGGTAGCAAAGGGGTGTTTCTAATTATCTTGACTCTGTTTGGCACCTTTTGCTTTACCTATTGGTTAGGACGAAAACTAGGAGTTAGTAAAAGCTTGACCTGTTTGATCGCATCAGGAACTTCCATTTGTGGAGCTTCCGCCGTGGTTGCCACTAGTAGCGCTACTCATAGTTCTGATCGCGATACCACCTATGCTGTGGCAATCGTCACCATATTTGGAACTCTATCAATGATTCTTTATCCATTATTACAAACATTGATCAACCTCCCCCCTAAAACATTTGGTATTTGGTGTGGAGTTTCAATCCATGAGGTGGCTCAAGTTTTGGCAGCAGCTTACCAAGTAAGCCCAATTAGTGGTGAATTAGCGAGTATTACTAAGCTGTCACGAGTATTGTGGTTAGCGCCTGTCATTCTTGGCATTAATTATCTATATTCCCAGCATAAGCAAAACTATAATCATCTATCACCAACTACAATCGCAATTCCTTGGTTTATATTTTACTTCATTCTATTGATTATCCTCAATAGCCTAAATATTTTCCCAACTGAGTTTAAAAGTGCCATTGAGATTGTCAATAAGTTCTTATTGACAATCTCAATGGCAGCGATGGGTTTAGAAACAAAGTTACATCAGCTTCGTGAAACTGGACTAAAACCTTTATATTTAGGTGCAGGCTCTTGGTTGTTTATCTCTATAGTGAGTTATGGATTAGTTAAGATGTTTTATTAAAGATCAATAATGCGTGATTCTCCACAACCCAACCTACATTATTGATCGCTACTTCAGAATTACTTATTCAAGATTAGTGAATCCATATTATCACTGACACTAACAATTCTAACAGCCTTCATTCTCTTTGCTTACACGTTTGTTCGCTCTGCTGTAAGGATTGGCGATGCTTTACTTGCTAAGCATCTTCTAGGGCTAATTATGAGTCTTCGGATTGCTTCACCCATGGGGTAGTGTTTCACATTTATTGGAAAGCTGAATGGGAATGAATAGAAAAACTGTATTTATTGATAAACAAACCAATGACAATATTGTGCACCAGAATAGATTTAAGTAGCTAGACATAAGTAAACTAAAAACCGAGAGTTTTGTTCCGCCCGCTAAGCGGGCGGAACAAAACTCTGGTTTGGGTTTTAATTAAGTTGAGCTACTTAGAAAAGCAAATAGTCTTTCTAGCTAAGCGCTAAATTCGAGTTCGCAAAGTTAAATGCTTGCGTTCAATTTTCTGAGTATTTTGCTTGCCGATTAGATGAGTGTGATGGTCAAGAATTCTTTCGTATGCGCCCCAAGTATCCGTAAAGAATCGTTTGATGCCAAATGGTTCAAGGAGAGCAACCAGTTTAACTAAAGCTTGATCTTGATGTGGTACTAGTACATAGGCTAAAACATCTCCACTTATATGATCTATGGCATGCCATAACCATCTTTGCTGTTTTTTTCTGCCAACAAAACTCCACATTTCATCCATCTCTGCTGATTCAACTGGATAAAGATCGACATCTATTGTCTCTACATCCAATTGCTCTAGTAATCGATAGTTGACAACTTTTACATCTTCCTGCTTTTTTTTAATTCGTTGATCGTTGATCACTGTAGTGGGGCTGATGCCTAGTACTCTGACTGTATCTCAGATACCACTGCCATTGATTGCCATCTCTGCAATTTGTTGTTTTACTGTTGCTAGATGACCTTTATAGGTGTAAGCGAGAATAAAAGTCTTGCGAATACAGTTTTCGTTACGACATATGTATCTTTTTTTACCTGTGGCACTTTGTCCATGTCTATGGATATCTACTCCTCCACAGTTTGGATATTAGACTGCTTTAAATACCATACCTCTTTTGCCTTTTGCAATTTTTAGTCTAGTATTCTACAATAATTCTGAAACACTACCGATTTACACAAAGCAGACAACTAGCTTAAGTTTGAAGTGGTTGCAGTGCGGACGAAGCCCTTGCAATAAACCAATGTGTAAGTTCTATGTTAATCACTAAATTAATTAACGTTGTGGTAGGAACCTAAGCTTTACATCTAAATGAAACAACCCGTCACTTGTGACCGGATGTTTCATTTATGTCTATTAGACAACAACACCATTTGTATGGCGCGAATCGACGAACTGTTTCAGGGCTTTAAGTAAGTCCAAAGTGCTGTAAACAAAGCGGCTCTAATAAAAAAAATCTTAAATTTTATATTAGCTTGACAATCAATTCGCAAACGAGCTAAGATAATGTGCTTATGTCTTGACTTAATGTCAGATATAAACTCCGCCCACTAAAACTGCAGTCATTAGTGCATGAATAAGCCTACTCTTGTTACTCCTGCCTTCGTTCTACCAGATCTTGTAGAAATCCAGCGGGAGAGTTTTCGATGGTTCCTAGAAGAAGGACTTATTGAAGAGCTTGAGAGTTTCTCACCGATTACAGATTATACGGGCAAAATGGAACTCCATTTTATTGCCAAAGATTATAAACTCAAGCGTCCAAAATATAGTGTTGATGAGTCCAAGCGTCGGGATGCCACCTATGCCGTACAGATGTACGTTCCCACGAGGCTTATTAATAAAGAAACAGGAGAAATTAAAGAGCAAGAAGTTTTTATTGGCGATCTGCCCCTGATGACAGATCGTGGAACGTTTATCATTAACGGCGCTGAACGAGTCATCGTCAATCAGATTGTCCGTAGTCCTGGAGTTTATTACAAACAAGAAATCGACAAAAACGGTCGTCGTACATTTAATGCCAGCCTCATCCCTAACCGAGGCGCATGGCTCAAGTTTGAAACCGACAAAAATGACCTTGTTTGGGTGCGAATCGACAAAACTCGTAAACTTTCGGCACAGGTGTTACTGAAAGCGATCGGCTTAAGTGATTCTGAGATTTTGGATGCCCTCACTCATCGTGAATATTTCCAGAAAACTATTGATAAAGAAGGTCAATTTGATGAAGACGAAGCCCTCAAGGAGCTTTATCGCAAATTGCGTCCTGGTGAACCGCCTACTGAGTCGGGTGGTCGCGAACTATTGCGATCGCGATTCTTTGATCCTAAACGCTATGACCTTGGCAAAGTTGGTCGTTATAAGCTCAATAAAAAGCTACGTCTCAATACCCCTGACACCGTGCGGGTACTAACCGAGAAGGACATTCTCACTGCGATTAATTATTTGATTAACCTCAAGTTTGACATTGGTGAAATCGACGATATTGATCACTTAGGCAACCGTCGTGTGCGTTCCGTCGGTGAATTGCTGCAAAACCAAGTCCGTGTGGGCTTAAATCGTTTGGAAAGGATCATTCGTGAACGAATGACCGTTTCTGATGTCGATGCCCTCACTCCTGCATCGTTGGTTAACCCCAAGCCCTTGGTAGCTGCAATTAAAGAATTCTTTGGCTCCAGCCAACTATCTCAGTTCATGGATCAAACCAACCCTCTGGCTGAGCTTACCCACAAGCGTCGTCTTAGCGCTCTTGGTCCTGGCGGTCTGACTCGAGAACGTGCAGGTTTTGCTGTGCGTGATATTCACCCCAGCCACTATGGTCGCATCTGCCCTATCGAAACTCCTGAAGGTCCTAACGCAGGTCTCATTGGTTCCTTGGCAACCCACGCTCGTGTTAACCAGTATGGTTTTATCGAGACTCCTTACTATGCAGTCGAGAACGGCAAGGTGTTGAAAAACCAAGAGCCGATCTACATGACGGCTGATGAGGAAGATGAATTCCGCGTTGCTCCTGGTGACGTAGCAACCAATGAAGATGGGTACATTTTTAACGAAATTGTACCAATTCGCTACCGTCAGGAATGGGGTACGGCTTCTCCCGAAGAAATCGATTATGTAGCGGTTTCACCTGTACAGATCATCTCGGTAGCAACATCACTGATTCCATTCCTTGAGCATGATGATGCTAACCGAGCTCTCATGGGATCGAACATGCAACGTCAAGCTGTTCCTCTTTTGCGTCCTGAGCGTCCCCTAGTTGGTACTGGCTTGGAAGCACAGGCAGCCCGTGACTCAGGGATGGTGATCGTCTCGCGAGTTACAGGTGAGGTTTCCTATGTCTCCGCCGATGAAATTCGGGTCAGGGCTGATGACACAGGTGTCGAGAGCGTTTATCGTCTGCAAAAGTATCAGCGATCAAACCAAGATACTTGCTTAAATCAGCGTCCTCTGGTTTGGGTTGGCGATAGCGTTGTCGCTGGACAAGTGCTAGCCGATGGTTCTGCAACTGAAGGCGGCGAAATAGCCCTTGGTCAAAATATTCTCGTTGCCTATATGCCTTGGGAAGGCTACAACTATGAAGACGCAATCCTAATTAATGAGCGTCTAGTAATTGATGATGTTTACACCTCAATTCACGTTGAAAAATACGAAATTGAGGCACGCCAAACTAAGTTAGGTCCCGAAGAAATCACTCGCGAAATTCCGAACGTTGGTGAAGATTCTCTCCGTAACCTTGATGAACAAGGGATTATACGCATTGGTGCTTGGGTAAGTTCTGGTGAAATCCTTGTTGGTAAAGTGACACCCAAAGGTGAATCCGATCAGCCACCTGAAGAAAAGCTGTTAAGAGCGATTTTTGGTGAAAAAGCTCGCGATGTTCGTGATAATTCTTTGCGTGTGCCTAACGGTGAAAAGGGGCGGGTTGTCGATGTGCGCGTATTTACTCGCGAACAAGGTGACGAATTACCGCCTGGCGCAAACATGGTTGTTCGTGTATATGTGGCTCAAAAACGCAAGATCCAAGTCGGCGACAAGATGGCAGGTCGTCACGGCAATAAGGGGATTATTTCCCGCATTTTGCCGAAAGAAGATATGCCTTTCTTATCCGATGGGACTCCTCTCGACATCGTGTTGAATCCTCTGGGTGTACCTTCACGGATGAATGTGGGACAGGTGTTTGAATGCTTGCTTGGTTGGGCTGCAGAAAACTTGAATGCTCGATTTAAAATTGTACCTTTTGACGAAATGTACGGCGAAGAAGCATCCCGTGAGTTGGTACATGAGCAACTCGAACATGCTCGTAATAACACTAGTAAGGATTGGGTATTTAATGATGAATTCCCCGGTAAATTGACGGTCTATGACGGACGTACTGGCGAACCCTTTGATCAACCTGTGACTGTTGGCAAGGCATATATGCTGAAACTAGTTCACCTAGTCGATGACAAAATCCATGCGCGTTCTACTGGTCCTTACTCTTTGGTTACACAGCAACCTCTCGGTGGTAAAGCTCAACAGGGTGGTCAGCGCTTTGGCGAAATGGAAGTATGGGCTTTGGAAGCCTTCGGTGCTGCCTATATTCTCCAAGAATTGCTCACTGTTAAATCTGACGATATGACGGGACGCAACGAAGCTCTCAATGCGATTGTTAAAGGTCATGCAATTCCTCGCCCTGGAACACCTGAATCATTTAAGGTATTGGTACGCGAACTGCAGTCTCTTTGTTTAGATGTGTCAGTTCACAAACTGTCTGAAGATGGAAGTAACCAAGATACTGAAGTTGATCTAATGGTGGATGTCGGTTCTCGCCGCACCCCTAGTCGCCCAACCTACGAGTCAATCTATCGAAGCGATATTAACTTTGATGAGGATGATGATTAGGTTTGAGTTTTGGTAATGGGTGGATTGGTAATGGGTAATGGGTAATGGGTGAACTAATCAATCCCCAACTACCAATCCCTAATTACCAATCCCCAATTAAGAATATAAATATGCAATTAATTTAAGGACGTTGTAGCGTATGGCGAAAGTGGAACAGCGATTTGACTATGTCAAGATTGGCTTGGCATCACCTGATCGCATTCGTAAATGGGGCGAACGTGTTCTACCAAATGGCAGTTTGGTTGGTGAAGTCACAAAACCTGAAACAATCAACTATCGAACATTAAAGCCAGAAATGGATGGCTTATTTTGTGAAAGAATTTTTGGCCCAGCTAAGGACTGGGAATGCCATTGCGGCAAATATAAGCGGGTGCGCCATCGTGGAATTGTTTGCGAACGCTGCGGCGTAGAGGTAACGGAGTCGCGAGTGCGCCGTCACCGCATGGGATTTATTAAGCTCGCCGCGTCAGTTACTCATGTGTGGTATCTCAAGGGTATCCCTAGTTATATGGCAACCTTGCTGGATATGCCCTTGCGTGATGTTGAGCAAATTGTTTACTTTAACGCCTACGTTGTCCTCAATCCTGGAATTCAAACTGAGGTAGATGGGGTTGTGGTATCTGTTAATAGTCGTGAAATTCGGATTCGCGGTATTGATGGTGTGGAACGTTCTCACTTGCTACATCCGAAGCATTTGCCAATCGTTCATGAGAATCAAGTAGTTGAAGCTAGTGAGGCGATCGCGAGTGCCTACAATCTCTCTTACAAGCAGCTACTGACTGAAGATCAGTGGATTGATCTTGAAGATCAAATCTATTCTGAAGATCCTGTCTTAGATGGCATAGAAGTTGGTATTGGCGCTGAGGCAATTAAGCAATTATTGCAAAATATCAATCTAGAGAAAGAAGCTGAGCGTCTCCGTACTGATATTGAAAACTCTAAAGGGCAGAAACGCGCCAAATTAATCAAGAGGTTGCGCGTGGTTGATAACTTTGTGGCGACTGGCTCGAAGCCTGACTGGATGGTACTGGATGTCATTCCTGTGATTCCGCCTGACTTGCGCCCAATGGTGCAATTAGACGGCGGACGTTTCGCCACCAGCGATTTGAATGATCTCTATCGTCGCGTGATTAACCGTAATAACCGTCTAGCACGTTTACAGGAAATTCTTGCTCCTGAAATTATCGTTCGTAACGAAAAGCGGATGTTGCAAGAAGCGGTTGATGCCTTGATCGATAACGGTCGTCGTGGTCGAACGGTAGTCGGCGCAAACAATCGACCGCTCAAATCACTATCTGACATCATTGAAGGTAAGCAAGGTCGATTTCGTCAAAACTTGTTGGGTAAACGGGTTGACTATTCGGGACGTTCGGTTATAGTCGTTGGTCCTAACCTCAAGATTCATCAATGTGGTCTGCCCAAGGAAATGGCGATCGAGCTATTCCAACCCTTTGTAATTCATCGCTTGATCAAAACAGGTCTGGTTAATAACATCAAGGCTGCCAAGAAGCTGATTCAACGCAATGATCCATCTGTTTGGGATGTCCTCGAAGATGTGATTCGTGAACATCCTGTGATGCTTAACCGCGCACCGACGCTTCACCGTTTGGGTATTCAAGCCTTTGAGCCCTTACTAGTTAGTGGTCGTGCAATTCAATTACATCCTCTTGTCTGTCCTGCCTTTAACGCCGACTTTGACGGTGACCAAATGGCGGTTCACGTTCCTCTTTCCATTGAAGCTCAGGCGGAAGCTCGTTTGTTGATGTTAGCTTCTAACAACATTCTCTCGCCTGCAACAGGTCGTCCGATCGTTACACCTAGCCAAGACATGGTTTTAGGCTGTTATTATCTCACCACCGAAAACCCCTATAAGCAAAAGGGTGCAGGTCGCTACTTTGCCAATTTCAGTGATGTGGTGATTGCCTATGAGCAGGGTGAAATTGATATTCACTCCAGTGTATGGGTTCGCTTTGATGGCATTATTGAGGGTCAAGGTGAGGAAAAAGATGGAGAAGAATCCAAGGTCACAACACTAGAAGATGGCACGAAAGTTAAGGAGTTCCCATTCCGCCGTATTCGTGAGGATGCTGAAGGTGGCTTGATTTCTCAATATGTCAAAACCACTCCTGGACGGGTGATTTTCAATCAGGCAATTTATGCATCTCTGGCTAGCTAAATATATGAAAAACAGTATTGAATGCTGTTTTTCATAGTTATAAAAGTTTGAACTAATTACAAGATTATTAAATAGCTTAATACCATGGCAGATTTCACGATTAGCAACACGGATTCGCCTGAAGAAAAGAAGCCTCAACGCTTTATTAATCGCACCATTGACAAAGGACAGCTAAAAAAGCTGATTGCTTGGGCTTTTACCCATTACGGAACCACTAGTGCCGCTAATGTTGCTGACCAACTGAAGTCCTTAGGCTTCCGTTATGCAACTCAAGCTGGGGTATCGATCAGTATTGAAGATTTGCAAGTTCCTGCCAGTAAGAAAGCTCTGCTAGCAGCAGCAGAGCAAGAAATCGAAGAAACTGAAAGCCGTTATACTAGAGGTGAAATCACTGAAGTAGAACGTTTTCAAAAGGTAATTGATACATGGAACGTTACCAATGAGAATCTCAAGGATGAGGTGGTGAAAAACTTTAAGAGCAACAACCCTCTGAATTCCGTGTACATGATGGCTTTCTCTGGTGCTCGTGGTAACATCTCGCAGGTGCGTCAGCTAGTCGGTATGCGTGGCTTGATGGCAGATCCGCAAGGGGAAATCATTGACTTACCGATTAAAACTAACTTCCGCGAAGGTTTAACGGTTACCGAGTATATCATTTCTTCCTATGGTGCGCGGAAGGGGCTGGTAGATACGGCGCTACGGACGGCTGACTCTGGATACTTGACTCGTCGCCTGGTGGACGTATCGCAGGATGTGATCGTTCGTGAAAATGATTGCGGTACTACGCGCGGCATTAAGCTCAAGGCAATGCGTGATGGGGAGAAGACCTTAATTAAGCTGTCTGATCGCTTATTTGGTCGTGTTGCTGCCGAAGATATTGTCGATCCGAAGACTGGTGAAGTAATTGTATTGCGGAATCAAGAGATTTCCGAAGATCTCTCTTTAGCAGTCCAAAAGGCTGGTGTCGAGGAAGTCTGTGTCCGTTCTGCTTTTACCTGTGAATCGACGCGATCGGTTTGCCAGATGTGCTATGGCTGGAGCTTGGCTCATGCCGAATTAGTAGATATAGGTGAAGCTGTGGGGATTATCGCTGCCCAGTCCATTGGTGAACCTGGTACACAGCTAACCATGCGTACCTTCCACACTGGTGGTGTATTCACTGGGGAAGTTGCCGAACAGCAACGCGCTCCCTATGATGGGGCGGTTAAGTACAGCAAAAAGTTGAAAGTGCGCCCCATGCGTACCCGTCATGGTGAAGATGCGTTCATCGTCGAAGGAAATGGAGATTTCACCTTAGAAAGCGCTGAAGGTAAGCGGATTTATGCGGTTACCCAAGGTTCTACTCTCTTGGTCAGTGATGGTCAAAAAGTAACTCAAGGTCAGTTGATGGCTGAGGTTGCAGCAACAGGTCGAACAGCTCGTAAGACTACAGAGAAAGCAACTAAGGCGCTCAATACTGGTTTAGCAGGTGAGGTTTTATTCTCGGATTTAGCGATTGAAGAGAAGAAAGATCGTCAAGGTAACACCAGTTATGTCGCTCGTGGCGAAAAAGGTCGGGTCTGGGTCTTGGCTGGTGAAGTTTATAACTTGCCCCCAGGTGCGGAGCCAACTGTACAAAACGAGCAGCAAGTTAATGAGGGTGATGTTTTAGCGGAAACTCGCTTGGTTACTGAGCATGGAGGTGTGGTGCGTCTCAGTGAAGAAGATAGCCGACATAATCGTGAAGTAGAAATTATTACTGCTTCGGTGGTGCTTGATCAAGCGATCGTCAAAGAAGAAAGCTACCAAGGTCGTGAGCATTACATTCTCGAAACCCAAGGCGGTCAAAGCTTTTCGCTCAAAGCTTCTCCTGGTACAAAGCTGACGAATAATCAGGTAGTTGCGGAATTAATTGACGATACCTATCACACAAAGAGTGGTGGAATTATCAAGTTTGCGGGTGTTGAAGTTGCCAAGCGCAGCAAGGGTAAACAGGGTTATGAGGTTGTCAAGGGCGGTACTTTGCTCTGGATTCCTGAGGAAACCCATGAAGTCAACAAGGATGCTTCGTTGTTGATGGTGGAAGAGAACCAGTTTATCGAAGTTGGTACGGAAGTTGTGAAGGATATCTTCAGTCAAACCGCAGGTGTTGTTGAAGTATTCCAAAAGAATGATATTTTGCGAGAAATCGTCATTAAACCTGGTGATTTACACCTAGTTGACGATCCGCAAACTGCCATGCAAAAGAATGGTTCTTTGGCTTATCCTGGCAACGAAATTATGCCTGGATTGGTTTCGACCGAATTGCGCTATGTGGAATATTTGGATTCGACTGAAGGTCCTGCTTTACTATTGCGTCCTGTTGAAGAGTACCTAGTTCCTGATGTCCCAACAGTACCTAGCCAAGAGTCGGTTAACCAAGAAGGACGTTCCATTGGTTTACGGGCGGTACAACGGATTCCTTATAAGGATGGCGATCGCGTGAAGGCGATTGATAGCGTTGAGCTACTCAAAACCCAATTGTTGTTGGAAGTTGATACAGACGCGCCCCAATTGGCTGCTGATATCGAGTTTATTCCTAACGAAAAAGATCCTGGTAGCTTGCGTTTGCAGTTGGTTATCCTCGAATCCCTTGTGATTCGTCAAGATACCTCTGGTGATCCAGCTCATAGCAATTCACGAACTCGTCTACTCGTGAATGATGGCGATCGCATTGAACCTAGTGCAGTCGTGGCTCGTACAGAGATCCTCTGCAAACGCGCAGGTCAAATTCGCGGTATTCGCCAAGGCTCGGAAGTAGTACGCCGACTGCTTGTAGTTACTGACGCTGATTGCATCACGATTCCTTGTTCTAATCCCAATGTCCAATCTGGCGATCTTTTGAGAGCGGGGGATGAAATTGGTGCAGGTGTAATTACTGAAGAATCAGGTCAAGTACTCAAGATTGAAGATGGCAAGGTGATCTTCCGTATCGGTCGTCCTTACCTTGTATCTCCTGGTGCATTGCTGCAAATCCATGATTCAGATCTTGTCCAACGGGGTGATAACATTGCGCTACTTGTCTTTGAACGGGCGAAAACAGGGGACATTATCCAAGGTCTACCTCGGATTGAAGAACTGCTCGAAGCCCGTAAGCCTAAAGAAATGTGCGTACTTGCCCGTATCTCAGGAACTGCTCAAGTGACCTATGATTCTGACGATAATCCTGAGGTGAGAATTATTGGTGATGACGGCACGGTAGATGATGACTACTCTTTCAATGCTGGTCAAAGCCTTATCATTTCTGATGGTCAGAAAGTTTCAGCAGGAGAAGCGATTACAGACGGACCTGCTAATCCCCATGATATCCTCGACATTTACTTCCATGCTTATAAGGAATCCCTTGGAGTTCGCCAAGCAGCACTCATTGGTTTACAGAAGGTACAAGAGTTCTTGATGAATGAAGTACAATCGGTATACCAATCTCAAGGCGTAGATATTTCTGATAAGCACATTGAAGTAATTGTTAAGCAGATGACCTCTAAGGTTCGCATTGAGGATGGTGGCGATACAACCCGTCTCCCTGGAGAACTTGTGGAACTCCATCAAGTTGAGCAAATTAATGAGGCGATGGAAATAACAGGTGGTGCACCTGCGGACTATACGCCAGTATTGATGGGTATCACTAAAGCGAGTCTGAATACCGATAGTTTTATCTCGGCGGCTAGCTTCCAAGAGACCACTCGTGTACTCACGGAAGCGGCGATCGAAGGCAAGTCTGATTGGTTGCGTGGTCTAAAGGAAAACGTCATTATTGGTCGTTTGATTCCTGCGGGTACTGGTTTCAACGCTTATGATACGCCTATCGTCGATGTCGATAATGGCTATGAGCCAGATTTTGGTTACGACGAAGAAGCGGATGATGTGATTATTGATGACAATACAGCCCGTAACTATCAAATCATTGAGCCACGCATTGAGCCAATTCGGGTCATTGATAAGCCTCGTAGTCGCCGTAGCTTTGATGATGAGCTAGTGGATGATGATGTGGAATTTGACGATGACGATGAAGATGACGATGACGATGATTTTGATGATGAAGACTAACTAATAGGGCTTACGCAAACCGAACGAATTTATTAGGCTTGAGGTAGATGTGGTGCGGGCGAAGCCCGCACCACATCTACCCAATGCGTAAGTCCTAACTAAAAAAAGGAGCGCTGAGCGCTCCTTTTTTTAGTTAGTCTTGTAGAAGCCCCTAGAATAAAGGATAATCGGATTTTAACGTTTATAAATTCATGTCTGTTCGAGTTCGTATTGCACCAAGTCCTACGGGTAACTTACATATAGGCACTGCCCGCACGGCTGTATTTAATTGGCTATATGCCCGTCATCACAAGGGAAAATTTATTCTCAGAATCGAAGATACCGATCGCGAAAGATCTAAGGATGAATATACTCAAAATATTTTGGAAGGTTTAGCTTGGTTAGGAATTGATTTTGATGAGGGACCATTTTTTCAAACCCAGCGCAGCGATCGCTATATTGCCGCAGTCCAAAAACTCCTCGATAAAAAGAAGGCATATTTCTGCTATTGTACAGAAACTGAGCTAGATGCAATACGGGAAGCCCAAAAAGCTAATAAACAAGCTCCTCGCTACGATAATCGCCATCGCTATCTGACCGACGATCAACGTCAAGTCTTTGAAGCAGAAGGTCGTCGTCCTGTCATTCGTTTCATCATTGAGGAACCTCGCACGATCACTTGGAATGATCTTGTACGCGGTACTGTCTCTTGGAGCAGTAGCGATCTCGGAGGTGACATGGTGATTGCTCGCGTTGACGATCAAGGCAATATTGGCTTGCCTCTGTATAACTTTGCGGTGGTTGTCGATGATATTGATATGCAGATTACCCAAGTCATTCGTGGGGAAGACCATATTGCCAATACCGCTAAGCAAATTCTAGTTTATGAGGCTCTGGGGGCAACACCTCCTCAATTTGGACATACTCCTCTAATTCTCAATCAACAAGGCGCAAAAATTTCTAAACGTGATGGCGCGACTTCCGTTTGGGAATTTCGGAATATGGGTTATATTCCCGAAGCATTTAATAACTACATGGCACTGCTTGGCTGGTCACCAGCCGATGGGAAGGAACTCTTCACCCTCCAAGAAGCATCGCAAATCTTCAGTTTTGATCGCGTTAATAAAGCGGGTGCGAGGTTTGATTGGGATAAACTCAATTGGATAAATAGCCAATATTTGCATTCTCTACCGACTGAGGATGTTTGTGATCGCCTGACTCCCTTTCTAAAAGGATCCGGCTATGACCTGACATCAGTAGATCGCCAATGGTTACTCGATCTTACTAAATTGATTGCCCCCAGCTTGACCTTGCTCACCGACGCGGCAACGATTAGCAAGTTCTTCTTTATGGACTTTGAAGACTATACTGAGGAGGCGAAAACTACTCTCCAAGGTGAGGCGATCGCAGGTATTATCAAGGCTTTGATTGATGCATTGAAGGAAACTTCAGATTTAGATACCGATAGTGCAGGTGAAATTATTAAAGCTGTTACCAAATCACAGGGCATAAAAAAAGGTGTGGTGATGAAGTCCCTACGGGCTGCCCTTACAGGTGACCTGCATGGACCTGAGATTTTGCCGACCTTTGTACTGCTGCACCGCAAAGGCTTAGCATTACCGCGTCTACAAAGAGCTTTAGCTGTACATAACTAAACCCAAAACAAATGGTGATGCTTCACATCACCATTTGTTTTGGGCAAAAATTACAATAAATTTTTGCTTGTTTGCAGTTTTTTACAAAATTTCGCCAACATTTGCTAATCCTGAGATGTACCCTTCGCAAGAGAGAAATACGTGTAAACTATTTTGCAAAAAAGCGTAGTCGAAAAGAATGCGTATTAAACTTGTTGTGACACGGGTAATTGGGGCAGCAGCCATTGATTAAGCAATGGCAACTGAAAGCCGATCAACGCTTTTCATTAGGCTGGTAGCCATATAATAAATTATTGTACCTGATTCACATCCCGACTTTATACTTCGAGAAAAAGAAGATTGGTTGAATGAGCAGGTGAGATTGGAAATTAGGCAGCAACTTGTGAGGTTGAATCCATTAATGTATAGGCGAAACTTCCTGAAGATATTTGGTTTAACAATGATGGGATCTGCTTATAGTGCTTGTAGTGAAAAATCGCAAGGACATATAGCAACATCTAGTAAGAAGCGTGTTGTGGTGATTGGTGCTGGGTTGTCAGGTCTTGCTGCTGCTCAAGAATTGCATGGACATGGGCATGCAGTTGTTGTCGTTGAGGCTCGCGATCGAATCGGTGGTCGGATTTGGACAAGTTCTAAATGGACTGATATGCCCTTAGATTTTGGAGCAACATGGATACATGGAACTCAGGGCAATCCATTAACGGATTTGGCTGACAAAATCAATGCGAAACGGATGACAACGAGTTACGACAGGGCAACAACGTACAACACCTCTGGAGAACTACTCTCCAATTCAGAAGAAGTCAACTTGAAAAATTTCAGAAAAAAAGTATTCAGGGAGTTGAAGAAGGCTCAGAAAGAAGATCCAGATGTCTCGATAAGACAAGCAATTGAACCGTTGATCCGCCAATTTGAAGAATCCTCAGAGTCAAACCGCTTCATAAACTTTATTCTGAGTGGTGAGATTGAACAGGAGTATGCGGGAAGCACTGAAAGAATCTCTACTCATTTTTATGATAGTGCTCAAAAATTTGATGGTAATGATGACCTATTCGTACAAGGATTTGGAGTCATTCCAGAATTTCTAGCTCAAGGGTTACGGATCGAACTGGGTCAGGTGGTGAAGGAAATTCAATGGCATCAGCCCCCCATTCGTGTGATCACCCAAAAGACCGAGTTTCTAGCCGATCATGTCATAGTCACTCTGCCGCTAGGAGTTTTGCAAGCTGGAAAGGTGCGTTTCATCCCCGAATTACCCCAGAGTAAACAAACTGCGATCGCTAACCTAGGCATGGGTGTCCTGAACAAATGCTATCTTCGATTTTCTGATACTTTTTGGTCTGCTGATGTGGATTGGTTGGGGTATATTTCGGCAAGTCATGGTGAGTGGACAGAGTGGGTAAGCTTTAATCGAGTAGCAAATAAGCCCATATTGCTGGGATTTAATGCTGCTGAATGGGGAAGAACCATTGAATCATGGTCGGATCGACAAATTGTTGCGAGTGCAATGCAAACCTTAAGGAAAATCTATGGAGATAGCATTCCTGAACCAATTGACTATCAAATGACTCGTTGGGCAACAGATCCCTATTCGTTGGGTTCATATTCTTACAATCCTGTTGGTGCTGTGCCAAAGATGCGCCAAGAGCTTGCTGCGCCTATAAGAGAAGCTTTGTTTTTCGCAGGCGAAGCCTCTAATGAGGACTATTTCGGGACTGCTCATGGTGCATATTTATCTGGTTTGCGTGCAGCCAATGAAATTCAGAACATAAGTTAGATAACCTTCGCTATCCAATTACGAAGCGATCTCTCAAGTCAGTTTACATGGCTTTGAGCGGAGCTATCCCCATCAACTTTCTGGCGGTATGGCGCAACGGGTTCCCTAGCGAGAACCCTAGCCCGTCGTCCTCAATTGTTGCTACTAGATGAACCCTTCAGTGCCCTTGATGCAATTACCCACCTCGATATGCAAAATTTGCTGCTATCCATCATTTCTCAGCAACAAACAACGGTATTGATGGTAACCCATAATATTGATAAAGCCCTGTTAGTTGGAGATCGCGTGTTATTGATGGCACGTCACCAAATCCGTCAGGAATGGTCGATTACTCAACCAAAATCCCGTGTGCAACAGGCGCATCTTCTTTCAGAAATTCGTTTCGAGATTTTAGAATCCCTATCCACAGTAATGGGTAGTCCATATCTTGCATAGTCCGTACTTGTAGTGGACAGACACAGCTAAAATAGTGCATTAGATGTAGGTAATTCTCGATCCTAAGTTAGCTTCTTCATGACTCACAAAGCTAGCAGTTGGGGAGAATTACTTTAGAGAGTTATTGTATTGAATGATACAATAATATATATGCCTGTATGGGCAGGGAGGTAAATATGAAACCTCGGATATCCTCTGCTTTTATCGTACTGACTGCGATCGCAGCTAGCTTTGTGTTTAGTGAATCCGCAGGCGCACAATGCGATCGCTATATTGGTCAATCTGTGGGTGGACTATCAGTTATTGTTGATAGCTGTTCAATTTCTAGGGCTAGCT
>Ga0209990_10001733_pt1 | contig 18107 bp, 14 predicted proteins | sample NOAtaG_6_FD_187304 | JGI IMG/M metagenome (GOLD analysis project Ga0209990, IMG submission 187304) | Freshwater lake microbial communities from Lake Erie, under a cyanobacterial bloom - NOAA_Erie_Diel5S_2200h metaG (SPAdes) (version 2) | ecosystem: Environmental > Aquatic > Freshwater > Lake ...
GTTCATGGCCGACTGCCGACGCTGACGCGCACCCAGGAGCGGACACTGCAGCCAACGCCCATCCCGCTGTCCAGATGCTGCCCCGACCACCCATTGCCGCCGGGTTGTCGGCAACGAAGAGGCACCACGGCCGCACCCGATTCACGCGCCATGCCCGGGTTGCGGTGGCCGGCGCGGGAGCGCGCGGCCACGTTTGGAGCAGCGGCGCGGCGTCGCTACCTGCCGGCGGATAGAACAGCGCACCGGGGCAGTGCCACTGCCTCGCCGGCTACTTCGCGGCCTTCCTGCCGGACCCCGGGGGCAACAAGATAGAGGCGGTGGTGCATGAAGCCGTCTGGTGCGGCGGCTCCATCCGCGGCCCGCTTTGGCTAGCCCGGATGTTTCATCAGAGACGCGGGATTTGCGCGGATGCGCGGGCGAGCCAGATTGCGCGAGAGAGGCGCAGCCGATGCCCGCAGGCACCGGCGAACGCTTGAGCGGTAGGGCCGCGCGGGCGCCGCGCAAACCCGCGTAGCCGCGGCCGTCCACATAGTGGCTTGGGCCAAGTGCAGGCGACCGCCGCGGCTTACGGAGGCAGATCGTGGATGCACGGGGGCGACCTGGTGAGATTTCCGGGCTAGAGCCCCTCGCGCCACTCGGCGTTGTATACCTTCCATGCGCCGCGCTCGCGGCGCCAGGCCGTGTGGAACTCCCACACCTGGCCGCGCTCGGGCAACAGACCGGCGCCGCCGGCGGCCACCACTCGCAACTGCGCGCGGGCGCGCTCGCCCTGCACCTGCACCTCGGTCACGACCACCGCCAGGTTGATCTTCTCGTTGCGCAGCAGGACGCCGGCCAGCACGCGCTTGGCCTCCTGCTTGCCGAAGGCGCCGGACTCGCGCGTGAAGTCGTCCGCCACGGCGTCGAGGAAGTCGCCGGGCCGGCGCTGCTCGAGCGCGCGCGCCATCGAATCGATGGTGGCGCGCAGCTCGCGCTCGGGATCGCTGCGGCTGCAGGCCGCCAGCGCTGCGACTGTCGCCACTGCCACCGCCGCCGCGGCCAGCCACTCACGCCGCTGCACGGCGATACTCCAGTAACTGCAGCCGGCTGTCGCGCGACGGCTGCCCGTCGGGCCCGATGACCTGGTGCTCGGCCAGCACGAAGCACTGCACCGCGGGCGCGTAGTGGATGAGCTCGACGTTGCGCCATGCGAGCTGCGCGGCGCTGTCGTCGCTGGCCACCTGCGCCTCGTAGCGCACCGGCAGCACCTCGAAGGAGCCGGCCGGCACGCTGACGGTCTGCGGCGCCAGCACCTCGGCCTCGTAGCGGTGCACGTTGGTGGTGTCGGTGTGGGTGTTGGTGACGCGCGCGCTGCCACGCCAGCGCTTGCCCGGGGCGAGCGGAAAGCGGAAGTGCGGGTAGTAAGGCGTCCAGACCCACTGGCCGATGTCCTCGGGCAGGTCGCCGGGGGCAGCCAGCGCCGGGCGCGACACCAGGTTCCAGTGCCGCGTGTAGACGTAGCGGCCGCGCGCGTAGCTGGGCGCGGTGGAGTCGTTGTCGCACAGGATGCGCTCGCGCGTCACCTGAACGATGCGGCGCGTCTCCTCGGAACTGCGCTGCCGCAGGCGGTCCTCGGCGGCAAAGCGCCAGAGGTCGCCGGCGGCAACTACGGGTCTGGCAGCGGCAGCAGGCAGGCTCACGTCATCGCATTCCGGTCGCGGCGGCTTGCCGCACAGCCGGCGCGGCGCAAGCCAAAGGTGTGAACGTGCTGCCGCAGGCGCCGGGGTTCATGCTCATGACAGGCGGGAGGCTACTCATGCTCCTGCCGAGCCGGCCCAAGGGCGACCCCGCCGGGCACGCAGTGCGAAGGTCGTTCATCTAGCGGGCCTGCTTCAAATAGTCGGGCGCCTGCGGGTGCGCCGCCGGGTCGCCATAGCGCCGACCCTCCGGGAAGTACTCGGTGCCGAACTGAACCCTGAACGCCACGTCCTCGCCTGCCGTCTGCGCAATGAAGGCGAGCGCCATGTCCATGCCGGCCGAGACGCCGGCACTGCTCCAGATGCGTCCGTCATGGACCCAGCGCCGCTCGACGACCCGCGGATGGCCGCTGTCGCGCAGCCGCTGCAGCGAGCCCCAATGCGTGGTGAGCGCGGCACCCTCGGCGAGCCCGGCGCGCTGCAGCAGGAAGGCGCCGGTACACACGGACAGCAGCGCCTTGCAGCCCGGTCCGACCCGCTGCAGGAAGTCGATGGTCGGCGGGTTGTCGACCTCGCGCAGCGTGCCAATGCCGCCGGGCACGAGCAGGTAGTCGAGCAGCGGCGCGGCGGCAAAGTCAGTGTGCGGCTGGATGACGAGGCCGTTGGCACAGGTGACCGCTGCCATCGACGGCGCGATCACCGTGCAGGGCGCCGGACCGCCAAGGTGGAGCGACCATTTGGCGATCAACTCCCAGGGGCCGATGAGGTCCAGCTCCTCCAAACCGTTGAACGCCAGGAAACCGAAACTCATGTTCTGCCCTCCTGCAGGCCCGTCGCGCAGCGACTTCAGCCGCTCATCGAACTGCGGCAGCGTATGGACAATCAGCACGGCCGCGCTGTAATCCATCGACTACAGCGCGGCAACTCCGCCGGCCTCGGTCAAGGGATCGGATGGCAGATCAGCCCAGGTTCGGCGCCAGCCAGCGCTCCAGCTCGCTCACCGCCTCGCGCTTGCGCGCGGCCAGATCCTGCAACTGGTCGCGGCCGATACGGCCGACGTTGAAATACTTGGCCTGCGGATGCGCGAGGTAGAAGCCGCTGACCGAAGACGCCGGCGTCATCGCGAAGTTCTCGGTCAGCGCCATGCCGATCTCGCCGGCCCCCAGCACCTCGAACATCGCACGCTTGACCGCATGCTCCGGGCAGGCCGGGTAGCCGGGCGCGGGGCGGATGCCGTGATAGCGCTCCTTGACGAGGTCCTCGTTGGTCAGGGTCTCGCCGGCCGCATAGCCCCACAGGTCCTTGCGCACGCGCTCGTGCATCAGCTCGGCGAAGGCCTCGGCCAGACGGTCGGCGATGGCCTTGAGCATGATCGAGCCGTAGTCGTCGTGCTTCTGCAGGAAGATCGCGTCGCGCTTGTCGAGGCCGATGCCTGCGGTCACGGCAAACAGGCCGATGTAGTCGGCAATGCCCGAAGGCTTGCCGTCGATGAGCTTGGGCGCGATGAAGTCCGCCAGCGCCTGATTGGGATTGGCCACGCCATCGATGACCGGCTTCTTGGTCTGCTGCCGCAGGCCGTGCCAGGTGAACAGGACCTCCTTGCGGCTGTCGTCGGTGTAGACCTCGATGTCCTCGCCCACGCTCGCGGCCGGGTAGAACGCCACCGCCGCGTTGGCCTGCAGCCAGCGCTCGGCGATGGCGCGCTCGAGCATCTTCTCGCCCTCGGCAAACACCTGGCGCGCATGCTCGCCGACCACCTCGTCGGCCAGGATCTGCGGGAACGGGCCGTGCAGGTCCCAGGTCTGGAAGAACGGCCCCCAGTCGATGTACTTGGCGATCATCGCCAGGTCGTAGTTCCTGAACTGGCGCCGGCCGAGGAACTTGGGCCGGGCGGGCGCGTAGCCGGTCCAGTCGATCTTGGTGGCGTTGGCGCGCGCCTGCGCCAGCGGGATGAGTTCCGGGCCCTTCTTGGCGGCATGCTGCTCGCGCACGCGCTCGTACTCGGCCTCGATCTCGCCGATGAAGCGGGCGGCCGCATCGTCCGAGACCAGGTTCTGGCACACACTCACCGAGCGACTCGCATCCGACACGTAGATCACCGGCCCGTTGCTGTAGTGCGGCGCGATCTTCACCGCGGTGTGCACGCGGCTGGTGGTGGCGCCGCCAATCAGCAGTGGGATGTTGAAGCCCTGGCGCTGCATCTCGCGCGCCACGTGCTGCATCTCCTCCAGCGACGGCGTAATGAGCCCGCTCAAGCCGATCATGTCGGCGTTCTCTTCGCGCGCCGTTTGCAGAATCTTCTCGGCCGGGACCATGACACCCATGTTCACGACCTCGAAGTTGTTGCACTGGAGCACGACGGTGACGATGTTCTTGCCGATGTCGTGCACGTCGCCCTTGACGGTGGCGATCACCACCTTGCCTTTGGGCCGGGACTGGCCGCCGGCGGCCACCAGCGCGGCCTTCTCGGCCTCGATGAAGGGCACCAGATGCGCCACGGCCTGCTTCATCACGCGCGCGCTCTTGACCACCTGCGGCAGGAACATCTTGCCGGCGCCGAACAGGTCGCCGACGATGTTCATGCCGTCCATCAGCGGGCCCTCGATCACCTCGATCGGCCGTCCGCCGCGCGCCGCAATGCCGGCGCGGCACTCCTCGGTGTCCTCGACGATGAAACCGGTGATGCCATGGATCAGCGCGTGCGCCAGGCGCTTGGCCACCGGCTCGGCCCGCCAGGCGAGGTCCTCGTCCTTCTTCTTGCCGCCGGCCTTGACCTCGCCGGCAAACTGCACCAGGCGCTCGCCGGCAGTCATGGAGTCGCCCTCCGGGCTCCGGGGCCGGCGATTGAGCACCACGTCTTCCACGCGCTCGCGCAGCTCGGGCTCGATGTCCTCGTAGACGCCGAGCTGCCCTGCATTGACGATGCCCATCGTCAGGCCGGCCTGGATCGCGTGATACAGGAACACGGTGTGGATCGCCTCGCGCACGTGGTCGTTGCCGCGGAAGCTGAAGCTCACGTTGCTGACACCGCCGCTGACCTTGGCGTGCGGCAGGTTGCGCTTGATCCAGCGGGTGGCCTCGATGAAGTCCACCGCGTAGTTGTTGTGCTCCTCAATGCCGGTGGCGATGGCGAAGATGTTCGGGTCGAAGATGATGTCCTCGGGCGGAAAGCCCACCCGCTCGACCAGGATGCGGTAGGCGCGCTCGCAGATCTCGGTCTTGCGGGCAAAGGTGTCGGCCTGGCCCTGCTCGTCGAAGGCCATCACGATGGTCGCCGCGCCGTAGCGCCGGACCAGCCGCGCCTGGCGGATGAACTCCTCCTCGCCCTCCTTCAGCGAGATGGAGTTGACGATCGCCTTGCCCTGCACGCACTTCAGGCCGGCCTCGATCACGCTCCACTTGGAGCTGTCGATCATGATCGGCACGCGTGCGATGTCGGGCTCGCTGGCGATGAGGTTGAGAAACCGCGTCATCGCCTTCATGGAGTCGAGCATCGCCTCGTCCATGTTGACGTCGATGACCTGCGCGCCGTTTTCCACCTGCTGGCGCGCCACGCTCACGGCCTCCTCGTACTGCTCGTTGAGGATCAGGCGCGCAAACGCCTTGGAGCCGGTGACGTTGGTGCGCTCGCCCACGTTGACGAACAGCGCGTCGTCGCCGATCTTGACGGGCTCCAGGCCCGACAGCTTCATCACGGGGTCGCCGGCCGGCACGGCGCGCGGCGCCATGCCCGTCACCGCCTTGGCGATGGCGCCGATGTGCTCGGGCGTGGTGCCGCAGCAGCCGCCGGCAATGTTGACGAAGCCGGCCTGCGCAAACTCCTTGAGCAGCGCCGCGGTGATTTCCGGCGTCTCGTCGAAGCCGGTGTCGCTCATCGGGTTGGGCAGACCGGCGTTCGGGTAGACGCAGATGAAGGTGTCGGCCTTGTTGGCAAGCTCCTCGATGTACGGCCGCATCAGCGCCGCCCCCAGGGCGCAGTTCAGGCCCACCGTGAGCGGCCGGGCGTGGCGCACCGAGTGCCAGAACGCCTCGACCGTCTGGCCGCTGAGCACGCGGCCCGAGGCGTCGGTCACGGTGCCGCTGATCATCACCGGAATACGCAGGCCCCGCCGCTCGAACTCCGCCTCCACCGCGAAAATGGCGGCCTTGGCGTTGAGCGTGTCGAAGATGGTCTCGATCAGCAGCAGGTCGGCGCCGCCGTCGAGCAGCGCGCGCGTCTGCTCGCCGTAGCTGTCCACCAGCTCGTCGAAGGTGACGTTGCGCGCACCGGGGTCGTTGACGTCGGGCGAGATCGAGGCGGTCTTGGGCGTGGGGCCGAGCGCGCCGCAGACGAAGCGCGGCTGCTCCGCAGTCGAGTACTTGTCGCAGGCGGCGCGTGCGATCTTCGCCGCCTCGAGATTCATCTCGTAGGCCAGATGCGCGAGCCGGTAGTCCTCCTGCGCGATCCGCGTGGCGCCGAAGGTGTTGGTCTCAATCAGATCGGCGCCGGCTGCGAGGTACTGCTCGTGGATCTCGCGGATCACCTCGGGCCGAACGAGTTGCAGCAGCTCGTTGTTGCCCTTCAGGTCGACCGGATGATCGCGAAAGCGGGCGCCGCGGAAGTCTTCTTCCGTCAGCTTGTAGCGCTGGATCATCGTGCCCATCGCGCCGTCGAGGATCAGGATGCGGCTGCGCAGCAGCGCGCGCAGGCGGGACTCGACGGGGCAGACGGGGAGCATGTCCGCGGGGGCAGCCGCGGCCGCGGCCGCAGTCGTCGGCAGGCTGTCCCCGGCAGGGTGGCGCGTGTTCATCGCGGGCCTTTCGGAGCTGGGGGGCGAATTGTAGGTGTTCGAGCGCCGGGCCATGGCCGAGCCTGGCCCAGACGCCAGGCCCGCCCGCGGACGAGCCTGGGCTGCACCTCGTCGCGCCAGCGCTCCAATGTCCCCGCCCCAACGCCCACCTCGCGAGCAACCACCTCCGGCGCCACGCTCTCCGGCGGCAGCAACCGCGCCACCGCCTTGTCCTTGAACGCTTGTCCGTATCGAGCCAGTGTCGCCCTTCATCGCCGCCCCCGGGTTGTTGGTTCCATGGAGGCGACAACCATTCCGACGCGGGGGGGCGAGATCACGCGCGAGTAGTGCGGTCTATCTCGAGATACTTCTTGCGGAATACGCCATGCATCTCGGTGGAGCGGCCACCCCTTGACCAGAAAATTGCTTCCGCTACGACAAGGTCCCGAAGATGATTCAGATCCTCCGCTGCTTCAAGATTGAAGTTGTCAGAGTACGTGGCGTCCACGAGTCGCCACAGAAATGCGTTCCGTTTGTAGACGTCATGCGGAACCATGTAAGCCTCTAAGAGCGTCTCAAGCTCCTCGCTACGAATTCCCTCAAAACAGCCATGCGAGTAGTCACGGTCGCTAATGACCAAGTCAACCTTTCCAGTGTGTGCATTCTTCCGCAAGCGCTCTGGAAGTCTGCCAAACGCCTCATTGGCCACAGCCAATGCTTCGGGCCATAGGCGATTGCCATTGCGGCCAATTTGTTCGCCTATGCTCCAGAACTCGCCGTCGAGAGTGAGGCGATCATTTATCTGGGTCAAAACGTTTTCCAGATTGGCGACATGATGCAGTGCAGAAACACACACGACGATGTCAAACTCACATTCGCCGGGTAACCCTGCGTTGACGTCGCCGACTAGGCACTCCACTCGCACTCCCGGGCGAACATCTGTAAGACGTCCGGCCGCCCTCCCAATAAGGTCCGGACTTGCATCCATGAGGGTTAGCTCGACAGCGCCTTTGCAAGACTCGACCAGTTGCTGTTCAATCCGCGCCGCTCCGGCCATGATGGACAAGACCCGCAGGGGCTTTGCCTCGTTGAGCCGGGCAATGCGCTCAAAGAAGTTAGGGGGGGTAATCGGCAACAGGCTACCCAAGGCACGCATGGCATAGACGAAAGCTGTTTCACCTCTCTCTGCTGGTAACTGCTCGAGTCGGGCTTTCACCGAGTTGCGCATTCCAGCCTGGTCCACGGGTCGCAAGGCATGAATCGGGTCACTCTTGACGGGTCCCCGAACGTCCTCATTGCCCGCGTTGTCACCGTACATTCTGTGCGTGTAAGCCTGACCCGAGAAGTTGCTGACTTCGTTTGCCATTCGAAAGCGGTACGTGGTCTGTGCATTGACTCGGCCGACTTGCTCACGAGGGCAGATTCGAAGAAGGACGACAAAGAACTGGTGATCTCCGCCGCTTACGCGAAATCTCGAGCCAGGCTGAATGCCACGAACCGGAATTCGTAACGCGCTGCAAACGCCGTTGGGGCCGCCGACCCAGATTGCGCTCAGGGAACACCACTCAAGTCCGCCTTCCGGTAGGAATTGAACGCTTACCGCAGTCGGGAGACAAGATTTGTCTTGTACAGCCACGGAAAGCGCCAGTTCATGCTCCGGTGAAACATCCAAGGCAGGGGTGTCGATCGAGCCTCCAGGAGGAACAGCTATCCCATAGACACCATCGCCGACGGCGGATAACGGGGTTGCCATCACTGCAACTTCAGTCGCACCGCGCCGAATCTGACTGGCGTACCCCGGAGCAACTTCAAGCGCGAAGAACTTGGGAAAACCCGCGGCTCTGCCTATCTGTGCCGGGGTGTGACGGGCGGGTTGCTGGCGAGGAATTCTGCGGAGAATTCGAAGTACACGTTTCAGCATCTGTGTGGTGTACAAACAAGTTGCGGTGGGGTTGTTGATGCCGCGGCTATGCAACGTCTTTTCTGTAGGAGCTTGTTGAGCAATTCAGTCGGAGTTTCAGTTCAGGGCTTCATCGTCAGATAGATTCTTCCGCTCGTCCACTCCTCGTCGAACTCGGTCAGCAGGGCCGAGACCAGGCGCAGGCAGGAGGCTGTGTTGGGAAACATCGAGGCCACGCGCGTGCGCCGCTTCAGCTCCCGATTGATGCGTTCCAGGCCGTTGGTCGTGCGCAGCCGCACGCGATGCGCGGGCGGATCGTCGAACACGGCAAAGCCGTCGGGCAAGTTGGCTTCAGCCCAGTCCGCCAGCTTCGGCGCCTCCAGGCGCCACTGCGCCACGGTCTCGTTGAGCAGCCGCTGCACCTCGGCGCGCTCCGGGGCGTTGAAGATGGCGCGGATGCGCCGAGCGATCGGCTCGCGCTGATCGAGTCGGGTCACGTAGGCTTGGGCGTTTTGCTGCAGGTGAAACTGGCAGCGCTGCCACGGCACGCTGGGCAGCACCGCCCTACGCGCCGCTTTCAGCCCGACGTGATCATCGGAGACGATCAGTTTCACGCCCGTCAAGCCGCGCTTGAGCAGATCGTCGAGGAAGGCGCGCCAGTGCACTTCGGCTTCCGACAGCGCCACCGACACGCCCAGCACGCGCCGGTGGCCGGTGTCGGTGATGCCCACGGCCACCAACACCGCGCAATCGACTAACTGGCCGGCTTCTCGCACGCGCTCATAACGCGCGTCCAGCAGCACGTAGGGGGTGACCCCCAGCGGGCGCGCGCGCCACGCCGCCAGCACCGCGTCGAGCCGTTCCGTGGCGCGGCTGATCTGGGTCGAGGAGATCGCCACCTCGGGGCCGACCAGCCGCTGCAGCACTTCGATCACCTTGCGGGTGGACACACCCTGCACGTACATCTCGGCCAGCGCCAGGTTCAGCGCCTGCTCGGTGCGCGAGCCCTTCTCGAGCGCGCTCGGATAAGGGCCTGCTTGGCGGGTCTGGGGCGCGGCAAAGGTGATTTCGCCCACGCGCGTGAGCACGGTCTTGGGCTTGAAGCCGTTGGCATGGTCACGTCGGTCGGCCGAGCGTTCATGCGGCTGGGCGCCAAGATACTCGCTGCGTTCGATCTTGGCCGCTTCGTTCACCAGAATCCGCAGCGCCTCGCCGGCGCCGTCCAGGCCTTGCGACAGCAGCGCGGCGTACGCTGCCTCCAGTGGGTTGCATTCAACGCGTTGTGCCATTGCACTTGCTCCTTCGTCTGGCTCGATCAATCATGCCGAAGGAATCGCTCACCCGATCGCGGCCGCGCGGCCGCACGCACCGGACGGCCGCCGCGCGCTGATCGCCGCTTCGCTACGCTGCGTACCGATCAGCACGCGGAAGACCGGACATCGAACTTGCAGAAAGGATGTTGCACCAGCGGCGCGGGTCATGATGCCGTCATCGAGCAGCGCGGTGAATGCGCCCAGCTTGGCTTCATCCGGCGCGTCACCGATCACGTTCGTGTAGAGGCGCGTGACCAGCGCTTCGTTGGTACTCGGCGGTGCCAGTCGGGCGCCAGCGCCACCCGCAGCCGGCCGCCGGCCGCGACGGCTCAGGCGGGCTGGCCGGTCGCCGTGGGCAGTTGCACGGTCGCTCGCGTGCCGCCTTCGTCCGTGGCTTCGAGAATCAGGTGGCCGCGCATCGCTGCGATCAGCCGGCGCACCACGCGCAGCCCGATGCCGGCGGGTCGGTCCGCGGGGTCATGCTGCACCCGCGCCGCGTCGAGGCCGCTGCCGGTGTCCTCGATGATCAGGCGCACCTGCTGGCCGCGGCGCTGCGCGGCCAGCGTGACCAGCCCGCCGGGCGGCGTGTGACGGATCGCGTTGCTGAGCAGATTGGCCACGATCTGCCGCAGCCAGCGCGCATCGGCGCGCGCGACGAGCAGCCGCTCGGACGTCGGCGCCGCCCGCAGCACAACGCCCTGGCGCCATGCGGCCGCCCCGAAGCGCTCGATCATCTCGTCCAGCACGGCATCGAGCGCAACGTCCTCGCGCACCAGCGTCGCCTCGATCGACTCCAGGCGCGCCATGTCGAGCAGGTCGCTCAGCAGACGGTGCAGGTCCTCGATCTGCCGCAGCATGACCTGCGCGGCCGCCGCGCTGGGGGCGGCGCGCGACAGCAGTTCCGCGTGGCCGCGCAGCACCGCCAGCGGGGTGCGAAGCTCGTGGGACAGCGCAGCCACCAGCTCGCGCTGGCCGTCGATGACGCGCTCGCGTTCGGCCAGCGCCTGCGCCAGATGCTCCTGCATCCGGTTGAAGTCGGCCGCCAGCTGCGCGACTTCGGCCGGCGGCTCGACCACCACCCGGCGTGCCGCTGCGCTGTCGGCGGTCGCCATGCGGACCGCCGCGGCCAGGCGCTCGACGGGTGCGCTCAGGCGTTCGGCGCTGCGCGCGGCGAAGCGGCGCCGGAACGCAAGCAGGAACAACGCCACGAAGGCCGCCACTGCGGCCGCGGTGAGCGCCGCGAACAGCAGCACCAGCCGCGCGAGCTCTGACGGCGCAAAGGCGAAGTCGGGGCTGGCCACTACGGCTACCCGCCCCGGGTCGAGCCGCAAGAGCAGCGCGGGCCAGGACTGCGGGCCGGCGCCGTCGGCGCTGTCGGTCGGGCCGAGGCGAAGCGTTGCGCTCTCCGCCATCCGCGCGATGGCCGCCTGCCAGTTGGCCGGCGCGGGGCCCAGCAGCCGACCGCTCGCAGGCTCGACCCGCTGGCCGTCGACGATCAGACACAGCACGTCGGCCAACGGCACCAGCCGGCCGTCGGGCAGGCGCGCCTGACCGGCCGGCACGTCGTCACCGGGGCCGACTGTCATGCCGAGGCCGAAGGCGGCCACCCAGCGGGTCAGCACCGGCCATTGGTCGAGCGAGGCCGAGCGCAGCACCTGCCGCAGTTCGGCGGCATCGATCTCGTCGAGCGGATTGGTGGCCTGAAGCCGCAGCCATGCGTACTGCCCGAGGATCGCGCTGCCGACCAGCAGCGCCGCGGTGAACGCGAGCGCGATGACCGGGCGCAGCTGCGAACGCAGCACCTCGTCGCGGATCGTGGGCAGCCCGGCGCCGACGGTCCGGTCCGGGTCGGACGTGGTCACGGTCAGCGCCCCTGCGGGTGCAGTCGGTAGCCGACGCCGCGCACCGCCTCGATCGCATGGGCCACGGCGCTGTCGCGGCCAAGATGCTCGCGCAGCCGCATCACGCAGGCGTCGACCGAACGGTCTTCGCCGTCGTACTCGCGCCCCCACACCTGCTCGAGCAGCCACTCGCGGGTGAGCACGCGGCCGCTGCCCTGCATCAGGCAGCGCAGCAGCGCGAACTCGCGCGTCGACAGCGTGCGCAGCTTGCCGTCCACGCGCACCAGCTGGCGTTCCAGGTCGAGCTCGCAGTCGAGCACGCGCAGCATGGCCGGGTTGGCCGCCACTGCCGGCGGCGCGGCCGCAATCCGCCCCGGCGCGGCGTGCCGGCGCAACAGTGCGGCCACGCGGGCGCTGAGTTCGCGCAGGCTGAATGGCTTGACCACGTAGTCGTCGGCGCCCAGCTCGAGGCCGGCCACGCGGTCGGCCTCGCCGTCGCGCGCGGTCAGCAGCAGGATCGGCGCGGCAAAGCCGGCAGCGCGCAGGCGGCGCAGCACCTCGATGCCGTTGAGCGCCGGAAGCATCACGTCCAGCACCACCAGGTCAGGCTGCCAGGCCAGGCACAAGGCAAGCCCCTGCTCGCCGTCGGCGGCGGTACGGACCTCGTAGGCGAGCTGCAGCAGCTCGTCGCGCACGAGCGCGACCACTTCGGTCGAGTCTTCGATCACGGCAATGCGCAGCATGGCGCGGATTCTGGCCCGGATCGTCCGCCGCTGCGCGGCGCGTGACCGGGTCGTAACAGTTCCGCAACCGAACTGCAACCGTCCTCGCACCGCCCGGTGATCCGCGCCATCTTCATGCCATCGGACCGTGACCGACGGCGCCGAGGATGCGGCTCATGAACCAGGGTCGGCCGCGGCCGGCCACTGCCGACCCCATCACCGCCCTTTCGTTGACATGTCGAGGTCCTGCATGAAGATCGATTCCAGGTTGTTGCTGCCGTCGCTGCTGGCTTACCTTGCCGCGAGCCTGCTGGTTGCCTGCGGCGGAGGCGCGTCGAACCCGGCACCGCCGCCGCCGACGGAGACGACCGGAACGCTGCTCAAGACCAGCGAACTGGGAACGGTCACCGCCGCACAACTGCAGCCGTTGCTGCTGCAGATTCCGGAGATTGCCGCGCTGCCCGCGGCGCAGCGCAACGCCCTGGCCGCGGAGGTTCAGTACGGCGTGCGCTTTGTCTCGTACGAGTACACGACGACCGGGCCCCGGGGCGAGGCGCGCAAGGCCAGCGCACTGGCGATGCTGCCCCTCACACCGCCGGCGGCGGTCGCGGCCGTGGCCTACCTGCACGGCACCAGCACCAACCGCGGCGACATCCCCAGCGCGGGTGAGTACAGCGAGAACCTGCCGCCGGCGCTGCTGTTTGCCGCCCGCGGCCGCCTGGTCATCGCGCCCGACTACCTCGGCCTCGGCACCTCGGACCTGCCGTACCACCCGTACCTGCATCGCGACAGCCTGGCGGCGGCGGGGCGCGACGCGCTGATCGCCGGCGCCGAGCTGGCCCGCCGCAGCGCGCTGGCGCTCAACGGCAACCTGTTCGTGATGGGTTACTCCGAGGGCGGCTTCGCCGCCGCGGCGCTGCAACGGCGGCTCGGGCAAGCGCCCCTGGCCGCGCTGGCGCTGCGCGGCACGCTGTCGATTGCCGGGCCGCTGGACTTGCCTAAGGCAGTGGAAGCGTCGCTCGGCACCGACCCCGCCACGGGCCGCGAGTCCGGCCGTTCGGTTTACACCGCGTTCACCCTCTGGGCGTACCAGCGCGTCTACGGCGACCTGTACGCGCAGCCGACCGAGGCATTCCGGCAACCGTATGCCGCGCAGCTCGATACGCTGTTCGACGGCACCCGCGGCGCCGACGTGGTCGGGGCGGCCTTGCCGGCCAGTCCGCGCGAGCTGCTGACGCCGGCGGCGCTGGCCGCCACGCTCAACGGCAGCAACCGCATCGCCGCGCGCATCCGCGAGAACGATGTCATCGACATCAACCCGGCCACGCCCCTGACTTCATGCCACGGCACCGCCGACGACTCCGTGCCCTACCCGGCGACCACATCGGCACGCAGCCGCCTGGCGGCGCGCGGCTTTTCGCTCACGGTGGTCGAGCTGGCCGGCATGACCCACGACAGCGCCTACATCCCCTGCATGCTGGAGGCCGTGCAGCGGTTCCGGTAAGCCGCGGCGGGCCGGCCGCGCTCCTGTGGCTCGGCTGGCCGTCGCGTGCGATCCGGTGCGCTCGACCCTTCGACGCCACCCGCCTGTGCCAAACCGGTTGCGAAGACGCGGTCCAACAGCACCCTCGTGAGCTTTCCGAAACGAGGTCGCAGTCTCCAGTCAAGCAGCCGAGGTGCCCGGTCCCTGGTTGGGGCGTTTCTTGCCGGTCAGGCGGTCAGTCCGGCTTGCGCAGCGGCAGAGGCACTTTCATTCCAGTTGCCGTGAGGCGACTTGTGTTAGTCGATATCTACATTCAAGGAGGTTACGTTGCTCACTCGAATTCGCTCCACTCTCGCTGGCGCCATGCTGGCATGTTCCCTGGCTGCTTGCGCCACCATCGACCAGCCAACCGTTGTTCCTCAGGGCGCTGAACGACTCAATGCTGCCGAGATTCGCGCTTTGCTTGCGCAGCCGGTTGTCTTCGACAACGACATCAAGGGCGGCCTGACCTACGCATTTGCCCCTGACGGTTCTGCGACGTTCTCCATGAGATCGATGCCGGCACGCAGGAAGGGCGCATGGCGCGCCGGTGACGAAGGTCTGTGTGTGCGTGTCGACAGCGATCCTTGGGAATGCGGTCCGCTGTACCGTCTCGGCAACGATCGCTTCTATCACCATCAGCCAGCCTACGGTAACGACTACAACACGCTCATCCTGCGCAAGTAGGCAAGTAGCGTGTTCATCCGCCTTGAACGACCCGCCGTTGGGGCGCACCGCCTGTAGGTTGGTGGAACGCGCTCTACAAACAGGAAAGGGACATGAAGTAGGGCTCCGCAAGTGGCGTGCAGGCCGACAGGGCCACGCAATTGCGTAGGACTCAGGGCGGGGATACCAAGCTCAAGAGGCGACTGCCCGACAGGAACCCTCGCAGCAAGCCCCAGCAGTGTCGGGCTGCGGGGCACGGTGCGCGCCCCGCAGACCCGGCGCAAAGCGGCGCGTCGAATGACCGAGCTGCCGGACCTTGGCGGACGCTGCGCCTGCTTCGATGCGGAGACATTCCGGGCCGGCGCGCGCGCGCCGCCGAGCATGGCTGCGGCCAACTGGGTGCTCAGCGGACGCACCGTGGGGCGGGTGCCCGCTCGCCGGCGCCGGGGCGACCGGCACGGCCGTGACCCATGTGGCGCGCGGGGGCCGCGCCGACAACCATCAGCGCACCACCAGCGTGTGTCGGCTGTGCAAGGGCGACGGCCTGTCGGGGTGAGCATTTCGCAAGACCCGGCGAGGGAGCCCCGCGGGCGAGCCGCTGGCTGGCGGCCTGCAAGTCGGCAACCCCTGGATCGAAGACGTTGCGATGGACGCTCGGGGCGACGATTGACGCATCAAGCCGACGCGCAGGGCGCGCAGCTTTGCTCGCGCATCGAACTGGACCCCAAGACCTGCGCACGCGTCTACCGGCTGCCCAGCTCGCCGGAGCGCTACGACCTCGACATCGGCGGCGGCACCCAGCGCGCCAACACGTTCGTGATGCGCTGAGACCCGCTGCCGCGACCACGTGGTGAGACGGGCTTGTTGCCGTGACGGGGGCCGCTCGATAGCATGATTCGATGAACCCCGACCATCTGACCCTGTTCGCGGCCGCGCTCGGCCTGGGCTTCGTTTTCAACGCCGCTCCGGGGGCGGTGTTCGTCGAGACCGTGCGGCAAGGCGCGCGCGGCGGCTTCCGGCCGGCGTTTGCGGTACAGGCGGGCTCGCTGGTCGGCGACGCGCTGTGGGCGCTGATCGGCCTGGCGGGCACGGCGCTGCTGCTCAGCCTGGAGCCGCTGCGCGTGCCGATCGGCGTGGCCGGCGTGCTGTACCTGCTGTGGCTGGCGCGCGATGCCTGGCGCACCGCGCAGCGGGAGTTCGCCATCGACGGCGCGGCGGCGCCCGCGCATCCGGGCCACGCGCTGCGCGCCGGCGTGCTGCTGTCGGTGACCAACCCGCAGAACATCGCCTACTTCGCGGCGATCGGCACCAGCATGGCCAGCGTGGTCCCCGGCCGGCCAGGCGCCGCCGACTATGGCGTCTTCTTCGCCGGGCTGATGGTGGCCTCGCTCGTCTGGAGCGTGGTCTGCGCCGCGCTGGTCGATCGCCTGTTTCGCGGCGCCTCGGCCCGCTGGGCTCGCGTCACCTACCGCGCCTGTGCCGTGCTGTTTCTGGCGCTCGCGTTGTCGTCGCTGCGCGAGCTGACGCGCCCGGAGTCCACGCGGACGGCAACCGGCACCAAGGCGGTGCAGGACGCCCGCTGACCGGGCGACACGCGGCGCCGGCCAGCCCGGCGGCGATGCGCGACGATGCGCGAGCGCCACGCCGCACGCGCGGGCCGGCGTCGCCGGCATGGCGCCGATTTACAGTCGCGGGGTGACCTGGCACGCCCGACTCTCGCTCGACTACCAGCCCGACCCGCACGACGGCGGCCGGACGCTGCTGGCGCGCACCCACCATGGCCCGCTCGTCGTGCAAAAGGCGCTGTACCCCGAGGGGCCGGCGCTGTGCCATACGCTGATCGTGCACCCGCCCGGTGGCATTGCCGGCGGGGATCACCTGACCATCGCGGCGAGCGTGGCGGCCGGCGCGCAGGCGCTGGTCACCACGCCGGGCGCGACCAAGTGGTACAAGGCCAACGGTCGCCGGGCCGCGCAGTCGATCTCGCTGCGCATCGACGGGCGGCTCGAGTGGCTGCCGCAGGAAGCGATCGTGTTCAACCAGGCGCGGGTTTGCTCCTCGATCGACATCGCCCTCGGCCGGCAGGCGCGCACGATCGGCTGGGACATCGTGGCGCTGGGCCGTGCGGCGGCCGGCGAGACCTTCGACGACGGCGCTTTCGCCCAGACCATCCGCCTGACCGACGCCAGCGAAGGCGACCGCCTGCAATGGGTCGAGCGCACGCGCATTGCGGGCAGCGACGCGCTGCTGGCCTCGCCGGTCGGGCTGGCCGGCCACCACGTACTCGGCTGCCTGTGGGCGGCCGGACACGCGTGGCGCGACAGCGAGATCGAGACGCTGCGCGAGCAGTTGCCGCCGCAGGCGGCGCCGATCACCCGCGTGGCGCCGCGCCTGCTGCTGGCGCGCGTGCTGGCCACCTCGACGCCGGCGGCGCGCCGCGCCCTGCACGGCGTCTGGGCGGCGGTGCGGCCGCTGCTGCTCGGGCGGCCCGCGCAGCCGCCGCGCATCTGGGCCACCTAGCCCGGGTGGTTCACCAGGTCGCCCCCGTGCATCGACGATCTGCCTCCGTCAGCCGCGGCGATATCCTGCACGCGGCCCAAGCCACCTTGGACGGCCGGGGCAACGCGGGTTTGCGCGGCGCTCGCGCGGCCATCTCGCGCTCGAGCGTTTGCCGATGCCTACGGCCATCGGCTGCGCCCCTCTCGCGCAATCGGGCTCGCGCGGGCATCCGCGCAAATCCCGCGTCCCTGAAGAAGCATCCGGGCTAGCCGGACCATCGCCACCAGGAACACGCCATGGAACTGTCACCGCGCGAGAAGGACAAGCTGCTGATCTTCACCGCTGCGCTGCTGGCTGAGCGCCGCCGCGCCCGCGGGCTGAAGCTCAACTACCCGGAGGCCGTGGCCTTCATCAGCGCCGCGATCATGGAGGGCGCACGCGACGGCCGCAGCGTGGCCGAGCTGATGAGCTACGGCACCACGCTGCTCAAGCGCGCCGACGTGATGGACGGCGTGCCGGAGATGATCCCCGATATCCAGGTCGAGGCGACGTTTCCCGACGGCACCAAGCTCGTCACGGTGCACCAGCCGATTGCCTAGGAGGCTCGCCATGATCCCCGGAGAACTGCTCGCCGCCGCCGGCGAACTCGAACTGAACGCCGGCCGCCGGACCGTCACGGTCAGCGTGGCCAACACCGGCGACCGGCCGATTCAGGTCGGCTCGCACTATCACTTCTTCGAGGTCAACGAGGCACTCGACTTCGACCGCGCCGCGGCCCGCGGCTTTCGGCTCAATATCGCGGCCGGCACCGCCGTGCGCTTCGAGCCGGGGCAGCAGCGCGAGGTCGAGCTGGTGGCACTCGGCGGCGCGCGCATCGTCTACGGCTTCCAGGGCAAGGTGATGGGTCCGCTGGAGGCGAAAGCCAGGACCGCCAAGCCGCCGGTGAAGGCAGCAGCGAGGAAGACCGCGGCCAAGGCCAACAAGAAAGCGAGCCGCAAGTGAAGATCTCCCGCCAGGGCTATGCCGAGATGTTCGGCCCCACCGTGGGCGACCGCGTCCGGCTTGCCGACACGGCGCTCATCGCCCAGGTGGAGCGCGACTTCACCGTGTACGGCGAGGAGGTGAAGTTCGGCGGCGGCAAGGTGATCCGCGACGGCATGGGGCAGAGCCAGCGCATGTCGAAGGACTGCGCCGACACG